>Ga0163144_10023065_pt1 | contig 12306 bp, 8 predicted proteins | sample OliLak19BULKMAT1_FD_123175 | JGI IMG/M metagenome (GOLD analysis project Ga0163144, IMG submission 123175) | Freshwater microbial mat bacterial communities from Lake Vanda, McMurdo Dry Valleys, Antarctica - Oligotrophic Lake LV.19.BULKMAT1 | ecosystem: Environmental > Aquatic > Freshwater > Lake... | reverse complement strand
GACGACCGGAAAGTTCTGGTCATGAAGTATTCGATGGACTGGTCAGCCGCTCAGATAGCGACTGTGATGGATTGCAGCCCGGCTGCAATTGATATGCGATTGTCGAGGGCACGACGCCGTCTCGCTGAAATTCTTGTGGAACGAGGATTTGACCATGAATGACAATTCTTCCACCAACCGCGCTCAGAGCCGAATACCGTCTGATGATCAGACGGATTCTCTGCTGCGTGATTTCTTCCGTCGGGAAGTTCCGGCGGAGTTGAATCAACCGTTGCGTCGCAGTGCATTGGCGACTGCGACTGCGGCTGCGGCAACAGTGACGCTGGCTCCCGAACATCATGTTGGACAGCTGCGGCCTCAATCTGCCCGTTTTGTCGGTGTGGCAGCTTCCCTCGCAGCAATGGCTTTGGCGGTACTTGTGCTTATCTCCGGCAGTAATGAGCCGCCGGCAAATGGCAAAAGGTTCGCAGGCCGGGAGACCAGGCCTCCCGCCACGACGCCTGATACCGACGAGCCAATGCTCGTTTCACCACAAGGCGATTCCCGCACATCAACAAAGGTCGTCGGTCCCGACGGTGTGACGCTCGAGGAAACCGACAGCATTGAACTGCATCCGCAGAAGCAGCAGTGATTGTCTGGCAATTCCTGTGTCAGGAAATGCCGTGAATGAACGCTGCTACCGCATTTACGGCTGACAACTGTTGGAAATTGGAGTATCCTCCGGATTCTGCAGTAATCCCCTGGACAGAGTTCCTGGACACTTTGGTAAAATCGGCGCGAGGCGTGACACGATTTTATGGCAACCGACGAAGCATCTGACAACTCAACCCAACCCTCTGGCGATCTCAGCAATCTGCGGATCGGCGAATTCTTATTGTTGCGGCGACTGGGCAGCGGCGGCATGGCGGACGTGTATCTGGCCGAACAGACGTCACTCCATCGCAATGTCGCCGTGAAGATTTTGAAGAATGATGTCATCACCGGTGACCGCGATGTGATGCTCAAACGATTCGAACAGGAAGCTCGTGCGGCCGGCGGTTTGAGTCATTCCAATGTTGTGCAGATCATCACCACTGGACGTGAAGGTGACATCAGCTACATCGTACAGGAATACGTGGCAGGGCTGAACCTCAGCCAGTGGATCAAGAAGCACGGTACTCCCGACTACGGCACAGGATTGAAATGGATGCAGCAGATCGCTGCCGCGTTGCATGCAGCGGCAGAAGCTGGCATCGTACACCGGGATGTGAAGCCCGAAAACGTGATGATCACGCGTGGTGGCATCGCCAAGGTCACAGACTTCGGATTGGCGCAGTTGAATCAGCCTTCCAGTCCCAAAATGAATCTCACTCAGATTGGGACCACGATGGGAACACCGTGGTACATGAGCCCTGAACAGATTCAGGGCGAGAAACTGGATCATCGCAGCGACCAGTATTCGTTTGGCGTTACCTGCTATCACATGTTCGCCGGACAGCCACCGTTTCCTGGCAAGAATGCGGTCACGGTCGCCGTGCAACACCTGAAAGAAGAACCAACACCGCTGAATACGTTTCGAGGCGACTTGCCGAAAGATCTGTGCGCGGTCATCCATCGCATGCTGCAGAAGAAGCGTGCCGATCGCTTTCAGGACCCGACGGAACTGGAAACCGAACTCAGGCATCTGGATGCTGTCCCTGTCAATTCCAAACTTGGGGCGACCAACAGTTTGTTTGGACAATGGGTGCCCTGGCTGCCGGAAGCGAAAAAATACTCGCTCGGCTTCTTTGCCGTCCTTGTCGTCTCGTTTGTCGCGGGACGGAGGATGGAGCAGCCCGTGCGGATTCCTGAACCAGAACAGACACCGACGATCCGGAGAGAAGAGACGGCGGAGGCACAATTTGCCGTCGCGATGCGGCAACCGATGCGGACCGCAGCATGGCGAGCCGTGATATCAAATTTCAATGACAGTCCACTGGCCGATCTCGCAAGGCTGCGTCTGGGCGTATCGTTGATGGCGGGCGCGGTACCGGATACCGAACAGGCACTCGAAGAATTTCGTAAGATCGCGGACGCCAGTGAACTCGGACCGGAAAAAAGTCATCTCAAACTTCTTGGACTGGTCGGGCAACTTTGGGTCATGGAACAACGCCCTCGGAACGATGACACAGATCGCATTATCAGCGAGATCCAGACTGTGGTCGACAATTATAACGATGCTGATGAACTTGAAGGTGCCCTCAACAAGGGGCCGCAGGAATTAAAATGGTTCTTCGAACGATCGCAACTCGGGATCACTCCGACGTCCGGCTTCACGTTCGGGATACCTGGCTCAGGAACACCGGAACAGCGTGGGCCACGCCCTGAACCTCCTCGGAACGAATAGGGTCACCACCTTTGTACAAGACACTCTGCTGGACCGGCGACGCCAACGGGCAGTTGCATCTGCTCGATCAGACTCGGTTGCCACAGCACGTGGAAAACATTATCTGCACGACGGCGGAAGAAGTCTGGAACGCCATCAAGGTTCTGAAAGTCCGCGGCGCGCCGGCAATTGGTGTGGCGGCAGCATACGGCCTGGTAATCGGTCTGCAGGCATCGCGCAATGCTGCGGTGGATGAATTCCTGCAGGAAGTCGATCACGTTGCGTCGTATCTGGCAACCAGTCGACCGACGGCGGTCAATCTCTTCTGGGCACTGGACCGCATGAAGGCGGCTGCGCGCGATCCTGATGCGTTGACGGTGGCTGAAATTCATGATCGATTATTGGCCGAGGCACGCAGCATTGAACAGGAAGATCAGGCGATGTGTGCGGCGATCGGACACCATGGAAGCACGCTGCTGAAATCGGGCATATCGATTCTCACACACTGCAACGCCGGTGGCCTGGCAACCGCCGGAGATGGAACAGCTCTGGCGGTCATGTTTCAGGCCGCCGCTGACGGGAAGGACATTCATGTTTTCGCCGATGAAACGCGCCCGCTCCTGCAAGGTGCGCGTCTGACAACGTGGGAGCTGCAACAGCGTGGAATCCCAGTGACTTTGATCTGCGACAACATGGCCGCGCAGGTCATGAAAGAAGGCCGTATTCAGATCGTGATCACTGGTGCAGATCGCATTGCCGCGAATGGAGATGCGGCAAACAAGATCGGGACGTACGGAGTCGCGGTCCTCGCCCGATATCACGGAATCCCGTTCTGTGTGGCGGCTCCGTCGAGCACTTTTGACCTGTCGCTTCCAGACGGAAGTGGTATCCCGATTGAACAGCGTGCCAGCGAAGAAGTGACATGCGGCTTCGGAACGCGAACGGCCCCTGAGAATATCAATGTCTACAACCCGGCCTTTGACGTGACCCCGGCTGAACTGATCACTGCCATCATCACCGAACGTGGTATTATTCATTCGCCGACGACGCAGGCGGTGCGAGAGCATTTGGCGTGAAGTTTGCTTGTGCCGACGGCCAAGGACTGCGATTCACGTACCTTGGACATTCATGTCCGAGATTCTGTCCTGGGGCGTGCCACACTGGCATGTATTCGTGCTGCACAACGACCTTCGCTTCGGAGGCATTTTACGGCTATGCGACGGACATGAATGTCCATCCTACAGGTCCGATCGACCTATGAACTCAACGCATCCGCGACGTTGGTGCGATAGGCGGTCATCGCCGGCAGGAATCCGACAAGTGCGGCTAGACCTACCAGCACGGGAAACAGCGTCGCTTCCCACGGGTTGATGGCCCAGGGGTTGATGAGCAATCCCGTCATTTCAATCAACCAGGGTGCCGCGATCACGGCCAGACCATGGCCGATCAACCAGCCCAGCAATCCGCCACCGACGCACAGCAAAGTTGACTCGGACAGCACGATTCCGAAGACATGCATCCGACGCGCTCCGAGTGCGCGCATGATGCCGATTTCGCGCCGACGATCCGACATCGAATTGTAGATGCTCACAAAGATCCCGACACCGGACACCAGAATAATGATGGCCGTCAGTGCCACCAGCGCTTTCTGAATATTCCCCAGCAGTCCGGTGACCAGTTTCTGGATCGGTCGCACTGGATTCACGGCCATCGCCTGATATCCCTTCTGCAGTTCGGATGTCAGGCTCAAGGAATCGAAAGGTGTGTCAGGCCGAGTCCTGATCAGAATCGCCGTCACTTCTTTCATCGCATCCGGTGTTGCGTGATGATGGTGTGCATGGTCGTGTCCTGCACCCGCTTCGTCCGCTTCCAGCTTTTTTTGAGCTTCAAGCTGCGTCATCGCGGTGGCCAGACGCTCCGGATCCGCCGCATAGAAATCCCGCAGACGTTGTTCGTATTCGGCGACGGGTTTACTGTGCCCTGCAATTGCGTAAAAACCTTCGAGATTCAGGAACACCGTGCGATCGTTGGCTGTGCCCGTCGGAGCCAGCACCGCGACGACGACGAACTTTTCGTCATGCACATGCCCACTTTCCGCACCACCGTGAACGATGGTAAATGTCGAACCAATATCCCAGTTGTTGTTCCGAGCGACCTCGTATCCGATAATCGTATCGAGCAGACCGTTGACGCGCGTGCCCCGAATTTTGAACGCTCGTCCCGGCATGTAGTCGTTTTCGAAATACTCAGGAGTTGTTCCGATGATTGGAAATGAACCCTCCTGAGTCACATCACCAAACGCCAGTGGCACGGCCGAAACCACCCGACGATCCTGCCTGAGCTGTTCCAGATACAGGTAGGGCAGGTTTTCAATCGGCGGCTGCATTCGATAGACAGCGCTCAGGACCAATTGCAGATCGCTTCCCTTTGGCCCGACAATCAAATCGTATGCAATACTCCGCTGTGTGAATGCGCTGTCAACCGCTCCGAAAATCACCAGCACCAGCACCATTAACATCACGCCAAGCGCGATACTGAAGGCGGTGAGACACGACGCCAGACGACGCTGTTTCAGACTTTTCCACGCAATACTGATCAGGTTCATGCGGACTGCTCCTGAAGACAAAGTTCAGGACGATTAAAGTCCTTCAGATTTTCGACTCGTGCAAACGTTCCGGCCACATCGGAGGAGTGTGTGACCATGAGTAGAGTCACATTGTGGTCACGACAAGTGTCTCGAATCAGATCCAGAATTAACTGCTGATTGGCCAGATCGACGTTTGCTGTCGGCTCGTCAGCCAGTAACAGGACCGGTTTATTGGCGAGAGATCGGGCGACCGCGACGCGCTGTTGTTCGCCGACGGATAACTTCTGAGGCGAATGATGGAGTCGGTGACCGAGTCCGACACGTTCGAGCAACTGTTTGGCGAACGCCTTATCAACGCCGCGTCCCGAAAATGACATCCCCAGCAGCACGTTTTCCAGAGCCGAGAATGCGGGCAGCAGGTTGAACGTCTGAAACACGATGCCGATCTTCGCGGCTCGAAATCTGTCGCGCACGACTTCCTGTTTGGCTGCAATATCACTGCCGTCCACTACGACCCGACCGGAGTCCGGCGTCAGGATTCCGGAAATGATGTTGAGCAACGTCGTCTTGCCGCCGCCACTGGTTCCAATCAGGGCAACCTGTTCTCCCTGATTCATAGCAAATCGCTCGATCCCGAGCACCGGAATCCGGTTTCCTCCGGGTTCTCGATAAGATTTTCGAATTCGTTCGAGCAAAAGTGACATGCAGCCTTCCCGGGCGATGAGTTGCAGCTTGAAAAACACGCGTGTACCGAACTGTACGCGAAACGGGTCGAGAATCTGAATCGCAATTTGACGATTCCCGCAGCATGAATCTTTGGGATTAGAGGGCGATTCTTGTCGCCTGGATATTCTTGTCCGAGTTTCAGGACGATTCTCGTAGCTTGGACATTCTTGTCCGAGTTTGCCATCGAGACACTTCGGTAAACCAGCCACCAATGTGCTGGCAAACGCCCTTAATCTGCGACGGACAAGTCCATCCTACATAAAAACCGTTTCCAAACCCGCAGCTTCCCAACGCTCGTTTGGGTTTAGCAGGACGATGAAGGGCAGGACGATTCACTCCAATGTGATTAAAATCGTCCTGCCAACAACGCAAATTGAAATGCGTAATCCTTATCCTGCCGCAGACAATTGCTGTGCATCTCACTTCGCCGTATTCACGTGCCGACAATTTCAGTGACCACGGATTGCACGGATGTCACGGATAAATGCATTCCTCCCATCCGTGATATCCGCGTAATCCGTGGTTCAATATTTGGGTTCATCGACAAATGAAGTGCGCGGTGACATTTCTGCATTTAATGTGTTGGCGTTGATCGACGATGTTCGTGCTGCGGGTTCGCTGGAATCGGAGCTGAACGCCATTCGCAACGAGGACCTGCTGGAATTTGCGGCTGCACTCACCCCGGATCGCACGAACTCGTCGATTCGTTGCCAAATCTGTAATGAATTGTCAAACTGCAAAACCTTCCTGCGAGTTTCCCTCCACTCACTCAAGTTCTTGCAAAGGATGTCATTGCTGTGATTCCTGATTTGTTTGCTGTTCCCTCGACTGTGCTTCACCGCCTCCCTTTGCTGGCGGCACTTTCGCTTGCTGCATTTTGGACAGTAACTGACATCGCACCAGTCCAGGGCGACGATTTTCCAGCCGCCTTCAATACCGACCCGCCGGATTCGCATCCGCCGACACCGGAGGAAATGGTCAAGCTGATTGAGGTGCCACCGGGATTCAACGTGACTCTGTTCGCCGGTGAGCCGGACGTGCAGCAGCCCATCTGCATGGACTTTGACGACAAGGGCCGACTGTGGGTTGCGGAATGCTACACGTACAGCGGCGGGCCGTATGAAACGAAACTGCGTGACCGAGTTATCATCCTCGAAGACACCGACGGCGACGGAAAACACGATTCACGCAAAGTGTTCTGGGATAAAGGCTTCATGCTGACCAGTCTTACCTGGGGCTTCGGCGGGCTGTGGATTCTGCATGACGGCACCCTTTCGTTTATTCCCGATAAGAACGGCGACGATGTTCCGGACAGTGAACCGGTTGTGATGCTCGACGGCTGGAGCAAAGACTGCGGACACAACTTCGTGAGCGGGCTGATCTGGGGGCCCGACGGCTGGCTCTACGGACGCCACGGAATTGTGGACACGTCGTATCCCGGAGTTCCGGGGACCCCGAAAGAAGAACGCCCTTTCATGAACTGTGGCGTCTGGCGCTATCATCCGACAAAGCATACTGTCGAAGTCGTTTGCAACGGCACCACGAATCCGTGGGGCCTGGATTACAACGAAGACGGCCAGTGGTTCATGACCAACAACGTGCAGGGGCATCTGTGGCATGTGATTCCAGGAGCCCGCTATCAGCGGATGTACGGCCAGGACTTCAATCCGCACAGTTATGAGCTGATGGACATGACGGCCGATCATTATCACTGGGACACGAAAACGAAATGGAATGAAAGCCGCGACGGCGTGGCAAATGATCTCGGCGGCGGGCATTCACACGTCGGTGCATTGATCTATCAAGGCGACAATTTCCCGAAAGAATACTTTGGGAAAATCTTCATGTGCAATACGCACGGCCGTCGCATCAACGTGAATCGTCTGGACCGCGAGGGCAGCGGCTACGTTGGCAAACGCGAGCCGGATTTCATGATCGTGAAAAACCCGTGGTTCCGTGGGATTGATATCAAAATGGGACCGGAAGGCGCGATGTATGTTTCCGACTGGTCGGACAACGGCGAGTGCCATGATCATGATGGGGTGCATCGGACGAGCGGACGAATCTATCGAATTGCGTATGGAACGCCTAAGTCCGTCGATTTCGACGCTGGACTGGTTCCAGAGGCAATTGGGAGACGCGACTGGTTCGGGCGACATTCACGGCGATTCCGTCAGGAGAAGTTCGCAGAACTGAAGCTCAATCTTCAGCCGGGCAAAGATCTTAAACGTGATGTGAGTGTATGGGATCTCCTCGATATCGAGTTGGTTATTGAAACTCCGTCAGCGAACATTCAGCAGGGACTAAGATCGAAAGATCCATACGCAAGGGCCTATGCGGTCCAGTTAGCGGCTGCGGACACGGACTTCCATCCGCAGCTTCTGTCACTCGCTGGAAGTCCTCAGCCAGACAATGTTCTCTTGTCACTGGTCTCTGTCCTTCAGAGGTTGGAACCCGAGAATCGCTGGGAGCTGGCATCGGCAATCCTGGACTGTCCGGAGAACGCGCACGCCATCGCCGCCGAAAACCAACTCACGCTGATGACCTGGTACGGCATTGAACCAGTAGTTTTCAACGAAGGTGCACTTCAACTTCTGGACTCCAATCCGAAACTGCAGCAGTTTGCCGTTCGAAGGCTTGCGCATGAGATCAGCACGAAGCCCGCCGTCTCAGAATCCGCATTGCGCTTTATCGGTGTGAAGGCCGCCAGCAATAACAGTGAATCCGAGGCTGCGGCGGCGAAACTTCTGACATCGTTCAAGACAGGACTCGCCGGACGCGCCAGGGTCGATGCTCCGAAAGACTGGACTGCGATTGAGAAGCAACTCCGAGCCTCAAAGAACAAGGATGTCGTGCTGGCGGTGGACTCGCTGGCGGTGATGTTTGGCGACGGTGCGGCCATTGCTGATCTGCGGACACTCGCTGGTGATGCGAATATGGATGCGGTCGCACGTGAGCAGGCCATCAGTGCCCTGGCACAGGCACAGGACGCAGATGCCGTTTCAATGCTGTTCAATCTGCTCAACGATCGAGCCGTCGTAGATGCGGCAATCACTGCACTCTCCAGTTTTGATCATCCGGATACTGCAAAGCAGCTACTCAACCGTATGGGCGGCTTCAAGGATGGCAATCGAAGTCTGGCCATCGACACGATGGCCAGTCGTGAAGCGTACGCCCTCGAGTTGATCCAGGCGATCGAAGAAGGCCGCATTGACGCTCGCGAACTCACGGCAGCTCAGGTGCGACAACTGTCCGCATTGGGAAACGAGCACATCAAGTCCGTGCTTGAAGCAAAGTGGGGCGTGATTCAGGAAACTCCGGAAGCTCGCGTCGCTTCGATCAAAAAATGGCAGGCGGAACTCACACCCGAAACCATCGCCCATGCAGATCGCGAAAACGGAGCGGCAATCTTCAAGAAATCCTGTGCCGCCTGCCATAAGCTCTACGGCGAAGGCAAGGCCATCGCTCCGGATCTCACCGGTGCCAACCGCAGTAACCTGGAATACATGCTCATGAACATCATCGATCCCAGCTCGGTCGTGCCAAAGCAGTTCACGACGTCGGTGATCGCGATGAAAGACGGGCGAGTCATCACGGGGGTGATCGTCTCTGAAACGGATCAGACGCTGGTGATTCAAACTGACAAAGAGCAGTTGTCGGTAGCTCGCGGCAACGTTGAGGAAACAAAAAACACCGGCAAATCCCTGATGCCCGACGGAATGCTGGACACACTGACGCCTGAACAAGTCCGCGATCTCTTCGGTTTCATGATGCCCAGAAAGTAAGCCCGGCTCTTTTGCAAAAGCCGGGCTCCTGATTCGACCTCCTGAATCGTGTGGTGTTGTTCAATCCCAGTTCAATGAACCGGCGCTCTGGTATTCGTTGACTCGCGTTTCAAAGAAATTCTTTTCTTTGGACAGGTCAATGGTTTCGCTCATCCACGGGAATGGGTTGGGAGAACCGTACTGCGTCGGCAGGCCGATGCGTTCCAGGCGGCGGTCAGCGATGTGCTGAACATAGTCACGGAACGATTCGGCGTTCAGGCCCAGGACACCGCGTGGCAGGCAGCCTTCTGCATAGTCGATTTCCAATTCGACTGCAGTACGAATGCGTTCGATCATTTCTGACTGAAACTGCAGAGTCCACAAGCCAGGATTTTCGGACTTAATTCCATTAATCAGATCGACGCCGAAATTCATGTGGACAGTTTCGTCCCGCAAAATGTACTGGAACTGTTCTCCAATCCCCTTCATCAGATTGCGACGGTGAAATGAAAGCACCATTACGAAGCCACTGTAAAAGAAAATGCCTTCCATGATGACATAGAAGCCGATCAGATTCTTCAGAAACATCTGCTGCCCTTCGAGGGTGTCGGTCGAAAATCCCTCGGACATGATTTCCGCAGTCAGTTCCATTTCGAAGGCATCCTTCTTCGCAATGGCCGGGATTTCCCGGTACATGTTGAAGATTTCGCCTTCGTTCAGACCAAGACTTTCGACGATGTACAGAAACGTGTGCGAATGCACAGCTTCTTCGAACGCCTGACGCAGTAAGTACTGACGGCACTCAGCGTTTGTCACATGTTTGAAAATCGCGAGAACCAGATTATTGCCGACGAGTGATTCCGCTGTTGAGAAGAATCCCAGATTGCGTTTGATCACCAGTCGTTCGTCGTCGGTCAAACGATCGGACCGCCAGACTTCAACGTCCTGATTCATTGGCACTTCCGTCGGCATCCAGTGATTGGAGCAGCCGCTGTTGTAGTGCTCCCAGGCCCAGTGATACTTGATGGGCATCAACTGGTTCACATCCACCTGGGCATTATTAATCAAGCGTTTGGCAGTCGCCTTGACGCGACCTTCAGCACCGATGAGCAATGTCTGATCGTCAATTACAGCAGTCGTCATAAAGACCTCATTCCGTGAGAGTAAAGGAAAACAAAAAAGGGTGGTTCAGAGTTGAGATTGGAAATGTCAGATTTGAAATCTCAAATATTAAATCGACTTACGGGGACTCGATGCCACGCATTGTAAAGATAACCTTTCGGGTTCCACGACACCGTTTCCGGCATCGTGTTTCCCAAAGAATCTGTCGCACGCACACAGATGTCTGTTTCAGGATTCGCAATCGTCACAGTCGCAGACCAAAGGTGCCAGCAGAAATCACCAGCCTCGTCTCCAAGCGTGGCAGGTGTCCATGATTTTCCATTGTCCATTGAGATCTCAACGCGGCTGATGGAACAGCCACTGCGACCTGTCGGCAGAGCGTACCCTTTCAAATGCATCCGGTCAGCCTGCTTTTCCGCAGAACATAACGCCGCATTCACAGGATATCTGTAGATCGGAGCCGTTTCATCAATTTCGACAGGAGTTCCCGAGTACACCATCTTGTAAACGTCGGCGATGAAGTGATTTGGAGACGGCTTATCGCTGACCACAATCTTTTGCAGCCACTTGACGCTGCGAGCCCCGATGTAACCGGGCACTATGGTGCGAATCGGGAAGCCATGATCAGGCAATAATGGCTGGCCATTCATCTGAGTCGCGAGGAGAACTGCCGGCATCGAACTGTCCTCTTCCAGAAGCTTAGACAGTGGCACCGAGCCGCCAAACGGAAAAGTCGCTTTCCCATCCACAATTTCGTCAGCACCTTCAAACCAGACGTGCTTTGCTCCGGCTTTAATACCAGCCGCCTTCAGCACATCTGAAAGCCGAACTCCTGACCACACCGCATTGCCGATCGGACCTTCGTGCCATGCAACGCCCTTGATTTCCTTGACCTTGTTGAATTCATACCGCCGAATCCCCGCACAACTGACCGTGCAGGTACAGGACGACTTCGGAAATTTTCCAATCAGCTCTGCAATCGAAAACGCCAGCGGTTTTTCCACCATGCCTTCGATGGACACCTTGAACTCGTCGGCCACGATCGCCGGATTCGCGCCATGGCTGCGAATATAGAACTGAGGCGTGGGTGTCACCCAGTGTTCAACGAGTTTGTCCAGTTTCGGTTCGCCATTGCGAGGGGCTCGTGTTCGATAAATCAATTCAGCCTTTGCCGGATCAATCGGGGCTTCATCCCACGTCGCAGCGGATGTACGTGAAGCCACTGACCACGGCAGGAAAGAAGGAGAAACTGCCCCCGCAAAAACGGTGGCAGAAACTCCGATGAAATTGCGCCGGTTGATCTGATTCATCCAATGAACCTCCGACAGGAAGATGCCGTTTCAGGGTGTGACCAGCGGAGCGCAGGCTCACCGAAATGTGACAATGGTGTGCCTGCGTTTCGCCGGTCACACCCTACGAATAAGATCAGGCCCGACAAGCCGCAATCACCTTATTGGTCATTGCGGCTTGGTCATTGGTCATTCATTCACTGACAGGCTTCGCAATCCGGGTCCGTGATACTGCAGGCGTTGTACTGAGAAACCTCAGTCACCGGCACGACGTGTGGAGACGGGATGTCGGTGCGTCCCTGCTCTGGAGACCGATCAGAGTCCATGCGTGCGACCTGAATGTCGCTGGAGGCACTGCGACTCTTAACCCAGCGAGGCTGAAGACCAAACTTGTTGATATCGACCGTCGATTTCTCGATCTGAGTTGCGGCCAGTGTTCGAAGATAATACGTCGTTTTCAGGCCTTTCCGCCAG
>Ga0163144_10023064_pt1 | contig 12307 bp, 12 predicted proteins | sample OliLak19BULKMAT1_FD_123175 | JGI IMG/M metagenome (GOLD analysis project Ga0163144, IMG submission 123175) | Freshwater microbial mat bacterial communities from Lake Vanda, McMurdo Dry Valleys, Antarctica - Oligotrophic Lake LV.19.BULKMAT1 | ecosystem: Environmental > Aquatic > Freshwater >... | reverse complement strand
TACGGCGCCGATTACGACGACGGCGAACTCAACAAACATCACACCGGCGGCAAGCACGAATACCTCATCAGCGGCTCGGCCATTCATTGCGACGTTTATATCAATCTCCCCAAACTCAAGACGCACAAAAAAGCGGGCATCACGGTCAACCTCAAGAACCTCGTCGGCGTGAATGGCGACAAAAATTGGCTGCCGCATCACACCGTCGGCACTCCGGCCGACGGGGGCGATCAGTTTCCTGATCGGACCTGGAAAACGTGGCTGGAACATACCGGCGCGCAAACGCTGCGCAAAACGGCCCTGGCGCTGCCGGGCGTGGGGACGTGGCTGCTCAAGCGGGCTCGCAAGGCGGGAAAGCGGGCATTTGGCGACGGGAATCGAACAGTCCGCAGCGGCAACTGGCACGGTAACGACACGACCTGGCGGATGTGCCTCGACTTGAACAAGATCGTGCTCTACGGCCGCCCCGACGGCACCTTTCGCCCGGCCGAATTGAGCGCGGCCAAGCCGTATCTCTGCTTTGTCGATGGCGTGCTCGGCGGCCAAGGGAACGGCCCGATGGACCCCGACCCGCTGGAGTCGCGGTGCATTCTATTCGGCGCGAACCCCGCGGCCGTTGATGCGGCGGCGGCGGTGGTGCTGGGGTATGACATTGAAAAAATTCCGATCGTGCGGCAGGCGTTTCAGGCCACCGGGTTTCCCATCGCCGCAGAGGATTGGTCGAGGATACAATTAACCAGTAACGAGCCGCGCTGGAACGGCGCGCTGGGTAACCTCACCGGCTCGCCCGCGATGCTCACTACTAAGCCGCATTTCGGCTGGGTCGGGCATATTGAGGCGACCGCGTGGCATAATCATAAGGGTTAAGCGAATGGCGACTATTGAACTCAATCCCGCACGGCAAATCCCGGTTGCGGATTACGAAGACGGCATCGGCGCTGATCCCATCATTCTTCGTCTCGAGCCGGCGATTGAATTGACCGAAGAGCAGTTTTATCTCTTTGCCACGCAAAATGATGAGCTACGCATTGAACAAAATTCTCAAGGGGAGTTGGAAATCATCGTTCCAGTGGGAAGCGGAGGTTCGTCCCGAAATTCCAGCCTTAATGGTCAACTCTATGTTTGGAATACTCAGCATCGATTAGGAAAACTATTTGATTCCTCCGGAGGGTTTCATTTTATCAATAAGGCGACTCGCGCACCCGACGCCGCCTGGATCAGCTTGACCCGCTGGAACCAACTCACGCCTCACGAACAAGAAATCTTTTCCCCCATCTGCCCGGAGTTTATTATCGAACTCCGCTCGCGCACGGATCGCGTCAAAAACCTGCAAGCCAAAATGGAAGAATATCTCACGAACGGCATGCAGCTTGGTTGGTTCATCGACCCTCTGCAGCGACGCGTCCATATTTATCGCGCCGGACAACCGGCGCAGGTGCTCGACAATCCCGAAACGGTCATCGGCGATCCGGTGTTGCCGGGATTTGCGTTGAATCTGGGCGAGATTTGGGGAGTTCAGTCTTAATAGCTTAAGATAACAACGACTTTCTTTGCCAACCGTACTCAAAGCAAGTGGAAAAATAACATGGCGACGATTGACATTGTCACTCCAACGGCTGACTCCCCTAGTTCATACGAGGATGAGTGGGGAAACGATCCGCTAGTATTGCGAATGGATCCCTCGTTGCAACTTACAGAAGTACAGTTTTTTGAATGGGCTTGTCAAAATGATCAAGTTCGCATCGAACGCAATGCTGATGGAGAGGTTTTGATTATGCCGCCAACCGGTATGGATAGTGGGGAAATCAACGCCACATTGACAATGCTGCTCGGGATTTGGGCAAGGCAGAATGGAACAGGTCGCAGTTTTGATTCGTCAAGTATGTTTACGTTACCCAACTTGGCAACTCGTTCGCCGGATGCAACTTGGATTAGCAATGCCCGTTGGAATCAATTGACGTCAGAGGAACGCAAAGTCTTTTCACCCATTGTCCCGGAATTTGTGGTTGAATTGCGATCTCGGCGTGATCGCGTGAAAACTTTGCAAGCCAAAATGGAAGAGTATATCGACAACGGCGTGCAACTCGGCTGGCTGATCGACCCCCTGCAACGCCGCGTCCATATTTATCGCGCCGGGCAACAGGCGCAGGTGTTCGACAATCCGGAAACAGTCAGCGGAGATCCGGTGTTGCCGGGATTTGTTTTGAAGTTAAGCGAGATTTGGGTTACTTGAGCTGAACTAGAAGCACTAGCTTTAGTGTCCGTTTATTTACAAATCAAGAATCAATCACCGAAGGTCTAACATTCAGAAAGCGATTGCTAAAAATGACCGCCATTCACTTTCGCAAAACATTGCAGGATGACATTCCCCAGTTACCCGAGTTATGTCCGTTCCTCGGCAAAACAGTGGATTTGATTGTGTACGATGGAGAGTCTCCTCCCATAACAAGCTTGGAAGACGAATCCATATTTTTCGGCTTGCTGCCAAAGGACGACAACTACGACCTGGAAAAGGAGCTGGTGAAGTTGCGCGAGATGGCGAAGTCGGATCCTTGCATAGAAGCATTCCTCAATGCCCGCGAAGCAGCGGCATTGGATGTTGAGCGGATAATATATCAACGTGGAATCGAATAAACAATTTTTTTACTTTGTAATCTCATTGATCCTCAGCCACATCGCGTGAATCTCGAATCCCTCTATCTCCGCTTGCCGATTTGGGCCCAGAACTGGGCTTGCAGTTGGGAGGGGGCGCGCATCGAGCGAACGCGCTACGGCGGCGACTTTGCCGCGCAGCTCGCCGAATACGAAGCCCGCTCGGCGTGGTCGGCCGGCGACCTGGCGGCGTTTCGCGATGAGCGGCTCCGCGCGTTCCTGCGGCACTGTTACGACACCGTTCCCTTCTATCGCGAGCAGTGGGACGCGCTCCCATTCGATCATCGCGCGGTAACCGAACTGGCCGATCTGGCCGCGCTGCCGATCCTCGACAAGGCGACCGTCCGCGCCAATTATGACCGCCTCCTCTCGACCGCCATCCCCGAGCGCGACCGCATCATCGCCCACACCAGCGGCACCACCGGAGCCGGCTTGCGGTTTGCGGTCACCGCGCCGTTTCAGCGCGCGCAATGGGCCGTCTGGTGGCGCTATCGCCGCTGGCACGGCATCGACCGCGGCATCTGGTGCGGCTACTTCGGCGGACGGTCGCTGGTGCCGCTGGCCGCCGACCGCGCCCCCTTTTGGCGAATCAACCGGCCCGGCCGCCAAATCATGTTCAGCGGCTACCACGTTTCGCCGCGCAACTTGCCCGCGTATGTTGCGGAACTCAATCGCCGCCAACCGCCGTGGCTACACGGTTATCCGTCGCTGTTGGCGGTACTGGCCGGGTATCTGCTCGAAACGGGGCGCGGGCTGGATTATCAGGTTCGCTGGATCACCACGGGGGCCGAGAATCTGCTCGCCGCGCAAACCGCGCTGATCGAGCGGGCATTCGCCGTCCGGCCCCGGCAGCATTACGGCATGAGCGAAGGGGTGGCCAATATCTCCGAAACGCCGGAGGGAATTCTGCGCGTCGATGAGGACTTCGCCGCGGTCGAATTCGTGCCGCAAGCCGGTGGAGGGGGCGTGCGGATCATCGGCACGAATATTTCAAACGCGGCGTTGCCGCTGGTGCGCTACGATGTGGGGGATGTGGTGGAGATGGGGGCGGGGGACGAGGGAGGAGGGGCGGGGGAAATACGGAGTGCGGAGTGCGGAGTGCGGAGTGGGGTGCAGGGGGAAGGGGCGAGGGACGAGGGGCGAGGGGCTAGAAACGGCGGCAATAATGATGATATTCGCTCTGCCAACCACACCAAACACCAAACACCATACACCAAACACCCCCCCTTCGCCGGTCGCCCCGTCCTTTCCATCGACGGTCGGCTCGAAGACTATGTGATTCTCAAGAACGGCGCGCGGCTGGGGCGGATGGATCATATTTTCAAAGACCTGACCCGCATCCACGAAGCCCAGATCGTGCAGGAGACGCCCGGCGTGATTTTGGTCCGCGTGATCAAAACGGCCGCGTATGCCGAACGCGATGAACGGCAGTTGCTGCACGAGTTCCGCCAGCGCGTCGGCGATCAGGCCGATATCAAGATAGAGTACCCCGCCGCGCTCGAACGCTCGCGGACCGGCAAATTGCGGTTTGTGATTTCAAGAATAGCCGCCGGGCAGTTGCGGATTGAGGGAGCGGGGGAAACGATGAATGATGAACGATGAACGAGAAGCGAGAAACGAGAAGAGCCCCGCATGGTGGGCCTCGCTGTCGCTCGACCGCACCCTACAGTCGCAAAAAAACGCGGCGCGCCTAAATTCGGCGCGTCGCGCGGTGTAAAACCTCTAATTAAAAATCGCAATCTCGCGGGTTAGGAACGGCGACGCGACCAACCGACCAGCCCAAGACCGGCCAGGCCGAGGAGCGTCCAGGTCGCCGGCTCGGGGATCACGTTAAGGTTGTCAATCATCACAGTTGGGGCATTCGGAGGGGCACCCTGACGGAAATTGACGGCTGAGATCGTCCCGGCATCGGCTCCGATCGTAGTGGCAGCCACATAGGGCGTGTCACCGATGCCGAGGATGTTCGTGGGATTTACAAATAATGCGCCCGTGTCATTTGTCGCGCCTGGGACAAAGTCATAACGCGCCAAAATTCGATATGTCGTGCCGAGGGTCAAATCCGTGGTCCCATACGTTACCGCGGCGCCGGAACCAGTTGCTAAGGCCATTACGAATGTGCCGGCGGTCGAACCCAACTTCGCGTACACACGGTTATTGAAAGCTGAGGTTCCGCCATCGCTCAAGTGCAGGAAATAGTCGCCGGTCGCTTGAGCCGCGCTGACCGTAATGTCCGCCGCCAGGTAAACGCTGTAGTTGGTGTCCGCAGGGATAAACGGGTGATTGACATCTTGCCCGGTTGTAACTAGCGAGACTTTGCCATCCGTCGCCGTATTGGAGACAAGGATGGGATTCGTAACGCTAACGTTGGTGATCACCCAACCATCCTGACCGATTATTCCACCATCCGCATACGTCGGTGAATTGAAATTCGATGAATACAAAATCGCAGCGTGCGAGTTTGTCGCTCCGCCAAGCATGGCGGCCAGTAAAGAACAGCTAAGAATCCATGCGCGACCTCCGCGCATTTTCGCCAGCACGACGCGTGCTGGCGCAACGATCGACTTTTTCATTTGCTTTCTCCCAGGAGCCTAACTTGATGATGTTACCACACGGTTGTTTTTTGTTGCAAGGCCCTGAAACGCAACATGCCCATACTATCTTAACTTGGCGATACAACCAGTGCAATTGATAGGTCCAAAAATCGCGGTAATTCCATCTATTTTTGCCGCTATTTCCCAGATCTCTTAGGATCAAGTTGAAATCTGGTTAAGATTGTCCCCTTTGTAACAAGCTGCGCCCCCTCTGCATATAAAGATATTCTCTCCTTCTTTTATTCCTAACAATTCCGACTGAACTAAAACACCCTGACTCGCTCCGACCCATGCCGCCGTCGCTTCGTCGCGCGCTGCAAGCGAACCGCTTGACGAAACCTTGCGCGCTCTATATTATGCAATACATAGCATGTAGTACACATCAACGAAACGGAATCGCCGCCGGGACTCGGTTTTTCAGACCGGCGGCGGAAACAGCCTCCTACAAAACCCTCCACTAAGAACACGATCATGAAACTCGAAAACGAATTGATGCGCGGGGCGGGGCCGACGGCCGTGCTGCAACTGCTGGTCGCGGGGGAGAAATATGGCTACGAGTTGGTCCAAGCCCTCGAACAGCAGTCGGGTGGAGTCCTCGCGATGGGGCAGAGCACGCTCTATCCGCTGCTTTATAATTTGGAGGCGAAGGGGCTAGTCACGTCCCGATTTGACGAATCGGGAGCGCGGCCGCGGCGCTATTACCGCATAACCGCGTCGGGGAAGAAACGGTTGGCCGTGACGAGCAAGCAATGGGCCAAACTGTTCGACGCGATGAAATCGCTTCAAGTGCTGCCGCAACCGGCGACGGGAGGTGCGACATGAGCGAGGTTTTACCGAGATTTTGGGATTGGCGGTTTCCGACGTTTCGGAAATGTCGGGAGGCGTATGTCGCAGCCAAGACGAAGCGGCGGGAACAGCGGTGGCAGACGATCGTGTCGATCGCCGGCTTGCCCCCCTTGGCCACCGAAACGATTGGCAAAGTTGTGCGACGGTCGCGACTTTGGCGTGGCGAACGGAGTGACGTGGCCCAGGAGTTGATTGCTCATTTTCAAGATGGTCTGGAATCCGAAACTTCGCCCGAGGAATTGGTGCAGAAATTCGGTGACGCGAGAATCGCGACAAAATTGATCCGCCGCGCCAAAATTCGCTGCCGGCCGATGTGGTGGCAGGCGTGGTGGTGGGTCTCGCGCACATTGGCGGCCCTGATTGGCATATATCTGCTGATGGCCGTCTGGCAAGCTTTTGCCCGGCCGAGCGTGAAGACCGACTATCTCGCCTTGCACAACGCGCCGATCATCGCGACACCGGAGCAAGACAGGGCGTGGCCGTTGTACCGCGAGGCGCTCGTGGAAATGAACTGGATGGAGTTGCCCAAGTGGTTCTATGAAATCAATCCGAAAAAAATTCAACCGAGCGAACAAGATTGGCCGGCGTTCGCAGAGTGGCTCCGGGCGAATCGCCATGCGGTGGATTTGATCCGCACGGGGAGTCGCCGGCGCGTCATTGGCTTGGCGCATCATGAAAACATGACCGACTACTCGCCCGCGGACCGCGCCGCGCTAGAGTATCTCACGCCGGGGGCATTATCCGAGATCGCTCCATTCCCGCCGAATGCGCACGATCGCTCAGGGTTATTCGACACCAATCTGGCGGACATTCACCAAATGCCGCTTTTGACAAGAATTCTGCTATTGGACTATCTCTATCAGGTGAAGCAACAACAGGGAGCGGCCGCCTTGGACGCGCTTCAGGCGATGTTGGGGTTGAGTCGGCAATGTGATCATGGATCGTTTATTCAAGCGAGTTCTATTGCGTTTGAAATCCAGACCGAAGCCTTGCAAGCGTTTGAACGCACGCTTGCCGACCAACCGACGTTGTGGACTGACCGGCAGTTGACGGACTTCGCGCATACTCTGGCGGCGAACGAATTTCATCCCAACCGCTGGCTGCAAGGCGAACGGTATAAATTTGAAGATATTTTGCAGCGCATTTATAACGATGATGGCCAGGGGGACGGCCGGATCACGCCGGCGGGTTTGGAGTTCTTACAAAAGCTTGCGGGGCCGGGGTTAAATGGAATCGTCTTTGGTAAAACTCCTGGCGAGCGTCTTATGCACAAGCCGAACTTGCGGCCATTTATGAATGCCGCGATTTTACCTAGGGTAAACATGCTGGTCGCCTCACGGAAAGAGATGTTGGCAATGTATGATCGACTGCTGAAAGACGCGGAAAGGCAATTCGCGCTCCCCTTTCGGGTTCATGCCGAGGAGAATGGTTGGCTTGGAGAACATCCTGAAAACAACCAGTTTCCGTATGAGCGTTATTTGGTAGCCTACCGTTTTTTTCCCGGAAATTTATCTACTCGTTCCCACATGGAGCTTACTGCTGCGCGCAAGGATGCGGCCTTGTTGGGGATCGCGTTGGAACTGTATCGCCGCGAGCATGGCGATTGGCCAAAAGCGCTGGCTGACCTGACGCCCCGCTGGCTCCCCACGCTGCCGATTGACCGGATCAACAACCGTCCGTTGGAGTACAAAATTCTCGACGGCCATCCGACCGTCTATGGCTGGGGTTACGACGGCGACGACGACGGCGGCCGACTGCCGAATCTTTGCGACGGTCGAAGCGATTATTACATGCGCCTCATTCGCAATCATCCCGCGGGTTATCTCTGGAATGAAGGGGACGACGGCGATTGGATCATCTGGACCACCGCCCCTCCGTCGCCGCAAGAAGAACCTAAACCGGTAGAAGAATAACCGGTTAGCCGCGACGCGCAGCGGAGCGCGGATGCGGCGGCGCAGCCGACGCCGAATGGAATGAAACATCTATTGCACCGGTTGCGCCGGTGCGCGCTCCGCTGCGCGTCGCGGCTAACCAATTCCACTGGCGCGTCGCGGCTAACCAACATACGGCGTCACAAACGACCAGCGCTGCCGCGGTTTCCCTTCTTTGATGGGATTCTCTGCGACGTAGTTGATCGCTCCTGGCACGTCGTCCGGATCCAAAAAGACTTTCCATTCTCCCTGGGCAAACGCTTTTGGCACCCGCTTCCCTGGCACTTTCCAATTCGCCTGCGGATGAATTCCTTCCTCCTCCAGTTGTTTTGTCGCTGCCACTTTGAGTTGAATCACCATTTTTCTACTCGCGTCTTCAGTCGGCCGACGACCAGATGCACATGATCCGGCAGGATAGCGCAGGCGCAGATAGTGAAATTTGCCCGCGCGGCATAGTTAGCAAATCCCCGCCCCACGGCACGCGCTTGGATACCGGTCAACACCACCGGCGGATACTTCAGTGCCGCTTTCGCCTCAACTCGCAATTGGCGATCGTGTTCGCACGCGGCAAGCGAACGGGTTTCCGTCGTTTTGGTAGCGCGGCCATAGCGGTACAATTCCCACGCGCCGACGAAATCCGACCAAGAACCGCGTGGATCGTTCGGCAGCCAAAAGCCGTACATGCCGAAGATGACGTGGTAACCGACGATCATGCTGGTCTCCGGTCAGCCGCGACGCGCAGCGGAGCGCGGATGCGGCGGCGCAGCCGACGCCGAATGGGATTGAACAACAATTGCACCGGCTGCGCCAGTGTCCGCGCTCCGCTGCGCGTCGCGGCTAACCAAATACCGGCCAGTTGAACGTGCTCGTCAGCGCGATCCGGCGGCCGGTCGCTTGCGACTCGCGCGCGGCGGTGATGATCTCCAAAACGTGCAACGCGTGCTCGGGCGTGATCAGCATGTCGTTGCCAGTGAGCAGGCAGTTCGCCGCCAGCGCCGCCCCTTGCTGCCAGACATAACCGGCCGCATCGGGAACATGCCGCTCGAAGCCCGGTTTGCTTTCCGTCGCCAGGTCCACGCCGAGCGGTTCCCAATCGTAACCGACCAAGCCCATGTACCCTTGCGAACCGACGATGCTGACCGTGTGCCGCGTTTCGTGCTTTCCCTCGTGGCCGTGAGGGTTAAAGTAGTTAAAGCCGCACTGCACATGCGAGATCACGCCGTTGCCGTGGTCGAGCAGCACCTGGGCGTTGTCCTCTTCGGTCACCTCGATCTTGCCGACGCGGTCGATCTGGCGGGTGGGCGTGACGATGCTCAACATCGCCGTGACGGTCTTTGCGGGGCCGAGCAAGCCGGTCAACGTGGTGAGGTTATAGACGCCAAGATCGGGCAAGCTGCCGCCGAGCTTCTGATAGAAGAACGCCGACCAACCCGGGCCGGTGTGGCCGTAATCGGCGTGCGCGGCGGCGACGCGGCCAAGCTTGCCGGCGGCGAGCGTCTTGGCCATGAAGGCAAATTGCGGGCTCATCACCACGGCTGGCGCGCCCCAAATCCGCACGCCCTGCTTCTTGGCCAGCGCGAGCAGTTCTTGCCCGGCGGGGAGGGAATTAGCAATGGGCTTTTCGCTCCAGACGTTTTTGCCGGCTTGCAGGGCTTGGCGGTTGAGCCGTTCGTGTTCCTGCATGTCGGTGGTATTGACCAGCAGGTCAAACGGGGCACCGGCGAGCAGTTTGTCGATGTGCGGGTACTGATTGGGAATGTGGAATTCCTCCGCCCGCTTTTTGGCACGCTCGGGGATGATGTCGCAGGCACTGACCAATTCGACATGGGGCTGCTTGCTGAGATGCGGCATATACACGCCCGAGACGCTACCGCAGCCGATGATAGCGACGCGGATCTTCTTTGCGGGGGGTGCTTGTTTGGCGGTGGACGCGGGAGCGGGGTTGGTTTGCGCGGCCTGTTCGGCGGCGGATGCGATGAGGGGAGCTAGAGCGACAGCGGCACCGGCCGCGACGCTTTGTTCGACGAAGGTACGGCGGTCAAGTTTGTTGGGAACCATGAGAAAACTCCCCTGGGATTAGAACGGTGTGGACTGGTTTGTTGGGCGCGGCGTTAATAACATTCTCTACCAGTTACGGGGCCTTTTCGCAACAATTTCGCCCCGGCACTGATGATTTATTGCCACATTTCGGCCGCCGGTGAAGAGACCTATACTCGGCCTACCGCGAGCGAAATGCAGTTGCTAAACGGCTCGATAGCATTGCCTTAGCTGCTTTCACAAGACGTAGAAATGTTCCAGCGAGCAATTTGGCCCGCGATCTGCTTAATTTGAATCATAGGCAACTTGCCCCCAGCGACGGATCGCCTGACCGGCACTCCCCGGACGGTCACGGAGCAAGCAGCGAGTATCAAGGTCGGTACTTGCGAGTAGTATCAGTCGAATCCCGTCCGACGGAAGAGCCTTGGTCCCCTCAGGCTCTTCCGTCGTCGGGGCGAGTAGGTTAGCCGCGACGCGCAGCGGAGCGCGGATACGGCGGCGAGACCGACATGGATTGGAATGGAATATGATTCCACTGGCTTCGCCAGTGTGCGTACTCCGCTAACGCGTCGCGGCTAGCCTTGCTTCACTTTGCATTTTTCAGTTTACACTTTCCACTTTTCACTTTCGCCCGCACTCCGCTAATGCGTCGCAACTAACCTCCCCCTCGCCCTCTCTCCCTTGCTTCCCCGCTCAATTCTCATGCTCAATTTGACTGCCCAAGATTTGCTCGCGGTGGCCGGTGTGGCGGCTTGGCATGGGCCGTTAGTGATTGAAAGCGCCGGGCCGTTGCCGCCGGGTGCGATCGAATGTTATTGGACGGCGTCGAAATGCCGGCAAGACCGCTGGGGCTATGAACTGCACGAGAGCCGCACTCAGTTGTCCCGCGCAGCGCAGGGTTACAGCTTTAAGCAGTCGGGCGCGGGAAATTTGACCGCATTATGTGAAGAGATCCTCAAAGGAGAGCTGCTCGCGCGGGTTTGGGGAGCGGTAATCGCGCTTTATGATCGACGTAAATGTGTAACGGAAAACGGGCCAATCGTGCGGAGCGTGTTGCAAGGGCACGCCGAGGCGCGGCGGCGGGTGTTAACATTGCTACTCAACAATCAGTCCCTTCCGCCGCACGATTCGACGTTGCTCAACCGGTTGCGGCAGCGCTGCGAACGCTGGACCGACGTGCTGCTTGCGCGGTTGGCGATTAGCGGCGACGCGGCCGAATTTGCCTGCGATCCGGCGCGGTACGCCGATTTTACCGAAGAATGGCCCGCTGCCGCCAAAGCTCCGCCGCTAGCCCAATCGCGGGCGGCGCTCTTGCTCACTTCGTATCAGGCGGCCTTTACTTCCGGCGACGCGCCAACCGCAAATAGCGATCTCAATGCACGGATCGCCGAAAGCATTTTGAGCTGTTTCCCACCGACGGCGTTCGACGACTCGGGGACGCTGCGAACGCTCTGGGAAGCGCGGCTAATAAACTCCACCGCCGACGCCGAACAATTGGTCGAGCAGTTGCTCAGTGCTGATGGCGATCCGCATACTTCGCCGCGCTGGCCGCGACGCGGTTAGCCGCGACGCGGAGCGGAGCGCGGATGCGGCGGCGCAGCCGTCGCGGAAATGCGTGTTGATGATGATTGTACAACGATTGCACCGGCTGCGCCGGTGTGCGCGCTCCGCTGCGCGTCGCGGCTAACCGGATGCCGGGTACTTCACCGCGTTTTTCGCCATCTTCGCCCGGAGCGTCTCGCTCAAGTCGATACCTAGCGCGTTGGTGAGCGCTAACGCATAGGCGACCACATCGGCCAGTTCTTCGCCCGCGGCAGCCAGTCGCGCCGGATCGCGCATGATCGTTCGCGACTCTTCGACTCCTTCCCATTGGAAGTGCTCCATCAACTCGGCCGCTTCGATCGCCAGCGACATCGCCAGGTTTTTAGGGGAGTGAAACTTCTCCCATTGGCGCTCGGCGACGAACTGCGTCATCCAGACCCGCATTTCCGCGACGGTGGTTGTGTTGTCGGGCATGGGATTCCGTAGCGGGGGCTTTGTCCACGAACATCAAGTAGTGAGAAGCTTACTCCCCCTCAAATAGTCCTCTGGCTCCCTCCCCCTCGTGGGGAGGGTTGGGGAGGGGACCATTCGTCAAATTCTCAACGCGTGCCGAATCTCCAACACCATCTTCTCATTTTTTTTAACATGAGTCGGCTTCCACCGAGAAAGAAGCACCAGAGCAACTTCTCAGCCGCGGTCGGTTCGTTA
>Ga0163144_10023063_pt1 | contig 12307 bp, 9 predicted proteins | sample OliLak19BULKMAT1_FD_123175 | JGI IMG/M metagenome (GOLD analysis project Ga0163144, IMG submission 123175) | Freshwater microbial mat bacterial communities from Lake Vanda, McMurdo Dry Valleys, Antarctica - Oligotrophic Lake LV.19.BULKMAT1 | ecosystem: Environmental > Aquatic > Freshwater > Lake... | reverse complement strand
GCAGAACTTCTCGAAGCTGCCGACCTTGACGATGCCGGACGAGACGATCGCGGCGAGCCCCGCCGCGGGACCGCTGACGCTGAGGGGCGCGCGGCTGATGAGCGGGATCACCAGGCCGCCGATGATGCCGGCGATCAAGCCGGAGACGAGCGGTGCACCCGACGCGAGCGCCACGCCGAGGCAGAGCGGTAGCGCGACGAGAAACACGACGAGACCGGCGGGCAGATCGTGCGCGAGATTTTTCAGCGGCGAGAGATCGGTGCCGGGTCCGGGAGGGAGCGAGCGACGCGGCGACGGGTTCGTCGATTCGGGAGTGCTCGAAGGAGAGTCAGACACGGAGAGGAGCCTCGTAGGCAGCGTGGAGCCACGTTCGGGAGCGGAGCGAGGTGCGCAGTGGTTGCGCGCGAGGCGTGCGCGCGGAGGCCGTCGTGCGGGCGCGACGCAGAGAAGCGGATGCTATTTGGGTGGGGCTCACTCGGCGGCGACGGTCTCGTCGCGCTCCGCGGAATCGACGTCTTTCTCGCCGAGGCGCACGTAGTCGCCGCGCGCGGTGTCGTGCTCGAACAGCTCCGCGCGACCGACGTCGTAGAACCACGCGTGCAAGCGAAGCTCGCCTTTGTCGACGCGCTCGCGCACCGATGGATAGGTAAGCAGGTGCGCGAGCTGATGTTGCGCGACGCGACGCACGGCTTGGTTCACGTCGGTGATGCCGTCGAGGTCGCCGGCGATCTCGCGCGCGTTGTCGAGCCAGCGATGAAAGCCGTCGAGGCCCGGCGGTGACGAGCTGTTCACCAGAGCGGTGATCGCGCCGCAGCCCGAGTGGCCGCAGACGACGACGTCTTTCACGCCGAGGATCGCGACGGCGTATTCGATCGCCGCGGGCTCCGACGTCATCACGACGCTGCCGTTCGGCGGTACCAGCGCGCCGATGTTGCGCACGATGAAGATCTCGCCGGGGTCGGTGTGCGTCAGCAGATTGGGCTGCACGCGGCTGTCCGAGCAGGTGATGAACAGCGTGTGCGGCTGTTGCCCTTCGGCGAGCTGATCGAAGAGCGGCGAGAGCGCCGGCCGCGCCTCGCGACGGAAGCGCTCGACGCCGAGGAGCAGGCGGCTGCGACCGGGAATATCGAGGTCGAGCAGGCGATCGACCTCCGCTTGCGTCTCGGCGATGCGCGCGCGCAGCGGCTCGGCGCCAGGCGTCGCCAGCAGCGTGTCACGCACCGAGCCGCGCGCGCCGAGGATCGCGACGTGGCCGCCGCGCTCGAGCACGTCGAGGAGCGCCTCGCCGAGCGCCACAGCGCCAGTGGCGTCGATGCCGGTGACCGCGCGAATGTCGAGCACGAGGCCCTTGGTGACGTCCATCCGCGAGAGCTCGTCGCGCACCTGATCGAAGCGCGGCGCGTCGAGGAAAGTGAGCGGCCCGCTCAGGGCGACGAAGTGCACGCCTTCGGCGTCTGCGACGTGCACCGTCGCGCGGCTGCGGCCGACGCGCACCGCGGCGATGACGACGGCGATGAGGATGCCGGACTGCACGCCGATGAACAGATCCGTCATCACAGTGGCCAGCGCGGTGACGGCAAAGACGGCGACCTCGGTGCGCCCGGTGCGCCACAGATCGCGCACCACGCTCACGCCGAGCCCGTTGATCGCGAGCGCTATGAGCACGCCGGCGAGCGCTGCGACCGGCACGTAAAAAAGCAGTGGGATCGCCGCCGCGGAGAGCAGCGCGAGCGCGAGCGCGGAGAGGGTCGCGGCCAAGCGCGTGACCGCACCGCGCTCGACGTGCAGCTGCGAGCGACCCATCGCCGCGGCGAGCGGCAATCCGCCGAGGAAGCCGGACGCGATGTTGCCGAGACCGACGCCGATGAGCTCTTGGTCGGAGTCGTGGCGCGCTGCGACGGCGACGCGGTCAGTGGCCGTCGCGGTGGCGAGCGACGCGGCGGAGACGAGCCCGAAGATCGCGAGCGTCTCGGCGAGCAGCTCGAGCGAGATGCTCCCCGAGAAGCTCGGCGCGGCGAGCGTGAAGCCCTCCGCGAGGCTCGCGACCGAGGGCAGCGGCAGGCCAAACGCGACCACGGCGATCGTCGGCACGGCGAGGCCGATGAGCGTCGCCGGCAAGCGCGGCAGAAAGCGCGCGACGCCGACGGTGAGCAGCACCGCGGAGGCGGCGACGAGCAGCGGCGCGAGCTGCGCGTCGTGGACGACTTCACCGATGTGCTCGATGACGCGAAACACGTGCGTCTCGCCGGGCGGCGGAAGACCGAGCGCGCGCGGGAGCTGGCCGATGAGCACGATTACCGCGACTCCCGCCGAAAAGCCGTGCACCACGGTGACCGGCACGAGGCGCAAGAAGCGCGCGAATCGCAGCACGCCGGTGAGCACTTGCATCGCGCCGCAGACGACCGCGACGAACAGCAAGCCGACGGTGCCGTGACGCTCCGCGACCGCCGAGAGCAACACGGCGAGCGCGAGCACCGGACCGTGAATCGCGAGCGGGATCCCGCCGACGAGCGCTGCCACCAGCCCTCCGACCGCAGCCGCGATCAGACCGCGCCACGGTGCGACGTCGGCGGCGAGCGCGAAGGCGAGCGCGGCCGGCAACGACACCAGCGCAAGCGTGACACCCGCGCGCGCATCTGCGCCGAGAGTGGAGCGTTTGGCGAGCACGCCCCGCCACTCTGCTGCGATGGCACGCAGACCGAGGTCGAGGCGTGGACTCCAGCGGCGCGCGGGCTTGCGCTCGATGGACGGGCGGATGGGGCTCTGATCGGGACGCGAGGTCATGCGGCTCCAGCGGGTTCGTCTGGTCGCGCCGCGCGCGCAGAGCGCCCGGCTGGCCAGGCGCGCGGCAGCAGCCGCGCGCCTGGCACGTGAGATCAGAGCGCGCTGGGCGGCCGCTCGGACGTCGGAGGATGGCCCTGCGCTGGGCCGACGGTGCTGGTTGCGGGCAGGCCATGCGGGATCAGCCGCAGCGCGTGGGGCACCTCGACGAACGTGGAGGCTGAGACGTGCTCGCGCTCTTCGTCGAGCTCGACGAAGACGCGCATGCCCGAGATATCGGCGAGGCGATCGGTGCCGTCGTCGAGCCGCGTGGGCTGAAAAGAGCGCGCCGAGAGCGAAAACGCGGTGAACACCACGAACGCCGCCGCGAGCACCGACAATAACGACAACCACGGAGCTTGACGCCGCGTGCGAATGATCACCACGGGGCGAGACGCGGCGGCGTGGACGGTCGGCGGCAAGCCGAAGCAAGATAGCGGCGACTTGCCGTGGTGGCCAGCGCGAGAGCAGATCTTCTTTCGTGGCGCGACACGGCCTCGGTAGCCGAATTTCAACGCGGGCGCCGGCGCAGTACGATCGTTGCGCGCCGCGGGGCTCGCTCGACGCGCGCTACTCGCCGTCGAACGGGACGACGACGACGCGCGCCACACCGTCGAGCTCGGCGAGCCCATCACGCACATCGCTCGCGGTCGCGACCATGACGATCGCGAGATCGTCGCGCGAGAAGCGCGCCCGCACCGCGCCATTCGCTTGCGCGAGCGTCACGCTGCGCACGCTCTGCACGTAGTTGGCGTAGTAGTCGCGCGGCAGGCCGAGCAGCTCGACGTCGACGCGCTGATCGAGTCGCTTGCTCGCGGTGTCGACCTCGAAGGCGTAGCTGTTCGCCAAATAGTCCTGAGCGAAGCGCAGCTCTTCCATTGTGATTCCGTCGCGCAGCAGCGTGTCGAGCAGCTCGAGTTGCAGACGCACACAGCTCACCGCATCGGCGGCCGCGGGGAACGTCCACATCAGCCAGGCGTCGCGTTGTCGGTCGACGGCGAGACGGCTGTATGCGCCGTAGCTCCAGCCGCGCACGCTGCGGATCTCGCGCATCAGCCGCGCGGTGAAGGTGCCGCCGAACACGGTGTTGGCGACGACCAGCGGGAAGTGATCGGCGTCCCGCGCGCGCGTGCCGAGACCGCCGATGTAGACCTGCGTCTGGGTGCGCCCGGGCTTGTCGACGAGCACGACGCGACGGCCGCGGCCCATGCGCGGCGCGGGCACGTCTCCGCGCGGTGCCTCGCCGCTGCGCAGCGCGCTGAAGTAGCGGACGACGAGCGCGCGCGCCTCCGCCTCGTCGACGTCGCCGGCGAGCCCGAGGATCGCGTTCTTCGCGACGTAGTGCGCGTCGAAGTGCTGAAGGATCGTCGCCCGATCGATCGCGGCGATGGTCGTCGAGGTACCGAGCACCGCGCGACCGTACGGATGCGTGCCGAACACCGCGCGGCGAAACTCGCGCGAGGCGAGCCCGCGATCGTTGTCGCGCAGCTCGACGATGTCGGCGAGCGTCTCGCGCTTTACCTGCGCGAGATCGGCTGCACGAAACGCCGGCTGCGTGAGCAGCTGCGCGAGCAACTCGAGAAACGGCCCGACGTTGCGCTTGATGACCGAGCCGCTGAAGCGCGTGTAGCTCGGCGCCGTCTCGATGCCGAGCGTGCCGCCGAGCGCGTCGATCTGCTCTTCGACCTGCGCCGCACGAAGGCGTCGCGTACCCATGCGGACCATGCGCGCCGTCATCCGCGCCACGCCCTCTTGCCCCGCTGGGTCATGGGCGCTGCCGGTGCGCAGCGTCAGCTGAAAGTCGACCATCGGCAGCTGATGGCTCTCTTCGACGAGCACCAGCGCGCCGGTGTCCATGACGAAACGCTCGCGCCGTGGCGTCACTTGCGCGCGCGCGCTGACCGCCGTCGCGCCCACGATGGCGACCGCCGAGGCGCCCGCAGCGGCCGCGCCGAGCGTGCGCGCGAGCTTTTTTCCGAGCTTACGAATCGTGCGTCGTGGCATCAGCGATTTTCACTCCGCCGTCGCGTCGTCGGTGTCGTCTGCGTCGTCGTCCGCTTGCGCGGTGCCGTCCGGCAGCACGGTGACCGTCGTCCGGCGGCGCACGTCGAGCACGCGCTGCGCGACGCGCTGTACATCGGCGGCGGTGACGCGCCGATATTCTTCGAGGCGGCCGAAGACGCGCGACGGATCGCCGAGCACCGTCTCGTAGAAGCCGATCTGCTCGGCCTTGCCGCTCGCCGTCTCCATGCCCTGCAGGAAGCCGAGCTCGAGTCGGTTCTTCGCCTTGTCGAGCTCCGCCGCGGTGACCGGACGCTCGCGCAGCTTCGTGAGCTCGCGCTCGATTACGGTCATCGCCTCTTGGGACTCGTGATCTTCGCGCATCGACACCCAGATCTCGTAGAGACCCGCGTCGCGAAACGGCGCGACCGAGCCGCGCGTCTCGGCGGCGATCTCGCCCTCGCTGACCAGCGCGCGATAGAGCCGCGAGCTGCGTCCGCCGAGCAAGATCTCGTTGAGGATCGACAGCACGGCGTGATCGTAGTCGCCGAAAGCCGGCGCGCGATAGCCGAGCTGGAGCTTCTCGGTCGGCGTCGGACGACGCATGGTCACGCGGCGCTCGGCACGCTGCGGCGGCTCCGCGGCGTGGGTCTCCGCGGGGATCTGCGCAGAGCGTAGGCGGCCGTAGTGCTCGCGCACCAAGCGCAGCGCTGCTTCTTCGTCGACGTCGCCGGCGAGCACGATGGTCGCGTTGTTCGGCGCGTAATACGTCCGATAAAACGCGCGACAATCGGCCGTCGTGAAGCCGGCGATATCCTCACGCCAGCCGATCGTCGGCCAGTGATACGGGTGTACGCGGAACGCGGTCTTGTAGAGCTCTTCGTTCGCGGAGCCCTCGACGTCATCATCGACGCGCATCGCGCGCTCGTTGGTGACGACGTCTTTTTCGCTCGAGACCTGCGGATCGCGCAGCACGAGGTGCGACATGCGATCGGCCTCGAGCCGCACGACGAGCGGCAGCGAGCTCTTCGGCACGTTCTCGTAGTAGTAGGTCCAGTCGACCCACGTCGCGGCGTTGGTCTCGCCGCCCGCCGACTCGAGCTGCCGATCGAACTCGCCCGCGGCGAGGTGCTCGGTCTCGTTGAACATCAAGTGCTCGAACAAGTGCGCGAGTCCGGTCTTGCCTTCGCGCTCGTTGCGCGAGCCGACCTTGAACCAGGTCTGATAGCTGACCACCGGCGCAGCGGCGTCGACCAGCACGAGTACGGTGAGCCCGTTGCCGAGCCGATAGCGCGTCAGCACGAGCGACTCACCGAACGGCACTTGATCGACCAGCTCGTACATCGCGGTGCGACTGCGCTGCCCGCGATTCAGCTCCTCGACGATCCGCGCCTGCGGAGCTGTCGCTGGCGTCGTCGCGCAGCCCTGGGCAAGAGAGGTCACCGCGAGACCGACGATGGAAGCAGAGAGACGTCTTCTAGCCATGCTGCGAATGCCGCCAGGGTATCGGACGGGCCTCACAGGTCAACTGCTCATCGCGTGAGGAGCGCCGCGAGCGCGCTGCGCAGCGGCTCGGGGATCGGCGTGGGCACGCGGGTCGCGCGATCGACGAACACGTGGACGAAGTGTCCCTCCGCGCGACATGGGTCCTCGTCACGCGTGTCGTCACGGCCGGTGTCATCGGTAAACTCGGCGAAGAGGCCGACCTCGTAGCGCACGCTGCTCGTACCGAGATGACCGATGCGCAGCCGCGCCTCGATGAGCTCCGGGTACGCGAACGACGCGTAGAAGCGGCAGCCGCTCTCGGCCGCGAGGCCGATGACGGGGCTCGCGTTTACGTCGAGCCCGTGCTCGATGAGGTAGCGATTGATCACGGTGTCGAACAGCGCGTAATAGACGGCGTTGTTCACGTGGCCATAGACGTCGTTGTCCATGAAGCGCGTCGCGATCTCGATGGCATACGGGAACGTCGCGCGACGCGAAGGCGCAGGGCGAGCGGCGGTGTGCGGTGCGTTCATCGGCGGATAACAGGAAGGCAGAGAAAATCAGAGAAAGGCAGAGAAGATCAGAGAAGGCAGAGAAGCTTAGAGGAAGGCGGAGAAGAGCTGCATTAAGTCGTCGCGACCGATCGTGCGCGGCGCATTCTCGAGCAGCCGCTGTTGCATCAGCGTGACGTCGACGAGCGCGTCGAGATCGGCGCGCGAATAGCCGACCTCCGCGAGCGTCACCGGCAGCGAGCAAGCGCGCATCAGCGCGAGCAGGCCCTCGGCGAGCGCGTCGCCAGCATCGTCGGCGTGCGTGACCGCGAGGCCGAGCGCGCGCGCCGCTTCGAGGTGCCGCTGTGGCGCGACGCGGGCGAGCAAGCGCACCACGCTCGGCGCGCCGAGGACGACCGAGATGCCGTGTGGGACGAGCGGGTGATCGCTCGGATAGCCGGGCGCCTGGTAGCGCGGGGCGAGCCCGGCGATCGCGTACGCCATGCCATGAGGCACGTGTACGCCGGAGTTGCCGAACGCGATGCCGGCGAGCGTGGCGGCCCACATCATCGACTCGCGCGCCTCGTCGTCACTCGCGTCGTCAGCGGCGCGCACGAGGTAGCGACTGGCGATTCGCAGCGCCTCGAGGCTGCCGAGATCGCTCCATGGATTTGCGCCTTGGCTCATCGGCCGCGCGGAAGGAAGCGTTGGCGCGCGCGCCGTGTAGGGCCGCGCGGTGTACGACTCGATCGCGTGACAGAGGACGTCGAAGCCGCTCGACGCGATGACGCTCGCCGGCAGCGTGCGCGTCACGTCCGGGTCGACCAGCGCGAGGCTCGGGCGAAGGCGACGCGAGGCGATGCCGGTCTTCGCGTGGCGTGCGCTGAGGTCGAAGATCGCGATCCCCGTACACTCGCTGCCGGTGCCGGAGGTCGTCGGACAAGCGATGTGCGGCGGCAACGCGCCGGGCACCGCGCGTCCTTCGCCGACGGGCGCGTTCACGTAGCGCAGCAGCTCCGCCGGATACGTCGCGAGGAGCGCGGCGAGCTTCGTCGTGTCGATGACCGAGCCGCCGCCGAGCGAGACATAGCCGTCGAAGCGACCCTCTGCCGCGAAGCGCGCGGCCTCGAGCACGGAGACGTCACTCGGCTCGATGCGCACCGCGTCGAAGACGGCAAAGTCGACATCCGCAGCGCGCAGCGACGCAGTCGCCGTCTCGAACAGCGGCAGCGCGCGCAGCTGTGCGTCGGTGAAGAGCGTGACGCGAGACAGCCCCGCGGCCTTCGCGTGCGCACCGAGCTCGCGCAGCGCGCCGCGTCCGAACACGACGGCCGACGGGTCGATCGCGAACGCGCTCTCGCCACCGAGGCTCGCGCGGTAGTAGTGCTGACACGGACCCGTCACGGCGCCGATGGTAGCGCGGCGTGCGGCGGTGCTGCGCGCGAGCGAACGAAGACGGCTTTTTCGTCGATGGGCTGCTAGCGTGCCGCCGATGCCCAATGCGATCTGGTCCACGGCGGCGGTCGTCGCCTTCACCGCACTCGCGGCCTGTGGTGGCGGCCGTGGCAGCGCCGAGCCGTTCGCCGAATCGAACGCGGCCGGATCGAGCGACGCCGTGAGCGCTGGCGAAGCGCCCGATCGCGTGGACACGCGGCGCAGCGATCACGAAGCTACGCCCGTCGTGCCGCCCGTCGTGCAGCCCGCTACGCCCGTCGTGCAGCCCGCTACGCCCGTCGTGCAGCCCGCCACACCGGCGACGCGTCCGCTGATCACGATTTCGCAAATTGGCGCGGGCGACGCCGAAGACGGCTCGGGGCACGTCGTCTCGCAGGCTCAGCGCATCGCGGTCGATCTCGACGCGCGCGTGTTTCCACCGCGCGCGCTCGATCCGGTGCTGCACGTCGGCGCGCTCCGCTTCGTGCACTACAGCCATCCGCGCCCAGGCGTTTTGCGCTTCGCTGTCGATGCGGCCGCGCGTCTCGCTCTCGGCGCCGAGCTCGCGGTGCAATACGGCGACGACGTCGCGAGCCGTCGCGTCGTCCTTCAGGCGATCACGCAGGATGATCTGCGCGGACTGGCACCATGAAGCGCGCGCTGTGCGTGATGCTGCTCGCGGTGCTCGGCGCGAGCGGCTGTGGCGACGACGACCGGCCGCCGAGCAACGTCGATGCCGGCTGCGGTGCAGCGCCGGTGCTCGCGTGTTCGCCCGCGCGGGTCGAGGACTGCAGCGGCGCGCGGACGCCGGTCGTCGTCACCGCGCCGAGGTTCACGCCGACGTGCGCGACCGACCCTGAGCCGACGCTCAGCGACGACGCGCCGGCCGCAGGCTTCGTCCTCGGTGCCACCGCGGTGACCTTCTCCGCGCGCGGCAGCGACGGCACGATGTCGTCTTGTGCGACGGAGATCACCGTCGTCGACGATACCGATCCCACGCTCGTCTGTCCGGCCGCGCCAGTGATGCTCGTGCGCACCGCTGCGGATGCTCCGCTCAGGCCAGTCGCGCTCAGCGCGAGCGACGCCTGCGACGATTCGGTCGCGGTCACGCTCGAGCCCGCGCCGAGCGCGCGTGGCGCGACGGTCACCACCGCGCGCGCGGTCGACGAGGCCGGCAACGCGGCGAGCTGCACGCTGACCGTCGACGTCGTCGATGTGTTCGCGCCGCGCGGATTGCGCATCGTGTCGGCGTCGCTCACCGCCGCGGGCGCGACGGACGCGACGCTCGGCTGGGAGCCGTCGGAGGGCGCCGACGTCGAAGCGCTGGTCGTCGAGCGTGCGATCGCCGCGGATGGCCCATTCACCGAGCTCACGCGGCTCGCCGCGAGCGCGACCACTTTCACCGACAGCGCGATGCCGTCTCCGCGCGCGTTCTACCGGCTCGCAGCGCTTGGCCCGGACGACGTGCGCGGCGGTGAGACGGCCGCCATTCGCGTCCTCGCGCTGGCCGACGATCGCTACGAGCTCGCGTCACAGAGCGTCCCGAGCGTGCCATTTGCAACGACGCTCTACGGCGTGGTGCGCACGCCGATCGAGCTCAGCGCCGATGGCCCATTTCCACTGGTCGTCTTCCTCCACGGCAATCACGGAAACTGCCGCCCCGCGAGCGGTGACGACGAGTGCGGCGACACGACCGAATACGCCTGCACCGAGCCCGGATACACCACCACGCCGAACGCGGAGGGCTACGTCTACTTGATGGAGACGCTCGCCGCGTCGGGCTACGTCGCCGTCAGCATCAGCGCCAACGCGCTCAACTGCCGCGACGACTTCATCCGCGAGCGCACGCAGCTGCTGCTCGAACATCTGCGCCGCTGGCAGCGCTGGTCGACGAGCGACGATGCGCCGTTCGGCGGACGCTATCGCGGCGTCGTCGACACGAGCCGCGTCGCCCTCGTCGGTCACTCGCGCGGCGGCGAAGCGGTCTCGCAGGTGCCCGCGGCGCTCATCGCGATGCCGATCGCCGGCATCACGCTGGCGAGCGTGTTCGCGATCGCGCCGACCGACTATCACGACAACACACCGGAGGGCGTGCCGTACGCGGTGCTCTTGCCGAGCTGCGACGCCGACGTACGCACGCTCGAGGGATTGCGCATGTACGACCGCGGACTCGGTCGCCTCGGTGCGCCGCGGCGCGCGCAAATGCTCGTCGTCGGCGCGAATCACAACTTCTTCAACCGCGAGTGGCGCTTCGACGAAAACCTCGGCGACGCCGTCTGCACCAGCGGGCTCGTCGGTGCGCCCGCACAGCGCGGCATGCTCGAGCTCGCCCTCGCCGACTGGCTCGCGGCGACGGTGTTCGCTGCCCCGATGTCGCCATACCTGCGCAGCGAAGCCGGCTCACCACCGCTGATGGACTTCTGGGCGGGACGCGATCTCGAACTGCGCGCGTCATACGCATCGGCCGATCGCAGCGTCATCGATCGCTTCGCCAGCCTGACGCGCACCGATGTAGGAGAGCCGAGCACGTTCGTCGGCTTCACCGCCGCGACCGACTGCACCGGCACCTGCTCCGCGGCATTTCCACATCTCACCAAAGGCGCGCGCCTCGCCTGGCAAGACGCCGCGGCGAACGCGGACTTCGGCCTCGGCGACCTCGACGGCAGCGCCTACACCGCGCTCTCGATGCGCTTCGCCTCGCGCATCGCGCGCATCAACGACGGGCTCCCTGATCACGACTTCACCATCCGCGTCAGCGACACCGCCGGTCGCAGCGCCGAGCTGCCGGTGTCGAGCGTCGGTCGTGTGCCGGTCGCGTTCACCTCGCGCGAGGACGATGAAGTGTTGTCGACGGTGCGCGTGCGTATCGAGCGTCTGCGTCAACTCTCGCCGGAGCTCGACGTGCGCCACCTCGCATCGATCGCGCTGCGCATGCCGATCGCAGGTCATCCGCAGGGCTCCATCTGGGTCGCCGATCTCGAGCTCGCCGGCGACTGAGCCCGTCAACTGCGCGCCGCGATCGCACGGCCGCGAACCTCCGCTATCATGCGCGAGCGATGTCCAACCGCCGTGCGCAGCCGGACCATGCACTCGAGAAGATCGCCGACAAGAGCGGCTTTCCGCTCGACCTGATCCGCCGCGCCGCGCGGGCCGTCGAGCGCAAAGGTCAAGCGGTGCTCGTCGGACCACCGGGGACCGGCAAGACGTACCTCGCGCGTGAGCTCGCGCGGCATTTGGTCGCTGGCGACGACGGCTTTTTCGAGGTCGCGCAGCTGCATGGATCGTGGTCGTACGAAGACTTCGTGCGCGGCTATCGACCGATTCGACACGCCGATGGCAGCGTCTCCTGGCCCGTCCATCGCGGCCGCTTTCATCTGTTCTGTGATGAGGCGCGAACGCGCCGCGGCATCTGCGTATTCGTGCTCGACGAGCTGCACCGCGCCGATCTCGGACGCGTCTTCGGCGAGCTCGTCTACCTGCTCGAGTATCGCGGCGAGTCGATCCCGCTCGCGCAGGGTGAGCTGCCATTCGAGATCCCGAAGAACGTGCGCATCGTCGCGACGATGAGCTCCGCCGGGCAGGGCCGCGCGCTCAACGACGATGTGATGCGCCGCCGCTTCGCGTTCATCCCGATCGCGCCCGAGCCCGAGGTCCTGCGCCGATTTCATGCGAAGACTGGCTTTCCAGTTGGTGGCCTACTCGACGCGCTCGGCCTCGCGAACACCGCGATCGGCGACCCGCGCGCGCACCTCGGCATCACGTATTTCCTGCACGAGAATCTCAGCGAAGAGATCGAGGACATCTGGCGCTTCGAGATCGAGCCGCTGCTCGAAGAGCGACTCGACGGCCGCCCCGAGCTGATGCGCCCGCTGCGCTGGGAGACGATCGGCCGCATCATCGCGCCCGAGCGCGCGCGTTGATTGGCGGGGTGCGTGCGAGCTGGGGCATGAAAAGCGCCGCCGCCCCGCCGCCGCCATCCCTCGCGAAATATCCCCGCCCGTCGTACGTAGAAGCGTCATGAGCACGTTCGGCAACATCATCTGGCTGATCTTCGGCGGTCTCGGCACGGCCATCGG
>Ga0163144_10023061_pt1 | contig 12308 bp, 17 predicted proteins | sample OliLak19BULKMAT1_FD_123175 | JGI IMG/M metagenome (GOLD analysis project Ga0163144, IMG submission 123175) | Freshwater microbial mat bacterial communities from Lake Vanda, McMurdo Dry Valleys, Antarctica - Oligotrophic Lake LV.19.BULKMAT1 | ecosystem: Environmental > Aquatic > Freshwater >... | reverse complement strand
TGCCTGTTCTTCAGTAATGCCAGGACGCTTGCGGGGATCTTGAATCTGAAGATATGGATTCTTTACTTCTGCAACCACAACACCAGCTTCATTAGTAAGTGTTAGAGTCACAGTTAGCTTATCATACTTATCACCACCAAGAGCTACCTGAACGCCAGTCTTAGGAGCCTTCTTAGTCATCACCTTGCCGATATTAAACCATTTAGTTGCCATCTCATTTATCCTCTTTTAAAAGTTCATCAATCCCATCAGTTATTTTATTAATCCTTTTAAGTGTTTGATCAATAAAATCTTCTTTTTCTTTGCCTTCTGGCATATTTTCCAAAATAACATCTATATTATGACGTATTGTTTTAATACACTCCAAACCGCCTGCAAAATTTGGAGATCCATCAGCTAGAAAATCTGGATACTTATGTAATTTCTTTGGCTTCTTCTTTTTTGGCATTAGCTTCCTTTTCATCATCTGCCGCCTTCTGCATATGTTCCATAATAACAGAAGATTCCATAATATTCTTACACTGTAGAAGTTTGCTTGCAACACTACAAACGTTGTTTTCTACAACGTCCATCTTAAAATACACATCAACAAGTGGTACTTTAACTAGTGCAGTTAATACACGAACTAGACCCTTCTTAGAAATAGCACCTAGTTCGCGGTCGAACTTGGGTAGTAGTTCCCCGTAAATACGAGCAGCTGTGTCCTCTGGTAGCTCATCATAGGTTTCTACCTGCTCAGCTACCAGAGGCGTGCTTTCTTCGCTTGGAGAGGCAACTGGAGCATCTGGTGGTGTTTCTGGGAAGGATTCAATTGCATCTTTAAGAGATAGCGTATCTGTGAGTTGCATTAACCTAGACCCCCATCAGCGTCTGCTGGTTTAGCAGCCACTCGTGCTTTAAAGCTAGGGCGAGTGGTTGCTTGAGCTACTACAGCAGTAGCCGGTTTAACTGGGAGCGTTGTTGCTGGTGCCGCAACTGCAGGAGGTGCTTTAACTGCAGCGGGCTTAGCTGCTATATTTGGAATAAAAGTCCTAGCTGGCTGAACTGCTGCATTACCATCGTCATCCTCACTGCTAGGAATAAACACCATTGACTGGAGACAATAGCGCCTAGCGTAGCTAATGCTAGAGCCGTAAGACTGCATATCATTTTCTTTTTGAAATTTAAGTTTCATTCTGGATGAAATGAACTCACCTGAAGTGTGTAGCAATACAGTTTCAACATAATCACCAGATTCATCGCTATTGACAGGTTGAAGCACTGAAATGCCTTCAGAATTAAGTTCTTCCTTACACGCTTCGATAACGCTGTTGAGGTCTGAATATTTCGACTTAAAATATGGATTTACGGACCCCTTCACAGCGGCCCCCATTTTGCTCTGCGCTTTAACTAGTGCTTTAGATAATTCAACAATACTTTCACTTTTATTCATAAATCTCCTAAATGTGTTTCCACAATTTTCTATTGCAAACTCTACATGCTGTCATTGTACTACAATTGAATAATTTTGCAAGCTTTGAATAAGATAATTTGGTTTGCTCACGAACTTTTATCATTTCCAATACATTAGCTTCAGTAAGAACAGATCTCGAATTATCTTCTCCGAGTTTTGGGGTTGTAACAATTCTACCTTTTTGAGCACAATCCTTCATGTTATCCAACTGAGAGCCTAGAAATAAATGTTGTGGATTCACACAGTTTCTTTTATCGCAAGTGTGTAAAACAAATGATGTGTTAATATCTCCGTTAAAAAGAAGATATGATAAATGGTGCGCTTTAAATGATCTATTCTTTAAAGTTAAAGTACCATAACCAATATCATCAACACAATTCTTCCACTCCCAACAACCAGTTTCCAATTTATTAACTTTGGAGGTAAAAACTTGAACATAACTATCAATAGTTCCAACAAAAGCATTGTGTGCTGTTGATGGTTTTATCAGTAGACTAGATAGTTCTACTTTGATTTTCACCGAGGGCAATTGTTATACTTCCTTAATCGGTTTGTCTTTAAAAAAGGAACTTCTAACAACCGCACCGAGCGCACAAGCCGAACAATCTTCCAATGTTTCATTAGTATTACTAATCCAATTACCTGCGGCTAGGGGTTCGGTTGCAAGAGCCATAACAATTTCAGTTTTACTCACCTTCACTTTAGACCCCGATTCATACGTTGTTCAAGAATTAGTTGCTTTAAATGGCTAAATGCTTGGTCAGGTAATACGCCAGCATTCTTGGTGGTTTCTACCTTAGCTTCTCCGGTAGCAGGATCACACTTTGCTAGAATGGTTTCAAACCGCTGTTCTGCAGTGTTAAACCAGACACCAACAAGTGGAATCTTTAGATCAGAAACAACATCATTATTTGGTTCCATTTCAACACCATCTTCCGCTAGAGCAGCTTTAGCTGCTGATTGTTCTTTAGTTGGTCGACCCATAAATAATCTCCTTAAAAATAACACTACTTCTTTTTACTGAAAAAAGCAACTACTTTCTGAACTAGCTTGGTAATAAAATTAACCTTGGGAGGCATAATTTCATCCATAATCATCCAATATAGACGCAGAAGGCTAGTTTTATCGGGCACATTGTAATATAGAGTGCTCACTTCATTAAGTGGTACGAATTTACCTGTGGCAATAAAGACAACTCCAATAGCCTCTCCAGGACCGTCTGCATAGAGATCCTTTTCACCATCATGCCCAACATGCACTTGGATTGTGCGACGCGCCCACAGGGTGCTGAAGGGGCTCCTATTGCATTCCCAGTCTAGGGTGTCTAGTTGCACTTTAATAGCAACACCATTATGCATTACTTCTAGGCGCTCATCATGTTCAAACATCTTACGTTTGAACACATGAGGAAAGTTTTTTTGCATCTCTTGTTTATTCATAGTTTTTCGCCACGTTATTAACTAGAGCTAGAAAAACATTTTTACCGATGTTTTCAATCATATTTTTAATGATAAACTCATCACCGTAATGTTCAGCAATTTCATTAAGATTGCCGCTGATTTGTTTTTTTGTGAAATCTAGTTCTAGTTCTAGACTGGAACTTTTATATAAACCAAAAGTACATTCAACGCTTTCAATCGCATTACATTCAATTTTCATACTTTCTCCATGAAACATTCTTTTATAAAGGCAGATTGGTCACATGAAAACTGAGTAGATGGATCAGTCTGGATTCTACAACAAAATACCCATTGGGGCTCTAACATGGCGTCGGTGTTGCGTTTTTCTAAAGTTAAAATATTATAATAGGATGAAGTAACTGCTTGGTTTTTGATGAAATCAAATGAACCAATCAATTGACTTTGAACAAGTCTATAGTTCGCAGTTTGCTTGACAACTTTAGGAGGAATCTCAATGGCGGCAACTAGCTTTTTCTTTTTAAACATTATTTCTTCTCCACTTTAACTAGAGTGTCGTCACTACCAGACCAACACATCTTGCGGTATACGCAAGGTGAACCATAGTAGTTTGCGCACTTATCGAAATTCTTAGGAAAGATATTAGCATCAATGGCCATGCTAACGTCTGCAATATTCTCAATCACAACATGCTGAGTTTGTTCTGATACATCATCAATGATGAGCTGCGTCTTAGCTTCTGGCTTCACAACTTCAGTCCACTCACCCTTACAACGATCACCATCAATTTCATTATTACAAGTCTTATGTGATGATTCTGTCTTAAATCCACACTTAATGCAAGTCTTTTCTTTGTTAAGAGAAATAGATTTCCACATCACAGCATATGCTGCGCGTTTTAAACCCAACGCAAATGTGTAGATGCTGAGCTGTTCACTGTGTTTTACCTTGTCCTCTTTATACGGACTGGCGCTAGTTTTATTATCCAACACGCAATATTCAGTGTCACCTTTAAATTTAACAACAGTGTCCACATAACCAATAACAGTTTCGCCGTTATCCGACTCAAGTTCAATCTGAAGCTGGATTTCTTTTACTTCTTCAATTTGAGGGATGATATCCCGCACATAAGCATCGAGCATTAAATGTGCCTTCCTGCGAAGGCTTAAATAATTCATGATGTTGAGAACTTTATGTTCCTCTTCAAAGAATTGTTCGTGTGCTTTATTGGCACGCCGTTCGTCTAGGAATTCTTTTAGAACTGGGATGGGTTGATTTACATAGGCAGGAGTTAGCTCTGCAATTTTAGCATTGATGAATAGGTTATCGGAGTCCTGTAGAAGTTCAGGAACGAAATCTTCTTTTGCATAGCCAACTAGGGTGCAATCTGCAAGTGGGTATACTTCATTATTGATTCTAACGGTGTCCCAGTTATTATCAAATACCTGTTTATAATCTACTGTCACACACGCATGCAGCTTATAATCTGCCAGGAGAGTGTTCAGAGATTCGTCGATGGCAGTTCCAAGTGCTAGGAATGCGCTAGCTGACTTCTCACGCAGCTTGTTAACGTAGTAGTGCTGATAGGATTTTGGACACATTAGGTATCGGGAAACTTGAGAATGGGATAGTCTTTTGGGGTTCATACAATCTCCGTATAACCATAGAAAAGTTTAATTCTACCTAATGATGCCATAATTTCATCGGAAAAGCCATTTATTTCTCCGATGAACATATACACCGCAGCTACCGGACAGTGGCAAGCTGCTGCGATTTCTGACGCTAGCTGATGAATATCGTTATGAACATTCTGATTTAACTTGTAATGAATAAATGGCACTACGGAGCGATATTTATACAGTTCAAGTACCATCTTTTGGAATTCCTTCTCGGAGAAGCCGGTTGACTTCACGTTTCAATACTTTTCTAACGATGCGAGTTTTCCTTGACTTCAGTCCGATTTTATTAAGTAGAAATTGAATAAACCAATTTGGAATTACAATTTTACCATCTAGGTATTCAATGGTGTCATCACCGTATTTATTTTTCCACCACACGATAGATTTCATCATTTTTTAATCCAAGCATCCTTCTTTGGAGCATCGCTGTTATAGCCGAACACATCAGATGAGCTATCGTCAATCTTCTTAGAAACAATATCACTATCCTTGCAGCTAGTGCAAGTTATATTATCTAGAGCGGTTAGATTATAAACCGTCAGTTTCCAGGAGTTGCCGCAGTAATTACAAGTGAGTGCTACTTTCATCAATCCCACACGGCTTTAGCATCTGACCAGTTATAATCGGTAGTTGCCGATAGCGATTCCATTTTATTGCAATAGGGGCAGGTATCCCAGTGCATAGTGTTAACACTATGTGGAGGCATCACACCACCATTATTGGTAGCACAGTCATAGCAGATGAAATAATGCTCGCGTTTAAAGATCTTCTTTTGCATCACACACCGTGCAGTAGTTATAGTATTTTGTTAGCCCGCTATAAAAAACCATATTGCAAGTTGCGCATTTCTTTTTTGCAACTGGAGATGTTGGTGATTCGTAAGCATCATTATATACTTTATTAAAAACATGTTGCAATTCTTGGATGTGATTTTTGGTTGATTTGTTTTGCTGTTCGGAGGTGGGAAAAGTGCACATATATTCTAGAAAAAAAGGATTTTCTTTAATTTCAACAGCATTACTATCGTCAATTGCGCAAGTTATAGCATTGGGATCGTTGAAATCTTTCCGTTCAAACTTTGCAAAAATCTCAGTGATCCTTTCATTAATAGGAACTGGTTTATAACTCTCTGACTGGACCACCAAACCAAATGTGTTATTGTTCCAATCCGAACCCATGTTAACAACAATTGCATCGTTGGGTAGATCTTGCAGGAGCTGTATCAGTGTGTTTGCCGACATACCAAGTTCTTGATTAAAAATAACTTTAGCTAGACGACGATTCATTTCGATACCCTTTCGCGCATTTCTTGTAGCGTAGTGATATTCATAAGCTTACCATCAAGAAAAACAGTAGTCAAGAGCCCAGTTGCTTCATCTTCAACGCTAACTTGCTCACTCAGAGTTAAATCTTCATTAACCCTGAGTAGACCCTTGGCAGATTTCTTAACTCCATTATCAGTGACTGGATCTTTAAAAATATCAACAGAGACACAATTAATTACACCATGAGTTGCCTTCATTGCAAATCCGAAGGTGTCACGAGTTACAAATTGGTAAGTGTATGACCCAATACCAAAAACTGGGATAGTGCTAGCAAATCCCTTAGCCTTTAATTGAGATAGAATAGCTTCACAACGGTCAAGAGTGATGCTATCACCATAGATCACCCCAATGTGACTATCTAGCTGTTTAAAGCCCTTAGAATTGACTGTGCCGCCGAATACATCCCATAGATGCTCTACCGTACCCTTATATTGAACGGAGTCCACAGGTGCTTCTGGGTCGCCACAGAGGATTTTAACGGGATCTCCAGAATCAGGACGAATAACTACCTTACCATCGCGCTTTAAAATCTGAGTTTTGAGCGTTGGGATGATGCTAGTTAATACCTTCCAATAGTCCCAAGTGTCAGATACAATGCTAACAATACCAGATGGGTATACTTGAGTGATAAGACGGTCATAAGTTTGTAGCTCAGTTTCCTTGCTACCCATACACATCACGGCGTGTTCGGTTGCTGGAACGCTACCACCAATGAGTTCCTTCTCAGAATTAGCATCGTAGTAATGTTCTAGATAGTCAATAGCTGGAATGGTGTCTGTACCTGTAAAGCTGAGTAAGTGTCCCGCGCCGCTAGCACACGCAGATTCAATGCTAGTTTGTCCTCGCATTGAAAAGTCATGACCTTGCCACTGAACAAATTCTGGAATATCTGAAGTTTCAGATGCATACCCATCTAGAATGCTGCGATACTTAGATGCGATTGTTGCTGAAGTCATGGGATGCCATAGTACTGCAGATAGAAGAGTCTCTAGGAAATTGGTAAGCCAAAAGAATTCAGGTTTCGTATTGGTGATAGTGAGAACTGGCACCTTAATTGGCACCTTGGTTCCTTCTGGAAGGCTCTTTAACTTAATGGGAAGATACCCAAGATCATGTAAATCTTCAATGTGTGCAACTGGCACTGCTCCTGGACCTAGGTAGGTATCCATGCGGCGTTTATACTTCGCAACTACTTCAGCTTTTGACTTACTAAAGAATTCTTCATTGAATTCCTTAATGAGATATTGCTTTACAAATGCTTGAATACCAAAGGGAACCACATAGTCAATACCAGGAATGCGACTAGTGCGGGCAGTGAGATTGCTATAGACATATTGCGTCCCTTCTGGAAATTGTTTAATATGTCCAGCCTTGTAACCGTCTTTAAGTAGCGTAGGTTGAATTTTCATAAAATATTATATCCTTCTTTGTTTGTAATCAAGCTATTGGTGGTGAAAAATTCAATAATTCCAGCAGCTTTCATTTCTTCTAAACCCTTGCTAAATAGTCCATGTGAGACACACAAAGCAATATTCTTAACACCCAGTTCTTTAAGTGCTTTAGCTGCTGTTATGAATGTTGCACCGCCGTCGCACAAATCATCTAAGATTAGAACTCTTTTATCCTGCAAGTCAAATAAACCCGAATTACAAACTCGATATCCTTCAATAGTTCCAGTCTGCTGATTGCGGACCTTTTCACCATAAAGAATAATCTCGTTATTAGCTTTTGAATACCTTTTAGCAGCTCCTGCGTCTGGATAGAACACAACATCCGGCTTGTATTTCACATGAGTTGTATAATGAAACATTTCCGGTGTTGTATTATGAAAATTACGGATTAGCTTACCCGCCATATTACTATGAACATCAAAACTGCTAACTATGTCCAATTTCTTACTATTCAGTAAATTAGCAAACGTAGTTAATGCAAACGTGCAATTTTGAGAAACTGGCTTATCCTGTCTCGCAAAAGGTAAATATGGGATAGTCACATGAATATATGCATCATCTGCATTATATCTAATAAGGTCAACCAACTGACAGAGATGAAAAATCTCAGCTTCATTACCTTCCCAATGAAAAGTAATTTGGTAATGCGCATTAAATAAATCACTATTAAGATGCCAAACTTGGGAAGTTTTATCAGGGAAGATGGACGTTTCAAACGTTACAGGTTTTTGATTAACTTTTAATGTTATCATAATTTCCTATCAGTTTAACTCACAAACCCCACCAGAACAAGCAACTGTGCTAGCTCCCGTAGTGCCATCTTCCATCTCAAATTCACTCAGCTTACTATAATCAATCTTGGGGAAAATAGCAAGCATTTTATTATACTGTTCCTGAGTAATTTGCGTATAGGGAGCAAGTTCATATTTTCCACCGTCATACGGTAAGAACGATACTCCGTTAATAAACTCCCAGTTCTGATATACCCAGTTACCAACTTCAAACCATTCGTGGTCTTTAACGTAAATTGTTGCGCTGGCATTATGTTCGCACCAATTTGTCTGGACTTTCTTATAATGTTCAAGTTGTTCAATAGCATTTACATCATCAGCAACAATGGCACCATCTGGAGCCTTCATAGGAAATCCAACAACCCAAGTGTTGGCATTTGATGTTGTTTGTCCTACTTCTGGAACCATGGGAACGCTTTGAGCCTGCATCATTTTAAATAGAGGATCTGTTGCGCTAATTCTGTAATATCGAATAAACCACTTATAAACCCAAGTATGCAAACCTGATGCGCTAGCTACAAGCTGCGACACGGTGCCGCTTGGCTTCACGCAAGTAACGGCAGCTGGCATATTAATGTTCATATGATCAGATGCCATTTTAGCAACTTTCAGAGCCTTTTTCTTTGCTGCTTGTAACACTGATGCTGTTAGTAGTTCAGGATTATCCATTTGTCCGGTGATAGACACTCCAAGTAGACGTTCTTCTTCGCAGTTAGCTTTCCACTCAGGAGACAGATATGGAAAATAAGTGAATGTTGCCTGAATAATTCCTAGCCATGTAGCGCACTCAACTTTATCTAACAGGGTGTCAACGTCATCTTCTGGACGCAGTACAACTTCAGAAAGATTACAAAATTGCTTATGGCGCAGCATGATTTCACCGCAATTACCTGTTATAACTCCCGCCAATTGAAAGCAATGATGTTCATCATTTACTGATATATCCCAAACTGGTTCTATAAGATCTGTTAATTCTACTGATAAAATCTTAACATTTTTACCAGATGTTGCAATTTTCCATTTTCTCCTTAATGTATATCTAGTTGTCTTTTTATTATATGTTTTATGTGAATTTCTATAACTTTCACTAACATTCTTTGTTTTATTTAGATAAATTCCTTTAAACCCTAGTAGTTCTTGGAATTCGTCAATTAATTTTTCTTTGGAACTACAAATGCTAAATCTTGAATCACTTTCTCCGCCTTTATGACCGTCAGCATCTGAGAATCCTTCAATAAACCCATTAATAAAATCATTACTACATTCTGACCAAATTTTTTCTGGTAGTCCCTTAGATTTGTGTTTCACTCCAAATTTATTAAAATATTCATTAGTTTTTTTACTTGATGAATTAAATTCAATAGTGCCTCCTTTATGGTGAGCGCCCTCACCATTAAACAGTTCTTTAAATTTATCCAGGTATAACATCTTATTTGGTCTATTTTTTGGAACACAAACGCCATATTGGGTTTTTCCATTGTCGGATCTAACAGTAACCCAACCATCGCCATAGAAATAACCAATTAATTTACCATCTTCATACGTTCCTAATTTTCCATAAGTAATAACTTCCTGATATTTATATCTAGGAAGTTCCATTCCTGATTCTAATTGACTTGTTTCTATTCTATTTACAACATTGTTAATAATGACAGGCCACTTATGTTTTAAAGTTGAATAATAAGCATATCCACCTTCTAGTGTTATTTTCACCAATCTTTCATTAGGACTGGATAGCCAACATTTAGCATCTGAAAGATTTCCATCTAAATTTTTAATCTTGAATGTTTTATTTTCTAACTGCTCAATAGGAACCATTCCATATTCTTTAGTCCACACTTTCGTTCCTGCCCGAAGTGATGGATTTGTGCCCTCAATTAAATCACCATTACGCCGCTTAGGTGCCCTTTTACGGGCAGCTTCCAGGTTAAAGATGCCTCTCTCGCCACTCCCAGACGCAGCCAATGCGGCCCACTCCTTTAAAAACTCAACAGCTGAAGGTTTCTTTAAATAGATGGCACTGTTGTTAGCCATGGCTCTGCGGAGTGGGTAGTTGCCAGTTTTAGAGTCACGCATTTTTTCATCATCTAAATCAGAAATGCTAATTTCGCTACTGCGGCGAACTCCGCCAACTACAACAATTTCAGCAATTTCGGTTTCAATGTCATGACATTCTAAGCTAGTTAGCTTTCGACCACGGGCATTATAAAATACTTCTCGAATAAAAGCGTGGAGTTTAATTAGTGGTTCGGGACCGCTAGAACGTCCGCCCATGGTCTTTAAACGAGCACCTTTACGACGTAGCTGCGAATAGTCAAGTTCAATATCGTTGCCCATGTAAAGAGCGCCAATTTGCATTTTAACACTATCCGCCCATCCTGCTTTATGATCAAAAACTAAGATTGGAACTATTGAGATTTTATCAATTTTACTTGGAACGGTTGGTAATAAGTTAACGTTGTAATGGTTCTTCTGTGAGACACCAAAACCTGCACCAGTGCCACACATTAAGATATATAGAGTTTCAGCAAATGATTCAATTTCTGTTACATGCTGAAAACTGCAATTATAAATAGTTGTATTATCTTGACGCGCAGCTTCACCTGCTGCCCATAGAAAACGCATAGACGGCATGACACCAAACTCTAACATGTATTTTTTGATTTTACGGATAACTTTAGGTGGGATATTGGGACGTTCTGTTGTAAGAAATTCGATAAATCTATCAACAGTTTCAGGGTAGGATTCACGGCGAGAAAGTAACTCGATCCATTTTGAATAGGTTCGGACGTATACAAACTCGGATGCTGCGGTAGGAAAAATCATGTTGCCCCTTTTATTAAAAATGTTATCAACATTCTAACAAAAGAGGCAACAAATTGCAAGCTAAATTACTGAACTTTTTCTGCGTCTTGTTCTACAAGAACGTCGACAACTTCACAACGCTTTGTGCGAGTTTCAGGTTCAAACCGGATACCCAATTCAACAAGCTTAGCTTTAACCGCTTGCTTAAGCATCACCACGCTCACAGCGGTACCTTCGTGAGCTACCTTTTGAGCAATGATATCCATTAGTTCATACCTAAGCGGAGATGCTTCATTGTAAAGATAGACAGTATACCGCCCGCCATCTGTATCATGCATAAACACATGCTTAGACTGCAGAAAATTCTCAGTTCCAACACTCTTCTCATCATACCGGATACGCTTATAAAGTTTCATTTCAATCCTTAAAATTATTAATTAGAATGCGAACAATTACACTGCGAGAAATCTATTAATTTTAAACATTACTTTGCCTTCTTTTCAATGTAGTCTGCGATTTCTTTAAACGACAGTTTATAGGTATCGTTCATAGCAATAAGTCGATCTGTTTCTTTGTTGGTTAGACCGAACAATTTTTTAGTTTTATCATTTAAACCAACAGAATACCAACTCCCGCAACTGGAAAAATTACTAATACCCTTCTTGGTTTCCTTAATTAGAAGAGAGCAGGCAACCCCAAGGCAACAATAACCAGGGGTTGCTTCCATGTAATTGGCATCTTTTTTAGTCATTCTAAGAACACCAATCGTCTGCTTATACTTCCCACTCCGCAGTGCATTCACCCACTTAGTGGTGTATTTGGTCTTTTTCATTTAAACTCCCAAACAGTTATTACAAACGGAAAGTTCCTTCACAATTTCAGAACCTTCAGTAGTTTTAGTAAACTCTTCTTCCTTCTCCCTATCCCACACCTTATTAACATAACTCACTTTGCGGGAAGATACAACCTTTTTATTAAGAGCTACCCTAGGAGCAGACAATTTATTACACGATTCACACTTATACATTAAATTAGTCCCAATTCTTTAGCTTTTTCCTTGCTAATTTTCTTAGTTACACCGTTAACAATAACTTTAACATCATCAGATAAACTCACCCCACCAGAGATAACCTTAAAAATCTCATCATCAAAATTAGGTAGAGATTTAATCAATTCCTTATCATTATCGGTTAGATATCTCCAATCATAACGATCTGTTTTACACAAAAATCCACCAGTTGTTTTATTGGTTGGATTATTATTCTTTTCAATTTCAGTCATATCACAAGTATTAACCCAAGTGAAAATTGGTTTTACATTTAAAAACCTAATCTTATTTTCAAGTTCTTGAGTATATTTAATATCTGATGGCTTGTTGAAAAAGCG
>Ga0163144_10023060_pt1 | contig 12309 bp, 11 predicted proteins | sample OliLak19BULKMAT1_FD_123175 | JGI IMG/M metagenome (GOLD analysis project Ga0163144, IMG submission 123175) | Freshwater microbial mat bacterial communities from Lake Vanda, McMurdo Dry Valleys, Antarctica - Oligotrophic Lake LV.19.BULKMAT1 | ecosystem: Environmental > Aquatic > Freshwater >... | reverse complement strand
CCGTAAGGAAGGCCGTGCGCACGGTCAGGTAGTCGGTCAGAGCCGCCTTGGCCGGCTCGTTGAGCGGCGCCAACCGCTCCTTCGCGCCCTTTCCTCGGACGATCAGAAACCGTCCCGAGCGGTCGATGGCGCCCAGCGGGAGTGCCGCCAATTCCGCCACGCGCAGGCCGGCGGCGTAGAGCAATTCGATGATGGCAATGAGCCGTCGATCGGCCGGGGTGTCACCGCGCGCGCGCGCGGCACCGAGCAAGGCGCCGATCTCGGCCTCACTGAGCAGCTTGGGCAGCCGTCGTCCTTGCTTTGGGGCATCGAGCAGCGCGGCGGGATCATCGGTGCGGCGGCCATCGTCGACCAGGAAACGATAGAATTGGCGCAGGCTCGAGCGTCGGCGCGCCGCCGTGGCCGGGCTGGCGCCCGCCTCGCCGAGACGCTTCATGTAGCGGCGCAGATCGGCGGTCGTGGCCTCGAGCGGCGCCTTGGCCTGCTGCGCCAGGAATGCCGCGAGATGGGCGAGATCCTTGCCGTAGGACGCGATCGTCAGTTTGGCGGCGCCGCGGCTCGCGGCCATCATCTCGAGGAAGGCTTCGACGTGGCGGTCATCGAGTGCCGGCGTCTCGCGGCGGCGTCCCATGCGGCTCAGAGGCCGGCAGCGAGCGCCGCATCCAGCGCGACGCGGCGCGCGTCATCGGCGAGGCCGGCGTCGCGCAGCGCCCTGACCACCGCGCCGATCGCAGTCGGGTTGTCGCGCAGGCTCGACTCGTTCAGCACCGCAGCGGCGAGCAAGACGGTCTCGCCGACATGCCGCTGGCTCGAGGCGCGGGAGAGCCGGATCAGTTGCGCCGGCGCCGCCACCGCGGCGGCGACGCCTGACGTCGTGAGCTCAGTCGAGGAGACGCCCAGTCCATCAAGGAGCTCGGCGAGCAGCCGCGTGCGCGACAGCACGCGCGGAGAGCCGGCCGCGCCTTGCGCGTCGCGCCAGCTGCGCAGCGCCTCCGGGCTGATCAGATTGCGATCGGCGGCGCCGCCAAGATAAAGCAGCGGCGCCAAGCTCGCGCCGGTGTCGCCCGCGCCTGATCCCGGGCGCAGCAGATCGAACCATCGGCTCGCTTCCTGCGTGCGGCCTTCGCCAAGCAACAGACGTGCAATCAGGCCGGCATGCGGCGCCGATTCGGCAGCGGGCGGAATCTCGAGAGTCAGATCGAGGACTGCACGCCGAAACGCGATGGCGACGCCGCGACGCTCGGCGATCTGCATCGCTTTGGAGATCGCCTCGGCGCGCGGCAACCCCGCTGTTTGCGACTTGATGACCTTGAACAGCGCGCCGCGTGCGCGTGGACCGCGCTCGCGCTCGGCGAAGGCCATGGCGTCGGCGGTTTCGCGCGGGTTCAGCGTCACGCCGTCGTAGAGATTGGCCAGCCCCTCGCCGGCAATCGCATGCGCCGCGACGGCGGCCTCGGCGGCGCGCAGCCGCGCGTCGATCGGAAAGGCTTCGTTGACGGCGATCGCCGCGAGGATGGCCGGGCCGGACGCGTCCAATGCTGCGGCGGGCGGCGCGGCCTTGGCCGCGGCGAATAGCGGAACGTGATGCGGCTTGAGCTCCTGGCGTCCACCCTCCAAGGCGCGCTTGGCGCCGCCGCCCAGGGCGACGAGCCGGTCGAGCCAATCGTCTTCCTCGGCATTCTGTTCGCGCAGCATCGTCAGGCCGAGCTGCGCGCGCGTCGCATCGCCGGCCAACGCCTGACAAGCGATCAAGGCGGCCTGCCAATCCGGCTTCGTGTAGGTCGAGATGGACTCGCGCACGAGGTCGCAAGCCGGCGCCGGGTCGCTGCCGAGGAACACGGCATCGCGGCTGACGCCGCGTGCGGTTTCGTCGTCATGGCTGCGCGTGACGCGCTCGGCGAGGCTGCGTGCGGCGTCGATGTCGCCGAGTCGCAACAGGCCGCGCGCGCGCAACGCCGCGAAATCCAGGGTCTCCGGGGTTGCCTCTTCCGCCGGCGGCGCCCCCGATGAGGCCAGCGCCCGGCGTGTGAGATCGCGCAAGGCCGGCAGCCTTGCCGGCGTGACGGCGGCAAGCAGTGGATCGATCGCGCGACGGCTCGACCCGGCCCAGAGCGTCGCGGGCAAACCGCCATTGCGCTCGTCGAGCAGACCGATCGCAGTCGCGTTGAGCGGCTTGAGCGCGCCCTCGTCGCGCACCGCATCTTCGCGCAGCCGCGGATTCGCCAAGGGCGGGACACTGACGCCTGGCAAGCCCGGAACTGAAATCGTCGCCCCGGGACCCGGCGACGCGGGTGCATCGTCTTGCGGGATGAGCCGCCGCGGCGCACTGATCTGGGCGCTGGCGCCCGCCGCGATCGTGATCGCGAGCAGAGCCGCCGTCGCGAAAGAGCTAGCGCGCCAAGCGGTCACTGGGGATTGCTTTCTCGATGCGGGTCGTCGGCGCCGGAAGATCGATGAAGCCGATCGCCAGGAGCCCGACGATGGCAGCGATGATCAGCAGGACCAACAGGAAGAGGAGCGGCCGGCGGAGAAGGCTCATCAGGCGGGACGAGACACTGTCGAAATGGGCTGCGGAGACAGAACGAAGGTTAGTCTGCTACAGAGTGATGATGGCGATTTCAAGTCCCCAGACAGGAAGCTGGGCGTGAATGGCGTGTCGGAAGACCTGATGCCTCCTGGCCGCAGCATCGTGCTCGTCGGCCTCATGGGGGCCGGCAAGTCGTCGGTCGGCAAGCGGCTCGCGCAGCGTATCGCGCTCGATTTCGTCGACGCGGATCAGGAGATCGAACGCGCCGCCAGCTGCACCATCGAGGAGATCTTCGCACGCTTCGGCGAAGCGGCCTTCCGCGATGGCGAGCGCCGCGTGATCTGCCGGTTGCTGGAGGATCGCGCGCCCATCGTGCTCGCCACCGGCGGCGGCGCCTTCATGGATCCCGAGACACGTGCCTGCATTCGCGAGCGCGGCGTTTCGGTCTGGCTGCGTGCGGAACTGGACGTGCTGTTTCGCCGGGTCGCACGGCGCACGCATCGGCCGCTCCTCAAGCAGGGCAATCCTCGCGATGTGTTGGAGCGGTTGATTGCGTTGCGCTACCCCGTCTACGCGCAGGCCGATCTGACGGTCGAGAGTGACGACTCGCCGGCCGAGATGACGGTCGATCGCGTGATCGCGGCCTTGCGCGCCCGTCGCCAGGGGACACCGGCGGCCGTCGATCCGGAGCTTCGCCTGTGAGCGAGATCGTTCGCGTCGAACTCGGCGAGCGCAGTTACGACATCCACGTCGCGCGCGGCCTGTTGGAGCGCACGGGCGAATTGGTGCGCGGTTACGTCAAGGAGGCCCGCGTATTCCTGGTGACCGACGAGACGGTCGCCGGTCTTCACGCGGCGCGCATGGAGGCCAGTCTGCGTGACGCGGGCATCGCGCCGTCGCGCATCACCTTGCCGCCCGGCGAAGCGACGAAGAACTGGGATCAACTCGGCCGGTTGCTGAACGATCTGCTCGATCGCCGGCCCGAGCGTCGGTCGATCCTGATCGCGCTCGGTGGCGGCGTGATCGGCGATATCACCGGCCTGTCCGCCAGTCTCCTGCTGCGCGGCGTTGATTTCATCCAGGCGCCGACCACGCTGCTGTCCCAGGTCGACAGTGCCGTTGGCGGCAAGACCGCGGTCGACACGCGGCAAGGGAAGAATCTGATCGGGAGCTTCCATCAGCCGCGCCTGGTGCTGTGCGACCTCGACGCGCTCGCGACCTTGCCGCATCGCGAACTGCATGCGGGCTATGCCGAGGTGGTGAAATACGGGTTGATCCGCGATGCCGCCTTCTTCGCCTGGTGCGAGGGGAATGCTGGCCGCCTGCTCGCCGGCGACGCGACGGCGCAGGCCTATGCGGTGGCGGAGAGTTGTCGCGCCAAGGCGCGCATCGTCGGCAACGACGAGCGCGAGGCGGGCGAGCGCGCCCTGCTCAATCTCGGCCATACATTCGGACATGCTTTCGAGACGGCGCTGGGCTTTGGCGACGCCATGCTCCATGGCGAGGCGGTCGGGCTGGGCATGTGCTTCGCGTTCGACCTCTCGGTCGCGCTGGGGCTCTGTGCGCCTGCCGACGCGGCGCGCGTGCGTCGGCACCTCGCCGCCGCCGGCCTGCCCACTGCCCTGCCGCAGAGCGATTGGAATCCCGATCGCCTGCTCGATCTCATGGCGCAGGACAAGAAGGCGCGCGGCGGTCTGACGTTCATCCTGGCGCGCGGCATCGGCGACGCCTTCGTCGCACACGACGTGGCGCCCGCTTCCGTGCGTCAGCTCCTGGCGACCGCGATCGCCGCCTAGCGTCGGGATCATCGGCAATGGACCCGAGTTTCGATCTCAGCATGCCCTGGCCGCTGGCGACGGCGATCATCGTGATGCTGCTCGGCCTCTCGGCGTTCTTTTCCATCGCCGAGACGGCGCTCACGAGTTCCTCGCGGCCGCGCCTGACCGCGCTGGCCGGGGACGGTAATGCGCGCGCCGTGCGCGTGCTGGCGCTGCGCGATCGTCAGGAGGAGGCGCTCTCGGCGATCCTGCTCGGCAACAACGTCGTCAACATGGCAGCCTCGTCGCTGGCGACGGGGTGGTTGATCGACATGTTCGGCGACGCGGGCGTCGCTTATGCCGCGATCGCGATGACGCTGCTCGTCGTGGTGTTCGGCGAGGTCCTGCCGAAGACGGTCGGTCTGGCGAATGCCGATCGCGTGATCCTGACCGTCGAGCCCGCGGTCAGCGTGAGTCTGCGAGCGCTCGGCCCGATGTCGCGCGCGGTGCAGTGGATCGTCGCGCGCGTGCTCGCACTCTTCGGCGGCGGCAAGGCGCCCGACGCGGAGGAAAAAGGCGAGCGCGCGGCCGACGAGTTGCGCGGCGCGATCGAGCTCCACGCCGCGCCGGAAGCATCCGTGAAGCAGGAGCGCGCGATGCTGCGCTCGATCCTGGATCTCGGCAACGTGACGGTCGATCAGATCATGGTTCATCGCAACCAGGTCGTCGCCCTCGACATCGAGCTGAGCCCCGCGACGGTCCTAGAGCAGGCGTTGTCGAGTGCGCATACGCGCATCCCGCTCTATCGCGGCAGTCACGAGAACATCGTCGGCGTGCTGCATGCGAAGGCGCTGCTGCAGGCGCTGCGCGCTGCCGGTGGTCGCCCCGACGAGATCGTGCTGACCCGCATCGCCACACGGCCATGGTTCATTCCCGACACCACGACGTTGCTCGACCAGCTTCAGGCGTTCCGGCGTCGGCGCGAGCATTTCGCCGTCGTCGTCGACGAATACGGTGCGCTGCTTGGGATCGTGACCCTCGAGGACATCCTCGAGGAGATCGTCGGTGACATCACGGAACGGCACGAGTTTCAGGTTCCCGGCGTGCGGCAACAGAGCGACGGCAGTTGGCTCGTCGACGGCACGGTCACGATCCGCGACCTCAATCGCGAATTCGATTGGAAGCTGCCGGACGCACCGGCCGCCACCATCGCCGGGCTGGTGATGCACGAATCGCGAGTCATTCCCGAGATCGGCCAGGTTTTCGTCTTCCACGGCCTGCGGTACGAGGTATTGCGGCGCAAGAGGAACCAGATTGTGTTGTTGCGAATCAGTCGTTTCGCGCCGACCGAAATCTCCCGCAGCGCAGCGAGCGAAAATCTTGGTGACCGTGTCACTTGAGAGGCCTCAGCGGCGGCATTCTCCGCTACGCTGACGTGTAGTTGGACAGAGCAAGGGGTGACGCGGCGGCCCAAACAGCGCGGGCGGCGGCACTTCCAGACGCAAGCATCGTCCACCCGAACGCTTCACTGCGAAGGAGGCCTCATGCAACGCAAGATCATTCCTGATGTCGTCCAAGATCAGGACCTCAGCTTCGCCTCTCCTCAATCAACCGTTCGCGAAGCCGCGCAGGCGATGGCGCGGCGTCGCATCTCAGCGCTCATGGTGCTCGACAGGGACCGCCTGGTTGGGATTTTCACCGAGCGCGACCTCGCGGCGAAGGTCGTCGCGATGGGCCTGGATCCCGATACCACTCTTGTGTCGGCGGTCATGACGCCGGATCCGGACACGCTCGCACCCGACGACACGGCGCATCAAGCCCTCACGATGATGCGTGCGGCCGGCTACCGTCATCTGCCGGTCGTGGATCGCAGCCGCGTCGTCGGCATGGTATCGGTGCGCGACCTCTACGACTCGGCGCTCTTGCAGCTTGAGGACGACATTCGCAACCGCGACGCCTTTATCCATGGCGTCGGCTACGGCCTGGGCAACTAGGCCGTATTGTCGGCCTCACGGCGGCCGGCGGTCGGCGTCCCTCTCAGGGATCGTCGCTGCCGGCCGTTTTATTTTACAGCGCCACCAGCGGCAGGACGACATGCGAGGGTCGTGCTGAATCGACAAAGACCTGGTTGGTCGCCACGCGCATCGAACTCCACAACCCTTCCGGCTCGAAGGTATTGGGGTTGAGATCGAAATGCGGATAGTTGCTCGACGCGATGTCGAGCCGGATGCGATGCCCGGGCATGAACAGATTGGCCGTCGGGAAGCACGCAACGGTGATGCGGGTCGGCCGTCCCGGCTCCAGCGCACGCGGCTCCTCCCAGGATTCGCGATAGCGACAGCGCAGGATGCCGTCGGTGATGTTCATGGCGAAGCCATCGGGATAATCGGCGCTGGGCGGATGGACGTCGATCAGCTTCGCGGTGAAATCGGTGTCGGGAGCATCGCTCGCGATCCATAGCTCGACCAGGATCGGCCCGAGGATCGCGAGCGGCTGCGTCAATGGCGCGCTCTCGAAGGCGAGCACATCCGCACGCTCGCGCAGCGGACGATACGGCGGCTTGCTGCCGAAGAAGCGTGGCCCCTCGACCTGATCAAAGGCGCCACCGATCATCACGGGTTCGCCCGACGTGATCGTGCCGCCGATACTCGGCACGGGATTGCGCGGATCGTAGACGTAGCTCAATGGGGACGCATTGCTCGCAGGACGCTGCGCCGCGAGCGCGCCGCCGGCATGGAGATACCAGGGCGTCGAGTCCGTCCGCGGCAGCGGCCAGTCGCTGGCCGTGATCCACTCGCCTCCGTGATCGAGGCGGCCGGCGACGTTGCGCCGCCCCGACCCGCCGCCCATAAGGAAGAGTCGCGCCGCTGGCTCGCGGTCGACGCCGTTGTCGATCCCCTTCAGCCAATGATCGAACCAGCGCAATCGGAACGCGCGCCAATCCGGTGGGAGCGTCCCGTCGATCGTCGCGCGCTCCCCGTAATCGACATCGCCGGCGAAGGTGACGGAGCGATCGCCATGCGTCCATGGCCCGAGGATCAGCTGCAGCGGGCCTTTGCCGAAGCGCTTGAGGCCGAGGTAGTTCTCCGTCGCCGTGCGCGGATAGGGATCGTACCAGCTCGACATGTGCACCATCGGCACATTGGCGTAGCTGGCGTGCCAGCCCTTGACGTAGATGCCGAGCTGCTTCCAATACGTATCGAAGCGGCCGTGGCTCCATTGCTCGAACAGATAGGCTTCGTACTCGGGCGACGCCGAGACTGGCGAGCGTCCTGGCGCCCTGGGCATGCGCGCGAACCAGTCGCGAATGTCCTCGCGCTCGAGCGCGGCCTTCGTCGCCGGGTCATCGGCCGCCGCCGCCAGCGCCTGCTTCCAGGCCCAGGTCGCCTGCTTGAGTTCGAACGCGCCGCCCTGCCGGATGCCGCCTTGATAGGAGTCGGAGAAGCCGCCGGAGTCGAAGATCTGCGCCGCGAGGCCCGGTGGATCGAGGCACCCCAGCGCCGCTTGGGTGTGCGCCGCATACGACAATCCCATCGTGCCGATGCGACCGTTGCACCAGGGCTGACGCACGATCCACGCGCAGCTGTCGTAGCCGTCCTTGCCGTCGTCGAGATATTTCGTGAACACGCCCTCGGAGCCGAAGCGGCCGCGGCAATCCTGAAAGACCACGACATAGCCACGGCGAACGAACAGGGAAGCGATCTCGTCGCGGCCGGGGGGGTGCGGATTGTCGCGGGTGACCTCGCTGCGGCTGACCGCCGCCTTGCCGTAGGGCGTGCGTTCCATGATCACAGGAAAGGGGCCGGGCCGGGCGATGCCGTTGCGTGCGGGGCGATGGATGTCGGTCGCAAGGCGGATGCCGTCGCTCATCGCCACCGTGGTGTCGCGTTCGACGACGATGTCGTCCTCATGCATGAGCATCGATCCTGCTACGTTGGCGGTTTCGGGCGGCCATCGCCAAAGCCTAACATCGCGGTCTGGAATCGTGCAGGAGAACGCAGCCGCGATGGACGACGCGCCGTATTTCTCGCAATGGGAGAGCGCCGAGCTTGCGGCGCGCTTCATCGCCGATGCGCGCGCGCTAGGCGATGATCCGCGCTGGGCGGCATCGGGCGCGCGCGACGTTGCCGAGTACGCGGCCTGGGCCAACCATGTCTGCGGCATGGCCTGCCTGAAGATGATCCTCGCCGCGCGCACTGCGCAGATATGGCCGATCCTCGAGCTCGCGCGTCAGGCGACCAGCTACGGCGCCTATGTCGTCGAGGGTGAGACGATCCGCGGCATGATCTATGCCCCCTTCGTGAGCTATCTGCGCGCGGCGCACGGCATTGTCGCGGAGATCGTCACCGCGATCACGGCGCAGGATCTGCCGCGGATCATGATGCGTGCGCCGTTCGTCATCGCCTCGGTCCATCCCTGGATCCGAACGCCGGACGCGCCACCGCCGCGCATGGGCGGACATCTGGTGCTCGTGACGGCGGCGACGGGCGACCGGATCACGTTTCACAATCCATCCGGAGACTCGCCCGCGACCTGCGCCGACGTGACCCTGACGCTCGCGACATTCGGCCGCTTCTTCGCGGGACGTGGCGTCGCGATCCTGCCGTGAGGCGTCAGCTGCGCGTCGGCAGCTCCGTCTTCACGAGGCTCGTCCAGAATGCGGCGCCGATGGACAATGCGGATCGGAAATCCTCGAGCGATGTCATCGCGAGGCCTGATACCGCGTCAGCGCGAGATGGCAGATCAGTGCGGTAACGATGACGCCCGATGCGCTCGCGGCAAAATCCGCGAGCGCGGGCGAGCGCCCCAGCGAGAAATACTGGCCGAATTCGAGCGCGGCCGCGTAGGCGATCAAGGCGAGGGCGGGGCGCAGGATGCCGCGCCGCGCCGCATATGCGATCGCGCAGAGCAGCATCGTTCCCGCATAGGCGACGACATGCTCGAGCCAGCCGGCCGCGCCGGTTCGGATCATCTCCTCCTTCGGGAGCAGCGAGAGCAGGGCGAGCAGCAGTATCGCTGCCCAGCTCGCCGGCCTCGCCAGACGCGGCATCGCCTCCATCAGATCGCGGCCTGACGGTCGGTGGTCGGCACGCTCACGCGCAGGGCATCGAACGCCGCGCTCCACTCCGCCTTCCAGGAGCGCCGCGTCGTCTCGTCGACCCACGCCCCGTCGAGCCCGTTGAGCATGAAGCCGCGCAGATCGTCGAGCGTGAAGCCGAAATGTTCGATCATCATCGACCAGGCCTTGGTCGGCGTGACGAGGTGCAGGGTCGGGTCATCGGTGTTGGGATGGATCTTGAGCCCAGCCGCAGGCATGAAGCGGATGGGTTGCTTTGCGGTCCATTCCTCCGGGGCGAAGATGCGGAGGTAGTAGGAATTCGTCGGCACGACCGTGAAGAGGATGCCGCGCTCGGCGCAGCGCCGGGGCAGCGCCGGGTCGTCGAGGATCGTGTAGCCGTGGTCGATGCGATCGACCTCGAGCAGATCGAGCGCGGTCTCGACATTGGCGGATGCGCAGCCGAACTCGCCGGCATGCGCCGTCAGCTTGAAGCCGGCCCGCTTGGCGAGGCGATACGCCTTCCAGAACAGTTCGGGCGGCCGCTCGGTTTCGCGATAGTCGAGTCCGAGCCCGATCGTTTCGGGAGCTCGGTGCGCGATCATCGACTCGACCAACTCGACGGCGTCGGCCGCGCTCGCCTCCCGATCGATGCTGGGGATCAGCCGCGCGACGATGCCGAGATGTCGCTGCGCGTCGCGGATCGCGCGGAGGATCGCCTCCTGCGCGGATGCGAAAGGCAGGCGTGAGAGCCTGGCGGTCCCTGTCGGATTCCAGAAAAACTCGGCGTAGCGCACGCCATGCGCGCTGGAATCCTCGAGATACTCCCGCGTGATGCGGGTGAGATCGTCGAGCCGCGTGATGATCTGCGAGTCGAGATTGCGGAAGACCTGCAGTACGCCCTTGGGCTTCGTGTCGCGGACGAAATAGCCGTCAATCTCCTCGCGCGGGATGGCGGCGCCGCTCTGCGCGACGAGGTCGACCAGCGTCGCGTGACGGATGGTGCCGAAGAGGTGGCAGTGGACCTCCGCCTTCGGCATGGCGCGAAGAAAACCCTGAAGCGCTTGTGCGGCGTCGATCTGCATGACCCTGTTTTCGTAGCATGCATGGCGCGCGCGCGTCACAGGTTGCGCGTCGGCCTCCGGGCGATCTCGGTGTTTTCTGCATGGCGCCTCGCATCGGCCCTGCCTAATCTTGGAAATGGGGATCGGTTGGCGATGACGGCCCCCGAAACACTGGCGATCGACGCTTGTCCGTTGTTTCCTGTGAGCCCGTGGAGTCCCGAGGAGTCGGCGATGCGTTGGTTGAGAATTCTGCTGGCCTGTCTGTGCGCTTGGCCTGCTCTTGCGCAGGACCTTCGGGTCGGCGTCGAGGCGGGGCCGACATCGAACGATCCGCATTACCATTCGCTGATCACCAACATCGCCTTCTCGCGTCACGTGTTCGAGCCTCTGGTCGTGCAGGATGCGCAGCAGAACCTCGTTCCAGGGCTCGCCACCATCTGGCGGGCGATCGGCGAGACGGGTTGGGAGATCAAGCTGCGTGCCGGGGTCGCGTGGCACGATGGCGCGCCGTTCACGGCCGCAGACGTGAAGTTCACGCTGGAACGCGCCGGCAACGTACCGAACTCGCCCTCGAGCTTCTCGGTCTACACGCGGCCGATCACGGAGATCGAGATCGTCGACCCATTGACGCTGCGCCTGACCACACACGCCCCGACGCCGCTGATGCCGAACTATCTGAGCCTGGTGATGACTGTCTCGAAGCAGCACGGCGAAGGCGCGACCACGGCGGACTACAACAGCGGCAAGGCGATGATCGGCACCGGCCCGTTCCACTTCATCGCGTGGGAGCCGAACCAATCGCTCAGCCTCTCGCGCAATGACGCCTATTGGGGCGTTGGGCCCGGCTTCGCGCGCGTCGCCCACCGCGCCATTCCGATCGCCGCCGCGCGTGTCGCCTCGCTGCGCGCCGGTGATGTCGACATGATCGAGATCGTGCCGCCCGACGACATGGTGAGACTCAAGCAGGAATCGGCGCGCTTCACGACGGCGGAGAGCATTTCCAACCGCCTGATCTTCATGCTCGTCGATGCCGATCGCGTCGCGAGCCCGCATGTCCTGGGCAGGAACGGCGGTTCCATCGCCAACCCGCTGCGCGATGCGCGCGTGCGCAAGGCGCTGTCCAAGGCGATCAACCGCGACGCGCTCGTCGATCGCATCATGGACAAGGCGGCGCTCGCGGCGGGCGATCTCGGCCCGCCGGGATATTTCGGCGCCAGCCCCGATCTCAAGCCTGAGCCCTTCGATCTGGCCGGCGCGCGCAGCCTTCTGGCGGAAGCGGGATTTGGCGACGGCTTCACATTGACGCTGCATGGCCCGTCGGATCGCTACGTGAACGACGAGAAGATCATCCAGGCGGTCGCCCAGATGTGGAGTCGCGCCGGTCTCGCGGTGCGTGTGGAGGCGGTGTCGCGCGCGACGTATTTCAGCCGCGCTTCGCGGCAGGAATTCTCGGCCATGCTGCTCGGCTTCTCGCCCAATCCCGAGGTGATCGGGATGCTCGAGACGCTCGTCCATAGTTTCGATGCGCAACTCGGGCTCGGCGCCAACAATCGTGGCCGCTTCTCCGACAAGGCGATCGACGCGATGATCCGCGAGGCGCGCACGACAGTCGACGACGAGAAGCGGCGCGCGCTCACCCAGGCGGCCACTAAAGCGGCATTGGCCGAGACGGCGCTGATCCCGCTCTACTTCCAGTACAACACCTGGGCCATGCGCAAGGGCCTGGCCTAAGAGCCGCGCACCGACGAGATGACTCTGGCGACGAGCGTGCGTGCGGCCAACTAACCCGAAGTTCCCCGGTCGCCAATGCTGATTATCCTGGCGCTTCAATCGATTGAGATCGAAGCGGGAGGATCAGTACTGACTACACAGTGATGGCCGCGATCAGATCGAGGGCTTGTTGCT
>Ga0163144_10023059_pt1 | contig 12309 bp, 11 predicted proteins | sample OliLak19BULKMAT1_FD_123175 | JGI IMG/M metagenome (GOLD analysis project Ga0163144, IMG submission 123175) | Freshwater microbial mat bacterial communities from Lake Vanda, McMurdo Dry Valleys, Antarctica - Oligotrophic Lake LV.19.BULKMAT1 | ecosystem: Environmental > Aquatic > Freshwater >... | reverse complement strand
CAGCCGCTGACCGTGCCGGAGATCGTCGCGGACGCAGAAGTGGTGCCGGAGCTTGATCCTGCGGCGCTGCCCGACCCGAACCGCACCGAAGACGGGATCATCATCGGGCGACTGCCCCGCATTGGCGATGCCCCTGCCGAAGCCCCTCCGCCTCCGGGCACACCGGTGGCCGGCACACCACTATCCGACTTCGCCGTGGCCTTCCAGAACCCGGACAAGAAGCCGGTCTTTGCCATAGTGCTGATCGATCCGGGCACGACAGACCTGGACCGTGCGGGTCTGGCCGCCCTGCCTTTCCCGGTCAGTTTCGCGCTTGACCCGCTTGATCCGGCAACGCCGGAGCGGGTGGCGATCTATCGGGCCGGTGGCAAGGAAGTGGTTATGCTGGCCACCGGCATCGCCGAAGGCTCGCAGGCCAGCGACATCGAGGTTGCGTTCCAGTCGATGGCGCAAGGCCTGCCCGAAGCGGTTGCGGTGATGGATATAGATGGCACACTGTTTCAGAACAACCGCCCGGTGGCCACTCTGGTCGTGCCGGTGATCGAGGCACAGGGCCGTGGCCTGCTGACCTGGGACGTCGGCCTGAACGCCGCCGATCAGGTCGCCCGGCGTGAGGATGTGCCCGCCGCCGTGGTGTTCCGCGACCTCGCCGCATCCGGCGACGATGGGGCGGCGATCCAGCGCATCCTTGGCCGGGCCATCTTCAAGGCCGGGCAGGACGGGCGGGTTGCGGTGGCGGCAACGGCCTCCCCCGGGGTGGTAGCAGCCCTGCTTGAGTGGACGGTTGAGGGCAAGGCGGCGAGCGTTGCGCTTGCCCCGGTGAGCGCGGTGCTGACGGTCGAATAACCGCGTGATTCAGCCGTTGTCACGCCGGGCAAACCGGCCCGCGTCTTCGGCCGCGCGGCGGAGCGCGTTGGATTTGTTGACGGTTTCCTGATACTCCGCCTCGGGGTCGCTGTCATAGACCACACCGCCACCCGCCTGGATATACAAGGTCTCATCCTTCAACACCGCCGTGCGCAGTGCGATGCAGAAATCCATCTCGCCATTCGCGGCAAAGTAGCCGACGCCGCCGCCGTAAACCCCGCGCTTTTCCGGCTCCAGCTCGTCGATGATCTCCATCGCGCGGACCTTGGGCGCACCGCTGACGGTGCCCGCAGGCAGCCCTGCCAGCAGCGACGAAAGCGCATCCTCGCCATCGGCAATCTCTCCGACCACGTTCGAGACAATGTGCATGACGTGACTGTAGCGTTCGATGATGAAGGTCTCGGTCGGGCGGACGGTGCCGACCTTTGCCACCCGGCCCACGTCGTTGCGACCGAGGTCGAGGAGCATCAGATGCTCTGCCCGTTCCTTGGGGTCGGCCAGAAGGTCCGCTTCCAGCGCGCGGTCCTCTTCCGGGGTCGCCCCGCGCTTGCGGGTGCCCGCGATGGGCCGAACCGTTACCTCGCCATCGCGCAGTCGGACGAGAATCTCCGGGCTGGCCCCCACCACCTGAAAGCCGCCGAAATTGAAGAAGAACATGAAGGGCGACGGGTTGGTGCGCCGCAGGCTGCGGTAGAGCGCGAACGGGGGCAGTTCAAACCGCTGCGCCCAGCGCTGGCTGGGGACCACCTGAAAGATGTCGCCGGCGCGGATGTAATCCTTGGCCTTCTCCACCGCCGCCTTGTAACCCGCATGGGTGAAGTTCGACTGCGCGGGGCCAACCGGCGCCAACTCCCCCAGGTCGCGCGCGGCCGACGGGGCGCGGTCAAGATCACGCAAGGCATCCATCACCCGCTCCGCCGCCTGGGCATAGGCCGCGCGCGCTGTCAGGCCTGACTTCACCCAGGCCGGGGCCACCAATGTCACCTCGCCCTTGACCCCGTCCAGCACCGCTACGACCGAGGGACGCAAGAGCACCGCATCCGGCAAACCGATCGGGTCTGGGTTGACCCCGGGCAGATGCTCCACCAGCCGGATCATGTCATAGCCAAGATAGCCGAAGAGGCCGGCCGCCACCGGGGGCAGGCCTTCGGGCATCTCCACCCGGCATTCGGCCAAGAGGTCGCGCAAACTATCCAGCGGCGATTCGGGCAGGTCGGTGAAGGCCTGCGCATCGAACCTGGCCACGCGGTTGATCCGGGCCTGCTGCCCGTGACACTGCCAGACCAGATCGGGCTTCATGCCGACGACCGAATAGCGCCCCCTGACCTCGCCCCCGGTCACCGACTCCAACATGAAGGTATCGGCCCGCGCATCGGCAAGCTTCAGCATCAGACTGACGGGAGTATCCAGATCAGCCGCCAGCCGCGCCCAGACGAGCTGGTTTTCACCGCGCGCCCAGCCAGCCTCGAACGCGGCAAACCCGGGCGAAAGCTGCATCAGGGCATGCTCGCATTGACCGCGTTGATCGTTGCCTGATCCAGGCTGATCCCGGCCTCGTTGGTCAAGGCGGCGGCAAAGGCGGTAAAGGCATCGGCGGCAATCGCCTGCTGGGCCTGGCTGACAAGGGCGGCCTGCAACGCCTCGGCCGCTTCGCCTTCGGTTGCTGCCGGGATGATCCGGTCCAACTGCACGACGGCGACAAATCCACCGGACTCGATCACCCGAACCTCGCCTTCGGCCATCGCAAACACCTCGGACAAAAGGCTGTCCGGCGCGCCAGTCACAGTTCTGTCTCGGGTAATCTCAGGCGTGACATCGACAATCCCGAAGCTGCCGGTGGCCGGTCCCCCGTCCACTTCAAGCTGCGACTTGATCTCGGCCGCGCGCACCGACAGCGCCTTTGCCAGCGCCTCGGCCTGCCAGGCCTGGCTTACCGCTTCCCGCGCCCCGGCAAAGGGGATCGGGGTTGCAGGCACGATCTCATCCAGCTGCAGGGTCACCAGACCGCCATCTTCCAGCACGATGGCCTCGGCAAAGTCATCTGCGGCCACTGCGTCGGCAGCGTCGAGAAAGGCTTCGTACCCTTCGATCGGCGTATCGCCGCGTTGGCCCACGACATGGTCGACCGTGCCAAGTGTCATGCCAGCCTCTTCAGCCAGATCCTCCAGCGAGGCGCCGCGGGCGAGAAGATCATCGACCAGATCGACCTGATCCTCGATCAGACGCCGAGCGGCATCGAGCTGGAGTTCGACCGCCAGCTCTCCCTTTGCCTCTTCAAAGCTGGTTTCCTCGGCGGAAAGGATGGCAGCGACGCGAAACAGCGCCGGACCAAGATCGGTTGCGAGGGGCCCGGCCACCCCGCCCTCCGGCAGCGAAAACACCGCCTCGCCGACGTCGCCCAGATCTTCGCGGCTGACATCGCCAAGGTCGATGGCATCCAGTGTCAGGCCGCGTTCCATCACCAGCGTGTCAAAGGGTTTGCCGGCATCAAGCTCGGCCCGTGCCGCGTCGGCGGCGGCCTGATCGGGATAGACCAGCCGTTCGACCAGGCGCCGCTCGGGCACCACGAATTCGTTGATCCTGTCCTCGTAAAGCTGTTTCAGGACGGCATCATCCACCGGCTGCGCGGCGGCAATCGCCTCCGGCAAGAGGGCTGCATAAGTGATGCGTTTGGCTTCCGGGCGGGTAAAGGCGGCGATATTCGCCTCGTGATAGGCCACAAGCTCGGCTTCGGTCGGAATGGCTACCAGCTGAATCAGATCGGCCTCTGCCAGCCGGAGCATTGAAAAGCCGCGCTTTTCCGCAGCCCAGGCATAAAGCGTCTCGGTCAGAGGGGCGGGGGCGGTAAATCCGCCGGCGATCACCCCTTGCAACAGCTGCCGCGCGATGTCGCCGCGCAGACGGGCCTCAAACTCGACCTCGGTCTGGTTGCTCCGCTCCAGCGCAAAGCGGTACGCCTCCCGGTCGAAGGTGCCCGAGACGCCCATGAACACGTTCATCGACCGAAGCTCTGCCGCCACGGTCGCATCGCCGACCGACAAGCCGATCCGCCTCGCCTCATTATCCAGTGCCGCATTCTGGACCAGACCTTCCAGGACCTGGCCTTCCAGCCCGAAGGCCAGCGCGTCCTGCGTGGTGATCTGCAAGCCCAGTTGTTCGGACAACGCGGCGACCCGGCCCCTGAAGGCAAGCGCGTAATCGTCGACGCTGATTTCGGTATCGCCGACCCGGCCGACCGAGGCCACGCCACCGGAAAAGCTGGTTATGCCAAAGCCGCCAAGCCCGACGATCAGCATGGCCATAAGCACCCAGACAGCGATTTCCTTGGCAAGGCTTTTGGGCCGTTTCGTGTCGTCGTTCGGGGTCTCGGCCATGGCTTTGCCTTCTGCTATGCTCGCGACAGTTGAATAGAGGGAAGGGGCTGGCTGGGCAAGCGCAAGATGCCCGAACCTGACCCAAGCCTAGGGCGCGTAGGCCCGCAGCCTGCGGAAGAGCTCGGCAATGCCCGCGACGTCGATATTGGCAAAGGCAATGCGCACCTGCCGCCGTCCCGCAGCTGATCCTTCGGGCTGAAACATCGTGCCCGGCAGCATCAGGATCGACGCCTCACCCACCAGCCTTTTGCACAAGGTGTCAGAGGCGATGTCGAACGGATGCTCGGCATAGGCGAAGTATGCGCCGCAGCCCAACAGCCGCCAGCCGGGGAGCGAGGCAAAGCCTTCGACCATCGCCTTGCGCCGCGTGAGGATTTCATCCCGCTCTCCCGCGACCCATTGCGCCAGGTTCTGCAGTCCCCAAAGGGCGGCAATCTGGCCAAGCTGGTTGGGGCAGATCGCGACGGTGTCGAGGAACTTCTCCACCTCGGCCAGCCGTGCCTGGCTGGCCACGATGGCCCCGACCCGGTGGCCGGTCAGGCGGTAAGCCTTGGAAAAGCTGTAAAGCTCGATAAAGCAGTCGGGCCAGTCCGGATCGACAAAAAGGGTGTGCGGCGCACCGGTGCGGCTGTCAAAATCGCGGTAGGTTTCATCCACGATCAGTGCCAGTCCGCGTGCCCGCGCCAGATCGCGGAAAGCGGTCAACACCTCGGCCGGGTACTCCACACCGCCGGGGTTGTTCGGGCTGACCAGCACGATCGCGCGGGTGCGGTCGGTGATCAGTGTCGCCGCCGCATCGGCCGAGGGGATCAATGTCGGCCCGGAGTCGAGCGGCACGGCAGTGACATTGGTCATGTCCAGCCACATCTTGTGGTTGAAGTACCACGGCGTCGGCAGGATCACCTCATCCCCCGGCCCGGCAAGGGTCGCCATGATCGCGGTGAAGGCCTGGTTGCAGCCCTGGGTGATTGCCACCTGTGCCGGTGCGATGGCACCACCATAGGCGCGGGACCAGTGCGTGGCGATCTCCTGTCGCAACGCAGGCAGCCCGAGAACCGGGCCATACAAATGCGCGCCGGGGTCATGCAGCGCCGCGTCGGCAATCGCCTGCCGCAGGCCAAGCGGCGGGCTTTCCACCGGGGCGGCCTGGCTCACGTTGAGCAGCGGACGATGCGCCGGGTGGGTGACCCCCTCAAGCCAGCGCCGCGCCTCCATCACCGGCGGCGGCTCGGTCAGGGCAAACGCGGGGTTGAGAGGCAGGGTCATCCGAGGCGATCCCGTAAGGTTGGACGTGGGCCTGATTGCGGAAGCGGGGGTTTCACACCCCCGCACCCCCGTGGGATATTTTCGGACATAGAATGCAGCAGGGTCAGTCCGTGCCGCGCATCGGCTGGACGTATTGCAGCGCCATGTCCCAGGGAAAGAAGATCCAGGTGTCCTGGCTGACCTCGGTGATGTAGCTGTCCACCATCGGCTTGCCCGACGGCTTGGCGTAGACCGTCGCAAAATGCGCGCGTGGGTAAAGCTTGCGGACCAGTTCCAGCGTCTTGCCGGTGTCCACCAGATCATCGACGATCAGGATGCCGGTGCCGTCGCCCATCAACACCTCTTGCGGCGGTTTTGTCACCCGTGCCTCGGCCTGGGCCTGGTGGCTGTAACTGCGGACGCTGATCGTGTCGACGACGCGGATATCCAGCTCGCGGCTGACGATCATCGCGGGCACGAGCCCGCCGCGCGTGATGCCGACCACCGCACGCCATGCGCCACCGTCAGGGCCCTTGCCGTCCAGCCGCCAGGCAAGCGCGCGGGCGTCGCGATGGATCTGGTCCCAGCTGACGTGAAACCCTTTTTCGTGCGGCAGGCGGTCGGCGGGCATCGGGTGGCTCCCCTCAGGTGGCGGCAAGTTTCAGGCCGAGCAGGGCGAGAATGCCGCCGAAGGCCTGGTCGATGCGGGTCTTGAAACGGGTGTAAAGCCTGCGCGGTCCTTCGAAGCTGAATGCTCGGGCGACGGCGATGGTGCAGGCAAGCTCGTTCAGCAGGACGAGAAGAAGGATCAGCCCGATCCAGGGAAGGCTGGTGCCCGCCGGGATCGTATTGATGAAGACCGCACCGAAAAAGACGGCTGGCTTGGGGTTCGAAAGCTGGGTCAGAACGCCAAGGCGAAACGCCGACCATGGCGTTCGGGGGGTCGCAGCGCTATCTTCCGGGACTAGCGGCTCGGCCGCATGGCGCCACATCTGGACTGCGATCCAGATCAGGAACAGGCCCCCTGCGATCTTGAATATCCAAAGCAGCGTCGGTGCGACATGAAACAGCGCAGCCATCCCGAAAAGTGCGGCCACCGCCCAGAAAAGCGCTCCGACAGCGATGCCGAAAGACAGCCATGCGCCCGTGCGGAAGCCCTGCGTCACGCCAGTGCGCGCGGCCATCAGGATCGCGGGGCCCGGGCTTGCAGCGGCAAGCAGATGAACAAACCAGACCGTTGCCAACGCGGCCCAGGTCACGCCGCGCCCTCCTTGCGTCCCGTAACCACGTCGATATCCGGCGCGTCGATCGCCTTCATGCCGACCACATGGTAGCCCGCGTCGACATGCAGGTTCTCGCCCGTCGTGCCGGAGCCGAGGTCGCTCAGGAGGTACAGCGCAGCCTTGCCGACCTCTTCCTGCGTCACGTTGCGGCGGAGGGGGGAGTTGAGCTCGTTCCATTTCATGATGTAGCGGAAGTCGCCGATGCCGCTGGCCGCCAGGGTCTTGATCGGCCCGGCCGAGATGGCGTTGACCCGAATGCCGTCGCGTCCCAGATCCTCGGCGATGTACTTTACCGAGGCTTCCAGCGCCGCCTTGCACAGGCCCATCACGTTGTAATGCGGCATCACTTTTTCCGCGCCGTAATAGGTCAGCGTCAAAAGGCTGCCACCGGGGTTCATCATCGCCGCCGCGCGCTGGCAGACTGCGGTAAAGCTGTAGACCGAGATATCCATCGACATCAGGAAATTCGCGCGACTGGTATCGACGTAGCGACCGCGAAGCTCGTTCTTGTCGGAAAAGCCGATGGCGTGGACCACGAAATCAAGGCTGCCCCAATCTGCCTTCAATCCGGCAAAAAGCGCGTCCATGCTGGGTTCGTCGCCAACATCGCACTCATAAAGCCGCGGCTTGCCAAGGCTGGTGGCCAGCGGCTCGACCCGCTTTTTCAGCGCCTCACCCTGATAGGAAAATGCCAGTTCTGCCCCTTGTGACGCGACGGCCTGCGCGATGCCCCAGGCAATCGACTTGTCGTTGGCCAGACCCATAATGAGGCCGCGCTTGCCGTGCATCAGTCCAGTTGACATTCCCGACCCCCAGCCCACCTTTGCGTCACGTTCGACGTGTAGGACAAGCAGCGCCGCCCTTCAAGGCAGGTCCTGCTGTCACAGAATGAGGGGAATTGGGTGGATCGTACCGGGATTTTCGCAGGCAACGACCCTTTCGCGCTGGCCCGTGACTGGCTGGCCGAGGCTGAACCGGTGGAGCCGAACGACCCCAACGCGATTGCGCTGGCCACCGTGGATGCCACCGGTATGCCGAATGTCCGCATGGTCCTGCTGAAGGAGATCGAGGCGGAAGCCTTTGTCTTTTATACCAATTATGGCTCCAAGAAAGGGCAGGAGATTGCAGCCTCCGGCAAGGCGGCCTTCGTTCTGCATTGGAAATCGCTCCGTCGGCAGATCCGGGTGCGGGGCCTGACCGAACGGGAGGATGGCCCGCTTGCCGATGCCTATTTCGCCAGCCGTTCCCTTAAGTCGCGCCTGGGGGCCTGGGCGTCAGAGCAGTCCCAGCCCCTGTCCTCGCGTGAGGCGCTGATGGCAGAAGCGGCCCGGATTGCCGTGGTCAAGGGTCCGAACCCGCCACGCCCGCCGAACTGGGGCGGGATCCGGCTCGTGCCACTGGAAATCGAGTTCTGGGCCGATGGCGCGTTCCGGCTTCACGACCGCTTTCGCTGGTCCCGCGAAAACCCTGCCGATGCCTGGCAAACCACCCGCCTTTTTCCGTGAATCTGTCGAAACTTTAGACAATCTTTGCATCTGATCCGGATTTGTCTTGAACCCGTCCGCTAAAGCGCCGAACGTCATCGACAGGGTGCGTTCTGGGGAGAAAGCTCTCGTGATGGTTGATGAAAATGAGGCCATGCAGGTCATGCATGGTCGGGTCAAATGGTTTGATCCTGGCAAGGGATTCGGGTTCATTGTCTCTGACGACACCGAGGTGGACATCTTGTTGCACGCCAATGTTCTCAGAAATTTTGGGCAAGGCTCGGTAGCTGACGGTGCCGCAGTGGCCGTGCGCGTGCAGAAGACGGCGCGCGGGGTCCAGGCGGTAGAGGTATTGCAGATCGAAACCCCGGCAGGCCTGCCATTTCCGCTTAGCGACGAGGCCGAGGCGATGGACGGGGCCGATATCGCCACCTTGTCCTTGGAACCGGCTCGGGTGAAGTGGTTCGACAAAGGCAAGGGCTTCGGCTTTGCGAATGTTTTCGGCGCAGGCGACGATATCTTCATCCATGCCGAGGTGCTGCGCGTCTCCGGCCTGTCGGATCTGATGGCGGGGGAAGCGGTGGCATTGCGGATCATCGCTGGCCGCCGCGGGCGCATGGCGATGCAGGTCCTGCCCTGGGACGCCGCAACCCGGACGGCTGGATGATCTGTCGCCAGGCCGGCTTTGCCGTCGTCCTTGCGGTTCTGGCATCCCCGGCGTTTGCCGAGGCCCGCTGCAGCCCGGACCGCGTTGATTTGCGCTGGTCGGACGGCAGCGAAAGCTTTGCCGTCGAACTTGCCGACGAGGCTTCTGAACGGTCGCAGGGGCTCATGTTTCGCAAGACGCTGGATCCGGCGGCGGGCATGCTTTTTGTCTATGAGAGCCCGCGCCGGGCGCAGTTCTGGATGAAGAACACGCTGATCCCGCTGGACATGATCTTTGCCGATGCGACCGGTCGGGTCACGCGGGTCCATGCAAATGCAGTACCGGGCGACCTTACCCCCATCGACGGTGGCACGGACGTTTCCTTTGTCCTTGAGATCAACGGCGGTCTGGCCGAACGATTGGGCATCGAGCCGGGGGCGGACCTGCGCCATCCGGCGATACCGGAGGCGACCGCTGTCTGGCCCTGCGGCAACTAGACCGGAACCGGAGCCCCTGCCACGGCGTTTCCAAGGTGGAAGCTTTGGAGGCCGGCCGAATGCCGCAATACCTGACCATCGGCTATGGCGGCCAGTCCGGCTACGACCGCACCCCATCGTCTTTGCGCAATGCGGCCCATGCCCACGACCAGACCCTTGTCGCAACCGGTGCAACCATCGGTCGCGCCGGCGCACCGGTGCAGGTCCGGAATGCCGAGGCCTCGGGGGTCGAGACGCTGAACGCCGCATACCTCACCTCCGACCTGCCCGTCGCGGGCTTTGCCTTGATCGAGGCTGCAAGCCTTGAAGACGCGATCCAGCAGGTCGCGCAGTCACCTTGCGCCATCTGCTACGGCGTGGTCGAGGTTTGGCCGCTCCTTCCGCCCGACGGCGACTGAGGTGCCGGATCAAGGCTTTTCAATCGCCTCGTTCCCCTGTAAGTCACCCTCGTCGGGGCGTAGCGCAGCCTGGTAGCGCGACGGTTTTGGGTACCGTAGGTCGAGAGTTCGAATCCCTCCGCCCCGACCACTTTCCAGCTTTCTCTGTGCCCCAGTTTTCTTTCGCAAGAAATCTGAGATGAATTTTGCTCAGGGATTTTGGTCTTTCTTGCAAACCTTGCGCCGCAGCTGCCCCGGGCGCATATCCCATGCATGACCTTGACCCTTGATCATTCCTATGCCCGCGATCTGCCCGGCACCTATCTGCGGGTCGCGCCCGATGTGGCCCCGGCACCGCGCCTTCTGGTGCTGAACCGGGAGCTGGCCGCCGATCTGGGGGTCTCTCTCACCGAAGCCGAGGCCACCAGCTGGTTTTCGGGGGCCACCCTGCCCCCCGACGCCGACCCGATCGCGCAGGCCTATGCCGGGCACCAGTTCGGCGGCTTTTCGGCGCAGCTTGGCGACGGTCGCGCGCATCTTCTGGGCGAGATTGTCACCCCATCCGGCAAACGCTTTGATCTGCAGCTCAAGGGGTCGGGCCATACGCCGTTTTCGCGCGGTGGCGACGGCAAGGCAGCCATTGCCCCCATGCTGCGGGAATATCTGATCTCGGAGGCCATGGCTGCACTTGGCGTGCCGACCACCCGGTCGCTCGCCGTGGTCGCGACCGGCGAAACCGTCTGGCGCGAGACCGCATTGCCCGGCGCGGTTCTGGCGCGGGTGGCGAAAAGCCATATCCGCGTCGGCACGTTCCAGTTTCTGGCGGCGCGGGGTGACAAGGTCAAGCTGAAGGCGCTTGCCGACTACACCATCGCCCGCCATGACCCTGACCTCGTCGGCGCGGATCAGCCCTATCTCGCCTTTCTGGACGCCGTCATCGACCGGCAGGCCCGGCTGATTGCCGAATGGATGGGGCTTGGCTTCATCCATGGCGTGATGAATACCGACAACATGGCGATCAGTGGAGAGACGATCGACTATGGGCCCTGCGCCTTCATGGAGGGTTATGCACCGGGCACGGTCTTTTCGTCGATCGACCATACGGGGCGCTATGCCTATGCCAACCAGCCGCTGATCCTCGGCTGGAACCTGGCGCGTTTGGCCGAAACCCTTGTGCCGCTGCTCGATCCCGATCCCGACCGCGCGGTTGATCTTGCGAACGACCGGCTGCAGTCGATAGCCGGGCGCTACCGCGCCGAATGGCTGGCGGTGATGCGCCGGAAGCTGGGGCTGATGGGTGAGGATGCGGGCGATGCCGCGCTGGCCGATGACCTTCTGGGGGCGATGCAGGGTGCCGACTGGACCCTGACCTTCCGCCGCCTTGCCGAGCCCGCCGCCCTCCGCGCCCTCTTCGACGACTTCACCGCGATGGCGGCATGGCTGCCACGCTGGCAAGCCCGCGCCGGGGACGGGGCGGCTGCTCGCGTGGCCAACGCCAACCCCGCCGTGATCCCCCGCAATCACAAGGTCGAGGCGGCGCTGACCGTCGCCACTTCTGGTGACATGGCCCCGTTCAACGCCTTGCTGGCTGCAGTTCAGGAGCCTTTCGAGGAACGCGAAGAATTCATGCTGCCCGCCCCGACCGGATTTGGCGATTATGTCACCTATTGCGGCACCTGAGCCGAAGGTCTCGGTTGCGGACTTCTGAACGCCACTGCGTGCCACGCAGGCCGGAGCGGGGGGTTTCACACCACCCGCACCCCCCCGCACCCACCGTGGGATACTTTGGCAGAAAGGAAGCCTGCTGCCGTCAAGGGCCAGACGCAACGTTGACGCCAGAGAACAATCCCGCGATGGTCCGCGCGGGCAACAAGGAGATGCCAATGACCAGCACCGCCGCTTTCCTGGAGCAGGTGAGCACCACCCTCGCCGGGATCGAGGCCGAAGGTCTGATGAAGCGGGAGCGGCTGATCACCTCGGCGCAGGGCGCGCATGTGGCGATGGCGGGGCGGCAGATGCTGAACCTCTGCGCCAACAACTACCTTGGTCTTGCCGATGATCCGCGTCTGGTCGCGGCGGCGAAATCAGCAATGGATGCGCATGGTTTCGGCATGGCAAGCGTTCGCTTCATCTGCGGCACGCAAGACATCCACCGGGAGCTTGAAGCACGGCTGGCGCGGTATCTGGGCCACGACGACAGCATCCTGTTCGCCGCCTGTTTCGACGCAAATGGCGGGTTGTTCGAACCCTTGCTTGGGGCCGAAGATGCGGTGATCTCGGACAGCCTCAATCACGCCTCGATCATCGACGGCATCCGGCTTTGCAAGGCAAAGCGCTATCGCTATGCGAATTCAGACATGGCCGATCTGGAAGTGCAGCTTCGCCAGGCGCGAGCCGACGGCGCGCGGTTTATCCTGATTGCCACCGATGGCGTGTTTTCGATGGACGGCTACTTTGCCAAGCTGGGGGAAATACGGGCGTTGGCAGATGCTTACGGCGCGATGGTGATGGTCGACGACTGCCATGCCACCGGCTT
>Ga0163144_10023057_pt1 | contig 12310 bp, 7 predicted proteins | sample OliLak19BULKMAT1_FD_123175 | JGI IMG/M metagenome (GOLD analysis project Ga0163144, IMG submission 123175) | Freshwater microbial mat bacterial communities from Lake Vanda, McMurdo Dry Valleys, Antarctica - Oligotrophic Lake LV.19.BULKMAT1 | ecosystem: Environmental > Aquatic > Freshwater > Lake... | reverse complement strand
TCAGTGAAACCGGCAATGCCAGCCAATGCTACCTGAATCCAGCCGGTCTGCGTCCCACGCAGGAGTTTGTGGACTTCTTCCGCAACCTCAAAGGTGATCCGGAACTGGTGAGCATGGCAGCGGTGGTTGGTGGCTATGACACGGCTGCCGGATTTGTTGGCGGCAATTGCCGGTGCAATGGAAGTGCAGCCAACGCCCCACCCGTGCAGGCGGATCAATGCCGCGCCACGCTTGGCAACAGCATTCAGGTGACTGACTGCGGTTCGGCCGCCAACAACGCGTTCTGCGGACCACTCCCGGACATCTCCACGGCCAATCCGCGTGACGGTGGGCCCATGCCGCCCCTTGAGTGCTGCACGGCGGACATTGGCTCCCGCTACGTGGCCGTCTCACAGGCCATGACGCGTCACCTGGAAGATTCCATCTGCGCGCAGGACTACCGGGACACCATGATTGACGTGGCCAACCTGGTGAACACGGCGGACACGCTGCCGCTGGGTGAGCGCCCCGCGGACCCCGCCGCGGTGCAGGTGGAAGTGAAGGGCGCGGACGGACAGTTTGTGGCCAAGCCGACGTTCAGCGGCAACCGCACGGACCCCAATTTCATCAATTGTACGGGCTGCGTGACTGAGCCCTGCCGCGGCTGGGGCCTGGTGGATGAGTGCAAGACGGTGAAGTTCTACGGTGAGGACATTCCGCCTCCCGGCGCAGAAATCCGCGTCACGTTCCTTGGTGCCACCACCCCAGACGGACCGCGTTGCAACACGGGCGCGCAATAACAAACCCATTCTTTTCAGTTTCTGGTCCACGCAGCATCACGCATCTCAATTTCAGGGCAGGGCGGTACAACCCCCATCCCTTGCGGAGCCCCGGTGAACAGGTTCTTTGGCCTCCTCATCACAACGGCGCTGTCGGTGACTCCGGCGGTGGCGTTTGCGCAACAGAAGGCCGCATCCACGCCAGCCCCCGCGGGCGGGGCAGATGCGGAGACGTCCAAGGAATCCAAGGCCAGCGGTGGTGCTGCTGCCGGCGGCCCGCAGGAAGCGGCCGTGCAGCCGCTGGATGACCGCATCAAGTCTGTGCAGGGGAAGAAGTTCCTCAAGCGGCTTCGTGCTGAGATCTACCCCTTTGTGGGCGTCAGCCTCAATGATGCGTTCTACCGGTATTACCACGTGGGCGCGGCTGGCACGTTCCACGTCTTTGAAGGGCTGGCGTTTGAGCTGGGTTTCTCCGGCGCGCCCGTCCGCCAGGTGCTGGAGCCGGTCATCTTCCTGCGCCAGAACAAGAGCGCCATTCCGGAAGTGGCCCGCTACTTTGGCAACGTGTGGGGCAACGTGCAGCTCAGCCCCATCTACGGAAAAATGTCACTCTTTTCTGAGTGGATCATCCACTATGACGTCTTTGCGCTGGCCGGACTTGGCGCCGCGTTTGACTCCGCCGTGACGTACATCCATCCGCAGGCGCACGTGGGCGTTGGCAGCCGCGTCTTCCTGTTTGACTGGCTGGTACTGCGCGGGGATTTGCGCGGTTCCATGTATCCGCAGGGTTTCATAGGGATTTCCAACCTGCAGAGCCAGGTGACGGCCATGTTTGGCCTTGGCGTCTACATCCCGCCTTTCTTCACCTCTGACAGCCCGGGGAGAAAATGAAGCTCGCGCACCGTCCGTTGGGTTTGTCCGTGGCGCTCCTGACAGCGGGGGGCCTGATTGTGTCTCCGCTGGCCGCCGCTCCCCAGGCTGGCGGCGCGCAGGAACAACCGTCCCAGGGCGGAGATTTTGACATTGGACTGGGAGATGAGTCCGCGCTGAATGTGGAAGTGGTCAGCGTTGAGAAGAACAAGTTTGAGAAGGCCAAGACGCTGCAGAGCAACGGTGACTACGCCGGTGCTGCCATGGCGTTTGATGAGATTCTCAAGGACAAGAAGGCCAAGGACTACCATGAGGACGCGGAGCTGCTGCTGGCCCGCTCGCTCTACCATCTGCATTATTACCACGCGGCGCTGGGCGCATTTGTGCGGATTCTCCAGAAGGGGGAGAAGCACAAGTCCTACCAGATCAGCAAAGAATGGTTGTTCTTCATTTCCCGCAAGACGGAAGACCAGGGCGTTGTCGTCGAGGAGATTGCCCGTTACGCGGCCAATGACCTGCCTGAGAAATACGCGGATGAGTTCCACTTCCTGCTGGCAAAAATGTATTTCACCAAGGCCACGGATGAGGAGCTGAAGCAGCAGCGGGACGCCAAGGCGGAAGAGGAGGAGGCTCCTGCGGAGGAAGAAGAGGCCCCGGCCGCGCCCAAGAAGCCCAAAGAAGAAGAGAACCTGGAGTTTGATCCCAACGAGCTGGGTGGCGGCGGGGATGACGGCCTGGACTTTGGCCTTGATGACCTGGATGACAAGCCCAAGAAGAAGGGCAAGAAGGGCAAGAAGGGCAAGAACAACAAGGACCCGGACAAGGACACTGATCCGCCGGAGGCTACCAAGGCGCCGCCTCCGGATGACAGCTTCCAGCTTGATATGGATGACAAGCCCAAGACCGTGGACGCGCCGCCCAAGGAGACACCCAAGGCCGCCAAATCCGAAGACAAGAAGCCGGCCGCTCCCAAGGCGCTGGTGACGGACACGCGTGAGGGTCTGGACAAGTGCATTGAGAACGCGCAGCAGGTCCGCACGGAATCCACGTTGTACCTGCGCGCCACGTACCTCAAAGCGGTGTGCCACTATGAAGCTGGGAACGCCGAGAAAGCCGTGGAAGGGTTCCGTGAGGTGGTGCGGCTCACCAATCCCAAGGGCGGCCGTTTCAAGGCGTCCACGGCATTGCGGGAAGAGGCGTTCTTCAGTCTTGCGCGCACGCACTACAGCTTTCAGCAGTTCCGCGCGGCCATCTTCTATTACAACAAGATTTCACGGGATTCCGCGGCGTGGCTGGATGCTCTCTTTGAGAGCTCCTGGGCATACTTCCGTCTGGCGGACTACGAGAAAGCGCTGGGCAATCTTGTCACTTTGCACGCGCCGTTCTTCACCGCGGAATATTTCCCGGAATCCCTCATCCTCAAGGCCGTGACGTATTACGAAAATTGCCGCTATCCGGAAGCATTGGCCATCCTCTCCGAATTTGACGGCCAGTACGGTCCGCTGATGAAGGAGCTGGACAAGCTCACCGCGGACGCCAAGACGCCTGAGGACTACTACACGCTGCTCAAGACGCTGGAGAAGACCAAGAACGCCAGTGCGCTCACCCAACGCCTGGTGAAACTGGCGCGCAGTGATCGGGGTTTGACGTTGATGGCCTCGTCTGCGTCTGAGCTGGAGGCGGAGGAAAAACGCATCCTGAACGCGCCAGGTGCGCTCAAGGGCAGCCCGCTGGCCACCCGCCTCCTTGACGAGGTCAAAAAGCGCCGCGAAGCAGTGGCCACGGCCGCCGGAACCATTGCCCGCTACAAGCTTGAGGCAGAGCGTGATGAATTGAAGGCACTTTCCAGCCAGCTTTTCCGCATTAAGTTTGAAATCACCAAGCGGGAGAAGGAAGGGTTGGAGGCAAGTTTGCTTAACGTGAAGCAGAGCAACACCCTGGTGGGTTACCGCTTCACCTCCGCGGTTGCGGATGATGAACTGTATTGGCCGTTTGACGGCGAATACTGGCGGGATGAGCTGGGCACATACCAGTACACGCTTTCCAAAGGTTGCAGACAGTGATGCGTCAGAGCCGGTACCCCCTCTTGATTCTGACCGGTGCACTGTGCGCCGCCGTTGGCGTTTCCGCCGTTGCCGCCGAGAAGAAAGAGAAAAAAGCGGAGCGGAAGGCACCTCCCAAAGAAAGCGCGGAGGCCAAGCGCCTGGCGGATGAAGAAGCGGAAAAGGCCCGCAAGGAACGTGAAAGCCGCGTTCCGGAAGTGGTCAAAGAAGCGGAGCGCAAGAAGGACGTTGCGCAACAGCAGGGCCCGCGCATCTCCGTGGAAGACTTCCGCCGCCGCACGGAATTCCAGGTGCAGACCAAGCGTGAAGAACAGCTCAGCACGCTGGAACAGATCATCAAGCTGGGACCGCCCGCGGATGAGCTTCCCGCGCTGTTGTTCCAGAAGGCGGAGCTCTACCAGGAGAATTCACAGTACTTCTTCTTCCAGGGCATGGAGCAGGATGATGACATCCTCAAAGCCCGCGAGGCCGGGGACTCCAAGACGCAGAAGAAGTTCCAGAAAGAGAAGGATGACCTGCTGTCCAAGGCCAAGAAATGGACGGAGGATTCCGAGCGGATTTACGAGGAGATTGTCAAGAAGCACAAGAAGTTTGACCGCATGGACCAGGTGCTCTACGCGCTGGGCCGCACGCGGTGGGACGCCGGGCGCCAGAAGGAATCCCTGGACGTGTACCGGCAGCTCATCCAGAACCACCCCAAGAGCATTTACGTTGCTGACGCGTACCTGGCGTTTGGTGAATACCACTTCAACAACAAGAAGTTTGACAACGCATTGGAGGCCTACAAGAAGGCCGCCGCGTTTGAAGACTCCAAGGTGGTTGGCTACGCCGTCTACAAGCAGGGCTGGTGTTACTATAACCAGACGGAGTGGGAGCAGGCGGCCGGGAAGTTCAAGGAAGTCATCTTCTACTCACAGCTCAACCAGGAGCTGCTGGGTGACAAGCGCATCCTGCTGACCAAGGAGTCACGCAAGGACTACGTCACGGTCTATTCGCACTTTGGCCAGGCGGAGAAGGCGCTGGAGGATTTCAAGCCGCTGGCGGACAACCCGGAAGAATACAAGGGCATGGTGGAGCGCCTGGCCGGTCTCTACTACGGCGAGGGCCAGGACCGGGAAGCGGCGGTGGTCTACCGCATGATGATCAACGCGGACCGGGAGAACACGCGCAATCCCTTCTTCCAGGGCCGCATTGTCAGCTCCGCATCACGCCAGGGGAACAAGCGCGTCGTCGTCAAACACGCGCGTATCCTGGTGGAAGAGTTCCAGCGCGTGCGTGACATTGCCGGCAAGACGGACGCCAAGGACCCCAAGAAGTCCCGCATAGACAATGACCTGCGGGATGCAGAAGACCTCTCAGACAACACGCTGCGCAGCCTTGCCACCACCTGGCACAATGAAGCGCGCAAGACCCGTGACGAGGAGACCTACGAGCTGGCCTACGAGCTCTACGGCGATTACCTGGACCTGTTCCCGGACAAGAAGCCCGCGTATGACATGCGGTTCTTCTACGCAGAATTGAATTACAAATTGGAGAAGTTTGACCGCGCCGCGGATGAGTACACGCGCGTGTTGATGATGGACCCCAAGGGCAAGTGGGCGGAACCGGCGGCGGAAGAAGCGCTGCGCGCCAATGATGAGCTGCTCCTGGAGTTTGAGAAGAAGGCCAAGAAGGAGACCGCCAAGACGGACTTTGATCCCAGCAAGCCGCTGCCCATTCCGGAGCCCAAGCAGAAGCTGGTGACGTCCTGTGAAAACTATTTAAAATACTTTCCCAAGGGAAAGATTGCCACGGAGGCCAACTACAAGGTTGCCCGCGTGATGTATGAGTCCAACAACTTTGACAAGGCGTTGGAAGGATTCAACATCATCATCAAGGACACACCGGAGCACCCGCGCGCAGAACAGGCGGCCAACCTGGTGCTGGACGTGCACAACCTCCGCGAGGACTGGGACGGCCTCTACAACGCCGCGCGCTCCTTCCAGAAGGTCAAGCCCCTCATGGCCAAGGAAGAGTTTGCCAAGGCCATTGGTGAGGTCCTGGAGTCCAGTTCCTTCAAGGTCATTTCCAAGTTGCAGCAGCGTGGCCAGTATGAAGAGGCGGCCAAGCGCTACCTCTCGTTTGCAGATGAGTTCCGCAAGAGCGCGTTGGCGGACAAGGCGCTGGCCAACGCGGCGGCCAACTACGCACTGGCCGGCAAGACGGACAAGGCCGTGCGCGTGCGGGAAATGCTCATCAACAATTTCCCGGATTCCCCGCTGGTGCCGGACTCACTCTACGCCGTGGCGGAGAGTTATGAGGCCGTGGCGGAGCTGGACAAGGCCGCGGAAGCGCATGAGCGGTTCTACAAGAAATACCCCAAGGACGGCCGCGCCAAGGACGCACTGTTCAACGCGGGCATCTACCGGGAGGGTTACGGCGGGGCCAACAACACCAAGCTGGCCGTGGCAGACCGTGAGCAATATCTGAAGGACTTCCCCAAATCCAAAGACGCGCTCCAGGTCACCCACTCCATCTGCCGCCTGTATGAACAGAGCAAGCAATACAAGAAGGCAGAAGAGTGTTACGAATTGTTTGCCGCCAAGTTCATGAAAGAGGACGCCGAGAAGGCCTGGGAGGCGCGCTTCAAAGTGGCGGACCTGGTCAAGGCCACCGGCAACCAGCGCAAAGCGGAAGAAATGGTTGAGAAGCTGGCACTGGAATACCGCAAGAAACACCGCCGCATGCCGGAGGGTTCCACCATTGCTGCGCGGCTCTCGTTCATGGACGCGGAGTACCGGTACATCCTCTTCAAACGGGTGAAGATTGATGCGCCGGACCTCAAGAACATGAAGAAGTTCCAGAAGAGCATCAAGGAGAAGGCGGACGCGCGTGACGCCATGCGGAAGTTCTACACAGACGTGGTCAAGTTGAAGGATCCGGAATACGCCATTGCGTCCCTCTACCGTATTGGGGACATGAACCTGCACTACATGGACGCCCTGCGCACCGTGCCGCCGCCCCGTGAGCTCACGCCGGACCAGAAGGAAATCTTCAAGGAGAAGCTGGCTGAGCGCGCCTTTCCCATTGAGGAGGAGGCCGTGGCTGCATTCAAGATCTGCGTCCAGAAAAGCCAGGAGCTCCACGTCTTCAACACGTGGACCCAGAAGTGCCTTGACGTCCTGGAGGAGAAACGCCCTGAGGAATATCCCAAGCTCAATGGTGAGCGGATGGCCATTCCATCCTCAGTGCCCGTGCTGATGCCGCATTTCCTGGTGCTGGAGGCGCCCAAAGATGGTGCAGACCCGGCCGCGGCCCCGGTTCCCGCCGCGCCCCTGCCGCCGCGCCCGTCCGCCACGCCCAGCAAATCCGCGGAAAAATCCGCGGATGGCGAACAGAAGAAGGATGAGAAAGCGTCCGGTGGTGGTTCGGACGGCCAGGAAGGGGCGCGCTGATGTCTGCCAACCAATGTCTTGCCATGGCGGCCACGCTGCTCCTGGTGTCCTGCGGCGGCAGCAAAGAAGCCGTGAAAGAGGACCCCAAGCCCGTGGAGGAGAAGGACGCCGCTGCCGCCAAGAAGGCGGACGAGAGCAAAAAGAAAGACGAGCCCAAGCCGGCGGAAAAGACCATAGAGGAAGACGTCACCGCGGGTACCAAACGTCCGCCGGTGAGCCGGAATGCGGACGCCCTGGCCGCGTTTGCAGAAGGCGGCAAAGCCTACAAGGCGCAGGAATCCAAGGGCGGCCCCGTGGCTGACGCCGTGGCCCAGCACTACCAGGCGGCCATCAAGGCAGATGAGAAGATGGCCGTGGCGTATTACAATTTGGCCGTCATTGCGGAGACCAAGGGCGCGCTGGATGAGGCGGAGGCCAACTACCGCCAGGCGCTCTCCAAGGACGCCACGCTGGAATTTGCGGCCAACAACCTTGGTGCGCTGCTGGAGCGCAAAGGTGCTCAGGACCAGGCGCGCAAGCTGTTCCTGGCGGTGGTGGACAAGAACCCGCGTGCCGTGGCCGCGCGCGTCCGGCTGGGTGAAATGGAGCTGGCCGGTGGTGACTACGGTGAATCACTGACCTACGCGCGGGGGGCGCTGGCGCATGATCCCCGCTCGTTGCCTGCGTACCGGCTGCTGTCCCGGACGTACCTGGCGCAAAAGCAGACCTCACTTGCCAAGCTGATGGCGCTGCGCGGGCTGAAGATTGATCCCAATGACCCGCAGATGACCGTCATCATGGGAGAGATCCTGCTGGCGGAGAAGGACCAGGCTGCAGGGCTGGCAACGTTGCGCAAGGCCGTGGATGCGGATGGCTCACTGCTCAAGGCGCGCTACCAGCTTGCCGTGGCCGCCATGGACGTGCGGGATTTTGCCGGAGCAGCCGAGCAGTATGAGGAAATCCTGCGCCGGGATCCCACCGCCATCACCGCGCAGTACAACCTGGCCATGGCGTACCAGGGGCAGGGCCGCTTTGTGCAGGCCAAGGAGCTGCTGCAGAGCGCCCTCAAAGCCCATCCGGAAGCCGCCGAGCCGCACTACCTGCTGGCTGACCTCTACATGCGCCACATGAACCAGTACGTGGACGCCAAGAAAGAATTGAAAGACTTTATCAAGAAGAAGGGCAGTGGCCTCTCCTCCAAACACCCCGCCGTGCAGATGCTCCAGCAGGTGGATGACATGATCAAATCTGAGGAGGAGAGCAAGAAGCAGATGGAGCTGCTCAAGAAGCAGGAAGAAGAGCAGATGAAGGCGCAGCAGGCAGAAGAAGCCGCCGCCGCAGCTGCCGCAGCCAAGGCCGCCGAACAGCCCGCTGCCGCAGATCCCAACGCTGCGCCCAAAGAAGGGGAGGCTGGCGCCAAGCCGGCTCCCGCGGGTGAAGGTGCGGCACCTACTGAGAAACCGGGCTCCAGCGGGCCTTGAGCGGGTGATTGTCGTCATCAAATTGGCCAGGACCACCCCCTGGCGTGTTAGACCCTGAAGCTGCGTGGGGTTGTCCCCCGCTGAGGTGCTCCATGAGGCGTCACATCCCCGCGGTGCTGGTGGCTTCACTCCTGGCTGCCTTCTCATCCGCCGCCGTTGCGCAGGATGACACCGCCAAGGGCGCGGACGGCGCCACGTACCAGCGCAAAACCGTCATCAACTTTGAGGATGACACCATTGAAGGTGACCTCAAGACCCCGGACGGCGAGTACCTGGAGGCCCGCAAGAAATCCCGGCACAAGAGCCTCATCAAGATCCGGGAGAACTTCCGCCGCCGCATCCTCCAGTCCGCTGGCCGGCTGTAGAGCAGCGGGAACCTGATGCGCTCCCTGTTGTCCCACCAACGTCTTTGTGCGCGGCCACTTCGGTCCGCACCGCGCGCCGGCAACGCGCCACACGGGTGAAATCATGGCCACGCCCATCGCCTTCAAGATCACCCAGGGTGACACCGCTCTCGGCACCCGCGAGTTTGACCAGGACATCATCAAAATCGGACGCCTGGCCACCGCCCACCTGAAGCTGGATGACCAGAAGGTCTCCCGCATCCACGCCGTGGTGGAGGTTGCCGCCAGCAAGGATGTCTCCATCATTGACATGGGCAGCGCAGAGGGCACCTACGTCAACGGTGAGAAGGTCAACAAGGTCCGCCTCAAAGACGGAGACCTCATCCTTGTGGGTGAGACCAAGCTGGAAATTGTGATTGGGTTGACCACGGTGCCGTCGGCATCGGCGCCCACCAAGAGCATCCCGCCCAGCACGCCGGTTCCGGAGGTCAGCGGTGTGTTCTCCCGCACCGGCGTGCCGTCACCTGCCGCACAGCGCACCGCCAGCCTGCCCGGCACGCCAGGCACGTCCGGTCTGCGTGCGGTCTCCAATCCCAACCTTGGAACCCCGCCGTCCGCCGGTGGGCGTGTGGTCTCCAGCCCCAATTTTGGAACGCCGGCCGCCAGCAGCGCGCGCGCCGTCAGCCAGCCGCCCATGACCCCGCCGCCTGCCGCGGTGGAGCAAGAGCTGCCTCCGCCTGAGGAGGCCGCTCCGCCGCCCGAGCCCGCCCAGGCCTTCCAGCCGCAGGATGCCGGTGGTGATGACGGGTACGATGACGACGAGGATGTGGGTCCCTATGAGACACCGCCTGAGCCCGTTCCGGACGCCGCACGCGCGGTCCTGGAGCTGCAGGTGCGCTGGGGGATGACCGTCATTGAAGTGCAGCACCATGAGCGCACGCCGCTGGTCACCATTGGGCCCAACGGGGATGTGCATCTGCTGGCCACGGAATTTGCGCCGCCTCCGCGGCCGCTCTTCACCTGCGTGGGCACCCAGTACACGCTGCACGTGACGTCACAGTTCAGCGGCTTTCTGCGCAGTGCCAACAAGCCCATGAAGGACATCAAGACCGTCAAGGGTGACGCGGACGGCGCCGTCAAACGCATCACGCTGAGCCCGGACCAGAGTGGTGAGCTGCAGATCAACAACCTGATCCTGGCGTTCCGCTTTGTGGAGCCCCGGCGCAAGGTGGCAGCAGCGCCGCTGGGCACGCTGGACTACGCGTGGCTCAACACGTTCATGTCCACCGTCTTCATGAGTGTGGCGTTCATGGCCACACTCATCCTGTACCCGCAGGACACCAAGTCCCTTGAGGAAGACCTCTTCCAGACCAACAACCGCTTCACCCAGTTCATTGTGAACCCGGAAAAGAAGCCCAAGAACGACTTCCTCAAGAAGCTGGAAGACAGCAAGAACAAGGGACAGGCGCCTGCCTCTGCCAAGAACACCTCCGGCAAGATGGGCAAGCAGGAGCAGCCCAAGGACAAACAGGGCAAGGCCGCCACCAAAGAAGACAAGCGCAAGAAGTATGAAGAGGCGGTGGCCAAGAGCATTGACAAGTTGTTTGCCGGGGGCGCGTCATCCGCGGTCTTCAGCGGTGGGGACACGGCCGCGCTGGAAAACGTCATGGGCGGCATTCAGGGACGGGAAGTGGGCGCGGCCTACGGCTTTGGTGGCCTGGGTGAGCGCGGCTCTGGCCCCGGCGGCGGCGGGACGTCCACCAACACGTTTGGCGTGGGCAAGATTGGCACGCGTGGACGTGGGGGCGGTCAGTCCGGGTACGGCGCGGGCAGCGGCGGCCTGGGCGGAAAAACCGAGCACTCCATTGACATCTCATCCGGTGCGCCGGTGATTCTTGGGTCCTTGGACAAGGAAATCATCCGGCGCGTCATCCGGGAGAACATTGCCCAGATCAAATACTGTTATGAGCGCGAGCTGACGCGCACCCCCGGCCTCAACGGCAAGGTGCAGGTGAAGTTTGTCATTGGTGCCAACGGCAATGTGCAGTCTGCGGTGGTGGCGGAGAGTTCGTTGGGCAACAAGACCGCGGAAGGCTGCATGACCGGCAAGGTGCGCGGCTGGGTGTTCCCCAAGCCCAAGGGCGGGGGCATTGTCATTGTCACCTACCCGTTCATCTTCAAGCAGGGCGGCTGAGCGTTCCCAAGGGGAATCCCGGCAGGCCTGAGGGCGTTGGCATCATTGCGCTTGGCGTCTGGGCCGCGCATGCTGCACAGGTCTGGGAGGTTGCATGCTGGCCACACTGGGATTGTTGCTGGTTTCACAGCTCAACGCGGCGCCTCCGGCGGTCTGCTCGGCGGCCGAATCCCGCGCGGCACTCAGTGTTTCCCAGACCATCACGCTCCTGGACGTCACACTTGCTGAGCCCGCACCTCTGGTGCGCGCCTCGTCGCTGCAGCTGCGCCGTCCGTCTTGGATGTTGGCAGCACCACCCCGCGCCAAGCTGAGTTTCCATTTCCCGCGCTTCTCGCTGGGTTTCCTGCTGGAGATCCGGCTGTCCCTGGGCCTGTCCATCTCCCACGTTGTCAGCAGCGCGTGCAGGTTGGCCATGGTTGGGATGCCACTGGAGCCCCGGCTGTTGGGCCGGCTGGAGTATCCGGTGGTGCGCCCGTTGGATCTGGGGCCGCGCGTGGAGCTTTCACGCCTGGCGCCGTGGACCACGCTGCTGGCCCGCCTGGGTGAAGACCCAGACGTCAGCGGCCGGGTTTCCGTCACCACCGGCGTGTCCATGGGGACCACCATGGGCGGCGCGGGCACCACTGTCCGAAACCCCGCAATTGCCACCACGCAGCCGGCACCTGGCGCGCCGCGCACGTCTTCAGGGGTGGCCACTGGGCCGCGCCTGAGCACACCCACATTCTCCGTGCCCAGCGTGCGGGTCCCCGCCACCACGCGGGGCATTGTCCGCCGCTGATCCCGCCGCCTCCGTCCTTGGGCGGAGGGAGGGCAACCTACGCGCAACGTGCTTCAGCGTCCGGGGATGCCCGTGGTAGACGCTCGTTCCGTGACGTCCCGCCTCCTGCTCTGTTGTGTTGTGTTTGTGCTGGCCACTGCGCCGGCCTACGCCGCTGACCCCAAGGCCGCCGCCCGTGATGACGAGGCCGCGGTGATTGGTCAGTCCGCGCCGCCCAAATACAACGAGATTGAACGCGGCCTCTGGGTAGCCCTGGAGACCGCGCCCATTGCGCACCTGGATTGGGTCTCCACCATTCCCCCCACCCGGCTCCCGCGGCAGCTCCTTCCAGATGACGGGGGGCTGGGCTGGCGCATGGGTGGCCGCGTGGGTTTTGACATTGCGCGCCTGTTCTCCATTGACGGCTTTG
>Ga0163144_10023055_pt1 | contig 12310 bp, 9 predicted proteins | sample OliLak19BULKMAT1_FD_123175 | JGI IMG/M metagenome (GOLD analysis project Ga0163144, IMG submission 123175) | Freshwater microbial mat bacterial communities from Lake Vanda, McMurdo Dry Valleys, Antarctica - Oligotrophic Lake LV.19.BULKMAT1 | ecosystem: Environmental > Aquatic > Freshwater > Lake... | reverse complement strand
TGCTTTAATTTAATTTAGCTTTTACTTCACTGATTTCATACCCTTCAATGATATCTCCGACTTTGATGTCACTGAAGTTTTCAATGGAAATACCACATTCCAATCCGCTTTTTACTTCTTTGACATCGTCTTTGAAGCGCTTTAAGGCAGCGATTTTAGCCGTGTTGTTGTCCCTGGCAGGGTATACTACAATTCCATCGCGGATTAACCGGATCGGAGTGTTTTTCATTACACGGCCTTCTGTGACAAAACATCCGGCTACCGTGCCAATATTGGAAATCTTAAAGACTTCCCTGACTTCAATGCTAGCCACCACTTTTTCTTCTTTCGTGGGTTCGATCATACCTTCCATAGCCGCTTTAATTACTTCGATGGCTTCGTAGATGATGGAGTAGGTTTTGATTTCCACTCCTTCTTTTTCAGCCAGTTTTCTGGCACTCGCAGATGGCCTTACCTGGAAACCTATGATGATAGCGTCAGAAGCTGAGGCCAGCAATACATCGGATTCAGTGATTCCCCCCACAGCTTTATGGATTACAGAGACCTGAATTTTTTCGATCGAGAGCTTAATCAGCGAATCGGATAAAGCCTCTACGGAACCATCCACATCTCCTTTGACAATTATCTTAAGTTCTTTAAAAGTACCTAAAGCTAATCGGCGGCCTATTTCATCCAGGGATATACGTTTGTTGGTCCTGGTAGCCAGCTCCCGGTTGATTTGGGCGCGTCGAAGTCCGAGGTCTTTGGCTTCAGATTCATCAGCATATACTTTAAACTTTTCACCGGCTTGAGGTGCACCGGCCATCCCCAAAATAAGCACAGGGCTGGAAGGATCGGCGGCGTCAATTTTTTTACCAAACTCATTGAACATCGCTTTGACCCGGCCGAAATGTTCACCTGCCAGCAGTGGGTCACCCACTTTAAGGCTGCCGTTTTGAACCAATAATTTGGTGACATAACCACGTCCCTTGTCCAGGGAAGCTTCAATCACCGTGCCGGTTGCCATGCGGTTGGGATTGGCTTTGAGGTCCAATACCTCTGCTTCGAGCAAAATCTTCTCCATCAGTTTGTCCACATTGAGGCCGGTCTTGGCGGAGATATCCTGCGACTGGATTTTTCCTCCCCATTCTTCAATCAATAGATTCATGGAGGCCAGTTCCTGTTTGATTTTATCCGGATTGGCGTTGGATTTATCGATTTTGTTGATCGCAAATACTATAGGCACATTGGCGGCCTGGGCGTGTGAAATTGCTTCTTTAGTCTGAGGCATGACATTATCATCTGCCGCTACAATGATGACGGCGACATCTGTCATTTTGGTACCTCTGGCGCGCATAGCTGTAAACGCTTCATGACCCGGAGTGTCGAGGAATGTGATTTGTTTCTCTCCAACTTTTACTTCATATGCCCCGATGTGCTGGGTAATACCTCCTGCTTCCCCGGAAACCACATTGGCACTGCGGATATAATCCAACAGGGATGTTTTGCCGTGATCTACGTGGCCCATGACGGTGACTATAGGGGCACGGGAAACTAAATCCTCCGGTGTATCATCTTCTTTTTCATCGAGATCGGTGGATTCTTCAGCGGAGATGAAGGAGACTTTGTGTCCAAATTCTTCTGAAACCAATTCAATGATTTCAGCATCAAGTCGTTGATTTATGGACACGATGACCCCCAGGTTCATACAAGTCATGATGACTTGAGCCGGCTTTACATTGAGTAAAGAGGCCAGTTCTGAAACGGTCATAAATTCGGTCACCTGCAGATCAGAAGTGGTCTGTGCCTGTTCTTCTAATTCTATTTTTTCCCGGATCCTGGAACGGTTGTCCCTTCTTATTTTTTGTCGTTTGCTTTTTGTATTGCTTCCCAAACGAGCCATCGTAGCGCGTATTTGGTCATCGATTTCTTTTTGTGAAATTTCTTTTACATCATTCGGGCCTCTTTCCCTTCGGCCAATGTTGGGACCTCCGGTGCCGGGAGCTGCTGATGGGCTGGAGGGCTCTATTTTTTTGCGTTTGCGTTTCCTTTTTTTCTTTAGTTCTTCATCAGAAGAAGCGACCAGTTTTTTCTTTTTAGGGTCTTCGGTGATGGGTACAAGGAGATCTTCTTTTTTCTTCTTGGACTTATCAAATTTATCTGTATCGATTTTACCCATGATCTTCAATCCCTTTAGTTGCGGGGTTTCCGATCGATGCATATCCTCTACCACGCCCCCTTCCAGGACCGGTGGTTCTACCACAGGAGCCGGGACTTTTACCGGTATTTCTAAGGGTTTAGGTTGTTCTGCTTCCGGAGATTCAGGTTCAACAATTTCAGGTATTTTCTTCTTTTTAGGGTCGAGGTCAATCTTATCGACCACTTTTATTTTAGCAAGTTCTGGGGCTTTGTGGCTAAACTCATCCGGACCTGGTTTGGGCACGATCGGGGTTTTGATTTCAGGTGCGGGGGGTTCTATCGGTTTGACCGGTTTCGGTGGCGCAGGTGGTGGCGGGGGTGGGGGAGCTACGGATTCACGCCGTGGAGGGGCTTGGTGTGAGGCACTGGCTTTACCTATGACTAAATGGTCTGCTTTTTCTTTAACAGCAATGGACGAACTGAATTCTTTAATCAGTTCATCATACATTTCATCAGACAGTTTAGCATTGGGTTTGTTTTCAATCGTAAAACCCTTTTTTTCAAGATGTTCTACAATTGAACTGGTCCCAACATTTAACTCTGACGCTGTTTTTACTAAATTTTTAGCCATATATAAATTTTCTAATACCTAATTCTTCCCCCATCATCCAGGTCAATTGCCTTCTTCATCCATTTCACTGGTGAGGATCCGGAGTACTTCATCCACCGTTTCTTCTTCCAGGTCGGATCGCCTGATCAATTCTTCCCTGCTTAAGGTCAATACACTGCGTGCGGTGTCGCAACCAATTCCTTTGAGGGTATCGATGATCCAGGCTTCGATTTCATCAGTAAATTCATCGAGATCGACATCATCGATTTCTGCACCTTCTTCCGTATCGCGGTAAACATCAATTTCAAAACCGGTCAATTTACTGGCCAGCCTGATATTGGATCCACCTTTGCCGATAGCCAGGGATACCTGATCCGGTTTTAAATAAACAGAAGCCCTTTTGTGTGCTTCATCAATTTCTATCTTGGTTACTTTGGCAGGTGTGAGCGCCCGTTGAATATACAGGGTGAGGTTATTGGTATAATTGACTATATCAATATTTTCATTTCTCAATTCCCTGACAATACCGTGGATACGCGATCCCTTCATACCCACGCAGGCTCCAACAGGGTCAATGCGGTCATCATAGGATTCAACAGCTACTTTTGCCCGCTCGCCCGGTATCCTTACGATGTTTTTAATGGTGATCAATCCATCTTCAATTTCGGGCACTTCATGTTCCATGAGTTTTTCTAAAAACGCATTGTCGGTTCGTGAAATGATAATGGAGGGAAGGTTGTTTTTCATAATGACATCCTTGATCACACCTCTCACCATATCCCCTTTTCTGAAATGATCAGCTTTGATCATTTCCCCTTTAGGTAATACCAGTTCGTTTCCGGTAGTGTCGTCGATCACGAGGATTTCACGGGGCAATACCTGATTGACTTCGCCCAGAATGATTTCACCTTTTCGTTCGGCATATTTTTGAAAGACCTCATCTTTTTCCAATTCCAATATTCTGGAAATTAAAGTCTGTCGGGCAGCCATGATGGACCTACGGCCAAAATCTTCCAACTCCAGCTTAGCATAACACTCTTCACCCACATCATAGTCCGGGTCGATTTCTCTGGCTTCGGAAACGGATATTTCTTTGTTGGGATCCGATACCTCACCGTCCGGGACGATCTGGCGAACGTGCCACAATTCGAGATCGCCTTTTTGAGTATTTACGATGACGTCAAAATTTTCGTCCGTACCGTACTTTTTCTTGATTAAGGTGCGGAATACATCTTCCATTACGCGCATGAGTGTTGGCCGGTCAATGTTTTTGCCCGCTTTAAACTCTGAAAATGTTTCTACCAAATTGATCATGGATCAAAATTTTATTTGAATAAATGTTTTTAGAATGTCGGATTGGTGGATCACCACTTCAATCGTTTTTTTTACTTTTTTATTTTTCTCTTTTTCAATTACTTCCTGTTGAAGGGTAATCAGATCACCATTTACTTCGGTCAGTTTCCCTTCAATGATATTACCTGCAACAGTATGAACGGTAACCATGCGGCCAATATTTTTCAGGTATTGACGATGCATTTTGATTGGCCTGTCGAGCCCGGAGGACGAAACCTCCAGGGTAAAAGCTTCCTGGATTAAATCTGCTTCTTCCATTTTATGGGCCAGCCACCGGCTGATCACAGCACACTTGTCCAGATCCAGTTTAATATCACTATCCAGATACACGATAAGTTGACGGCCGTTGTACGACACCTCAACCAGAAAACAGTCCCTAAAGCTTTCTTCAGTAAACTTTTCTGTTATCCAGGTTTTAATTGTTTCTTCAATCAACATAGAGTGTATAAATGCAGAAGGGAACTTTTGGTTCCCTTCCAGATTCCGAATACAACACGGGCGCAAAGATAATGCAAAAAAATCAAAAAATAAATCCTGACCAATAATTTAATCCGGAGATTTTCAGGCAATTAACTGGGTTCCGGGGCTGAATGAAGATGGTAAATCGCAGGGAATGGCACAAAGGATAGTACTTTTGTGTTTATGGATCTGGGCAAGATGATATCAAAGGCATTAAGCCGGGAAGCTTTGAGTATTGAGGAAGGCGCTTATTTATTCCGGAATGCCAGCCTGGGAGAACTAATGGCGACGGGCCACCGGCTCAGGCAGATGCAGGTGCCGGGTAACCGGGTTACCTGGATCATTGACCGCAACAGCAATACCACCAACGTGTGTGTCGCCAATTGCAAATTCTGCAATTTTTACAGAGTCCCCGGTCATGCCGATAGCTACATTACCAGCCTGGAGCAATACAAAAACAAAATCGAAGAATTATTCCGTTACGGAGGAGAACAATTATTGCTCCAGGGTGGACACCATCCCGACCTGGGCTTGAATTATTACACTGCGTTATTTCGCGATTTAAAAAAACGTTTCCCCCAATTAAAACTGCATGCACTCGGCCCCCCCGAGATAGCCCATATTTCTAAAATTTCCGGGACTACTCATTACGAAACGCTTGCCGCTTTGAAAGCAGCAGGGCTCGACTCCTTCCCGGGCGCGGGCGCTGAAATTCTGGTAGACCGGGTCCGGAACTTAATTGCCAGGGGCAAATGTCTTACGGACGAATGGCTCGATGTTATGAGATCCGCCCACCGCTTAGACCTTACCACCTCAGCCACGATGATGTTTGGAACCGTAGAAACCATTGAAGAAAGAATGGAGCATTTGGTCAGGTTAAGGCAGGTGCAGGAAGAAAAACCCTCCGGTGCTGTTGGTTTCCTTGCTTTTATTCCCTGGCCATTTCAGGATGAAGGGACCTTGTTACAAAGGCTAAAACGGGCAGAAAATAATACCACTTCCGAAGAATATATCCGTATGATCTCTTTATCCAGGATCATGTTACCCAATATTAAAAATATCCAGGCATCCTGGCTCACCGTGGGCAAGGCAACTGCCCAAATCTGCCTCCATGCAGGGGCCAATGATATGGGAAGTATCATGATTGAAGAAAATGTAGTCAGCGCGGCGGGAGCTCCTCATCGTTTTACTGCCCAGGGCATCCAGCAAGCCATCCGGGAAGCTGGGTATGAACCACAACTGAGAAATCAACAATATGAATACCGGAAGCTCCCGGACATGATCGAGCAACAAATCATCGAAAATAAAAAGCTGATTGTGAATTAACCAAATAATTCACTCAGCACATCATTGACCTTACCCAGTCCGATAACTTTTATCTTGAATTTTGATTTGGACAATCCTTTGAGATTGTTGCTGGAGATAAAAATTTTTCCAAATCCAAGCCGTTCTGCCTCCTGGATCCTCTGCTCTATCCGGCTCACGGCACGGATCTCACCACTTAATCCGATTTCTCCGGCAAATGCAATGTTCTTATCCACCGGTATGTCCTGTAACGAAGATACCAGGGCTGCTACGACGGCTAAATCCAGGGCGGGGTCACTGATCCTCAATCCGCCGGCGATATTGAGGTAAACGTCGTAGGTAGAAAATTTTAAGCCCACCCTTTTTTCCAACACAGCCAGCATCATGCTCAATCTCCGGCTATCAAAAGTGGTCGCTGAGCGCTGGGCTGTGCCGTAGATCGCCGTGCTCACCAGGGCCTGGACCTCCAGCAATACCGGACGCTGCCCTTCCATGGTAGCACAAACAGCGCTGCCGCTCAAATTTTCTTCGGTCTGGGAAAGCAGAAGTTCAGAGGGGTTATTGATCTGCCGGAGTCCATTGGATTGCATTTCGTATAGCCCCATTTCATCGGTGGATCCAAAACGGTTTTTTCTGGTCCGCAGGATCCGGTATGCGTGTAAAGAATCTCCTTCAAACTGGAGTACCACGTCGACAATGTGTTCCAATACCTTTGGCCCTGCTATCATTCCTTCTTTATTGATATGCCCTATCAGTATAAATGGGATCCCGGTTTGTTTGGCATATTTCTGAATCTCCGCGGTACATTCCCTTACCTGGCTAATACTTCCCTGAATGGATTCCAGCGATGGCAGGGTGAGGGTCTGAATCGAATCAATGATCACCAGGTCCGGCTCCAGGGACCTGACTTCGTCGAGCACACTCAATAAATCGGTTTCGGTCAATACATAACAGAGGTCATGTAGAATTCCAATCCGATCGGCCCTCATTTTGATCTGTTCTTCACTTTCTTCTCCGGAAACGTATAGGATTTTGGCTGGCATCTGGAGCGCCAGTTGCATCATCAGGGTGGACTTTCCGATCCCGGGTTGCCCTCCAATCAGGATAAGGGATCCGGGTACCAAACCACCTCCTAATGCCCGGTTGAGCTCCTGATCCGGAGTAACCAGTCTTTTTTCACCTGATTTTTTGATGCTTTTTAGCAAGACCGGTTTAAGTCCGATTTTTTGTGAACGGAACGCCTTCCGAAGAGCTTGGTCTGATTTAGACGTATCTATGATCTCCTCCAGGTAAGTATTCCATTGGTCGCAGGATGGGCAATGACCGATCCATTTAGGGCTTTTTGCGCCGCAATTTGAGCATTGATATACCCGCTTTAATTTCATGTTGAATGGTGTTCTGCTCCTTCAAAAATAATCCAATTTGAGACCCGTTTCAGGTCGGTCACCGGAATATCAATAAAATACAATGCATAATTCTTTCTAAAAGACCTTATTCCGGTTGATCCCATCATTATAAAATCGTTAAAGGTAATGGGCAGCGATCTTTAAACCTTCCAGGGTAAGGTAAGGGGAATACAGATTGACTCGGTTATTTAAGGTGGGAATACTATGGCTCAATCCTCCGGTGACAATGACATAGAGGTCGAGCCCGAGTTCCTTTTCCTGGGCGTTGATAATCCCCCTGACCAAACCATCATAACCATACAGAATTCCGGTTTGAATGGCCTCTTCGGTGTTTTTACCCAGGGATGACGGTGGCATGGTAAGCGGTACCGTCTGAAGTTGGGCCGTATGAGCTGTAAGGGCTTTAAGCGCTGTCAGCAATCCGGGTGCAATGCTCACCCCGATGATTTTGCCCCCCTGGTCGATGGTCGTAAAGCTGAGAGCAGTCCCGAAGTCTACAATAATACAATTTTGTTGCACGGAGGAATAAGCAGCCAGGGCATTAGCGACCAGGTCAGTACCTATTTCATCCGGCTTTAGTACCTGGATAGGTAATTTGTGGAATTGGGAATGGTCGAGTAATTGGATTGGCAATCGGGTATAGTCAACAATTTGGGACCGAACCAAATCAGTGGCCTGGGGTACCACACTGCTTAAGATAACCTTTTCGATAGTGGGAGAAGGAAAATGAGATAGTTTCAGGTCCAGGGCCTGACGTATCAATAAAGGATTTTGTAAAATGGATGCTGTTTCAATACGAAATACAATTGGAAGTGTTGCGTTTAAAGTCCAGACACCGAATACCGTATCTGAATTTCCAATATCTACAGCCAGAAGGTTCACAGCGCCCAAAATATATAGACTTCCTGAATTGAAATTAAATTAATTTTGTGCCCTTGTACAAGCATTATGACGGAAACACTGGAACTACAAATTGAAAGCTTGATTTTCATTTCTTCAGAACCCCTGAAGACCGAAGATTTAATAGCCTGCCTGGAGGGTCACCACAAACAAAAAATTGACCTTTCACTGGTCTTGGAAGGCCTGGAAAATATAAAATCCAAATACAGTGCTGATGAATATGCTTTCGAGCTGATTGATATCGCTGAAGGTTATCAATTTTTAACCAAACCCGCTTTTCACCCGATCATTAAAACTTATCTCAACCAAATGAATCAGAAGAGGTTGAGCAGGACTGCCCTGGAAACTCTGGCAATAATTGCTTATAAACAACCGGTTTCAAAGCCGGAAATCGAAAGAATCAGGGGAGTCAATTGTGACCATACCATTCAAAAACTGCTGGAGAAAGAATTAATAACCATTGAAGGCAGGGGGGAAGGTGCCGGTAAACCTATTTTATATGTTACCAGTGAAAAATTTATGAACTATTTTGGGTTGAAAAGCATTGAACAACTACCGACGATCAAAGAATTTAATCACAGTTTTAATGAAGTCGGTGAAGAAATACCTATCGAGCGTATGATCAGTGACCTGGAACCCGATACTACCACCAATCATAACCCCGAATGAATTCAGAACCTGAATTGATTAACCGGGTAGCAGAAAGTGATCTGCAAACCATTGCATTAGACGATATGATCCGCGAAATACCCCTTGACGTATTCGACCTTAAGGACTTTTTATTCCGGGGATTAATTTTAAAAGAAAAAGATTTCAGGGAAGCGTTGAAAGCTTATGATTGGTCAGTGCATAAAGACAGGGTGCTCACCGTGTATTGCAGCGCGGATGCCATCATACCGATGTGGGCTTATATGTTGGTCAGTGCGTATGCGACGCCTCAGGTACGACATATTTATTTTGGCAACAAAACACAAGCTATCGAACAAACACTGGTGGAAAAAATCAAAAACAACGATTGGAATCAATATAGCGGTAAACGGGTAGTGATCAAAGGTTGTAGTGACCAGGAGATTCCGGCCTCGGCATATCTGCACGTAGCTAATCAACTGCAACCGTTTGCCCAAAGCATTATGTATGGAGAGCCATGCAGCACGGTGCCTATATTTAAAAGGCCACGGATAGTTTGATCGGAGTTAAAGTTATTCTTCCGGATAAATCTCGTTTTATATTTGCAAGCCCGGTTGGTTCAATGTCCACCAGCCATGAAGGATTTTTTTTCTAATTTTTTCTAAACTGTATGCTTATGAAAACCTGGATGAACCGTTATTCTTTTTTTATAGCGGGTTTGATGACCTTGCTCTTGTTTGCCTCTTATATTCAGCCGGGATCCTCTGAAACCACACCGGATGCCCCGGGATACGCCCGGATTCCACAGGTGATTCATGCAGTGCCCATCAGGGAAAAATACAGTTTCGCCGGAGAGGGGGTGCCGATTCAGAATTTTGATGTCCGGGAAAGGCTTGACCGCGAGCTCCTGGTCAATACGTATTGGCATTCGAATTCCATTTTATGCATTAAGATGGCACAACGGTATTTTCCGATCATTGAAAGGGTGTTGGCTGAATACAAAATACCCGATGACTTCAAATATATCCCAGTGATTGAAACCTCCTTGCGCAACGAAACTTCACCTGCAGGGGCAAAAGGGATCTGGCAATTTATGAAACCGGTGGCCGAATCGTACAACCTTGAAGTCAGTGAAGAAGTCGATGAACGTTATCATTTTGAAAAAGCTACCCAGGCAGCCTGCCGCCACATCCTAAGGTACAAACAGCGATTTGGTTCCTGGACCCTGGCAGCCGCCGCTTATAATGCCGGCGAGGGGAATATGAATAAAGAACTGGAACGTCAGGGAGAAAAATCATATTACGATCTCAATATCAATGACGAAACGTCAAGGTATATATTCCGTTTACTGGCTACGAAAGACATTCAGGAACATCCATCTGAATATGGATTTTATATCAACCCGGAAGAAAAATACAATTTTAATAATTCGCGGAAAGTAGAAGTATCTACTGCAATAACCAACCTGGGAGACTGGGCTCGCCAGCACGGTACCACCTACCGCATGTTGAAATTATATAACCCCTGGTTGCGTGCATCTCAACTTAGCAATAAATTAAAAAAGACCTATGTCATTGAGTTGCCAAAATAATTATTCAGAAGGTACCTTGTTTTAATGGGCACCCAGCAATCCGACTTGTTTGGTTTTAAATACCTGATGAGCACAATCTAAAAATTGCTGATACCCTTTTATGCTGCTGTGGTAACCTCTCGCAGGGATTAATATTTGCTGATCGTTGGGATCAATAGGCACATACAGCGGTTGTGAGTTTTGTTGAAAGTTTACAATCTGGAAATCTTCCCATTTGTTTCCGATGTTTCTGATTTTTTTATTCCGTGTTTTGGAATAGATCATTTGATCCAATGGGGTCTCATCGTCGCAATACAGGGAGACCAAAACAAAATCACCGGCCAGCCTCTTCCAGATTTCATCATTTACCCAGATATGTTCCTCCGTTTTCCTGCAATTGACACATCCATATCCGGTAAAATCCAGTAAGATGGGTTTGTTTACTTCTTTAGCATAAGCCACGCCTTCCGTATAATCTTTAAAACAATCCAGGTTGTTGGCGCATTTGGAAAACGATTTAAAGCGTGCATTCAATCCTGCATCCGGCTCGGGCAGGGGCTTAAAAAAATTATAATACGCCGGAGGTGCCAAACCGCTCAACAAAGAAAGGGAATGGTACGTACCGGTTTTTTGATTGATCATAAAACCACTGCAGAGGTAAAGTGTAAAGATGGCTACCAGGCTGGCGAAGGCCATTCTTCCCACAGATCTTTTTTTCAAAGGGCTGTCGTGGGGAAATTTATACCAGCCAAACAGGTAAGCAGCCAGTCCGGCAAACAATAGGATCCATATTCCCATAAATAATTCATATCGCAGGAAGCCCCAATGGGAAGTCATATCCGATACAGAAAGGAATTTGAAGGCCAGGGCTAGCTCCAAAAATCCGAGGACGACTTTGACACTGTTCATCCAGCTGCCCGACTTGGGCAAAGATTGTAACCAGGCTGGAAAAGCAGCGAATAACCCAAAAGGAAGGGCCAGGGCTAAAGCAAACCCAAACATCACCACTGCAGGTCCGATTTTAGAAGTTGCTGATTGTACCAGGGCGGTGCCAATAATAGGGCCTGTGCAGGAAAATGAAACAATAGCCAGAGTGAAGGCCATAAAGAATATACCGATCAGGTTACCATTACGGCCCAATTGATCGGTCTTGGTACTCCAACTGCTGGGCAAGGTAATTTCATAAAACCCGAAAAACGAAAAAGCAAATAGGACGAAGATGATAAAGAAAAGAAGGTTGGCCAGCCAGTTGGTTGAAAGGTCATTGAGCGCGGTCTCACCAAAAAGTGAAGTGATCAATAAACCAATTCCAACATAAATGACTATGATAGATAAACCGTACAGCACTCCGTTACGGATACCGGTAGCCCGGTCCCTGCTGCTTTTGGTGAAAAAACTAACCGTAAGTGGAATGAGCGGAAAAACACAAGGGGTCAACAAGGCCAATAAACCGCCTAAGAAACCAAAAACAAAAGTCAATAACAACGAAACGTCAATTTTTTTCTCTTCAACGGTACAGGTACTTTTAACATTGGAATAGCTGGATTGAAGGCTCGAAACCGATTGATCAATCAGCACCCGATCTGAAGGAGCCTTCTCATCCCCTGTGTTGACCGGAACGGAGATTCCCGGAATGGTAAAGCTGAATTCATGGTCAAAAGGGGTACATTTTTCATCATCGCAGACTATACCGTCCAGATAACCATTGATGGGTTTATTCACATCAGTCACTTCGATAATCTGCGTAAACGTGGCTTCATCTATAATTTTGACCACGTTAGCATCAAAAAACTTGTCGTATAATTTTTTAATATGACCGCTTTCCTCATTTTTTCCAATGAATCTTATATTGGTTGAGTCCTCAAATACAAATTCAATTGGTTTTACCGGGCCATCCACTTCCGTTTGATACTGGCTATACGTGCCCCAGCCTTTGTCCACTTTTAACTCAAAAATAAGTTT
>Ga0163144_10023053_pt1 | contig 12311 bp, 7 predicted proteins | sample OliLak19BULKMAT1_FD_123175 | JGI IMG/M metagenome (GOLD analysis project Ga0163144, IMG submission 123175) | Freshwater microbial mat bacterial communities from Lake Vanda, McMurdo Dry Valleys, Antarctica - Oligotrophic Lake LV.19.BULKMAT1 | ecosystem: Environmental > Aquatic > Freshwater > Lake... | reverse complement strand
TCGTCGAGTCTGCAAACCTCGCTCGTCGGCACGCGGCAGTTCAACTTCTCCGGCGCAGCCTCCAGCCTCACCAACATGACGGCTCCCGTCGGTCAGCCGAAAGCGACGGCCGGAGTCCTCTTTGAGCAATCGTTCACGACCACCGGCCCGCAGTGGATCGAGATTTCCGCGAACGTGCTAAGCCCGCCGACCGACGCCGACGTGGCCGCCAGCGTCACCTTCGGCCGCACCGGCCAGGCCTCGCAGGTTTCAGTCGGACACACCGGCGGCGGCTCGACAACCAGCGCCGGCGCCTATGCGGCGGGGACGTTCATTCTCACCGGTCAGATCAGCACGGCGGCAAATCTCCCCGGCAGCCACGCCGGCGCCGTCTCCGGCTCGCTGCGCATCGCCGCCATCGCCGACTTCAACGGCAGCAACAGCGTCAACGCCGCGGACCTCGCCGTCATCAAGACGAACTTCGGCGCCAACCCCGCGACGTTCGCCACCGGCGACGTCGACGGCGACGGCCGCACCGACGGCGCCGACTTCCTCCTCTACCAACGCCAATTCGGCGTCACGCTGCCGGCAACGGCGGTTCAAGCGGTCCCCGAGCCAACGGGCCTCGCGATCCTTCCGTTCGCGCTAGCCGCTGTGGTTCGCTTACAAAGAACGAAGACTTAACCGCCAAGGACGCCAAGAGCGCCAAGGAAATCAGTTGGGGGGAATCAAGAACTGAAACCGCCGATGAACGCAGATAAACGCGAATAATTCAATTCCATCGGCGTTCATCCCCGTTTATCGGCGGTTCCGCATTCTTGTTTTCCTTGGCGCTCTTGGCGTCCTTGGCGGTTCAATTCTTCGGGGCTTTCCGCTCCAAATCACTGCCGGACCAGCCGCTCGGCTGCCCGCCGGGCCGCGAAGTCCCCCTCCAGGTACAGCGCCACCGCCGTCGATTTCTCCGCCAGCACCTTCTGCTGCGTCATCCACAGCACCTTCTGATTCCCCGCTGCCTGCACCGCCACCCGAATCGCGTCGCCGCGCCAAGTGACCGGCACGACGAACTGCACCTTCAGCTCATGCACCCCTTCCAGCGAGGTCGTCGGCGACGGCCGCAGGATGAAGAAGACGCCATGCTCTTCATTGGTCGTCCCGCTGGCGACCACCGCCTGTTGCGGCGCCACCCGCTTTTGCTTCTCGGTGACGACTTCCTTCCCACCCTTGCCGCCGCTGATCGACGGCGTGACGTTCGCCGCCGTGCCGCCGATGCAGGGGATCTCGCCGCCGAGCGACACTTCGAACGAGTGCGACGATTCGACCGTCTTCACCGTCTCGATCGGATCGGAGAACTCGCTCTCCAGCCGCGTACTCGGCGAGAAGTCATGCACCCGCAGCCGGCGATCGACGTCGCCGATCTCCACGCGAATCGTTTCGACGTCGCTGATGGCGCCCGACGTGAGATAGACGCTCAACCGCAGCGTCGCTTCGACGATCCGCTCGTCAGGATACCGGTCGACGAAGTCCGCTGGCGTGACGTCGCGGCATTCAATCGTCCGACCAAAGTCGAACGTCAGCCCCGTCTCCGCCGCCTGGGCGGGCGCCGCATTCATCAACGCCCAAAAAGCAGCCAGCGAGAGAACAACGACCGCGCTCCGCAGAGCGTCCGCCGATGGCGCGAGAAATCGCATGATGGAAGGCTCCAATCCCTAAGGCGCTCCCGGGCGAGTTCCTCTCGGCCCGACGCGCTCACCGCCCGCCCTTCCTGATGCGGGACTATCCGTATTCGGTCTGCGATGGTTCTACGGAAGGATCATTCAAGTGGGTCGACCGGTTCGCCACAATTCCGACGAACTGTCGAACCCGCCGTAAGTGGCGTCCGTCATAGCAGTTGCGATAGGACGACATCCCCCGCCGGCGCCAGCAACTCGGTGGCAACCGCACGGCGACAGCGTTAACATTGACGGTCGCGAAGACCTCGCCGCTGTCAGCATTGAACGAGTGCCGCCGCGAATAGAAGCCCCCGGCTCTGCCGGTGGACGAATCGCAGACGGACTCGCTTGGCACATCGTCCCCCGGCAGAGCCGGAGGCTTTCAACAACAAAACAATTCAGTCCCACCCCTGAGGAGGCTTTTATCCCATGACCACTCCATCCCACCGCCCCGCGGTTGATCGCCGTTCCTTCCTCGGCGCCTCGGCCGCAACCCTCGCCGCGACGAGCGCCGCCGGCCTGCTGGCGCCCGCCAGCGTCGCTCACGCCCAAACCGCCGCCGCCCCCGCCGCGCCGACCGGCCCCTACAAACTCCCGCCGCTCGGCTACGCCTTCGACGCGCTCGAACCGAACATCGACGCCGAGACGATGGAAATCCACTACACGAAGCATCATCAGGCCTACATCGACAAGCTCAACATCGCGGTCGCCAAGTATCCCGACCTCGCCAAGCTGCCGGCCGAGGAACTCGTCAAGAAGCTCAGCGCGATCCCCGAAGAGATCCGCACCGCCGTCCAGAACAACGGCGGCGGCCATGTGAATCACACGTTCTTCTGGAAGATCATCGGCCCCGGCAAGGGCGGCGAACCGACCGGCAAACTCGCCGAGGAGGTCAACAAGAAGTTCGGCAGCTTTGCATCGTTCAAGGAAGCGCTGAACAACGCCGCCGCCACCCGCTTCGGCAGCGGCTGGGCCTGGCTGGTGAAGGGCCCCGAAGGCCTCGAAGTGATCAGCACCGCCAACCAAGACAGCCCGCTGACCGCCGGCAAAACCCCAATCGTCGGCCTCGACGTCTGGGAACACGCCTACTACCTGAAGTATCGCAACAAGCGGCCTGACTACGTGACCGCTTGGTGGAACATCGTTGATTGGGACCAGGCGTCGAAGAACTACGACGCGGCGTAACTGACGGCGTTTGAAACTGCAGCAATCTTATTTATTGAGGTTCAGAAAATAAAACGAACGTGAAAGCCACCGGCTCCGCCGGTGGACGCAGTAAACCCCGGCCAAAGAACACTTCGTCCACCGGCGGAGCCGGTGGCTTCTATTAGTACGGGTTCAAAGTGTTCTGAACCTCAAGAGCCCCCGGCTTTTCAAGCCGGGGGCTCTTTTTTTCCAACCCGCTCCTCCACAAACGCAGAATGTCTTTAACCACGAAACAGACGTAAGAAACGAAAAAGGAAGATGACTCACCGCTAATTGACTCTAATAATTGCAATTCTTATTAGCGCCTATCAGCGTTCATCAGCGGTGCAATCTTCCTTCTCCCCTTTTCGTTTCTTTCGTCTATTTCGTGGTTAAATCTCCCCGCATTCATTCTTTCTTGGCCGGAGCCGTCGAAAACTCAAACAACACCGGCTCCAACGGCACGCCCGCTTCGCGGAGAGTCGAACTACTCCAAACCGACCGCGGCGCCATCCAACTTCCACGCCGGATCAATCTCGACCCCCAGATGCTGCAGCGCCGTCGGCACGAGATCGACTTGCCCATGTTCGCCGGCGATCTTTCCCGGCTGCGCCGCATCGCCGCTCACGACGAGCCACGAGCAGGCCACTTCCGGGTTGTCATGCCCGCCGCCATGCCCCGTGCCGCTGCCGCCATGGTCGGTCGTCACGAGGATCAGCCAGTCCTCGTCCTGGCGCGTCGGCCGCGACTCGACTGCCTCCAGCAATTCGCCGATGTGGCCGTCGACTTGCTCAATCGCCTTCACATAGGGAGCGACCGACGGATGGAACCCTTCCTGATGTCCCGCCTCGTCGACTTGTCCTAGATAGACGACCGTCGCCGTCGGATCGGCCTCGCGCAAATACTTGCTCGCCGCGGCGGCAATTTCGACGTCGCCGGTCACGTAGTCATGGTCCGTTTGGCTGGCGTCGAATACAACATCGGCGCTGCTCACGATCTTCTGGGCAATCGGCCCCCAGTCGGAGAACGACGCCGTCACCGCGTCGGGATTCGCCTCCTTCAGCCGCGTGAAGAAGTGGGGGAATTCCTCGTAGTTCGGCGCCGTGAACTCGTTGTCCATCACCCGATGTTTGTCGGCCCAGACGCCGCAGAGAATGTTCGACCAGCCGGGACCGCTGATCGTGTCGGCCTCCCGATAATGAGCCGGAAAGATCCGCGTCGGCTGGGCAACGGCGCCCGCACTCATCAGCGCGTCGAGATGAGGGGCCTCGGCCTGCTTCACCGCGTCGAAGCGGCACCCGTCGATGCCGATGACCAGCACTTTCTTCACCGGCTCGGCCGCCGCCACGGGCCACGCCATGGCGAAAACGGCGACGCCGATGGCAATTCGCGACAACCAAGCGACAACGCGGCAGCGAAAGGATGAAATCATGGGTGGAACCTCCAGCGAACAGCGGGCGAAAAGCGGGCGAAAAGTCGTCGATTCATGTCGCGCACGGCCCGCATCTTACAAGAAATCTGCCCACGAATTGCGGCGACTTTCCCGGCTTTTCGCGCACTGCTGAGCCCAACGGGGTCGGGAACCTTTTGCCACTGGAAAACTTTCCTGCCGTGGAGAACATCCAGTGGCAAAAGGCTCCCGACCCCATACTCCGCTCGACTATAATGAGTTGTCATTCGGTCACGGCGTTTTGCCTCTGATCGCCCTAATCGCCATGCCTTCGTCGGCTTACACGCAACGGAGTTTTCGACGTGCGTAGTTTTATCAGCATTCGCTTCATTGGATTGGCACTGTTCCTGTTCGTCGTTGCCGGAGTCGCAGCGACGCCGGCGCAGTGCGTCGCCGCGGACGCCAAGCCGCAGCTCGAACTGCAGCCCCACGACCGCATCGCCCTGGTCGGCAACGGCCTCGCCGAGCGGATGCGGCTCTACGGCAACTTCGAGGCGCTGCTCCACACGCGCTTTCCTAAACACGAACTGGTCGTCCGCAACTTCGGCTGGCCCTGCGACGAAGTCGGCAACCAACAACGGCCCAACGACTACACCGCGATCGACGACCCGCTGACGGGCTTCGCGCCGAACGTGCTGCTTTGCTTCTACGGCTACAACGAATCGTTCGCCGGCCCCGACGGGCTGCCGAAGTTCAAAGAAGACCTCGCAGCATATGTAACGAAGACCCGCGAGCAGTTCACCAAGGATGGCGAAGCCCCGCGGATCGTGCTGGTCTCGCCGATCGCTTACGAAGCGACCGGCACTCCGCACATGCCTGATGGGAAGAAGGAGAATGAGAACCTTAAGCTTTACGCCAACGCGATGGCGGAGTTCGCGAAGGCGGAGAAGTTGTCGTTTGTTGACTTGTTCACGCCAACAAGCGCTCCTATCAACGTTAAGCCCGAAGCCAAGCACATCAGACTTACTCGGACAACCAACGGGGTTCATCTCAACCCAATTGGTGACTTAAGCGTCGCCGCAGTGCTCGACCAACAACTATTTGGCGATGAGTTGCCAGCGGCGACTTCAGGTTCGGCGTGGGCAAAGCTCCAGCCGCTCCGCAACGCCATCGTCGACCTCCAATGGCACCATCAGCAAGACTACCGCATGGTCAACGGCTGGTACGTCTACGGCAGCCGCTCGAAGCCGCTCGACGTCGAAACCTTCCCCGCCGAGTACGCCAAGATCCGCAAGATGTGCGCGCAGCGAGATGAAGTGATCTGGGCCATCGCCCAAGGCAAGACGCCGCCGGTCCCCGACGATGTGAACCCAGTCCTCGCCATCCCGCCGACGGCGTTCGGCACGAAGCCTTATTCCGAACCCGAAGAACTCCGCATCCTCACGCCTGACGAAGCGCTCCAGGAAATGAAGGTCCCCGAAGGCTACAAAATCCAAACCTTCGCCTCCGAGGAAGATTTCCCCGAACTCGCCAAGCCGGTGCAGATGACGTTCGACAACAAGGGCCGCCTCTGGGCCGCTTGCATGCCGAGCTACCCGCAATGGAAGCCGGGCGATCCGAAGCCGAACGACAAGCTGATCATCTTCGAAGACACCGACGGCGACGGCAAGGCCGACAAGTCGACCGTCTTCGCCGACGGCTTGCACGTGCCGGTCGGCTTCGAGCTCTGGAACGGCGGCGCCCTGGTCGTCAGCCAACCGAAGCTCCTGTTCCTCAAAGACACCGACGGCGACGACAAGGCCGACGTCCGCGAGGTCGTCCTCGACGGCTTCGCCAGTTGCGATACCCACCACGCGATTAGCGCCTTCGAGTGGACCCCGGATGGCCGCCTGGTGATGCTCGAAGGACTCGCCGTCAGCAGCGCGATTGAAACAGCCTACGGCCCATTGCACAACAAGGACAAGTCGGTCAGCTACACGTTCGACCCCCGCACCCAAAAACTTGAAAAGTACATTTACCCCTGCCTGGTGAACGCCTGGTGCTTCACCCACAACGACTGGGGCCAGCCCTTCCTCGGCGACGGCACCGTCGCCGACCAGCATTGGGCCACCCCCCTCACCGGCGCCGAGTACGACGCCCGCGGCAACAACCGCGAGTTTATTCACTACGAAGGGGGGACGATGCGTCCCGCCCTCGGCAACGGCTTCCTCTACAGTCGCCACTTCCCCGAGTCGGAACAGGGCAACTTCTTCTACGCCTGCGTCATCAACATGAACGGCATCCTGCAGTTCAAGGTGAAGGACGACGGCGCCGGCTACGACGGCCGGCGGGTCGAGGATCTCGTCACGTCGACCGACCGCAACTTCCGTCCCGGCGATCCGCAGATCGGCCCCGACGGCGCCCTCTACTTTATCGACTGGCACAATCCGCTCATCGGCCACATGCAGTATTCGCAGCGCGACCCGAATCGCGATCACAGCCACGGCCGCATCTACCGGATCCATGCCGAGGGCCGGCCGCTGGTCACGCCTGTAATTCAAGCGGGCAAATCAGTCCCCGAACTTCTGGAACAACTTCGCGAGTACGAGGCCGCGACCAAGTACCGCGTCCAACGCGAACTTCGCGATCGGCCGAAGGACGAAGTCGTCGCCGCCGTGAAAACGTGGGTCGGTTCGATCGACCCCCAGGATCCGCAGCACGATCGGCTGCTGGTCGACGCGATGTGGGCCCTGGCCGGACAGCACGTCGTCGACGTGGAACTCTGCCAACAGATTCTCGCGTCGCCGACCCCTGACGCCCGCGCCGCCGCGGCCCACATCATCGCCGATCTGCGGGACTACAACCCGCAGGCATTCGAACTCCTCGCTCCATTGGTCGACGATCCCCACCCGCGCGTCCGGCTCGAAGCCGTCCGCGGCCTCAGCTTCTTCCCCACGCCGGAGAGTGTGACGCGGATCCTCGGCGCCTTCCAGCATCCGCTCGACAGCGAGCTGACCTTCAGTCTCGAAAGCACCCTTGGCGCCCTGCGCCCCGTGTGGGAACAGGCCCGCCAGCAGGGCCACGATCTCGCCGCCGACAATCCTACGGCCGCCGCGTTCCTCGATCGCGTCGCCGCCGGCAACGACCGTGGCCGCGAGGTGACGTCGCTCGTCAAGTCGATCGTCGAGCACTACGAAAAGGATGGCCATCGCACGACACTAACCGCGCGGCTCAACGGCTTGGAAGGCAACCCCAACGACGGCGCCGCAGTCTTCAAGCGGGCTTGCCAAGCCTGCCACCGCGTCGGCGGGGAAGGCTCCGAATTCGGCCCCAATCTTTCCGACGTCGGCAAACGACTCCGCAACGAAGAGATCCTGGAGTCGATCCTCTTCCCCAACAAAAAGCTTGATCCGAAGTACCGTGCCACCAATGTGCTGACCGTCGACGGCAAAGCCTACTCCGGCTTGGTGATCGGCGAGACCGACGACGAGCTGTCGTTGCTCGTCGGGCAGGGGACGCTGCAGAAGATCCCGCAAGCAGACATTGACCAGCGACAAGAGGTCGAAGTCTCTAGCATGCCGGAGCATCTTCACGAAGGACTAAGCGGCGTCGAGTTCCTCGACCTGCTCAAGTTCCTCGCGGCCCAACAAACGGCGCCGACGCCGGTGACGACAAACACCAACAGCGGCGGGCAATAAGCGACGGCCTTACTCGCTAGCCGGCAACGGTTTGAGTTCCACTTTGCGGAACTCGACGGGGTGGCTCTCCGACTGCAGCGAAATCGTCCCGCCCGTGATGATCTTCGCCGCCCCGGCGTCGAGCAGCTTCTTGCCGTTCGCATCGGCCGGATCGAGTTGCGGCTCGCTGTATTCCAGCACCGTCTTGCCGTTGATCTTGTGCCGGATCGTCTTGCCGCCGTGGACTTCGAGCTCGGCCGTGACCCATTGCTCGCCGTGAAACGTGTCGCTCGTGCTGTTCGTGCAATGATCGGTGTGGAGCTTGCCGTTCATCACGACGTTCGTGCCAGGCGTGCAGAGGTTTCCCGTTTGCCGCGGGTTCTTGCCGTCGCCGCCGAGGAACTGCACTTCGATCGAGACGGGAAACTCCTGGTCCTTCGTCATCTCTTTCGGGTCTTGCCCGTGGATCATCACGCCGCTGTTGCGCGTCGCCCACCCCGGTCCCCCGTTCGCCTGATCGCCGACGAAGCGGTACTCAATCCGCAGCAAGTAGTTCGAAAAGGGCTCCTTGTAGAAGAGGTGCCCGTAGCGGCCACGGAAGGGGCCCTCGTACTTGTCGTACGCTACCTTGATGACGCCATCTTCGACGCGAAAGGTATCGACGTAGTTGACGCCGTACTCATGCCCGCGAATCTTCGGCGTCCAACCGGTGAGATCCTTCCCGTTGAACAGCTGAATCCAGCCGTCGCCGTCGGCGGCAAGTCCCAAACGCGAGGCAACAAGGCTAACGGCAGGCGTGAGGGCGCTGGCGACAAGAAACTGGCGACGGTCCATGGATGCACTCGCAGGTGGAACGGCTGAGGGGCCCGAAAGAATAGGAGGCGCCATTTTAGATCGCCCGGCAACGACGTCGCCAGGGTCGAACCTGCGGAAAACGGGCCGACTCAAGCCTTCTCGCCCGCCAACGAACCGGTGCTGAACGCCGCCTGAAAATTGAAGCCGCCGATCGGCCCGTCGAGATCAAGAATCTCCCCGGCAAAGTAGAGATTCGGCGCCAACTTGCTCTCCATCGTTCGCGAGTCGACCTCGTCGAGCGAGACGCCGCCGGCAGTCACCTCGGCCTTTTTGAACCCCAACGAACCGCTGATCGAGATCGAAGTCCGCTTCAGCCCGTCGACCAACGCCGCCCGCTCCGCACGCGAAAGCTCCGCCGCCCGCCGCTCCAGCGGCACGCCCGCGCGCACCATCAACGCCTCCCCCAACCGCCGCGGCACAATTTCGCTGACGATATTCAACACCCCCTTCTTCCCGGACTGAGCCGCTTCAGCGGCCAGTCGCCCCAAAATCTCGCTCTCCTTCACGCCGGGAACGAAATCGCAGACCAACCGCCACCCCCCAGCCTGCGGTCGCTCTGTAATCGCCCGGCTCACATCCATCGGCGCCGGCCCCGAAAGCCCAAAGTGCGTGAACAGAAACGACGCCCGCCGCGACATCCGACTCCTCTCCCCCGAGGGGAGAGGTTGGGTGAGGGGTTTTTCCGCAGGATTCGACCTGTCTGGGATGGTTGCGTCGGGAATCCCTCCCCTAGCCCCTCCCTGCGAGGGAGGGGGATCGCGCTCCACGATCTGCACCAACACATCCGGTATCGTCACGCCGCTGAGATCGGCCACCCACCGCTCGTTTGAAGTGAGCGGCACCAAGGCTGGCCGCGGCTGCACGATCTTGTGACCAAACGACTTCGCCCAAGCGTAACCGTCGCCAACCGTGCCGCATCCGGGATACGATTGCCCGCCGACGGTGATGATCAGCTTCTCCGCATGAATCTCGCCGTCGGGCGTATCAACCACATAGCCGTCGCCATCCTGGCGAACGCCATTCACCGGCGTCCCCAACCGCAACTCAGCGCCGCTTCGATCAAGCATACGCCGCAGGGCCAGCAGCACGTCAAGCGCCCGGTCGCTCGCTGGAAAGACTTTGCCCGTCTCTTCGACCTTCGTCGCGACTCCCTCGGCTTCGAACATCCACACGAGCTCATCCGGCCCAAGCGCCGCCAGCGCCGAATGCAAGAACGATCCCTGCGACCCGAATGCCGCAACAATCCCGCGCGCATCCGTAGAATGCGTGAGATTGCACCGCGTGCCGCCCGACATGAGGATCTTCACGCCCGGTTTGCGGTTCTTCTCCAAAAGCAGCGTACGGCGGCCGCGTTCGGCGGCGCGCGTGGCCGCGAGGAGCCCAGCCGCTCCGGCGCCGATGACGACGACTTCGTACGACTCGCTCATCATCAGCTACCGACGCTGCTGGAGATCTCCATTTTTTTACAGTCGCGAGGCGGGGCGACGGCGCTTGGGGCGCCGACCGCTGCCGGTCGCCGGCGATTTGCCGTCGGCGGGCGCCGGACCGTCGAGCATGATCGGCGCGCCGTCGGCAGGTTTGCCGTCAGTCCGGCGCTTCGGCCGAGCCGGCGCCGCGGGGCGACCGCCGGTCGTGGGCCGACGACGACCGCCGCCCGTGGCAGGGCGACCGCCGCTCGCTCCGTTGCCTCCGTTACCGCCGCCATTACCGACGGGGCGTCCGCCTGGCCGGCCACCGGGACGACCGCCACGATTGCCGCCGCCGGGTCCGCCGCGACGACCGCGTTGTTGACGCGGTTCATCGACGGCAGCCGGGGGAGCTGCAAGGGTGTACTCGTCGTGCCCTTGGCCGACTTCGATGCGACGCCGCGTGAGGCGTTCGATCCCGCGCAGATACTTGATCTCTTCCGCCGTGCAGAACGACACCGCCGAGCCGGTCGCTCCCGCGCGGCCGGTCCGGCCGATGCGGTGGACGTACGTCTCGGGCGTCTCGGGCAGATCGTAGTTCACGACATGCGAGACTTCTTTGATGTCGAGGCCGCGAGCCGCGATGTCGGTCGCCACCAGCACAGGCGGGCGGCTCGACTTGAACTGCTCGAGGGTTCGCTCGCGGAAGTTCTGGCTCTTGTTGCCGTGGATCGCCGCCGCGCGAATCTTGCTCTGGCAGAGGTACTTCACGATCTTGTCCGCTCCGTGCTTGGTGCGCGAGAAGACGATCGTGCGGCTGTTGTCCGTGTTCTGCAACCACTGCTCCAGGAGGCGGATCTTGCCATCCTTCGCGACGAAGTAGACCGACTGATCGACCTTCTCCGCCGGGGTGGCGATGGGGGTGGTTTGGACGCTCACCGGGAACTTCAACCACTCGTGGGCCAGTTCGCGGATCGCTGCCGGCATCGTCGCCGAGAACATCAGCGTCTGACGCTCCGTCGGCACCTTGGCGATGATCCGACGCAGGTCGGGGATGAAGCCCATGTCGAGCATTTGATCCGCCTCGTCGAGAATCAGAATCTCGATCTTGCTGAGATCAACGTGCCCTTGGCTCATCAGGTCGAGCAACCGGCCCGGCGTGGCGATAATCACGTCGGCGCCATGTTGCAGGGCCTTCACTTGCGGGCCCTGACCGACGCCGCCGTAGATCACTGCTTGCCGCAGCGCGGTGTGCTTGCCGTAGGCGACGAAGCTGGCCGCGATCTGCGAGACCAGTTCCCGCGTCGGAGCGAGGACCAGGCACCGCGTCTTGCGACGGGCTTGCGGCCGACGAGACGTCTGGTGACGGCCGGCGCGGCGATCCGCGCGGTTGCCTTGATTGCGATCGTCCCGCGAGTCCGCGGGGGCTTCCGCCGCTTCGGGCTGGCCGGTCGGTTGTCCGTTCGCCTTCGCGGTGGCGTCGCGCTCGGCCTGCAACGAACTGAGAATTCGGTGGATGGTCGGGAGGGCGAACGCGGCGGTCTTGCCCGTGCCGGTTTGGGCGCAGCCGATCAGGTCGCGTCCTTCGAGGATCGTCGGGATCGCGTCGGCCTGGATCGGCGTCATGATCTCGTAACCCTTGTCAGCGACCGCACGGAGCAGCGAGGGGCCGATGTTGAGCGTATCGAACTTCATCTTCACTCTTTCTTTTCTGTTCGCATGGTGCGAACGTTGACCCCGCGCACGGCGTGCGCAGAGCATGACTTAGTACCGCGGCCGCACTCGAAACAGAACGAGGGCCGCGACGGTGATTGCTAACGTGCGGGGAACACGAGAATCGGTCTGGTAAGAGACTGATCTTCGACCGCGTCTCTGCAGAATTAAACTCTGGGAGACAGGGTCCGCGTGGTGCACGCAATTGCCACGAGGGGCAAGAAAATCAGTCGTGGTCGAAGGCAGGAATCCGCTGGCGAAGCTCCTTTCCACTCGGGAAAGGCTCGCCGCTGGACCGCGACAACGAAATCGAATGATCCGGCGACGCCCATGGGGCTGTTGGCCGGTCTCGCACCTGAGGTATGGCACAAGGATACCACTTGTGGGGGGGAAGTCAATGTCGTTGAAGGGGCGGGAG
>Ga0163144_10023048_pt1 | contig 12312 bp, 7 predicted proteins | sample OliLak19BULKMAT1_FD_123175 | JGI IMG/M metagenome (GOLD analysis project Ga0163144, IMG submission 123175) | Freshwater microbial mat bacterial communities from Lake Vanda, McMurdo Dry Valleys, Antarctica - Oligotrophic Lake LV.19.BULKMAT1 | ecosystem: Environmental > Aquatic > Freshwater > Lake... | reverse complement strand
TTATTTTGAACTGGAGATCAGATGACCGCAGTGGAACTATTTGCAGTTGCAAAAACTTTATCTGAACTTCGATTTTTTCCCCGTTCCCCTTTCTACTGTTCCCTGCTCTATTTTTGGCCTGTGGGCTAAAATCAGAGTGACAGGATTCAAACCTGCAACCTGTCTTCGCGGCGACCGCGCTTACTCATAAGGCGGCCTAGTTCATCGCGGGCGGCGCCGGTTTCTAGCTAAGCTTAATGCAAACATAAAAATCCATATAATCGGAGTGACAGGATTCGAACCTGCAACCTTCTGCACCCCATGCAGACGCGCTAGCCAGATTGCGCCACACTCCGGTTTTTCGCACGGGCAAGATGCTCTTGATCGCTCCTCACCCAGCTAAGCCGCGATTATCCCACATTTGCCAGTTTCTTGCAACGGGCGTTCGGAGACGGTAGGAATACCATGGGGTGCCTGGGGTCGAACGAAGTGAACCCCCAGTTCAAAATACTGGGGCTTCGCTGCGCTCAGCCGCCAGCCACCCTTTGTTCATACAAACGAGATCTCGATTTCGGGAAGGGGATGATGTTGGTTTGATATTTGATTCGCTGCGGCAAACGCGAGCCAATCGCGTGCAGCGACGGATTCAGCGGCAATTCGCGATCCTCTTTGCGGCGGTCGAGCTTGACTTGCAATTTGCACCCGAATAACAGGTCCGAGCATCCCTTGCGGACTTGCAACATGGTAAACATGACAATCGAGGCCCCCTTTGTCGTTTTTTTGAATTGTGAAAGCAGGTCCGAACGAGCCGTTCGGTAGCGATACCAATAGGGAGAATTTTTGGGGTGGCTGGGGTCCGAGCGCAGCGAAGCCCCCAGTGAAATACGCTGGGGGCTCACTTCGTTCGACCCCAGCCACCGCTACATGAGACAGCTCTCCCCCGAAAAAGTTCGGGCATTGTGCCAAGTTGCCTGATGGTCTTCTTTCGCTCCGCGAAAGAACGAAGAATTGCCCTTTCGCGGAGCGAAAGGCAACCAAATTGACCCACTTACAAAAGTTCGTTCGCATGACGCCGCCGCAATTTCGTTGTATTTCCAAACCGGCCGCGGGGCTGTGGCACGCGCTGGCGTGCCATGCACGCGGGTGGCAGCCGGCGCAGCCGGAGTTGTGGGCCGCACTTGCGCCGAACTTTGCCCAGTGGCAGGCGTTTTTGCCGACGCAGCGAGTCGAGCCGCTGGCCGTGGCCGAGCATCTCGTCCCCCTCTCGGTCGAATACGACACGCCGCGGTATCTGGCCGAAGCGCTACTCGCCAAACTTTTTTCCGCCGACAAAGCGTTGGTTCGCCAAGCCATTTGGACGACCGAGTTGGCCAAACATGACCGTGCGCATGCGGCGCAGTTTCCCAAATTGGCGACCGAATTGCCGTTTCGGATTCCCCCGATCAAGGAATTGACCGAGGCCCAGGGGCCGGGCTTGCTGATGGAACTGACGCGGACCACCGCTCCGCACTTGCTGCCGCATGAGATCAAAGTCATCGTCGTGCAGCCGTATCTCGGCGGGCACGGCCGGGCATATCCGTTGGCGAACTCGCTGGTGTGGGAAGGGATGCTCGTGAACGCCGAGCCGCGCTTGCCCGAGGTTTTGCGGTTAGTATGGCTAGCGGGGCAGTTGAATTTCGACACTCCGGCACTGGCGGGGGAACTCTATCGCAACCGCGCGATCCTGGTTGGAGCGTGGGCCATGTTGCCGCTGACATTGGCGGCGGCCGCCGAGTTGGAGTTGGCCGAATGCACGCTGGAACTAGGACGATTAGCCGCGAAGAATTGGCGTTTAACGCTGCCCGGCGAACGGATCACGCCCGAGACGGCTGTGGATATCGCGTGGAGCTGGTGGGAAACCTACGCCGCCAAACGCCCGTTGTGGCCGATTGCGTTAGGGGCATTGTCGAAAATGTTTGAGCGAGCGGATGGGGAGGGGGCTTAGAGCGTCTAACAGAATGGCTGAGCAGGGGGGGCAGCCCAGGGTTTTGAAGCTATCAATTGAACATGTCACAATAACAATGGAGTCAAAAATTCTTCCGGCTCCACCGCTATGACGGCCACTTCAATAGTCCTCTGGCTCCCTCCCCCTTGTGGGGAGCCAGAGGACAGAGTCATCGATGAAATAACGCAAGCCCTCGTCGCCATGATGCAAGCTTCAAAACCCTTGGCGTCAGCCCCCTGAGGCTTTTGCGTTCTGCTGCTTTCTGTTAGACGCTCTAAATTATTCAACGGTGCTTGCTATAAGCGATTGTATTGGTTTCTCGTTTCTCGTTAATCACTCCCTGCCACGCCCTTCGCTGAGGCTCATTGCGTGCCACCCAAATCACACTTTCACTCGCCGCCAAGCTCCTTGCTTGAACCGATACACGGCCATCAGCGTGCGCGTAAAAAGGTCGGCCACCATCGCGTACCATGCGCCGTGCAGGCCCCACCCAAACAGCGCGATCGGCTCGGCGAATCCCGGTAACGTGATTTCGTCCCACGCCAGCACGATCGCCAGCGGGATCCGAATGCAGATCAAGCCGACGAACGTGAGCAGCAGCGGCCAGAGCGTGTCTCCCGCGCCGCGGAGCGAGCCGATCAAGATCATCAGGATCACCAACGCCGGCTGGGCGAAGCAGACGATTCGCAACAACGAAGCGGCTTGCGCGGCAATCGCGCTTTGTTCGGGCGTGGTGAATTGCGCGGTCAGCCAATCGCTGCCGAAATAGAGCAGCACGCAACAGGCCAACACAAACGCCTCGCCCACTGCGCAGGCCACATAGACGCTCTGTGCCGCGCGATCAGGTTTGCCGGCTCCTAAAAATTGACCGACCATTGTCGTGGCGGCGACTTGAAAAGCAAATGCCGGCAAATAGCTGAGCGATTCCAAACGGATCGCGATGCCGTGCGCCGCGGCCGCATTCTCGCCCAGCAAGTTGACCACCCGCACGAACGCCAGGTGGCAGCCGATCATCGCCAGCATATCGACCCCGCCGGGAACGCCGATCCGCAAAATCCGCGCAGTCCGCGCTTTATCCCAGCGCATTTCACGGGCATGGAGTTTTAGCCCGGCCGGTCCCCAATGGAGCGCGGCGAGCATGATTCCCGTTCCCGCGAGATAGCCGCCGACCGATCCAAGGACAAGGCCATCCCAACCGAGATTGGGAAACGGCCCCGCTCCGGTTACGAGGCAATAACTTAGGACCATATCGACCAGATTCACGACGATCATCGAGATCGTCGGCGTAATCGTGTCGCCGGCGGCGCGGAGCGCGGCCCCGCCGACCGCCTCGATCATCAAGGCCGGCAACGCGGGAATCAGCAGCAGCCAATAGCGTGAAGCGAGTTCCGCCGCTTCGGGCGTGAGGTGCAAAAGTAACGCGAACTGCTTGCCAAAAAAGTAAATCAACGCCATCGGCAACAAACACAAAATCAAACCTAGCCCAAGCGAGGCGTTGCTGATCCGCCGGGCTTCGTCGTGCAGACCGGCCCCGACGCTCCGCGCGACGACGGCGGTGGTCCCGATCGCGACCAGCCCGAACATGCTGACCAAAAACCAGAGGACGTAATTGACAAGATTCATCGCGGCGAGATGCTTGGCCTCGCCGAGAAAATTGCCAGCCAGCCAGCTATCGGTCAGGCCGACGAGCATGTCGAGGCACTGGCTGAAGAACACGGGAATCGCCAGCCGCAGCATCGGCCCGACGGTGGCTGGGTTCTCGACAAGCGGACGACGGATTGGGCGAGCGGCTTGATGCACGGGATTTTTTAAAGCGTTGAGTAAGCTAGATGGATGGAGCCAGATTGTAGGGTGGAGCAAGCCGCCGATTGAGTGCTTTGGCGAGTGAATCTTATCGGCGCCGGTCCACCTTTATTGGGTATGGATACGAGGCATGGCCATAGGAATAGTACAACGGCCTACAATATTGGTTGCCTGTGATTGGTAGTCTAAGTGAAACAAGGCAGAGGAAACAGAGTAGGTCTGGACGTCCCGTCAGGACCTGGTCGAGTGGCACGCCCAGAATGGGCGTCGAATGCAACATAGGGGAACCACGCCCTTCGCTGAGGCTCAGGGTCGTGCCAACCGACTCCCTGCACCTGGGATTCCTCAATTGCCAATTTGCAATTCCCAATTTGCAACTTGCAATCTTTTCACAAGCTCCCAACGGGACGTTGGGACCTACTTCATGCCCAAAAATGGTGGACCGGTGCCGTCGAGCTCAGCTTGCATGCAGTGTTTGTTGGCGGCTTGCTCCACCCTACGCTGATATGAAAATCCTGCTATCCATACCCCATACCCCAATACTCATACCCCAATACCAACAAGGCCGCCGCCGGAAGTTTCTCCGGCGGCGGCACTTGCGGATAACACCACGGTAAATTTCCGTGGTTGACGACAATTCTCATGTATCACTGGTAGCAAGCTACCAGTGCCACACCACAACGATCTAAGCCGGAGCCAGCTCGGCCAACTCCCGCGCCAACCGCTTCCGGGCGACGTGGAGCCGCCGCTTGATGGTGCCGACCGGCGCGGCGAACGCGTCGCTCATTTCCACCAACGACTGGCCCCGAACGTAAAACGCGTTAAGCGTCTCGCGGTCGAGCTTTCCCAACCGCTTTAACCCGTCGCGCACCTTGCGCCGCGTTTCGTTCCGCAGGACGTTTCCCAGCGGCGACTCTTCCTCGGCGCATGCGTGCTCGAAGGTCTCGGTCGCCGCGGCGAACTCCGGACCCCGCCGCACGGCCCGATTGATCGCCATCCGATTGGCGATCGACCGCAGCCACCCGCCGATGCATTCCGGCACCCGGAGCTGCCCGATTTTCTCGAGCGCCTGGATAAAGACCTCTTGCGTCAACTCCTGCGCTTCGGCGTGGTTGTTCAACCGGCGGTAAGCGATCATGTAGATCGTCCGCTCGTACCGAACGCACAACGCGCCGAACGCATCCCGATCGCCGGCCTGGGCGGCCAAAACCAACTCGGCCACAGTTGCGGTATTCGTCAAATTTTCCAGTAACGCGGTCATGGTTCTCTCCCTCGATTCCGTTGGTCCGAACGGCCGTTCCTAAAATGGGCCGCGGACGTGCTAGGGGGTTGGCACATGCCGCACGGGAGAAACGCACAATGCGAATCTCAAACCGCGCGAACAGGCCAAGGAAGGGCAACGCAAGGCGTCAACCGCTTGGGGCCACCGGTCACACTCCGGCTCCGTTCAAGCGAGGTCGTCTGGTCGAGTTTTGGTCCGGAGCCGGTTGGCTCCCAACGTTAACTCAGGACGACTCTGGCCGCGGCGTGTTTCGCCTTGCTGGGGCGATCCACCGCCGGCCGATACCCGGTATCGGATCCCGCGCGTGCGGGACTCGGATTACCGGCAACGACCAAGGCGCGTTCGGATTGCCATAGCAACGAGCGCTGGACCGCGCGCACGAGGGTTCGCATCGTTGTCTGCATTTCGAGCGTAAAACTCGACAATGAACAACTTGGCGAACGGCGCAAGGAGCCACTCAGAGCAGACCGTACCTGGCCCATCGTCACGACGACGCGGCCGATACGAACGGCAATAACGCGGGTAATCGTGGTGATGGTGGATACGGTCCGCATGGCTCACTCCTGCGCAAAGCGCGGTTGAGAGAGAACTGACAAAAACTGCACAATTTCCGCCCGACACGGGCGGGGGACACTACAACAATGTCCTGAGACGCTCCCAAAGTCAAGGTAAACGAGCGGCGGAATGCAAATCCGCGCGGGATCGTACAGGGGCTGAAAGCGTCAAAACCCCCCGGCTACAACACATAGACGCCTCATCGGCGGTTAGGTTCGGGGGAAATTGGAAAAAAGTTGGGAAATTTGGGAATGGCCGGGAAATGTGGTGAAAAATAGTTGTTCGGACGATGTTTTATGGGTGTATTTGGCTTCGACAGCTCAGTTAAGTCTAGAAGTCAAAAATACGCCCGCTATGTTTTTATGCGATTTTTAGATGACCACCATAGAAGAATCGGTATGCCGAGCACGAAAACCACCCACACAAAGACGTCAAAGATAAAATTGAAGAAATTAAATGTCGATGAAACATTCGAGTTCCAAGAAGCAAAAACTAATGGAAATCCCCCCGAATAAAGGCCCTTTCCAGCGTTACCCACGCTACGCGGCCAATTTGCAAAAGCCGCTAGGCAAGTAAAAAGTAGTGCGTAACTAATAAAACCAAACCACGATTGATTAAAGCGGCTAGTCATTGCGCGGCTCCCACGATGGTTGTGCCGCTGGGTGGCTGGGGTTGAGCGCAGCGAACCCCCAGCAAAACCGCCTGTATTTTCAATGGTCCGCCAACCAATCTTTGGGATCGGATCGACGGCAAGCGGGATCGCGGTGCCGTTTGCAAACCATGCCGCGCTGGACCATTTCCAATCCGCGGGGCGTTCAGCGAGCTTTTTGCGGACGGGATTCGCGTGAACATAGTCTATCATCTTTAACAGCGCTGCGCTTGCAAAAATATTGCGGTCGTAACCGCCCCCCGATTGCCAAAACAGCCGCTCGGTTTTTCCCCCGCGCGTTCTGCTCAATTTGGCGAGCCAATCGAGCGAATTTAGCGATAAATATTCCATCGCCGCGCGGGCCACGGGGGCCTTGATCGTCTGCCGGATCGAGGCGATATCGTAGCGTTTTGCCTGAGGACAAAGGATCAAATGGATGTGATCGGGCATAAAGACATATGCCCATAAGTGAAAATCGCCACGGCGTCGGGCTACGTCGATTGCCTCGGCAAGCCAAGCGCACGTTCGTTCAGCGCGGAAGAAGGGGTAGCGGCGATAGCAGGAAAATGTCAGTTCGTGCGCGTGGCCAGGCGCATTGATATAGCGGCGATGCCTGCGTTGCATCTGAGTTTGATTGAAAACTGTGATGATCAGGCTGGGGGTTCGCTGCGCTCAACCCCAGCCACCCAGATTTATACGGCTACTCACTAACCTACTTCGTCGTTTCAATCACTTTGGCTTTGGTGATCGTGATTGGCTTGGTTGGTTTGTCGTTGGCGCCGGTGGCGACAGTGCCGATCGCTTTGACCACGGCCAGGCTAGCGGCGTCGGCTGTTTTGCCGAAGGCCGTGTATTGGTTGTCGAGGTGCGTCACTCGTTCGAGGCACAAAAAGAACTGCGAGCCGGCCGAGTTCGGGTCGTTGGTGCGGGCCATCGAGAGGGTGCCCGGTTCGTGCGGAGTGCGATTGAATTCGGCCTTGATGGTGTAGCCCGGGCCGCCCGTGCCGGTCCCTTCGGGACAGCCCCCCTGGATCATGAAACCCTTGATGATGCGATGAAATCCGACTCCGTCGTAATAGCCGATCTTGGCCAGACCGAGCATGTTTTTGCAGTGGCCAGGAGCAACCTCGGGGGCGAGGTCGATCAGGATCTTCCCCATCGTCGTGTCGAGTTCGAGTTGATACTTCTTCTTGGCGAAGTCGATGTCGGCTTGGGCGGCGGTCACTTCGGCTTGACGATTTTTGGCCATGGTGGGTGGGGCGGTGGCTAAGTGTAGGGATGTTGATTGTTAAGCGAATCAATCTATCCGATTTATTGACGTTATGGGAGGGGCGGTGGGTTGGACGGTAATCGCCGTTGGGCAATATCGCGTTGATTCTGATTGAAGCGGTTGTTGCCGATTTCCCCCCTCCTCAACCCTCCCCACAAGGGGGGAGGGAGCCAGATGACACAATAACACAATCTCCAGTCCCCATGCCCGCGCCCTACGGAGATTTTGCTGCTTCCGGCTTCGGTTGATCCTCTTTTGGTTTTTCTTCTTTCGGCTTCTCTTCCTCCTTCGGCTTCTCCTCCCCGCGCGGTTTGTCGGTCAGGGTCAATTGGACAAGGCTCGCTTGCGTTTGCACCGAGAAGACTCGCTTCGCAGCGTCGGCGTTGAGGATGAAATAGCCGCTCGGGTTGGGGCAGTTTTCGTCGCACAGGATACGCCCGTCGCGCTTGTCGAACGCCAGCACGCGGGTGTATTGCTTTGTGACGTTGCCGTTGTTTTGCTGTTCGACGATATTCGCCCCCAGGACCAGGATCGGCGTTTGGGCCAATTGCGAATGGACCATCGCGATCTCTTCGATCTTGTGCTGCCAAACCTGCTTGCCGGTCGCGGCGTCGATCGCGTACAGGTAGCCCGAGATCGGGTTGCTGGCGACGTTGCCGTTGTTGATGCCGTTGACGTAGCGTTGGTTGCGATTGACGTGGGGACGACCGATCACGGCGACGTAGCGTTCGGCGTCGCGGAAGACGTGAAAATCATTCACGTTCGCCTCGGGATTGAGATTCGATTCGAAGCGCGTTTCGCCGTTGTCGAGCCGCAGGATCGAGAGTACGCCTTTGTGTTCAACGATGGCCAGTTCGCGGTCGTCGATCAACATCGGCCGGGCGTTGACGGAAAATTCGCGCTCCCAAACGTCTTTGCCGGTCCTCAGGTCGATCAAGCGGATTTTTTGTTTGGCGTTTTGGATTTCGCTAGCCAAAAGCCGATTACCGATCATCGCCACGCGACTGGCTTCGTTGGGGACGACGAATTTGGCCAGTTCACTGCCGTCGATGGCGCTATAAGTTTGCACCTCGTTGGAATTCTCGCTAAAGACGCAAACAGCCTCGCCGTCGGCGGCCACGTCGCTGGCCATTTTGGCGTCGTGCCGAATCCAGAGGATTTCGCCGCTGCGGGCGTCGAGGGCAAAGAGTTTGCTGGCCCGCTGCAAAAAGACCAATTCGCGGCTGGCCAGCCAGATGCCGCAGAGCGGGCGATTTTGGCCGTCCATCGCGATGAGTCGGAATCGCCCATTGGGGAGGCGGACTTGCCGATAGCGAAGGTTGTTGAGTTCATCGGCCAGGACCGAAGTCATGTCAAACCGCCAAAGCTGTTTGGGGCGGCCGTCGGTCAGGGTGAACGTGTCATAAGCGGCGACGCTGAACCCGGTCTGCACGATCAACAGATGCCCGATGAAGCGGGCTTGGGTCATGTTGTGGTTAAAACCGAACCGGTTTTGTTGGGTGAACTCGTTGAGGTTGATCTTGAAGAGTTCCGCGCCGCGGCCGTTACGACAGATCAGCTCTTGGGCGTTGTTGGAATTTTCAAAATCGAGCCGGGAGTAATCATAGAAGGGGCCTTTGTCGGGCAGGATTTCGATGGGAAAACGATAGCTGGTCATATTCTGCGTGCTGATTTGCTTGGTCACGTCACCGCCGGGCCAATCTTGAATGGCCGATTTGATCGCGGCGACGGCGTCGTCGCGGAGAATTTCCGCGGCCAGCGCGCGGCCCGTTTTGTCGGGGGCGACGTTCACCGCGGCGAACGGCCCGTTGAGCTGGGCGGCGAGGGAGAAGAGGTCGTCTTTGCGGTTGGTGGCGCGGATCAAATCGGCCAATTCGGCAAGCGCTTGCCCTGCTTCGGCGGGAAGGGCGAGTTCTTGTTGACGGAGCAGGCGCAACTCGGCGGCCAAATATTCTTTGTTGGCCAGTTGCTTGTCGAAGATGACGCGGCGCATCTTATCGTTGTTGAGCAGCGGGCCGAGGCTGCGGTGGAGTTGTTCGAGCGTCTGCCCCTCGCCGGCCGCGATGAGGCGGTCGGTCTCGGCGTTGAGTTTGTCGCGGAAACGGGTCCATTGTTCGGGAGAGACGGTTTTTTCGGCTTTGAGGAAGGTCGCCAAAATCCAGCGGTCGCGGCGGAGCGACAACCGGCCCGGCTCGAGGTTTTCCAATTCGCCGCTTTGCGGGAGGCGACAGAGATTCAGAACCTCGTCGAGCGATTCGGCGTATTCTCCGACCGCGAAATGCTTGACCAGCAAGGTGCGGGCGAGGGCGTCGCGTTGGACCGGCTCGACGCAGAGCTGCTTGAGCAGCGGGATGCGGTCGCGGTATTTGGCGAAGTCGCCTTTCAGCGCGGTGAGGAGCGCTTCGGCCAGGAGTATTTGCGTGGTCGGCTGCGGTTGTTGCCGCCACGATTTTTCAAACGAATCGATCGCCTTGTCGAGCGAACCGGTGTTGAGTTGAATCTCACCCAAGACGGCGAGCGCGGCGGCGTCATTGGCGATTGTCTCGAGCGTTTGATTGGCCCAGGTTTGCCGCTCCTCGAGCGAATAGAAGCAGGCCGCCGCGTCGTTGGCGACCGAAACGATCTGACCTTGGTGCGCGATCAAGTTGCCGGGGATCAGGCCTTGCCGCGATTTCGAGCGGGCGACGACCTGACCGGACTTGATTTGAATTTTAACCACTTCGGCCGAATTGAGCGGCAGATAATAATGTCCTTCGGCAAGATATCCGCGACCGCTAGGGATGCCGAGAATGTGCGGCGTTGACCACGCGGGCGCGCCGGTGTCGAGCTTCAGCGCCGAGACGTTGTTCTTCCCCACGATGATCGCTAACTCATCCGCCGCGCCGGCCACATAGAGCGGGTTTTGATCGGGCATTGCGCCGCGGTCGATTTTCCAGAGCATGTTGCCGGTGAGCAAATCGAGGCAGAGGAGTTGATCGCCGTCGGCGGGTCCGATGAGAACCTTGTTATTGACGATCGCAGCGACGCCGTCAGCCCAGGCTTCGCGTTGACTATCGAGATTGACGCCATTATTGATCATGACCCGGCCGCCGCGGCCGAAGCTGGTGGAGACTGTTTGGCGATAGGTTTGGGCCCACATCAGGCAGCGGTTAAAGAGATCAACTGCAACGACAGCGCCGGTGTTGGTGGGGCAAACCATGACACCGTCGGCATAAGAGGGGACGAGGCTGGTCGTGCGGCGTTGATAATCGGCGGCAAGGGGGATTTCGTAACGGACCAGGGGCTGGGACCAGACGAGTTTTCCTTGCGTCGGCTCCAGGCAGAAGAGCGTCAGTTCGTTACCCAACTCGCCGAGGATGAAAAGTTGATTGTTGAGCGGCAGCGGCGCGCCGAGAAAATAGACGCCGGCCAGCTTTGGCTCGTTCTCTCCGGAAGGGCCGCCGACCTGCCACTTGAGGTAGCCTTCTTTGGCGATGTTGAGCGCGCTGAGAACATTGGTGACCGCCGCAACCTGGCGATTGCCGGCGGCGTTGACGATAAACGGATTGACGCGGGTCGTGGCGAGCGAAACGGCTTGCGGATTGTCCTCGATGAAATAGACCTGCTCCTCGTCGCTGCCGACGGTGAGTTTGGCCGAGGTGATCAGACTGCTCAGCGCGACCAAACGGCCGTCGTTGGTTTGCACGCTTTTTGATTCGCCGGTGGAGGGAGGAGTGATAAACGGCGGGTAGAGCCAGAGCAATTTGCCGGTGCGGAAGTCGATCCCTTGGAGTTGCGAATTCTTTTGCAGCAGCACGATGTTCCCCACCGCCAGCGGATGCTGGATCGGCAGGCTGCCGCGGTTGGTCACGCTGAGCTGCTTTTCCAGTTCGGTCTGGGCCGAGGAATTCGCCGCGGTCCGATCGAGCAATTCGACCTTCCACCGCGCCGAGAGCAACGGGCTGCCAGTGGTGACTTGGGCGTTGCGGGCCGGATTGCCGCGGAAGACGCCCCAAGCGGCGTCAGCCGATTGCCGCGCCACGGTCGGCTCGCCGAACATTTTGGCCAGCCATTGCGGCGCTTCGTTATCACTGGCGAACCAAGGATAGGTTTGCTTGTTCCATTTCAGTCCGTCGGGCGATTTGTCGCGCATGGGCGCAAGGATGGCAAGGGCCTTATCGGTTTGCCCGCCGCGCCACCACGCCAGGGCGAGCGTGAGCGAGAGGTTCGGATCATAAATCTTCCGCGCGCGGGGCGTATCGTAAAGGAGTTGAAAGTTCATCGCCGCCGCCAGCGGCTGGCCGTGGTCCAGGCAATAGCGGCCGAAGATCCAGGTCGCCTCAAAGCCGGGCGTGGTGTGGTAATAAATCCGCGCCACTTCGGAAAGCTGCCCGATGTCGCCGCGGGCGAGCGCGTCGGCGAGTTGCTTTTCGGCCACGACGCTAAAATTCAATTCAAAGCTTTCGCGGCCATCGGGGGGCAGGTTGCCAAGCACCCGCCGGGCTTCGCTTTTGATGCTGCGGTAATAGGCTTTGTCGAACTCGGGGCGGAAGAAATGATCGCTGGGGTTTTTGAGGACGTGCTCGAGCATCTGCACCGCTTCGTTGTAACGCTCATCGACAATCAGTCGATTCGCGCGCTCGAGTTCGAGGGCCAGTTGGCGGTCGGTGGAAAAGGAGACGGGTCCGCCGTCGTTGCCGTCGGGGTTATCCGCGACGGGCTGTTTGGCGAGGATCTGTTGAGCGGCCGCCGGAGGAGATACTTGCGCGGCGAATATCAGGAACGCCGCGATCACGAGCAAAGACACGCCG
>Ga0163144_10023046_pt1 | contig 12313 bp, 10 predicted proteins | sample OliLak19BULKMAT1_FD_123175 | JGI IMG/M metagenome (GOLD analysis project Ga0163144, IMG submission 123175) | Freshwater microbial mat bacterial communities from Lake Vanda, McMurdo Dry Valleys, Antarctica - Oligotrophic Lake LV.19.BULKMAT1 | ecosystem: Environmental > Aquatic > Freshwater >... | reverse complement strand
GGCCCACGAACCCACCTGATCGGGACGGGGCGTGACGAGCCCCAGGCTAAGTTTGGCGCAAGAGCGCGTGTTTAAGCCGTGATCAGGCCCACGACCTTCGGGTTCCGGCTGGCAACCGGCTGTACACTATACCGGGGAACTCGTCCTACGGCCAATTGTGTGCGGGGAGGCAGGGTGCCGTTTCGGCGCTTTTAGCCCTTCCTGTGCCTACCCAAAAAATCTGAGCCAAAGCCAATTGTTTTTGTGTTTCGGCTTCTTTTTTTTACTGCTGGTCCGTATGTTTGCACAAACCCTACAAGTCATGGATAAACTCTTTCCCGAACTGAACGGACTGGCGCTGCAAGACGCCCTGGCCAACGCCTCCGACGTCATCTACGAAAAGCAAAAGGTCAAGATCGCCCTGGCCCCCGCTGAAATCGGCGTCCTCAAATCTGACATGGCCGAAGACGCGATGACGCGCGAAGAACTGACCGACGAAATGAGCGACATCGTCAAGGACTACAAGGCGAAGATCAAAGCGCTCAAAGACCGCGTGAACGTGAGCCGCAAGCTCCTGCGCAGCAAGCAGCGCGAAGTCATCACGACCGTCCACGGGGTGATCTCTTCCGATGACAGGACGATGCAGTTCTACAGCCCGTCCGGCGAATTTCTGTACGCTCGCCCCGTCAACGCAGACGAGCGCAAGCAACGCTCCCTGGGCTACGACCGCCAGACCGGCACCCAAGTTTAATCACCCACCAAATATCCTGTATGCTCACCGAAAATAAAGTCGCCCTCTCCCTACCCGAAGGCGTGTCCACACTGCTCATTGGCACAGCCCCGCAGCCCATACACCACGTCGCATTCAATACCGGTGGCGGCCCCCTGGCCATATCTGCCGCCTGCCAGAAGAACCACGGCGTGTACATCAACGAAACCTCTGTCGTTGAAGTAAAAGTAGATCTGAACTCAAATATCTACTTCACTGCCCTGCTCTCAACATCGCCGCAACTGACGCAATGCGTTACGATTAAGGCATGCGCCGGGACTACCGACGAATTTAGAAAGCTGCGCATCGACTTCGGGGACACCGACGAAGTAACGATGTACTCGGCAAAGGCTCTCCAACGCTACATGGCCGGAACGCTCGCTCGCTACGTAATGCCGTTCTCCCTGGATGTCTTTGAACGCCTGTGCTATAGCCTGGCCCGCTTTACCGCAAACGTAGACACCAGCCTGCGAGAAATCAATGACCCGGCAGAAAAGGAGGCCGCTTTTTACAGCAAAATCACAGGCACGGCCTTGGGCAATGATCTGACCTTTTCGATTGTCGTGCCAGCGCTCAGGCGAGCATACTCCAATGAGCGCATGGTTCAGCCCGAAGGAGAACTGCCCGAACAAACCTTGTTGGTTATGAAATTGCGCGTCGTCGCGGAATTGCTTGAAGGCAGAAAAGTCATGGTGTACCTGCAAGCGCTCGATGCCTACACGGACCTGCGTAACCTCAAAGAAGCACACGTGAACCTTATTCTGCATAACATGTCCGAACGCGTGGGGGCACCGTTCCTGATCGAGTACGCGTGACCACAACCGAAAACAAGGGAGGGTCAGGAGCACTGAGCAGGGCTCAGTCGCGCCTGGTCCTCGCCCTGTTTCGGGGAGCAGTCCTGAAAGCCACCGACACAAACCCAGACCACATCAGAGTGTCCCCAGGTAATGAAGTGCTGCGGCTCGTCACCGTCGAGTCTCTGCTGCGCAGAGGATTTCTTGTCGAAAAGAAACCCTTCGATTACCAGCTATCCAGCAAAGGAAAAATATGGGCCAGAGAACGGCTTTGGATTCGCGGAAGAGAGTAGTTACTTTTGTGCCATGCACCCGTTCAATGATCGGTCACTCAGGTTGGTAGAAACCCTGCACCCTGACCTAAAGGTTGTCTTGTTGGCCGCAAGAGCCGTCGCCCCCTTCCCCTTCGACATCCCGGACGATGGCGGCCACCGAACAACGGAGCGACAGCGAGAGCTATACATGATTGGCCGGGAGATCCAACGCGGGGTCATTGTTCGCACAGGTAGAATTGTCACCAACATCGACGGCGTTACCAAGAAAAGCAAACACAACGAATCGCCAAGCCAAGCCGTTGACCTTTACTGCAACATCAAAAACAAGGCAGACCTGGCCTTTAATCAAAATCAATTACTTATTTTGGCAGGCGTTATAATTGCCGTATCCAATCAGCTACTTCTCGATGGTAAAATCTCTCATGACGTGCGCTGTGGCTGCGACTGGGACATGGATGGAGAAGCCATCAGAGATCAAAAATTACAAGACTTGGCCCATTACGAGCTGAAATGGGTAGGTGCCGATTAGTGATCGTGGGCCTGGTAAGCTCATGTTGGATGTTTGGTTTGCAAAAGCGGCACTTTACGGTGCCGCTTTTGTTATCTTCGGCGGCATGATTGACAACGACTTGGTGCGCCGACGCGTGACCGCTCTGGTCAATGAGGCAGAACACGGGCGGTTGACGACACGGCGCTACAATGACGCCGCCCTAGCCGCCAACTACTCGCTGTTCCTGGAATACCTCGGCGTGCCAGAAGCCTACGCAGACCCTATGACGCCAAAAGGGAAGATCGCCTGGCCAGAAACCAAGGTGGTCCACAACCACCTGCGGCCATTCATGCGCTCGGCAACCATCGCCATCCCCATCACGGGACTGCTGGACCTCAAGACGGTGCTGCCAAACATTTACTGGCCTACCAGCATGTGCCGATACGTCCATGTCAAAAAGGGGAGCCCATCACCGGGATGCGGATGTAAATTCGTGTATAGCACCACACCGGGATACGACACCTACGCACAAGAAATTGACCTGGTCCATCCACAGAAGCTGAGCTACCGACTCTCAAGCGCCCTGCAGCCAGTTCAAGACTATCCTATTTACACCATCGAAGGCGGGGACATGGCAGGAATGCCCGACGTCAACGCCATCAGGATATATCCCGCAAAGACCATCGCCAGCGCAAAACTGGAATACCTCGAACGACCACAGGTGCCAGTGTGGGTGGCCGCATCAGAAACAGCACTCAACGCAATTGAGCTGTACGACGCCACAGAATCAGTGCCATACCCCTGGGACGCCACCCTGGTTGACCACCTGGCCAACCGGATAGCTTCCATGTACGCCCGACACGTGGGCAACGTAGGGAAATACCAAGCAGCACAACAACAAATAACCAGCGGAAGATGATTACATGGGCCGCACTTACAGAACTGGTGCGCCGGCAAGTCAACGGCGGTGACCCAGAGCCGGGATCACACCCAATGGAAATGGAGGTGGTGGCCATGGGCGGTTCCATGATACCGGCAATTATTCGCCTGGAATACATGGAAAACGTCCGCATGGGCACAGCCGACGCCATACCGGATTCAGGACGCATGGTCTTCCGGGACGTCGGGATACTCACAGACAACGGGCGCAAGTACGTCCCCCTGCCATCCGTGCCCGCACATGACCACATAACCGTCATGCCGGCCGGAGAAAGAGAAGCATCTTTCATCCAGTCCTCCCTGGACTCGCTGCGGGCAAATGTTAACGCCAGAATCGTCGCCATGGCCATGGCCGAAGATCGGTTTTTTGTCTACTACGAAAACAGCGAAGGATCACCCCGCATGTACTTCCAAGACCTGCCGGCCTTTATCTACTGTGTAGACATTCACATGCAGCCAGGCGCATACCGGCCCAAACACCTTGGAGAATACGTACCGGCCCCCGCCTCCGTCGTGGCAAAACTTATTCCGGAACTCGTTCGGTACTTCACCAATACGCCAACCGGCGAAGACACAACCGCCGATAACCGCGAAACCGCAACCAGAGCATGAGCCACCAAGACGGATTTATTACCCTGGGAGGGGCTGTAGACGAATACATCGCAGAGCGCAAGCTGGGCGAACAACACTATGCCACCTACCTCGCCCTGGCCAGAAACGTCCTGAGAGAAATGAACCTGCACGGGGGAAGCCGCTGCATCCGCACACAGACACTCAAGAGGAATAGCGCCACCGCCTCCGTTGGCCTACCAATAGATTGCACCAAAGTCCTCAATGCCGCCATATGCTTCGGAAACGGACGCTACATACTGCTGGGATACGACCCAACAATGTGCTCGCCAGAAAATGAACAGGCACGGGACTTCTGCCCCCCCGAACAGCCCGACGAAACCGCGCGCTTTGAAAACGACTGCAACTGCGCAACCGACGGCGCCTATCCGGGATACTACCAAAACAACACAGGAGCCCTCTTCGACCAGTTTGAAGCAGGCAACTACGTTGGGCGCCAGTTTGCCGTAGGCGCAGGGTACCGCCACGGCGGTGTATGGAGCGTCAACTACAACGCCCGAACCATCTGGATCCGCGAAACGTGCCAAGCCACTGACGTCATCATCCGCTACATCTCCACAGGCATCTCCTACGATTCCAGAACCTACGTGGACGAAGCCGCCATCATGGCCCTGAAAGCCGGCATCGCCTACCAAGAGCAACTCAACGCAAACGGCAGCGGACGCCGCGTAGGCGTTGACGTAAAATTTGCAGAATTCAAACGACAAAATACCCTGTTGTTTGGCCTTCGTCGCGGCACCTCCGTGCAGCGAATACTCGCATCAGCCCGCCGCAATACCGCGCTGGGAAAAATCTCCCGTTAACCATGCTCTTATACCGAAAAAGATCCACCTCCATTACCCAAATTATTGAGTTCAACGAAATCGCAACCTTCCCCGAAGGCTTTGCTGGCGAGTTCAACAGCCAGCGGCTCTTTGAAAAAGAGGGCGTACACCTGGCCAATAAGGGCGTGCCAAACCCCCTGCCAGCACACATGATCGGAGGCGATAACGGCCCCTTTAACATGCCAGCATTTGAAGATAGCGCGGGCATTGTCGCCTCGCTGGTGGACATGCAGCGGCTGCACGATGGGCGCCTTGTATTTACCGCCAACGCTGCCGAGATCAAGCACAGCGAAAAGGCTTACGAAATCGTCATGCTCGGCCCCGCCAGCGGGTGGAAAACGTATCTGGGCAAAGGGGAAAGATTGGCGCTGGTCGTTTCTAGCGAAGAGGAAGGAGTTGCAATAACCGTCCTGCGGCCTAGCCAGCCAGCCCCAAGCGCCTACGGCAGCAAATTTGGCACACTGCTGATGCAAACAGATGCCGCCGGGGAAGCAACCACCTACGACCAAGACCAGTATTATGACATGCCGGAAGCCGACAGGCCCGACGTGCTGAAAGCGCAAATCCTCAGCCTGCAGGAGCGGGAGACTGCCGCCAAGGGCACCATCGCCGAGCAAGTGGCCCGCATCAAAGAACTTGAAAAGTTTGAAGAGATAGTCAACGGCTACAACAAGCAAGAGCCAGAGCCAAAGCAAGAGCAAGAGCCAAAGACGTCCCGTAAAACCAAGTAGCATGCCGCAGGTTCCGGACTCCATGCCCTCAGGGGCGTTTGATCAAGTGGTGCGCCCCCTGATCATGGACAGCGATAGCCACGAAACCGCCATCAACGGTGAAGAAGGGCGCGTGCGCGTCATTGCCAACATGCAGCCAGGCCCACCCGCAGAGCGCGGGCTGGGGCGCCTGGTGACCATGCGCTCGTCGCTGCCGCTGCCCATCCCCGCCGAGCTCTTGCCAGCCGGAGATAACAACGTGGTGGGCCTCGCCGAGGACAGGTCACTCTTTCGCCTTTATGCCTTCCTGCAGAACTCCAACAATGATCACACCGTGTTTCGATTCTTGGAACGTGAGCAGCGCTGGCAGAAAGTCTATCAAAGCCGCTTCCTGGATTTTGTAGCCCCAAACTTCATCTGCCAAACCCGGTTCGCTATCCCGGCAGGCAAATACCCTACATGGTCCGATGACTTCAACCCACCCAGAAGCATAGACGCAGAACGCGGAGTCATCGACGGGAAAAGACGAGAATGGCAAGTGCTCATGGGGCGCGTGGGCGAAAACATCTATGGCGCGGGTTACGCCATCAACCTGAGTGTGGGAGGCATCGGCCTTGGTGACATCTACACAAGCATAGGGGACGCCGCCCTGGGGCAAACCGTGGACGTGGCCGAAGACGTAGCGGACGCCTTAAACGCCCTGGCATTGTTCACCGCCAGCTTTAGCGCCGTAGCCATAGCCAACACCATTATAGTCACCGAAAACGTCAGCGAAGGTGCCCCCGCCTTTCAAATTGTCGCTACCGCAGCATTTGGCGCCATCACCAAGCCGTGGCCGCGCATCGTCGCCTACAACTTCTATGACGCAGCATCGGATGAACAAGCCATCGACGCCGTCCGCTGGCCCCTGGGCTGGCCACCAGAAGTCACCCTAATCACTGACCGAAATCGACCCTACAACCTCATTGCACCGGGGTTCTACCAGGCGCGCCGACGCTACAGACACATCGACGGAACATACTCGGCCTGGGGGCCTTGGAGCGTAGGCCTGTACTTTGCCGGTGGCTGCGGCGCCGCAGCCAGCAACCTCGACAACGGCATGAGAATATCCTTGGAAGACCCCCTGTTCGGTGTCACCACCCTCAGGCAAAAGCTCCAACTCGTTGACGCCATTGAAGTGGCCATACGCGAGGGTAACTCGTCGCCAATGGTCAGGGTCCAAACCATACCGCGTGCCGACATTGGAGCCGAATACCAGTACCTGGATTATTACGGCGACAGCATCACCACATCGGTGTCATTACGCGAAGACCTGCAGCCCTATGACTACCTGCCCCTGCGGGCGGGCACCATCAGCACGGTCGGGCTTAAAGAGCAGGCAAGGATCCTCTTTGCCGACATCCTGGAGCGATTTAATGACCCCACGCCAGACATGCGCTTCGTCGGCACAACCTTTCACCCCGCCGCTGCAGTATCCGATAACGGCAAAGTAATAGGCAAAATAATCATCCACAATACTGCGGCCGCAGCACCTTTCTCAAACCGTGGCCAGCCAATCTTTAGCGACCCCGATTCTATACTTAACTTTCCAATTTTTGGCGGCGACGCAGACGACCTATTTCCACCAATTGGAATATTAGAAAGTCAATTAATACCATTAGGCGGGTTCGCCGTGTACTGCGCGGGCACACCCAACTACGGCGTATCCGTACAAGACATCACCACGGGGGCACCGGGATACTTGATCGTCAGCGACCCCGTTCACAACGTACTTGACTTGGCGGCAGAATCGGCAAACATTATCGCCGACATGGCCGGTGACGGCCTGGTCCAAAATTTTGAAATTATTGCCCCACCAGGAACCTACATCATCCGCATAGCGAGTCACTTCGTCAGCTTCGGGGATGTCTTGGACAAAGGCAGCATTTACGACCTTCTCCAACCAGACCAAGCATGGCAAGGGACATCCACATACGTAAGCGGAGCCCATGCAGGAGCGCCAAATGCGGCACTCAAAAACAACGGCGTCTTTGAGCTTGTGGTCACCGTCCTTCCCAGCGCCACAACAGATGCCGGAACTTTTTGGGTGGCAGACCACATCGACCGAAATCCATTTATTCCCGTCGTCAAGCCCACCGCAGGCTATGTAGTAGACGTCAGCGACTCCATAGTGAACAAATTTGCCCCAAGGGCAGAAAAACAATTAGTTACGATAGACTCAGGAGGTGGAATCCTTGGCTCGGCCCTTACCGATCACAACGGGTACGCCCACTTCGGTATCAATTACGGACTCTTGTACGGCGCCCTCCTAGCCGTACATAGCGTAAAGGGCACGGAGGCCGCACCCCAATTGGTAAAACCATATGCACAGTCAATGATCGGCGGCGGGCTAAAGTATTTAATGGAAACGGGGCTGGTGCCGCCTCTCGTCGATTCAAACATCATTCCAATTACAAACTTAGGCGAGGAATTTGTGGTGCTGCTAACCGACACTAGAATGGTCAATTGTCGGACCCACATCGAGGGGTTCATCTTGGATGACGATGACCTGCCAGTGGCTGGTGTGCTTACGCAGTTAACCGGCACAGGCCGGAAGTCCATCAGCGACGGCACCGGGTTCTTTCGCTTGCTCGCATACGGGCAAGGCGAAGGCACCGCATCCGAAGACGAGCGCCGAGGCGACCTTGTTTTTGGTACTGCAGCCGGGTGTATAATCACCTTTGATGACGGGCCCGTTGAGCCAATTATAATCGAGGATTTTGGCGATGTTTACAACTTTGGAAGCCCCTATGATGCGGGGGTATATCGCATGAGCATGGCACGAGAGGACGCGCAAGCCTACCTGCAAAATGGCGGGAAGTATCGTGTAGCCGTCCTCTATGCTGACCGAGCCAGCAGAACAGGGAAGCTGCTCACCCAAAACACGCTCGAACTTGCCATCCCCTTTACTACACAGCCCGTCCGAGATTTTTTCCCTACGCTTGTCTTAGATAGCCTCGGCGGTGTTATCACTCCTGAGACACAAGCGAACGGGTTCATTACCACCTCCCTGCGCCTGAGACACAAGCCGCCCATCTGGGCCACACACATGTATGTGTGCATGACCCAAAATGCGTTGCAAATAAATCACCTTACCATACCAGTAAACGATGTTTTATATGTAAGGATGTTCACCGAATCGACAGACCCGCTCGGAGTGCCAACAGAGCCATTAGTAACCACGTATGAAACAGGGCTGGCCGCCGAAGTGTACCTGGACCTTCTGGGCGCCATGAGAAACCACCGCAGCATCAACACAGCCAGCACCATCGGGTGGGACTTTGAACCAGGCGACCGCCTGCGCCTCATTCGCCGCAACACAGGAGAGCTTTATCCAGACACCAAGGACGTGCCAATCAGGGGGATTCGCGGAGAAAAAAACTATTTTGTCATCGAAAACCAGGCAAGCCTTGAGCGGATTAATCCCGGAGCCATGGTCCAAATTTATCGCCCCAAAAAGTCGGCGGTCGATGACCTGGATGTTTTCTGGGAAATTGGCAAGGCCGTGAAAATCCTCAACCCCTACACCGTCTTTGCGGAGCACGAAGAAGTAACCATCGACCTCGCCGGGCTTGGCGACACACACCGCCGCCGCCGTGTCATTAGCGTCACCCCAACAGAGGCGTCAACCATCGTGGGGGGCGTCAGCTACATCGTCGAAGACCCCAAGCATAGCGACAGCGCTACAACCATCAACTGGGGCAGAGGACGCCCCCGCGCCCTGGACCCGGACTTCAAGCAGCTCAGGCGAGTGAGCGCAATGCGCCTAAGTGACCCCCTAGTCACCGGCACACAAATCAATGGCCTGGCAACCGTAGCCGAAGACACCCTGTTTGAAACCGGCACCGAGGACGGGCCCATCACAATCGCCCACAACATGCTCGACGTGCTCTTTGTAGCACAACACCACAAATGCCACACCAGGCTGGTGGGGAAAGCTCGCGTGCAACAAAGCGGAGCCGGTGAGCTAATCGTGGACTCAAGCACCCTGCTGGACAACCCGTATTTCCTGGACGACCAAGTCGGTTGCCAGAATCCGGAATCTGCAGCCATCGTGGGCGATAGCGCGTACTTCTACGACGACCAGAACGGCTGCGCAATCAACTACGCACAGCACTCTGGCCTGATTGTCCTCTCGGGATGGCGAGACAAATACGAAAGCACAGGGTGGATTGACGCACTAATGGACGAACGCCGTGCCGCACACAAACCCCTGTACTCACAGTATGCATTTTTGGTGCGCGTATGGGGCGCGTTTGACCGCGTGAACAGAGAATACATTTTGCTGTTCGCCCCAATAACGGCAAGCCAAAACCAGCTCGGCAACACGCTCGGCAACCACGCGGTCACCGGAGACGACGACCCGCAACTTTTTAGCGTAGTCATTAATCCAACCGCCCCCGTTAACCTGCCCCTGCTTTGCCTGGCATACAGCCGCAAGGCCAAGGGCTGGCGAAAATACACCTACGCCGCCAAGCTGATCGCACAAGTGGGGGACATCGTAGTGGGAGCCAATGGCGACGCCATCGAACTACTGTACCAGGGAACCGATTACCTGCGCGCGTTCGGCCAAGACCTTGAGGCAGAAGTACGCATCGTCTTCAACGTCGGACCAGACCAAGAAAAAACACTGCAAGCCCTTCGCGTAGCCAGCAACCGGCCATGGTCTGCGGCAGAAGCCGGCGACATCACCACATCGCCACACAGCCAGCGACCCACAGGGCAGAGCAGCATGGTGCCAGACCAGGCATGGCTGCCAGAAGACCGCCACTACGTCGCGCCCGTGTACGGAAATGTTTTCGACCCAAGGTTTTCGAGCACTCGCGAAGCCCTGTTGAACGGTGAAAAAATCATGGGACGCGCCTTTGAAATAAGGCTCGTACAAACAAGCCACGACCAGTCCTATTTGGAGTGGGTTAGTGCAAGAGTCCTTCCAATTCCTTAAAATTGCATCATGGCAACTATCATACTTACCCCCCTGTTTCTGAACGGCATCCAGGCATCCGGCGCCCCAGAAGGCTTCGTAGTGGACAACATCACGAACCGCGTAGCCAGCATTAACCCAGCCAACCCGGACGGCACCCTGCTGTTCTACACCGACGGATCCCGCCTCGGGCAACGCGTGTATGAAGTCAGCGAGTCGATGACCGACATCGCCAGCGCGACGGCGGGCGTAACCCCCACAACGGCACACGAAGAGTTCACCTTCGCCGTGGTGGCCGATACCGCATGGTCAATCAACCACGGCCTGGGACGGCCCATGTATTGGTCCTTTATTGACTCCGCTGATAACGACCTCACAGCAAGCATCACTAGGCTCACCGACGACGGCACCACCGCCACCTTTGGAAGCTCCGTGGCCGTGACCGGAACCGTTTACTATCACTAAGACAAAACCCGCGAAGATGAAAACAATTCTTTTTTTAATGATGATGGGTACATCATTTTTCTCGATCTCACAGACACCGTTAGCCCCACCAGTTCGCCTATATTTGCATAGTTTAGATATAATGGGCGAGGTTAGGTTGCAAAGTGGTTGTCCTGATTCGGGCTATGTATTTACTTCTATTGATAGCATAGGTACGGCTAAATGGCTCCCTTCCTCCGGTGGCGGCGGCGGGCCAACGCTGTATACGGCAGACGGCGCGGTTAACAACCGAACAGTTGACGTTAACGGCTCAATCAAATTTGAATTGGCCGAATTTCTTGACGGAGCTGAATTAATACTGGACACAGCAAAATCCGTTGTGTTATTTGGACCCGCTGGATTCGCCGGCCTCCTGGCAAAATTAGGGTCAAGGCAGATAATCAACGCTATCACCGACTTAACCGGCCAGCCGGAAATTTTAGTAATGTCATTTGATACAACGGACTTTAGCGCGGCGGGCGTGACTGTCAATGTCGCTTTACAAACGGCGAGCCTGTATAACAACACGCCCGGTCAACGAGAACACCGAGTGTTAGCATCTGATGGTTCGCTCGACATGCTTTCATCTGATTCAGGTGATAGCTCCAGAGTAATTATTGCCCCAAACTCTATCAAATTTGATGTTATCAAAAGTGATACAACACCAGGAAACACCGGCCCATTCTTATATTTAGGGAAGCCTTCGGAAAGTACCGGGGGTGCATTTTTAAGTTTTGATTCAATACCAGCAGTTGAAAATCAATTTGGCTTTGGTCAGGTAAGCCTTGACACCATGTGGACTGGTGGATTTTTTATAGAGATACAGATTGACACTAATACCAATATGGGATTATTGGTATATGGCAGACAAGGAGAAATATTGGGCAAAAATTCAGAGGTAGCATCAGAAGGGGCATTAAGTTTTTACTTTGTTACCAACGATTCTTTGGATGGAACAAAACCAACCGGAGAAAATTCACGTGCGCAGTTATCATTTTCAACTAGAATAAGTGAAGGCAGTGATACTGTTAGTACCAATAATTCATTTAGCCTACAACCAGATAGGACTTCAATGGGTTTAACATCTTTTGTATTTACTGATTCATTAGTAGACACAGAAGTGGCTGTAATTGAGTTAGTGAATGTTGTAGATACAATTACTCATACTACCGAAATCAAACTAAACATTGATATTTCTGGTAGCAAAAAATCCGGTGATGTTCTTACCATTAATTCCGGTGGAACTTATGCTGAATGGCTTCCCCAATCCGATGGCGGAACTTGGCCTCCCACGCAATACGCAGACGATGCGGCCGCAGGGGCGGCTGGCCTGTTCACAGGCCGCTGGTATCAGACAAGCGGTGCCGGTGCAGCACCGTTGAATGTGGCGGGGATACTAATGGTTAAACAGTAGTGAGCTGTCAAAAAGCATATAGTTTAAGCCAGGTAGAGGGGGT
>Ga0163144_10023044_pt1 | contig 12314 bp, 12 predicted proteins | sample OliLak19BULKMAT1_FD_123175 | JGI IMG/M metagenome (GOLD analysis project Ga0163144, IMG submission 123175) | Freshwater microbial mat bacterial communities from Lake Vanda, McMurdo Dry Valleys, Antarctica - Oligotrophic Lake LV.19.BULKMAT1 | ecosystem: Environmental > Aquatic > Freshwater >... | reverse complement strand
CCCGACTGGGCCGCAGCGATTAGATTTCGCACGGTCTCCATATCCGTCTTCACTTCGCTCGCTTGCTGGTATCTGCGATCCGGTTCTCTCGCCAAAGTCCTCAGCACGACTTCGTCCAGCCGCACATCCGTTTCCGCTCGTTCAGACGGTGGCGAAAAACGGCCGAGCGGTAACTCGCCCGTGAGGAGTTCGTAGAACACGACGCCCATGGAATAGATATCCGCTCGATGATCGATGCCGGGCAGGCCTTCGATTTGTTCGGGGGCCATGTAGGCAGGCGTGCCCATCAATTGATGAGTTCCCGTCAGCGTTGGCATGGTGGGCGATTGTCCGAGCAGTCTGGCAAGGCCGAAGTCGGCGATTTTGACTCGCCCGCGTTTGTCGATCAGGATATTCTCCGGCTTGATGTCGCGATGCACAACGCCTTCGTCATGAGCGAACTGCAGCGCATCACACAACTGCCCGACAATGGCGAGCGTTTCTTTGGAGGCCAGCTTTTTGATCGGTTCAGCTCGCAGAGCCTGTCGCAGAGTGACTCCGTCGATGAATTCCATCAACAGAAAATAGATGCCGTCGCGTTGTCCGAATTCGTAAACTGTGACGATGTACGGATGACTGAGTGACGCGAGTAACCGAGCTTCTCGCAGGAATCGTTCGGTGAATCCCGCGTCGGCCGCCATTTCGCCAGGCAGCACTTTCAACGCCGCGATACGATCGAGTTCCTTCTGCCGCACCTTGTAAACCGCTCCCATGCCGCCCTGACCGAGCAAGTGCTGGATCTCCAGATGCGGAAACGCGGCCGACAGCTTTTCCATCGCCGGCGGCTGCCACGCAATCTTTGGTCCCGCGCCGTAGGTGGAACTTTTCATGCCTTGTTGCAGCAAACACGCCGGGCAAAACGTCTGTCCGTTGCTGGTGAGCAGTTCGCCATTGCAGGTTGAGCAGGTGGTTGTCATGGGGAATTCCCGTCGAGCGTCGTAATTGGTCAAACTTCAAAATGTAGGTTGGACATTCTTGTCCGACCGTGGATCGACGGGCAGGAATGCCCATCGTACGTGGATTTTTTGTTGAGGTGTTTTTTGTTCCATGAACTCGATGACCGGCACCGCCCGCCCGGACTTCCGCCCCTCGCCGGCTCGTCCGGCAGGAACGCAGGATTTGAAGTTAGTTGAGCCATCATCAACACGACCGCTCCCCTGCCCAGCTTGCCTGGCAGGAAGCCAGGTTTCGCGGCATCGCTCATGATTCATCGTACAAAACTTTCCATTCCGGTTGGACAAGCCAACCGGGGCGGCCTCGTGTTCATTCTCGCTGGCCAATTTCAAATCTTTCGCTCGTGCCAGGCAAGCTGGCACGGGCGGAGATCAAATGTTGCCCGCAGAACGACGCGACGCCGGTGAGCGGACATCTGCTCTTGGGTTCGTCTTGCGGCAATTTGAAAAATCCTCCCCGGCAGGGAGGATCTACTTTCGACTGTTGCTTGCCATCAATAACCGCTCTATTATCAGGAGAAGCAATTTCCCGCGAACGTTACACGATAAATTGCAGAATTCTTCAAGAGTCCCCCCAAATGACCTCACCAAGTCCAGGCCCTGTCGCACGGCCTCAACGGCGATTTGCGACAACTCGGTGGAGTCTGATCCGACAGGCTCGACATCAAACGGATGCCCCGGCAAGAGCGGCTCTGGAGGAATTATGTCAGGCGTACTGGCTACCGGTGTATGGTTTCATGCGGCGACAAACCCGCGATGTTCATGAAGCCCAGGACTGGACTCAGGGCTTCTTTGCCAGTCTTCTGTCGCGTAATGCCTTCGCGGATCTCAAGCCGGATCTTGGTCGCTTTCGCTCGTTTCTGCTGGCAGCCGCGAAGCATTATGTCTGCAACGAGCAGGATCGAAAGGCGACGGTAATCCGCGGCGGCCTGATTATCGTGCAGTCGCTGGATTATGAGGACGGTGAGCGGCAACTGGCGCAAGAGTTGTCTCGGGAGACTTCTGCTGAAAGCATTTTCGAGCGCCGCTGGGCGCTGGCAATCCTTGGCCGTGTGCTGTCCAGTCTGCGTCAGGAGTATGAAGCTGCCGGAAAGTGCGAGTTGTTTGAAGCACTTGCGGAGCACCTTTCGGGGCAGGCGACGGATGAAACTCTGGTCTCTGTGGCAGAATGCCTGCAGACGACCGCAGAAGCCATTCGAGTCGCGCTGCATCGCCTGCGGAAACGCTATCGCCATCTGTTGCGACACGAAATCAGCCAGACAACAGTTTCGGCGGATGAGGTGGAAGATGAAATTCGGCACCTGTTTCAGGCCTTGAGTCGCGACTGATTTTTTTTCGGCTGTATGATACCTGCGGCCAGGATTGACACATCCTGATCCCGGCGACAGTCCGTTTAACCCGAGCCAGCGGCGAGACAGTGTGGGCGTACTCTGTCTCGCCGCAGGCTCGGGTAAACGATGCAAGTGGCTCTTGGAGCCCCGCGCGGCGCATAGCGGCGGGGTGGCACTGATAAGGCGCGTGAGCTGAATTCAGATTTGTGTGCCACTGGCTTTGCCAGTGCTGGGCTTTGTCGCTTAGACTTTCGGACATGGAAGTGAATGGACTGATCAAGTTGAGAAACAGATGTGAGCTGATGGCGACCGCGTAGTCTGGTGTTTGGATAGTCCTTCGCAGGTAGCTGCGACCCGCGACCAAATGCAGGCGGATTGAACGGCAACGTGGCGATGTTGAGCGGATGTCTGTTCCAGGGCGGTTCGAGCTTCGCTCGAAGGTCCAGCCCGGCAGGCAGGACCTACAAATGAAGTCCGGCCCGGCAGAACCTACTTGATTCTTCGAATACGAATATTCCGATACTGGGCTTCGCCTGGCGGGCCACCGTGGATCTGCAAAGCAATGAGACCGGACTGTTCAATCGTCTCGTCGGTTTCGGTATAGTCAACCGTCTGAAAATCGTTGATCCAGAGTTGAATGTGCCGACCTTCGCAGAGGATGCGGTACTTGTTCCAGTCTCCGAGCTTCAGGACTTTCGCCAGTTCAACTTTATCCGGTGACGCCATCACCTTGTTGCGCCGTGATTCATCGTAGAGCGCGCCCCAGTAGTCCTGACCGAGATCTGCCTGGTATCCGATCATCTCGTGATGACCAGGAATCCGCCGACTGCGAAGCTGGACGCCGGCGTTTGTGGCTTCACCGATCAGGCGAAACTCCAGCTGCAGTTCAAAGTCCGCGTACTCGTCCTTCGATGACAGGAAAAAATTGTTTGGGATTTTCTCTTTCAGCTGTCCGCCAATGATCGTCTCGTCTTCGACTCGAAACACCATCGAGTCCCCGTCCCAGCCCTCCAGGGACTTTCCGTCAAACAGCGTCTGAAAGCCGTCATCGGATTTCTTGTCTTCAAACGGCGCTGCTGTGACAACGCAGATACGAGTCAGCAGGACGGCGGGCACAGCGACGCACGCAATCAGCACTGAGACACGCAGGGATCGAAAGTTCATCGAAGGCTCCTTAAGTTACGAAAAAGTCTCACGGCAGGAGTTTATCGAAGAATTCCACGATACGAAACTGATCACGGGAAGCAGGCGAAGCGAGCCTGACCTCAACCGACACAGGCTGGCTCGCGTCGAAACCCCCGAGCCTCGCAACGAAAAGGGCTGAATTCCTCCGAAATTCATCAGCGGAACCGGGGGAGAAATACGCCGGCGCTCGACTAACAAAAATGCGTGCCTTGAAGAACGAGTTGCGGGCCAAGGCGGCACTCTGTAGATCGACACCGTGGTCCGAGAGTCTGCGATAACGCTGAAAAAAGGTAACTCGACTCAGAGAATCAAGTGACTTTGCTACGCGAATGCGGGCTCGGCAAGTTCGCTGTCTGAATAGTCTACCGGATTGATCCATGATCCATTGTCGTCAGGATCTTCGACGTGTAGTTGAGCGACACTGCCTTCGACCGCGACCAGTGTCACGATCAGATTTCCAACTCGAATCGACTCTCCCGGAACAAGGTCAATCTGGTGGAGCTGCATGATAAAATGGCTACCTTTGTAGAAGACAACACCACGTTCGATTGGAGATTTTTAAATCGCCGTGCGTGTGATGAGACCAGACAAATGGATATTTGCAATGAAGTATCAGCAGAACGCTGACAGGACTCTTCAGTGGTTAGACAGTCGCAAACATCCTCAAAGAGAAGTGAGCGTTATACCGACGACTTCACAATCCATCAATCTCGATTCAAAACTCATTTGGATGTTCGTGACAGCTTTTTTTTTACGAGAGAATTCCTGTGTCTGGGCCTTTTATTTTTGCAGAAAATGGTTCTCGCTTTTCCTTGACAGGTCGGGGGCGATGTCTTTTCAAAAGCATCGCAACCGGTCGGTACAGGACTATTCCTGCTCTTTCGAATGCCTTTGCAATTTCGCGATCAGTTCCTGGCGTGCGCGGAATATACGACTTCGGACAGTGCCTGGCGGGATGTCGATGATCCTCGCGATTTCTTCGTAAGAAAAACCATCGATCTCCTTTAACACAAGAGGTTGCCGGAACTCTTCCGCAATTTCCTGCAACGCCGTCTGAACCATTTGAATCTGCTCCGCCTGCAGCATTGCGTATTCCGGAGCGGACTCTGAGTGTGGATCTGCAGGTTCAAAGCCAGCGGCTTCTTGCAGATGGTCGAGCGACCCGGAATTGATCTTCGGGCGTCGAATCCGGCTGATCGCAACGTTGCGCGCGATCCGGTACAGCCATGAATAAAAACCTGCCTCGCGACGAAATGAGTTCAGCTTCTGCCAAGCCAGGACAAAGGCCTGCTGCGCGACATCGAGCGCATCTTCGCGGGAGCCGAGCGCATGTTCCAGACTATGCACAAGCCGATCCTGATATCTCCGAACCAACTCATCAAACGCGCGCGTTTCTCCTGCGAGCGTGGCGTCGATCAGTTGCAGGTCGGTAGAACTGTTCAAGAGGAATATTCTGCCCGGAACAGGGGTTAGACGAGCAAGTCTGTTATTGGTTGTCGCGTGAGGTCGATCCGGAAACTCCAGTCGGCTTCCCACGCATTGAGAAATAATACATGGCACCGATACCAGAGATCAGCAGTCCGATGCTCATCAGTTGAGAAAACGTGAAATTCGTGCCCATGCGGGGAGCTTCGTCGTCGCGGAGCGATTCCAGGATGAAGCGGTTGACGGGATAGATGATCCAGCCCAGAGCCAGAACGGCACCGTCAAACGGACGACGGCGAAAGTACCAGGCCAGAATTCCCGCGAGCGCAAACGCAGCGAAGGAACTGTAAAGCTGAGTGGGATGCAGCGGAATTGTGGAAAGTGGATCCTCCAGGATTCTGCCTTGCGGAGCCAGCTTTTCAAACGTCAGGCTGTCGGGCGGAAATCGCACAGCCCAGGGAAGGTCGCAGGCTTTTCCGTAACAGCATCCATAAAGAAAGCAGCCGATGCGTCCAAAGCCTTCACCGATAAACATGGAAGGAGCAATGACATCAAACATGGCCAGAGGATTGATACTTCGACGCTTGCAGTAAACGACGACTCCAATGATGCCGCCAATGACACTGCCATAGAATACGATGCCGCCGTCCCACAGCGCAAAGGGAGCCAAAAGCAAATCCATCCCCTGTTTGCCTCCGAAGACCTGATTCCAGTTTTGCATCAGGTAAATGGTCCTGGCACCGATCAGACCGGGGATCAATGCCCACATCATCATGTCCCAGATGGCTTCTGGCGGTTGTCCAATCGTACGGACGCGCCGCGACGCCAGCCATGTGGCGGACGAAAAGCCGACAAACATCATCAGGCCGTAACCAAATACCGGAATACCTGTTTTGATGATCGGCAGCCTGAAAAACGAGGCTGCGACAAGGGCTCCGGGGACGATGAGCCAGAAACCCGCTGACATCGCAGACTCAGCAGCCTCCTTTGACTTCGCGTACATTAGGCCAAAAGCCACTCCGACAATTGCCACCCACAGCAACATCAACCATGCTGCACCGACATGCCATTCATTCCCCACCGCCTGCCATTGCCAAAGATTGTCGAATACAAAACGCAGCAGCACTTTCCGCATAGCGGCAGGATCTCCTGTGGGCTCAATTGTCAAGCTTGTTCAGGCTTGGAGTCTGTCCTGATTCACCAGATTTGTGAGCCGCAAGGCGCTGGCTGCGGGTCATTCGCCTGCAAAAACCGGCGGCTAGCGCCTTGCCGCTCACAAAAACAGCGGTACTCAGACAGGCTCCTGGTGGCAGATAGAACGTCTACTGCCGCTGGAGTTACAGCATGTGACGGATCATAGCGGAGTTGCGGGAGTTAGCGGAACCGCAGGATTTGGTTGTCGATCAGACGTGTCGAACCAACCTTGACAGCGAGCAAGGCCACAGCGGAGTCTGAGCGCTCTGTAAGCAATTCCAGCGTCACAGAATCAGCGATCACCGCGTACCGCACGTCAATACCGCCAACGGATTTCAGGTGGTCGGCCATTCGCCGAGCAATCTCAGGCGGTGCCAGCGTGGTTTCTTCGGCAAGCGTTTCTGCCAGTTTCAGTGCTTGATACAACTGCGATGCCTGTTGCCGTTCAGCGACCGACAGGTAGCGATTTCGGCTGCTCAGCGCCAAACCGTCAGCTTCACGGATGATCGGGCAGGTGACGATCCCGACAGGTTGGTCAAGGTCAACGACCATCTGCCGAATGATCAACTGTTGCTGAAAATCCTTCTGGCCAAAGTATGCGCGATCGGGTTCCGTGACATTGAACAGTTTTGCGACGACCGTGGACACGCCATCGAAGTGTCCAGGTCGATGGGATCCCTCAAGTACCTGAGCCAACTCTGTGACCCGCACGATGGTCTGCGCCGATGCAGTGTACATGGCGGACACAGGTGGAGTGAAGATCAGATCTGCTCCCGCAGCGCGACACATTTCCAGATCCGTATCCAGCGTGCGCGGGTACCGCGTGAAGTCTTCCTCGGGACCGAATTGAGTCGGATTCACGAAGATCGTGGCGACGACGAAATCGCATTCCTTTCGTGCAATCTCAATCAGACTGACGTGCCCCCGATGCAACGCACCCATTGTGGGGATGCACCCGACCGAGCGACCCTGTTGGCGAGCGGCGCGCACGAAGCGGCGGGTTTCCGTCAGCGATGATTCAACGATCATGCGTTAGTGCTTTGTCAGGCTTTAAAAAAGGGGTCAGGAACCAATAGCCAAGTGGCCGGAGGGTGCTCCGCACTCTTGGTTCCAGACCCCTTTTTTAAAGTGTCAACCCAAAGATTTAACGTTGACAAAGCATTAGTAATTGTAGCTGGGGTTCTTTGTATCAAAGTCGCGATCCGTCAGGCGCACCTCCGCTTTGATGTCTGCAAACGTGTAATCTTCAATCACGGGGGGCTTTGCGCCGCTTTTTGCGGGAAAACCAAACTGCTGTACGCGCACCGGCAGACCGGATTTCTCATCGATCCAGACGCGCGTCATATGAAACGTGAATTGCTTGCGAGGGTGCGGGTGGGAACTTTCAATGACGCGGCATTTCATGTTGCCGATTTTGGCGTCTTCGAAGTACTTGACTTCCGTTTCGCCGTACTTGGTTTCGGCTTCCCACTGTTCGATCACAGCCTCCATCATTTGCTGGATGCCGGCCTTCGTGATCGGATAACGATTCTCGGCCATCGCCTGACCGCCGGTCGGTGCCAGTTCCAGGGTGCCGATCAGAGATGCGAAGCCCGCTTCATGCACCAGCAGATTGTTGTTGTTTCTGCCTTCGACAAAAATAACTTCGCGACCAGCGTGAGGATCTTCAAAGTGCATATAGACGCTGAAGGGCTCGTGGCGCACTTTGATCCTGATCGTCTGTGAAATTGTTTGTTTGCCCACGACTTCCGTCTTGGTAAATTTGCTCTCGTAGCCACTCAACTTCTGCACTTTTTCCATGCAGGTCCTGGCGTGAGCCAGTGCAGGTATCAGTGGATGTTCGGTGGCGTTTGAAGTTGGCTCATCCGCGAAAAGCAACTGCCCTGCGATTCCCAGCATGCCACCGACCGCAAAACTCGCGGCAAAACGACGACGTGAAAACTGTGAATTCGATGAAGATGAAGTCCGTGCCATTTTTGTCCTCCCAAAACGTAATTCTGGTCTGCGTCTGCAAGCCCTGAATCGGCAGAAATTGCTGCAGGAACGCGCTGCTCATGGAATCGCCCGAGCGCTGGATACAGTGCAGACCTGTGTCATCAATCGCAGTTTGCGTGCAGATGTCATCAGTCAAAGTCAACGTGAGTCGTCATCCGCCAGGCAGTTTTCGTTTTGGAGCCCGACAAAGCACCAAGTCGTGATAGTGTAAGCGGAATGTGCTCGCATCGGCCAGTCGAAGAATCTGTGGATCCGGTTTTTTCCGGGGTTTTTTGCTGTTAAAATTGCAATTGTGGCAAATGGAGGTCTGTCCTAGACTCCGGCAGAATCTGCTCGTTGGAGTAGTCGAAATCCTCGTGATCATCGGAAGAGCGGGAATGGATTCCTCTCGCAGCGGTCTGCTGTCAACATTACTCATGACGCTTCCACTGATTGTGGTTCCGGCCGTTGCGCTGTTGCGCCCGCCGGGGCAGGTTGGGATCTCTACGGTGGATCTCGAAGCGTCTGAAGGCTCGGCTGACGATTCGCTCTTTGATGGTTTCCCTGACATTGAGTCTGATTCTGCCGGAGCAATCAAGTCGGAAATTCCAGGACATTCTGATCCGCCTCTGATGGATGATGACGATCCTGCATCGAATCCAGAAGACAGCATTTTTCAGGAATTGAATTCTCCCGATCCTGAATCTTCCAGAGATGGCTCGCCTGGTGATTCACTGCCGGGCCGTGCCCACAAAGATCCGTTCCTGCCCGAAGCTGGGCCACCGTCAACGCCGCCGATCAAACAACGAAGAACTAAGGAAGAAGAACCTCGGATCGGATCAGACCCGGATCCTGTGAAGCCGGACGCCGCACAAGCCGTTGAACAGTTAAATGCGATGGGTGCGTTGAAGACGATGTGGTTTGAGGCGGGTGACAAAACACCGGTCGGATTGGCCGTATTCTTTCGCGGCCCGGAGGAACTGACGCGATTCCGCTTCGAAGCCGTCGGAGAAAGTCGCGAAGCCTGTGCCCGAGACGTACTGGAACAGGTCACCCGCTGGCAACAACAAAATCCGGTGCAATAGTTCCGCTTACCTTTTGAAACATGTAGCAGATGAGTCAAGTTTTGTGTGCGATGGCGGAACGATCGAATGTAGGATGGACATTCATGTCCGTCGCATGGCCAGGATCTCGGACATGAATGTCCAAGCTACAGGAATCGCAGCTATGGACCGAGCTTCAGGAACTCGGCCCGTCTCCATTTCACACTCCGGTTTTGGCCAGAATGCGATAAACTTTCGCGGCAGGACGCCGCGACTGCGATTCGACAGGATGTGGCCAAGCGCAACAACTACAATCCATCGGTCTGAGGCGAGCGGCGCAGCCGCGATGCCTCGCTAGAGTCTTCTTAATCTGCATTCCATTATGTGGAACACATCACGGCGAAACACCGCAATCATGCCATACGGCAATGGCCAGATTGCAAATCCCTTTCTCTGCGAAACACATCAGCCTCAGCGGGAAAAACTTCGCTGGCTTGATCGATTGTTTCGCGCTCGAAGGTCTGCACTCGCGGCACTGCAGATTCTTCCTGACGGTGGCCTGGTTCGATCCACTCGCCTCGCGCGTCTCGAAGCCGCACTGTTGATCGCGGATGGAGCAGTCCCTGCTCGCAAGCTGGCTCAAGTGGCCCGCTTGATCGACGCAAAAGAGGTACAACAATTTGTGCAGGTTCTGAATGACAGCTACGATCGAACGCGATCGGCGTTCCGCATCGAACAGACAGCCGCAGGATACATTTTGATGACGCGAGCTGCACTTTCACCCTGGCTCGACCGTCTGCACAATCGTCAGGCGGAAATGAAACTGTCATCCCCGATGATGGAGACACTCACAATCATCGCCTATCAGCAGCCTGTCACTCGAGCTGATGTGGAGGCGATTCGCGGAGTGCAGGCGGCAGAAATGATTCGTCAACTCATGGATCGCAGCCTGGTGCGCATCGGCGGCGAAGACGATTCGCTCGGTCGCCCGTTTCTGTATATTACGACTCGGCAATTCCTTACTTTGTTCGGCCTGCACCGCCTGGAAGACCTTCCCAACTACGCTACACTCCGCCGCCAACGCACCCTGCCCGCGATTGCAGAAGCTTGTCACGATGAAGACGATGAGAACGATGTGCAGGACGAAGCAGCCTGAAGGCGGGACTGCAACCCCATCAATCGCAGACGATGGAGATCATGCTGGACAACGCATTTCGGAATGTCAAGATTTATCAGACAGCATCATCAGTTTCGAAAGGCTCCCATGACATTCCCCCGCGTTTCCACGTTGAAGACGCCGCACCAATTTCAAAAGCGTCTCGATGAGCTGAAACTGGATCTGCCCTTTGATGAAACTGTGGAAACCGGCGCTCACGCACCGCTCGACCAGCCGCTGAGTTCGGTTTGCGGGAAAATCGGCAATCGCTGGTGTATCCTGCCGATGGAAGGCTGGGATGGAACAACGGACGGTCGTCCGACAGACCTGACCCGTCGTCGTTGGAAAAATTTCGGACTCAGTGGAGCGAAACTCATCTGGGGCGGCGAAGCAGTCGCCGTACGTCCGGATGGTCGAGCGAATCCCAACCAGCTCCTGATCAACTCGCATACCGTGGGCGATCTGGAAGCGTTACGAAACATCCTTGAGCGGGCTCACCAGGAACATATCGGCAGCACGGACGACCTGCTGATTGGCCTGCAACTGACACATTCAGGACGCTTCGCCAGACCGAATGACAAGAAACGACTTGAGCCACAGATTGCTTACCGCCATCCCCTTCTCGACGCGAAACATGGGATTACGGACAATGACGCAGTGTTATCAGACGATGAAATCAAGCTTCTGATCGATGATTTTATTGATGCCTGTCGCCTGGCTCTGAAGGCTGGTTTTCGATGGGTCGATATCAAGCACTGTCACGGCTATCTGGGACATGAGTTGCTTTCGGGATTCGATCGGATCGGCGAGTTTGGTGGCAGTTTTGAAAACCGAACGCGGTTCCTGCGAGAGATCGTCGCTGGTATTCGAACGGAAGTGCCGGGACTGGGTATCGGAGTGCGGTTGAGCATCTTTGATTTTGTCCCGTTTCATCCTGGTGCCACCGATGATCGGACAGGCCTGCCGATGCAGGCACGAGACTATCGCTTTGCATTTGGCGGTGATGGTACGGGTCTGGGAATCAATCTGGACGAGCCGCAGCTGTTTCTGGCATTGCTGCGTTCGCTGGAGATCGACCTGCTGTGTTCGACGTGCGGCAGCCCCTATTACAACCCGCATATTCAGCGCCCGGCGTTGTTTCCACCCTCGGACGGTTATCAGCCGCCGGAAGATCCGCTCGTGGGAGTTGATCGACAGATTTCGGCGACCGCAGAGCTCAAACGCCGCGTGCCGGAAATGATCGTTGTGGGTTCAGGTTACTCGTACCTGCAAGAGTGGTTGCCACATGTCGGTCAGGCAGTTCTGCGACTCAAAATGGCCGACAGTATAGGCCTTGGCCGCATGGTCCTGTCGTATCCTGACCTGCCGGCGGATGTGGCATCCGGTCGCGCTCTAACCCGCAAAAAAATCTGCCGCACGTTCAGCGATTGCACGACCGCTCCCAGAAACGGCATGGTCTCCGGCTGTTTTCCACTTGATCCTTTCTACAAAGCTCGACCGGAACGGGCCGAGCTGAAGAAGTTGATCGAGACATCTCGGGAAGCAGAATCGTCACTCATTCCCTCCAGCAAAGAGAAAATGGAATCGATGTGACTTCGGCGTGATATTACGTCATCATATTCGCACAATTCAGATACCCCGATCATTCGTCCGAAGAAGAACTATCATGTCCAATCCCGTGAATAAAAGCATGTCAAAATCTGTACGTCTGGAACCTGCCCGCTGCCTTGCCGGTATTGAACAGGAAATTCATCGCCATTTGAATTTCACGCTGGGGCACCATGATCAGCACGTGGATCCTCATTATCTGTATCGAGCACTCGCCATCGCCGTACGGGATCGACTGGTCGGGCACTGGAAAAATACGCACGAAAAGATCAGTCACAGCGGCAGGAAGCGTGTCTTTTATCTGTCACTCGAATTTCTGGTGGGACGGTCATTGACCAATGCTGTCCTGAACCTGGATCTGGAAGACACCGTGCGCGACAGCCTGAAGAGTTACGGCATGACTCTG
>Ga0163144_10023043_pt1 | contig 12314 bp, 8 predicted proteins | sample OliLak19BULKMAT1_FD_123175 | JGI IMG/M metagenome (GOLD analysis project Ga0163144, IMG submission 123175) | Freshwater microbial mat bacterial communities from Lake Vanda, McMurdo Dry Valleys, Antarctica - Oligotrophic Lake LV.19.BULKMAT1 | ecosystem: Environmental > Aquatic > Freshwater > Lake... | reverse complement strand
GCCATCGACCAGCACTTGCCCGCCTGCAAATACCGGTGGCAGCACGCCGGGGATGGCAATAGACGCGCGCAGCGCGTGCCACAGCAGGCCGGAGCGGTGCTCCATCACGCTGCCGTTGGTTAGGTTTGAGCTAATGCAAAAAAATGGCAGCGGCAAATCTTCAATGCAAAGCTGATCGTATTCTTGTTTAAGCCTAGCGCTAGCCCTTCGGCCTGCCACTAGCGCAATAAACGGCAGCGTGTAATCGGCGAGCGGATTGGACTGCACGAAGGCGCGGTGGTTGCGAAAATACAGCTCTTCATCGCTCCACTGCATGGCAGTTCCCGCCGCAACTATCGCGCCGATGCTGGTGCCAGCAACGGTATCGATTTGCAGACCCGCCTCACGCAGCGCGCGCAGCACGCCCAAATGTGCAAAGCCGCGCGCGCCGCCGCCGCCGAGCACCAATCCGGTGGCATTGCCGGTCAGAAAACGCGCGACGCGCTCAATATCAGCCAGCGAGCGCACGTGGTGCAAAGCGCTGGTGTGACAGGCTAATCGCCATTTTTTTGCCGCACCAGGAACGATTTCTTGCCGATGCCTCAGCACCAGCCTCTGCACTTTTAGCGCATCAGCAACCACATGCACGATGCCCGGAGCATTGGGGTTAGCAGCAGCAGGCGCCTGTTCGGCAATCGCGAACCACATCACCTCATCGGATTGCCGACGGCAAAGCTCAAACCAGCTGCCAGCGGAAAATTCGGCCACGTAAAGCAAAAATGCGTGCTGCTGCTCTAAAGCATGGAAATCCGCAGTGCTGGCATTTTTAAACTCAGATTCGCGCAGCAGCGCCACCGAACCAAAGCGCGCAAGTGAATCCGCTAGCTCCAGCGCGAACTCAAGCACCTGCACGTTTGGCGCGGCCGGCACCACAGCGAACGCTTTACCCGCCCGAAGTGAACCGGCATCTACCGTTCGGATCGCTTCTAAGCGCTGAAAAGCAACCTGGGCGATGTGCAGCATGGCTGCGGCCTGTGAAGTCATCAGCGTTTCGAAATCTGAGCGTTTGAAACGCAGCACCTCGCAATCGCGCAGCGCACGCACGGTGGCGTTGCGCATTTTTCCTGAAAGCAGCGCCATTTCCCCCACCGTTTCCCCCGCGCGCACGGTGCCAAGCCAGATGGGATGGGATTGTCGATCTGAACTTTCCAGCAGCACCGCCATCGCGCCTGCGGTCAGAATAAACAGCGCATCAGGCGGATCGCCCTGCTTGAACAAATCCTGCCCGGCAGGCAGCCATAGCACCTCTAGACATTCCGCAACCGCTGCCAAGGCCTCCGGCGCAAGCGCTTGAAACAGCATCAGATTGGCAAGTTGAATGCTGCCAAAGCGCGGGTCACTCGATGCTGGCGTGCTATTTAAAGTCAAGTTGGGCGCTTATGTTGAGTAACGTTAACCCCGAGTTTATGCGGCGCGGCGGTTTGGCGCGAGCGCTGAAGTCGTTGACTTGGCAATCTGTCGGTCATCCAGCCGCTCGAATATCAATTTTTGGGGGGTTTTGCAGCGATGACGCCCGCTTTCCAAGCGCTAATAGGTTTTACAAGCTTTAGCCGTTAAATCCCTATAATAAAGTCACTGGCTTTTTCAGCAATCATCACCGTTGGCGCATTGGTGTTGCCGCCAATGAGCGTTGGCATAATAGACGCATCAATCACCCGCAAACCCTGAGTGCCATACACGCGAAGCTTTGCATCCACCACTGCCATCGCATCATCGCCCATTTTACAGGTGCCGACCGGGTGGTAAATCGTTTCGGCTTTTTGCCGAATGTAGTCAATAAGCTGAGCGCGGCTGGTTTGACTCGCAGCGGGCGCATACGCGGCGCGCGTGTGAATGCTCAGCGCAGGCTGCGATAAAATTTCTCGGCTTAGCGCCAAACCTTCAAGCATGAGTTCTAAATCCGCTTCAGCGCTCAGATAGTTGGGCTGAAGCCTGGCGGGCGCAGCGGGATCGTTCGAACGCAGCGTTATTTCGCCTCGGCTTTCCGGGCGCAATGGGCAGCAGTGCAGCGTAAAACCGTAATCATTCACGCGCACGCGGCCGTGATCCTCCAGCAGCGCGGGCACGAAGTGAAATTGCAAATCCGGCCGTCCATTCGCCAAAGCGCTGCGGGCAAAGCCACCGGTTTCAGCAATGTTCGAGCTGCCAACGCCGCCGCCGGTGAGCAAGTATTCCAGCCCAATTTTAAAATCGCTAACCGTGTCGTAGGTGATTTTTTCTTTAGCTAACATCAGCGTACACACGTCAAGATGATCTTGCAGATTTTGCCCGACCCCTGGCAAATCCACGCGCGCTGCAATGCCGTGCTGGCGCAGCTGATCCGGCTGGCCCACGCCGCTCAACATCAGCAGCTGCGGCGAATTAATCGCACCGCCCGATAGCAGCACTTCACGCGCAGCGCTAACCGTGCGCAGCGCGCCCGATTTTCGATAGCTGACGCCGGTAACGCGCGTACCTTCCCACGTTAAAGCCATGACCTGGGCATTGGTAATGACCTCCACGTTACCGCGCAACATCGCCCGCTTGAGATAGCCTGCCGCCGTGCTGCAGCGCTTGCCATCTTTTTGCGTGACCTGATAAAAACCGAAGCCTTCTTGCTCCGCGCCGTTGAAATCTTGCTGTTGGGGAAATTTAGCCTGCTGTGCAGCGGCGACAAAAGCGTGGCTAAGCACATTGGTGTGGCGCAAATCCGCAACATTCAGCGGCCCGCCGGTTCCGTGAAAGGCGTCTGCACCGCGCTCTTGATTTTCGCTGCGAATAAAGTATGGCAGTACATCGGCATAGCGCCAGCCGGCGTTGCCGAGCGCAGCCCAATGATCGTAATCGCTGGCGTGGCCGCGTATGTAGCACATTGCGTTGATTGAGCTTGAGCCGCCCAATAATTTTCCTCGCGGCCAATAAAGGCTGCGATTATTGAGCTGCGCCTGCGGCTCGGTGTGATAGTTCCAGTTGAGCGACTTAAATTTCGTTAGCTGCGCCAGCCCGGCCGGCATGTGTACAAACGGATTCCAATCACTGCCGCCCGCCTCCAGCACCAGCACCTGAAAACGCCCGTCTTCGCTGAGCCGATCCGCTAACACGCATCCGGCCGACCCGGCACCCACGATAATGAAATCAACCACGCTGCATCTCACTTGAAAACCTTCGCCCTTTGTAGATTCGCGCAGTAGAGCAAATGCCCAAATCAGGATTGAATGTTCGACTCAGCCGCGACAAGTCAAAAATTTGACGATTCGATAGCTCTGGATCCGGGCCGGATTCGGCCAAATTCGGCCAAATTCGGCCAAATTCGGATTGGATTCGCATTTGTATAGACGCTGTGTAAAGTCGAAGGCTCGCAAAGTAAGCTGCATTTGGCAATCCACCTGCCGTTGGCAATCCAATTGGCATACTTTGCAGCTTCGTTATTTCAGAGCACTACGATCATGCAAAGCACGCAAGCAACGCCTAAAACCACTAACGCCGCTGAATTTCTACGCGCTCAGCAGATTATTCCGGGTGGCGTTAACTCGCCCGTGCGCGCTTTTAAGCAAGTTGGCGGCACGCCGTTTTTTGTGGCGCGCGCCAATGGCCCGTATTTGTTTGACGTCGAAGGCCAGCGCTATATCGACTACATCGGCTCTTGGGGCCCGGCAATTGCTGGGCATGCGCACCCGGAAGTGATTGAGGCGGTCACGAGAACCGCGCGCGATGGCCTGAGCTTTGGCGCGCCCTGCCCGCTGGAGGCCGAGCTTGCCGAGCGCATTGCGGCCATTTATCCGAGCGTTGACTTGCTGCGCTTTGTAAGCTCCGGCACCGAAGCCTGTTTGAGCGCGATTCGACTGGCACGCGGCTACACCGGGCGGGATCGCATTATCAAATTTTCCGGCTGCTACCACGGCCATGCGGACTCGTTCTTGGTGAAAGCCGGCAGCGGCGTCGCTACGCTGGGCCTGCCCAATTCCCCAGGCGTGCCGAGCGTACTCGCCGAGCTGACCCACAGCTGCGATTTCAACAACCTTGCGCAGGTGGAAGAAATTTTTGCGCAGTATCCAGGTGAAATCGCTGCAATCATCGTCGAGCCGGTGGCGGGCAATATGAATATGGTACTGCCTGATGCGGCGTTTTTACCCGGCCTGCGCAGCCTGTGCGATCTGCACGGCGCGGTGCTAGTGTTCGATGAAGTCATGACCGGATTTAGAGTCGCACTGACCGGCGCTCAGGGCCACTATCAGGTCAAACCTGATTTGAGCACGTTCGGTAAAGTGATCGGCGCGGGCATGCCGGTGGGCGCTTATGGCGGCCTGCGTAAGATCATGCAGCACATCGCCCCGCTTGGGCCGGTGTATCAAGCTGGCACGCTGAGCGGCAATCCGATTGCGATGGCGGCGGGTTTGGCGAATCTAGCCATCATTTCGCGCCCTGGGTTTTTTGAAGCTTTGACGCGCCAGTGCGAAAGCCTGTGCTTTGGGGTGCAGGCGCAAGCGGACAAAGCTGGCGTTGACTTCAGCACGGTGAGCCTAGGCGGGATGTTTGGCTTTTACTTTCGCGCCAAACCCGCACGAAACTTTGATGAAGCGGCGCAGGCCAACATCGAACGCTTCAAGCGCTTTTTTCACCAGTGTTTATCACGCGGCGTTTACTTTGCGCCGAGCGCCTACGAGGCTGGCTTTATCTCTATTGCCCACGATGCCAGCGTGATTAATGAAACGCTTGCCGTTTGCGCGGATGCGTTCGCAGACGCATCGCTTGGGTAGCGCGACAATAAATAAACCCTTGACTTGAGAAAACCCAATGGCCCACATGACCCGAGATCCAAGCGCGCCGATGCTAGCGGACATTCAAGCCGCAGCGGCTCGCATTGAAGGCATCGCGCACCGCACGCCGGTCATGCAATCGCGCTTTATTAATGCTGAAGTGGGTGCGTCGGTTTATTTAAAGTGCGAGAATTTTCAGCGCGTCGGCGCGTTCAAATTTCGCGGTGCCTACAACGCAATGGCCGCGCTCACCGAGCCCGAGGCCACGCGCGGCGTCATCACGCATTCTTCTGGCAATCACGCGCAGGCGATTGCGCTCGCAGGCAAACTGCTCGGCATTCCGCGCACGATTGTGATGCCCGAAGACGCGCCAGCGGTAAAGCTTGCCGCCACGCGCGGCTATGGCGCCGAGATTGTCACTTACGACCCCAGCAAAGTGGATCGTGAAAGCCTGTCCTTAAAGCTGGCCACCGAGCGCGGCTTGACACTTATTCCACCGTTTGATCACTTTCAAGTCATTGCCGGGCAAGGCACGGTTGCGCTCGAGCTGCTGCAAGAAGTGCCCGATTTGGACGTATTGCTGGTGTGTTTGGGCGGCGGCGGATTGCTTTCTGGCTGCGCAATTGCCGCCAAAGCGCTGAACCCGGCGATCAAGGTTATCGGCGTAGAGCCGCTGTTAGCGAATGAGGCGCAGCAGAGCTTCCGAAGCGGTCGATTAGTGCCTATTTACAACCCGCCGACCATTGCCGACGGCGCACGCACCTCCATTTGCGAGCGCACGTTTAAAATTATTCAAGCCTACGTCGATGATATTTTGACGGTGCCTGATAGCGCGCTGATCAGCAGCATGCGGGTCATTTATGAGCGCATGAAGCTCGTGGTCGAGCCCACCGGCGTATTGGCAATCGCGGCGCTACTGACAGGGCAAGCGCGCTTCCCCGGCAAAAAAGTCGGCGTGGTGTTGAGTGGCGGCAATGTGGATTTGAAGCAGTTGGGGCAGTGGTTTAGTTGAAAATGCGGGTTTGACGGGCTGTCACAAAATACCACGGCAGCTCTAGCTACCTCGGCAAATCCGGATTCGCGTCAAACGCGGCTTTTAAGTCCGCTGGAATTTCGGTATCACGCGGGAAGTTGACGCGAAATTGCTGGATTTCCAGTTTCAACTCGGCAAGTTTGCCTTCGCGCTGGAGTTTACGAAGCTTGGCAAATGCGCGCTGCAACGCCTCAGGATCGAGCGCTTTTTTGGCTGCTTCGCGCCGGTCTGGCGTGATTTCGGGTATGGTTTCAGGCGCGCTCAGTTCGGCTGATTCGGCGCTGCGCGCGCTCGGCGCGGGTGCGGCATTCATCGCTGCTGCATCTGACTCGCTGATTGCCGTCGATTTATCTGCGGCTTTTTCTGAGTCAGCGCGCGCAATCGCGCCCTCCAAAGGCTGCGCCATTTTGGCCGCATAGGGCTGTGTATCGGTCGCCGAGCCCGCTTGAGATGCAGCTGCAGTCGATTCAGCCGCAGGCTCAGCTACCGGCGCTTCAACAATAGCCTCCAAAGCAGGCATCGCTTGCGCGGAGTTTTGCGGCGCGCGCGCGATGCGCGAACCGGTGACTTGAATCTCGTCAAGCGCCTCTTCTGCTGTGGTTGCGGCCGGCGGCGCATTGGCTAAGTCTTTAGCGGCATCGGCGCGCGGGCGGCTTGGCGCAGCAACGGCTGGGCTGGGCGGCGAGGCTTTGTTTGCAAATTCTGAGGTTGCTTCGGGAATCGCGGCTGGTGCCGCCTGCGGCACTTCCATCAAAGGAATCGGCGCAGATGCAGCGGCAGCGGGCACGTCGGCCTGCGCTATTTCGGCTGGCTTTGCCTGCTCGACTTGCACAGATTGCGGATTCGGATTTTCTTGCAGCATAACGCGCAGCACGCCGCCGCTTAGCACAAGCGCGCCTGCACCGGCCGCCCAGCTGATCCACGTTGGGGTGCGCCGCACGCGAGGCCGCGCTGCGGCAACAGTGCTCGGGGATTGCGTGCCCAACGCTTCAACTAGGCTTTTGCGGACTGGCTGCGCGGCCATCGCCAATATGCGCGCATCTAAATCGGCGGGCGGCTCAGGTTTAGCCCCGGCTCGGCTTTTGTAAGCCCTCAATACGCTATCAAAGCGGGCCAGTGAATCTTTATCGGCGGGTTTGTTGACCGGTTGCGTCATGACAGCACCGCTTTTAATTTGGCCAGCGCATAGCGCAGCCGCGATTTCACCGTTTCACGGCCCTGCCCGGTTAGCTCGCCCATTTGCTCCAGCGTTAAATCACCCTCGGCTTTCATCAGCACCACGTCACGCTGCTCCGGCGGCAGCTCGGCTAACGCTTGCAGCAGGCGCTGGTGCTGTTCTTCATCAAGCTGGGAAGCTTCGGGTGAATCATCACTTCGATGGCTGTCGAGCAAAAATGGAAAATTCGCTACCATATCGTCAAGGCTCTGCATCGGCGCGCGCTGGTTGCGGCGCATTTGATCAAGCGCCAAATTGTGCGCCACCTTGTAAAGCCAGGGCTTAAACGGCGCGCCAGAAAACTGAGTTCGCTGCTGAATCACTTTTTGCCAAACCTCCTGATAAAGCTCTTCACCAATGGCCGTGCTGCCCATCAGCCGCGTTAAATAGCGCCAAAGCGGCGCGCGGTGGCGCTGATAAAGCGCGTTAAATGCCAAGGTATCGCCCGCAATATAGCGCGCAAGCAAGCGCTCATCATCTTGCTCTGCAATTGGCTGTGGTAGAGCGCTCAAGCGGTGCAGCCCAGTTTGGATAGCAAAGTGGCGTGCGGGCGCACGGCGTTGAGTTGAAAACTTAAGGGCGATTTGATGGCGCATAGATCGGCAAACGACTTAAACGCGCAATCGGGGTTAAAACCCATCGCCTGCAAATCGTCATGAATTCCGAGCAGCATCTAAGCCGCCTGCCCTTTGCAAGCAAGCGAATGAGCCAGCAAGCCCCCGAAAGCGGCATCAGAGCGCTCAATCGTCGCGCCGCCTAAACATAGATCACCCTGATAAAACACCACAAACTGACCCGGCGTAACAGCGCGCTGCGGCTCGGCAAAGCGCACTTCTAGCGCATCGCCGACATAAAATATTTCGCAGGCTTGATCCGGCTGGCGATAGCGCGTTTTTGCAAAACCCTGCCAGCGCGTTTGCTTGGCTAGCGGATTTTCGCCAATCCAGTGCGGGCTGCTGGCCTGCAAGCTGTGCGCGTAAAGTTCGGCGCAATCGCCCTGATTAACGATAAGCACATTGCGCTCAGCATCTTTTGCAACCACAAACCAAGGCTGGCCGTTACCGTCTTTTTGCCCGCCTATACCCAAACCGCCGCGCTGGCCAAGCGTGTAAAACTGCAAGCCCTCATGCGGGCCGACGTCTTTGCCGGCCAGCGTTTGCATACGGCCGGGTTTTGGCGTTAAAAAACGCTTCAAAAATGGCACGAAATTGCGCTCGCCAATAAAGCAAATGCCGGTGGAATCTTTGCGATCATGGTTCGCAAGGCCAAATTCCAGCGCCAGCTTGCGCACCTCCGGCTTTAATAGCTCCCCGAGTGGAAACAAGCTTGCGGCTAGCTGCGCTTGATTTAGCTGATGCAGGAAATAGCTTTGATCTTTATTGGCATCACGCGCTTTCAGCAGCGCAAACGCGCCGTTTTGCTGATGTTTACGGGCGTAATGGCCGGTCGCAATGGATTTTGCGCCTAGCGCGCTGGCGTGCTCGATAAACGTTTTGAACTTCACTTCGCGATTGCACAGCACGTCCGGATTGGGCGTGCGATTGGCTTTTAGCTCGCTTAAAAAATACTCAAAAACGCCATCCCAATATTCGGTGGCAAAATTGCGGGTGTAAAAATCAATGCCCAGCGTTGCTGCCGCTTGGCGCGCGCTTTGCGCATCGGCCTCTGCGCTGCAAGTGCCGCTGGCGTCATCCTCTTCCCAGTTCTTCATAAAAAGCCCGGCCAGCTTTACGCCCTGCGCCTTTAACACCAGCGCCGCAACTGAGGAATCTACCCCGCCAGAAAGCCCGACGATCACCATCCGCGTTTACCCCTCATGGCAAATCTAAAACCCAATCAATTGCAGGACGTCTAGCGGGAATTTTGCGCCTGCCACATAGTGATCCAAGCAGTGCAAAACCATCGGGCTGCGCATGCCGATCGGGTGCGCGATTAGCTCAGCGCGCGTCAACCACAGCGCTTGAATAATGCCGGTATCCAGCGCGCCATGGGTACACTGCAACGCGTTTGCGGCAAACGTAAAGCGCACAAAAGCGCTCTCAGCGGTTTGATACTGATACACCGCCACTAAATGTTCCAGCGCCACTTCCCAGGCGGTTTCTTCCAGCGTTTCACGCACCGCTGCCGTATGCAGGCTTTCGTTCGGGTCTAAATGCCCGGCCGGCTGATTTAGACAGCGCTCAGACCCCACCCATTCTTCGACGAACAAAAAGCGCCGATCAGCCAGCGGCAGCGCCGCATCATCAGGGTGTGCCACGATGGTGGCTACTGTTACGCGCGGTTTAAACGGGCGCTTATCCTGTATTTCAGCGTTTGGCTTTAGATTTTCGATAGTTTTATTCACCGCTGGATTGTCTACAAATTGCGCTCTATTTGCGAGCAGCATTAAGACGCAGGCTAATCTTCGTCGCGCTCAGGTTAAAAATAACGTTTGCGTGACTTTCGATGCTGCGAAAACCCACTGCGCTCAGGCATTATCGCGCGTTCACTCACAACCCGAGCCATTTCATGCGACTTTTGACCGCCAGCATCGCCCTAGCGCTGTCCTTTTCCGCCCACGCCGTTGAAGGCATGTGGCAGCCGCACCAGCTGCAGGCGCTTGCCAATGATATTGAAGCCAAAGGCTTAGCGCTTGATCCTAAAAAAATCGGCGATCTAAACGCACATCCGCTCAACGCGATTGTGGGTTTAGGCTTTTGCACCGCTTCATTTGTGTCGCCGATGGGTTTGGTGGTTACCAATCACCACTGCGCCTATGGTGCGATTCAGTACAACTCCAAACCTGAGCGAAACTTGTTAAAGGACGGTTTTTTGGCTAAAAAAATCGGTGAAGATTTACCGGGCGAGCCAACCTTACGGGTTTTCGTGACGCAATCGATTAACGACGTCAGCGCGAAAATCCGAACGGGCCTGCCTGAGGGCGAAACCGTCGGCCGTAAACGCTTTGATGCGATTGACGAACGGCAAAAGAAGCTGGTGAAAGACTGCGAAAAAGGCGGCGGCTTTCGCTGCGATGTTTACGTATTCCACGGCGGGGCCAGCTATTTCCTCGTCAAGCAAATGGAAATTCGCGACGTGCGTTTGGTGTACGCGCCGGCCGAGGCGATTGGCAAGTTTGGCGGCGATACCGACAACTGGATTTGGCCGCGCCACACCGGCGATTTCAGCTTTTTGCGCGCCTACGTCGGCCCGGATGGCAAACCGGCGGATTTTTCCCCGGCCAACGTGCCGTATCAGCCAAAATCGTATTTAAAAACCAGCGCAAGCGGCGTTTCAGACGGTGATTTTGTGATGATTGCCGGCTATCCAGGTCGAACTAATCGCTATCGGCTAGCGGAAGAAGTTAACGATGCGATTAACTTCACCTACCCGACCCAAATCAAGCGTCTGCAGGAGGTTTTGGGCGTGATTGGCACTGCCAGCAAAGATCGGCCCGACGCCGCGCTGAAATACGCAGCCTCCATCGCATCGCTCAACAATGGCCTGAAAAACTTTGAAGGCAATCGCGATGGCTTTCAAAAATTTGATGCGGTGAAGCTCAAGGCCGATGAAGAGCAAACCATACTGGCCTGGGCCGCGAAAAATCAGCCGAAAGGCGTGCAGGCCTATGCAGATCTAAAAGCGCTGCTCGATAAAGCCAGAGCAGTGCGAGAGCGCGACCAAATTTTGAACTACATGAATAACAGCGGCTTATTTACCACCGCCCGGCTGATTTACCGCGCCAATATCGAGCGCGCCAAACCCGATGCAATGCGCGAATACGGCTTCCAAACGCGGGACGACATTCGCCTAGAAGGCAGCCTGCGCCAGCTCGACAAGCGCTGGGATAAAATCGTAGATCGGCAAATTTTGGACTACGTTTTTAGCAACTATCTAAAGCTGCCTAGCGCTCAGCGGCTGCCCGTATTAGATCAATGGCTAGGCGTGCAGGGTGATAGCAACGCGATGACAGCAAAGCTTGATGCCTTATTTAGCGGCACTACGCTGGGCGACTTAGAAACGCGGCTTAAGCTCTTTAAAGCGGGCAGCGCAGCGATTGAAAAATCAACCGACCCCGCGCTGCAAATGGCGGTGGCACTGATGCCCATGATCTTAGAGCTGGAAAACACCGTCAAAACCAGAGCCGGCTTAGAAACCCAGCTGCGCCCGGTTTGGATGGATACCCGCATCGCATTCGCCGCCTCACAGGGGAAAACGCTGTACGCCGATGCCAACAACAGCCTGCGCGTCACCTACGGCAACGTGATGGGCTACAGCCCGAAAGATGGCGTGCAAATGCAGCCTTTTACCTACTTGAACGGCATTGTTGAAAAGCACACGGGAACTGGCGAATTTGATGCCACCAAAAAGCAGATAGACGCGATCAAAGCCGAGCGCTTTGGCCCGTACGCGGTCAATTCACCCACCGGCAAATCCATTCCGGTCAACTTCCTAAGCGATCTGGACATTACCGGCGGCAATTCCGGCTCACCCACGCTAAACAGCCGTGGCGAGCTAGTCGGGCTAGCGTTCGATGGCAACTACGAAGCCATCAGCTCAGGTTGGGTATTCAACCCGAAACTGACCCGCACCATTCACGTCGACAGCCGCTACATGCTCTGGCTGATGGACGAAGTCGATGGTGCCGACAATTTGCTCAAAGAAATGAAGATCGTGCAATAGTCAAAACGCTTGCAGCCTGGGGATTCTCGCTACCTTTAGTGCAACCGAGGCTGCAAGCGTGAGCAACAACGTAGACGATCAGGTCATGCGCCACTTGGCCGCACTGCAATCAGAACTCACGCAATTTAGAACTGAAATGCGGGCTGAGTTTGAAGATGTGAAACAGCTATTGGATAAGTTGGAAATAGGTTTCATGGATTCAAGATTGGCGCACGTCATCAATTGAGTTGAGAACTTTAGGATTCGAAACGCCTTGAACAGCTCCCTCGCCCCGCCGTAATAGATTGATTTTACCTAATATTATTTTGGGGAGAGGGCCGGGGGTGAGGGGCAATGTCATAAAGTTAAGGGTTTTCGTCATTGCGAACGAAGTGAAGCAATCCATGTAGACGCGCGGGAAGATCAAGATGGATTGCTTCACTTCGTTCGCAATGACGAGGGTTCTAGCAAGTACGAGGCACAGCAACAAGCGATGGAATGCCGCAGTTTTCTAGATAATGAGGTTTTGGCTTAACTTAACGGCATTAGCTGCCTATGCAATGTCATTAAATTAAGGGTTTTCGTCATTGCGAACGAAGTGAAGCAATCCATGTAGACGCGGGAAGACCAGTGAAGGGCAAGGTGCTGG
>Ga0163144_10023040_pt1 | contig 12315 bp, 10 predicted proteins | sample OliLak19BULKMAT1_FD_123175 | JGI IMG/M metagenome (GOLD analysis project Ga0163144, IMG submission 123175) | Freshwater microbial mat bacterial communities from Lake Vanda, McMurdo Dry Valleys, Antarctica - Oligotrophic Lake LV.19.BULKMAT1 | ecosystem: Environmental > Aquatic > Freshwater >... | reverse complement strand
CTGCGCAACAAGCTGCTGAAGCTGCATGCCGTGTTTCTTCTCGTAACCGTGGCGCCAATGTACGCGGCGTTACTCATTGTTTGGCTGTCTGCTTCGGAGAGGCCGCAAATTGTCGAGTCCGCGTTCAGCGGCAACGTGTATTGGTACGCTGGTTTTCTCGCGCTCCGCATCGCAGCGATCGGCGCGGTTCTTCAATGGCTGCTCGTGCCGGTCATTAAGCAGAACCGTCTCGAGTCGGTTCTCCAAGAGCTTGGCGCGGGAAAGCAGGCAATCCTCGCGATCACATCAACATTGGTGCTTCTGGACGACTTTCGTCGCAAGGGCAAAGCAGTGCTGGAGGCAAGGACGGCAAGAGGCCTTGTCGGAGACAGCTGGCTGGCGCGATGGGGGGCGGTCCTGTCGACAATCAGCCCCCTCATATACATCAGCATCATCTCCGGAATCCAACGCTCGGACCTTTGGCATCATAGGAATCTCGCGATCATAGGATTCAAAGCCTCCGGCTCTGGTCGATCGGAGTACGTCGTGGTCGATTTTGCGATCGTGTTCTGGTTTGTGACGATCGCAACGATCGCTGCACTCGGCGCACTCTAAATGACTGCGCAACAAACGAAGCTAGTCACCGTGGTTGGAGGAAATTTTTCCGGCCGGACGACATACCTGCGGCAAAAGTCCGAGTTTCAGTCGGTCAGTGCAACCAATCGATCGGCACATCAGTATTTGGGCTCTGACATTGCAAACTTTCTTTCGGGTGTGGCGAAGACGGTGCTTGACGAGATCCTTTTGCACGCGGGGGCAAATGCGCTTTGTGATATATGCTGGATCGACGAAGCGCTCGACGAACTACATCTCCGCGGTACGCTAGAACAGAATCCTTTTACCCTATCGGGGGGTGAACAGACCCTTCTGACAATTCTGACGCTGCTCTCGCTTAGGTCACCCGCGATCGCCCTTGATTGCGCTCTCGAACAATTGAGCCCGCAGAACAGGTCCCGCGTCTTTTCCCTGATGAACCGCCTCGATCCGCTTCAGGAGGTATTGGTTGCGGACAACAGGCTGAACGAATTCCCAGTGCATCATGATTGCACTCGCATCGAACTCCGCCAGCGCCATATCGATAGCGTCGTCGACCCCAGCCAATACGTTCCATACGTGCACCCGCCTTCAGTGATCGACGTCGAGGGCCTTACCTTCAGTTATCCGAAAGGGAGGACGATTTTCTCCGACGCGTGTCTCACGATGGAACCGGGGCGTGCGTATCTGCTGACTGGCGAAAACGGCGCTGGCAAATCGACGTTTTCAAAGTTGCTGTCCGGTCTCTTGCGACACGATGCAGGAGTCTTGATGGCCAATCGGACAATACTCCAGCCACACCGACGTCCATCAGAACATTTCGCATATCACTTCCAGAATCCTGACCTGCAATTGTTCTCCCGTACCGTAATCGAGGAAGTGAGGCTCTCCGCACGAAGGAAGCATGACGACCATGTAGTGAACCTTCTGCGCACCTTTGGGTTGGACATGCTGCGCCACAAGCACCCCATGGATCTGCCGTTCTCACTCAGGAAGCGACTTGCGATCGCAGTGACTATAGCGATGGAGCGGCCGTGGATTATTCTCGACGAGCCGACGATTGGTCAGGACGACGCGGCTATCATCGCGATTGCCGATATCATCAAGACACAGGCAAGGGCGGGCACCGGCATTCTCGTTGTCTCGCACTCACGGGACTTTCTACGGCTCTTTAAGGACGGCGGCATCGAGGTGCGAGATGGCAAGCTCTGTGAGCAGGTAAGCTGAAATGGAAGCCAGTTTGGGCAATGCCCGCATTATTGACGCTTTTACCATGCTCGCGCGCGAAGTACCTCAGGCCATGCCTATAGTACCCGCAGCCAGTAGAACGCTGTTCGTTTGCCACCAGCACATTCTGCCAACTCTCCAACCGCTGATGGCTTACATTGCCTCGGCGCTCGTTCCGCCCGAGAACGTTTTTTTGTTGGGCAAACCCTATTCCACGATCCGTGCGGTCAGCGAGTCCATGACCGCACTTGGTGTCCAGCTCGTCGAAAACCGGACCCAGTTGATACCCGGCCGGTACGCAGAATGCATTCGGCGCGACGTTGATCTCCTTTGGCAGGCAGTGCTGCAGCGCGACAACGTCGACAACAGTACTGCCGTCGTGATCTTGGACGAGGGAGGCGTGCTGACAAGCTCAGTTCCACAGCGCTTGATCGGGAAGACGGTGGCCGTCGAGCAGACGCAGTTTGGCGCCCGCCGCTCCGATATTCGCGTTCCGACGGTGCAGGTCGCCACAAGTGCCGCGAAGCGACACTTCGAGAGCGGGACCATCACAGACGGAATATGGCAGCGATTGACCCAGGAAGGAAAGTTGCGACAGGGCCAGAGCTACGGAGTGATCGGGCTCGGGTTCTTGGGATTCCGCCTTGCCCGAAGACTCCACGCCGCGGGATTCAATGTCTTGTCATTCGACCCTCGCCTCACGCAGCGAGATGTCGAGGACCTCCAACTTGCACCCAGTATCGACGAGCTTCTGGCAGCTTCACAGGTCGTGATCGGCTGCTCTGGCTTCGATGCAGTACCCCCTCGTTCAAACCTGAGGCCCGGCGCCGAGCTGATATCGGTGTCTTCTTCCGACATCGAATTTTCCGGCCTCCTGATCGAACACCGCGCAATCCGCACGCGTCTGCATTCGCCCATCCAGCTCAAGCCCATCGGCGAGGGGCCGGTCATCGCCAACGGCGGGTTTCCCTATAACTTCGATGGAGTCCGAGAGTATGAGGATCCCGCTGATATATTGCTAACACGACTGCTGATGATCGCTGGCGTGGGCCAGGCTCTACGCGCTGGTCCCAGTGGCCGATTGAAGCTCAGGCTGGATGCAGGCCTCCAGCACGCATTAACGGCGTTCTGGGCGCGCCACTTCAGCACGCATACGCACAACATTCCAGATGACCGCGCGTGGTGGATAGAAAACAGTAACCCAAAGGTACCTGCGCAATGAACGATACAAATCGGCACGGCTATCAACTTCACACCACCACTCCCGTCTATCTCGAACTTGTTCGGAAGCACACAGAGCCTTATACGTTTCAGCTTAACGGCGAAGACATTCTTGTTCTACCCGGCGTGATGTCACCGAAATACGACTGGGCAGGGCACTTCATGATCGAAAAATTGCCGGCCGTCGAAGGAAAGGAGTTCCTGGAGATAGGCAGCGGCTGCGGGCTGGTGTCGATGGCCGCCTTTCGTCGTGGAGCAAACACCGTGCTGGCGACAGACATTAGCCCGCAAGCTGTCGAAAACACGCGGCTAAACTTCAAGCGGATTGGCGCAGAACAACGATGCCGTGCCATCCAAACCGATATGTTTCAAGGTATCGACACGCAATTTGATGTCGTGGTTTTCAATGCACCATATCACGGCTGTCGTGCGGCGGATGATCTTGAAAAGGGCGTTGCTGACAACGACTACACTGCACTACGCTCCTTCTTTAGCGGCGTGTCATCGCGGTTGCGGCGAGGCGCTATTGCGGCTGTTGGCTTTTCAAGCTCTGGCGATCACGAGCTTTTCACCCAGCTGAAGTCATCCTGTGGATTGATTCCAGTCGCACAGTATGAAGACATTCGCGATGGATATCAGTGCGAAGTACATTTGCTCCGCAAAGATTGAGGGCGATCACTTAGGGAGGGTTAATGTATGCGCATCGCACTTGGGACGGAAATAGATCACGTTGCAAGTTGGTTCGCGACGGGTGAAATCTTGTTCTGTCATTTAGCGCTCCGCATCACGGTGAATGGGAGCTCTAGCTATCGTGATTTTGTATGCTGCGACAAGAAAGGCTATGAGGAATACTTTAAGACATCTGATTCGCATTTTTCTGTCCACAGCTCACTCATTCACTGGCTTAGAACCCCTGGCGCAGTGGGGCCGTACGACCTAAGTAGTCCGATGCTTATATCTACTGCTGAGATCGCGGATCACTCAGGTAATGTGCGACTCACGTGCGAGCCACCGAAATGGCACTTAACGGATAGAGGAGGTCAGGCGTTCCCAGGTGCGGAGGCAGGGGCTCCCAAAAGTGAAGGTCAAGACGCTAAAAACGCAAGGAGAGGCAAATATCGCCAGATTCTTGCGAAGTGTTTCCCAAATTTGATTGGCCACTCGCTATGCTCGCTAGGGATAGCCCGAACAGCAGAATCCTCAGATGAATCGGCCCCAACGCCCAATAGCAGAGACACGACCGGCTACGGGTTGGCGATTTACTACGTTCAGAGCGCACCTACCCCCGATCCCAACCTTTCAGCCAAACTGATTCAATCCGGACTCGTTCATCTTTCCGCAGAGCTTATGCGCAGCATCGCCGAAATCGACAACGAATACAGACGTGTCCAAGGTGAAGTTGCATTGAAGTCCGATGCTTTCGCCACGACGATCACGAGCTTTCCAGCCCTCCAGGCCGCAGAGCTCGAGATCAGGCGACTAAAATCTAAAATAGATCGCAGCATGTATGGCGTCGCTTGTGTGTTGTGGAACCGAGAATTCATACTTGAACACAAGCTGGACCAAAAGCCTTGGTGGAATCAAGCACCCGGCACCGTAAATCTACCTGATCTAAAGAAAGCCTTGGCAACGATTGTCAGCTACGGTCTAGGAGAAACTCATGCGCTAACGGAGGCTGAGGCTGAGCGCATACTGAAGAGCTCGACTAACGCGCTCGGACAATATGCGGTACAACAAATTGAAGAGAAGAAGGAAAAGGAACTCTGCGCGCTACTCGATTCAGCTGTGAATATTGCGACCGGTAAGCCTGACGCGAGTAACGTGAACGAGGCACTACTAAGGCTACCTATTATTCTTTCTGGTTGCAACGACTCAAGCAAAGCGACTTCCAGCACCTACGAGGCCGTACTTGAAGTTGCAAACGGCCCAAGTCCGCTTTTTCCCTTAGCATTAACATATCTATCCACAGTTTTTCTTGAGCTCCGCGAAAAGAAGCTGCTCGAAGAAGACAAAGTTTGGCTCGCTTCCTCTTCACCAACTGTTTTCACATATTCGTTTAAGCCGTCACGTCTTTTTTGCTTCACCAGGTTTCAGACCATGTTTTCCGATGCCGACATATCGTTTGGGCGACTCGGGTCACTGAGATCAAGAATTATGGAAGATTGTCCAAAACTGTTCATAGACAATATCAACGTGTCGGAAGATAGTTCGGCAAAGAATATATTGATAAATGTTCGGCTCTCGGCGTCAACAGACCAGCTGAAGGGCGTTGGCGGATAAGGTAATCAAATGGACAATAGCAAAGTTCTGTCTGGTTGGTTTGCTGACGAATCGGTAATTTTCTGGCATGCAGCCGTTAGGATTACTGTGGACGGAGCGCCCACTTTTCATCACGCAGTTTTTGGAGACAACGACCGTCTGGCCGCGTTTGAAGATTCAATCAGTCAGCATTTTGCAATATTCCCGTCTGAAATCGGTAAGCATGAGGAAAAAGAAATGCTTTTTCCTATGGTCACGCTTGGTGCCGCTAACGCGGTGGGAAGCCAACATCTAGGCGGCGAGCATTCCGAACGCTCTTCCCTCCCGCTTGGCGGAGACATGCTTGGCAAAGTGTGTCTTGAAGCCACACAGCAGGTCGATCCACAGCCAGCTGCATTGAGTCGCAACGAACACTATTACGACTGCATCACTAGCTGCTTTCCCTCTTTATCTGGAAAAAAGCTTCATGGATTCTTTATCGCAAAGGAAGTTTCAGGACGCCCAACACGTGGCGTGTCAGGATTTTCAGTAGTTGCGTTCTATGCCTCTGATGAGGACCAGAATGCCTCCAGCATTACTCGCGCAATTGAGCAGCTTTCCTTAGAGTTGTTGAGGCTCGCAGTGGGCAAGTTGAAGATTTTGGCGGAGTCAACAGAAGAAAAGAGGAATCAAGCGGAAATTTTTAAGCGTTTGCGCGAACCATACAAAAAACTTGGTGTGGCCGTTTCGATTATCGCGGAGTTCTACGATGCAATGCAGGCTGCAATACTTGGGCCAGGGGCCCCTTTGTGGTTCGATAGGTCTGCAAACCGCGCATTTATCAGAGCGATTTATGCTTTTGAAGATGCTAATTTTGGCGCGGTAGAGCTTGCGGGTGAATGGCTTAAGACGATTCATCCTCAGCTTCGATGTGCTCATAATGGGAATGAGATGCTAAACACCTATTGGAAAAACAAAAATGCATCGACTGAGACGACATCTAAAGCGTTTAAGCTCGATGCAACTAGAGAGATACGGCTGCTTCATCATCGCGTTGTGACTCTTCTTTTCGCTGGAATCAGCAAAGACGAGATTTTCGCAATGAGGAACGATTTAGAGCTAGATGAAGGAAAATTTTTTCAGGCGCATGAGAAGCTAGCGCCGATTTCGTTTCTTAGACATTTTTTTCAATGTGCTGCTTGCATTGATCCGCAAAAGTCAGTCGCCTTGTTCAGCCGACATGTGTTTCACGGTTCCTCCCTAGAGTCCATGGCGGATTTCACCGAATGGTTAGGATTGCAGCTGCTGGCTGCTGGGTTTGATGTTTGCCCACATAGTTGTTTTAGCAACGAAGGCGCGCTCATTAACGCCACGCGACAAAGTTTGATGCGCGCACTTAATACCAATGAGTTGTCGGCCGACTCTTTTTCACTCTATCTAACGAATTTCATTTGTTTATCCGCTGGCATCGGGTATAGGTTTGATTCGCTTTCGTTCACCGAGAGTAGTCTGCAATATAAATTTGTTGCCAATCCTAAGCCTCAAATCTCAAATGAGCCGCTGCAGAAAAGCGGCTTGAGAGACAACGCCATTCAGCAAGGCCCTTTTTTAGCTGCGAGGTTTTCTACCAGCGTCTCACGGGATGAGGCAGGAGTTTTGCTTATCGTGAAATGGGGCTCTCCGTAATGGAAAAAATTGTCGTATGGACTTTCAATCACGCCGTGAAAGCTGGCCGTTTTCACAAGTGCACTGCTACCCGCAGTACCCAGCCGCCCTCTACTGTAGAGGTTTCGGTTGAGTCGGCTATTGACGACTGGGATGGCTTCATAGATGCGATTGAGCTTGAGATGAAAGATGGCGCCTGCTTCAATGTCGTTATTTTGCACTGTGAACCAAGCCGGCAAACGGAGGTTCAAACGTTGATTGCAGACAATCCTAGATTTGGCCTCATATTCATGTCTAACCGCGGCCGCGAAGGATTGGCTGATTTCCAATCCGTTGAATGCAAGGCGCAAGGTGTAGTCGCCATAACTGATATTACGGCTGATGTAGTAGTTTCGGAACTTACTCGGGCTCCAGATTCAAGAGTTAAGTGTTTCTTAGATGAGCTTTTGCGGGTGTTTAGCGCGGAAAATTCAGGCAATGCTCGGAATTCCTTTGTTGAGTGTTTCTATCTGTATTTTCCCGACAAAGAGTCCGAGTCCGAAATTAAGAAGGGCAGAGACATTGCGTCATTTATCGATCAGTACTACAGATTATCGTTATCCACGTGTAGCCCAGACTTACTGGAGGAGCAGCGCGATCTTATAGCCAAGTTGCGGGTGCTCGGGGTGACAATAGTGGCTGACCATCGTGAATAGACTTCCGCGGTATTTTGCGGAACTTCCGACGAAGGAGTGTCGCAACTTGTCGCAGATTCGGCACGGTTGGCTTGCCAACACGGTGCTTTACCTGTCCGCATTGGATTGGCAGAACGCCAACGAAGCTGAGCGCAAAAACTTTTTGCAGCAGGCCGCTGGTCGGCTCGCGCAATTGGGCAACCTGCTCTCGCAAGAACCGGACATCTTCGATCCGATGAAGATACTTGAATATCTGGGCACTGGTAAAAACTCCGACGGCGCACGGATAGCCGCTGTGCGGGAGGCGTTGTGTGCCAGTCAGCGCACACCGCGGTGGGTATTGAAACTGCTTCATCGCTGCTCACGGCGGAGAGCTATCTGTCTCGGTCGACTCGAACGTCTGCACTGCACAGCGAGAGACCAGCGCGCCTATGCGCAGTTTCAGGCAAGCTGCAGACGATTGCATGGCGCACTCGATCGGCTTCCGCGAGGCCCCGTACTGCCATGAAGGAACTCACCCTACTCTTTATCGACGACCAGATTGGTAGTAGTACCTCGCACCAGCGAGCGCTCGTCGCGCGTTTTGATGAGTTGAACCAGAGGGTCGGACTCGACTTCCGCTTCTGTTCGGGGCAGATGCGATCAGCCACAGTGGTCGTAAACGACGTTGGCCTCTGCCTGGATTTCGTGGCTGCTGCATGCGAATTTGGCTCCCCGTTGCTGTTGCTCGATCTAAACTTCGACTCGGGCTCGCTGAACGAATACGGGTTTCCTGCGGGGCGAGACGGCGATCTGGTATTTGGCGAGGCGATCTACCAAGCAGTTCATGCGCGCTTTCCCTCGCTGCCGGTGATCTTTGTCACGAGCAAACCCCAGAGTGAAAGCAATTTTCCCGAGGTCGCCTACCTCAACAAGGAATCGCTGGGGTCGGATGCGTTCGTTCGTTGCGTTCTGCAAGCAAATCTGCTGCGTGTAGATCTTGTGCGGTCCATGGTCGGGGTTCCGGATACCCACGTTTTCGCTAGCAGCTCAATGGGGCAGTGCTATTCCAACGCCCATCTTCATGCGACATCCCGCGGCAGCATATTGGTGCGGGGGGAGTCGGGAACAGGAAAGGAATATCTAGCGGACTTTATCCACCGGTCGAGCGGACGCACTGGACGTTTCATTGCCATCGACGTCGGAACGACGCCAATGGCACTCGCCGAGGCGGAGTGGTTCGGCATTGAGAAGGGAACAGCGACTGGCGTCGAGAAGCGCGTCGGAAAATTCGAGCTTGCCAATGGTGGCACGCTATTTCTTGACGAGATCGCCGATGTCGACCCGGTTTTGCAGGCAAAGTTGCTGCGCGTGCTCGAGACCAAGGAGTTCTGTCGTGTAGGCGGCCGTGAGCCCGTTGCAGCGGACTTTAAGCTTGTTTGTGCAACTTCGCGAGATATTGCCGCAATGGTTGTAAACGGAACGTTCAGGGAGGATCTGTTCTACCGAATTGCCGACGTGACCATCTTGCTGCCGCCGCTGCGGGAGCGACCAGAGGACATCAGGTTGCTTGCAAACCAAATAGTCGCGGCCGCGTGCAGTGAGTTGGGCATCGGCAACGTTACTTTGTCGGCCGAGGCCGAGAGGTATCTCGAGGGCTTGCCGCTGCGAGGCAATATTCGGGAGCTCCGCGGTTTATTGAACCGCGTCATGGCGGGTGTCTCAAGTCACGCTGTCGTGCAGCGGAGCAGCCTGGAGCAATACACACAAAAGTGGCCGCTGCCCGATATCGGTCGAGAAAATACTCAAGATCGGGAGTACGTACCTGGGACTCTCGCAACAATAGTGGGCTTGCCCCATCTCCTGCCGGATACTGACCAGGTCGCCACCGTTGAGGCTCTCCGAGGAGCCGCACCAAAGTTTGATAGTTGGGTGCTTCGGGCCTCGACGCGCCTTGTTCGTGATGCACTGCTGGCGTCTCGCAATCCGGTTACGGGTCGCTTCAACAGGCAGCAGGCGGCCCAGCTCTTGGCCGGAAGCGACCGCCTGGTCGGTCAGGAGCCGCTTAGGCTACTGAATCGCATGCTCCAGAGAAGGGTTTCTCGGCCCCTTACACAGCAGGACTGCGAGGAACTTGTGAACGAACTTCCTCAAGGAGTAGCGCGATGAGATTCGTTCTGCCGTTACTCTCTCGACAAGCATCATCACTCAATGTGGCCGTTCTCAATAAGCTGCACATTGCCAAGCAGATCCACTTTCTTGAACCATTGCTTTGCCCGACAGACTTTGTTTCCGAGTTCGATTTTCCCGGATTGTGCTCTTGGTACTGCGATCAAATTCAGGTCGCTATTGACCAGTACTTCCCGTTGTCAGATAGGGTAGCGCGCTTTGCAGTGTTGGTTGACCGAGCTGATCTAACAAGAGAGAAGTTTGGGTTGTTGGCAGATGACCCGTGCTGGGAGCAACTTGTAGCCATTCTGATCATGGCATTCCCCGACGTAAGTTTTTATTTCGCTGTGCCATATTTTGCTGCGCCCAGCAATTCCGGGGAGGCAGAGGCTGAGCTACCCGCTGGTGCGCCCGAGACCCCCGCCGACACCATAGAAACTATAGCGCCCGAGACCCCCGCCGACACCATAGAAACTATAGAATTAGAAAAGTTAAGAAAAATCATCTCAGCGCATAGCATTGCAGCCCTTTTGTCTGCCGATTGGAGTACCGGGCTGTTCGATCAATCAGGCTTGAGAAATTTCCTGCGAAACAGGAAGGTTGATGACAAGGACCTGCGGTTTGAGTTCCCGTCGAGGAAGGACGCGGCCGCCGCCATAGATGATGAACTCGATTACGCGATATTTCACGCTTTGGCTGCCTATCGGTTCGGCTATCGTGGGGCGGTGATAAATTCCCGGCGAGTATTGGCAAAGCATTTTACTGCGCCAGCAAATTTCGATCGCGCTAGTGACGGCCCTCATGGATTCACTCTGCTTTTCGAAGACATGAGCCTGAACTTCTTCGACAAGAAATGTGAAGACTCATTCATTTTGTTTGAGGAACGCGGTAAGACGTTTAAGTATCTCGACGAGACATATAACAAAAACGTCAATCGGGTGCTGGTGACAACGGGCCAAGGGAGGTCTTGGGCAGCGGAGAGTAATGAGGATCTAGAGAAGAATAAGGTCTATCTGAAAATCAAAGACCACAATGATTTATCACCGGGAAAGACAGACACATTGATACGCGGGATCAGAGAGCTGGTCCTCAAGCCATCTGGTGGTTTTATCGACTTCTGGTTCAAGGCAGGCTTGCTTTCTCCCAGTCAGGGCGGCCAAAGGGCGGGGAATGCTGCGGGATTCATCTGGCCGCACGACGGCCGCTCACAGAAAGATTTGGAGAACCGTCCATCGTCCGATTATAAGCGCGAGACCCACGGGTAGCTCGGCGGTCACGCGCTCACCATTGCCCTGGCACTTCGTCGTGCACAGCATCTACGACGGTCCGCGTCTTCGATCTACGATTTGTCCGTAGTTTGCGTCTTGGCGACTGACGCGGTTGAGATGGTTGCAGGAAAGTCGATGCATCTCGGAATCGAAGCGTTGCTGCTCAAGCATGAGGTCGAAGTGGAGATAGAGAGCCGATTCAACGGAATTGGCTATCACGTTGATGCCAAAAGGCGTTTAGAAGAGATCGAGCTCGAATGCGGCGAGTTCAGCACCTGGATCGATAGTGTGGCGCGCGAGCGGTTCAATATGGATGCGCAGCTTTCGGTGCTCACAAGGCTGTCTGGCATCTATTTCAGAAGCGGCCTTCTCGAGGAGTACGGGACGTGCATTCAGCGCATCAGATCACTCAATCGCGACTTGATCGGGCTGAAGAGCAGCAGTACGACGGCTCGGTTGTCATTTCTCAGGAGTCTTTGCGATGCGGCGAAGAAGCTGTTGCTGAGAGCAGAGAATGAAGTGCTGCGCTATTGCGAGGGCGGGCTGGCAAGCTTCTGGGCGATTATCTGGAGGATTTTTTGGGCGCAGACGGTTTTAGCGGTGACCTGGTGGCATATTTGGGGAAGGAGTTCCAACTGTTCCGGCCGTTCAGACTGTTCCGACCATTTACGCGCTTTAGAGTCGATATCCAAGGTCACCAACATGTTCTGGACGCAGAATATCGAGAACGGGTCACACGGAATGCTTGTATTTTCGCTCTTAGTGGCCTTTGTTTCTCTGGTGCACATAGGTCTAATGGTCGCATACCTCTATTCGCTGGTTTCTAGGCGCTAGACGGGGCTACTCATTAGCCACCTATGGCCCAGTCCAAGCGTAACTCAGCGCTACGCGGTATGGAAAAGGGCGCCCCTTGTGCGCTGGATGCTAAGTGATATAGACCGACCAAACCGCACCACCTAAACAGACCCTCCTGTTCCCACCTGTTGACGCCGGTTGAAAATTGACCAGTTGGGGGTGGGGTCAAAATTCAATCGGCGCCAACAACTTTGGCCTGCCGCAGCAATCGTACCGACGGCCCTAGGGGCCCACCCGCAAGTTCCCGATTCTTCTGGTTGGTAGACGGCCTGGTTTCAGTCACATCTGTGGCTATTTGCGAACAGTCTTAGCACTAGCGGCTGAGGGAACCAAAATAGGAGGACTGGTTTGAAACACAAACGGCAAACTAGGACGATTTTTTACCAGTAACCGGCACAGGACGTGCCGATCCGGAAGCTGCATTAGTGTCTTAGAATCAAACTCTG
>Ga0163144_10023039_pt1 | contig 12315 bp, 7 predicted proteins | sample OliLak19BULKMAT1_FD_123175 | JGI IMG/M metagenome (GOLD analysis project Ga0163144, IMG submission 123175) | Freshwater microbial mat bacterial communities from Lake Vanda, McMurdo Dry Valleys, Antarctica - Oligotrophic Lake LV.19.BULKMAT1 | ecosystem: Environmental > Aquatic > Freshwater > Lake... | reverse complement strand
TTTATTCGGATCTAAATTAACCATCAATGTAAGTGAATTATTGGCTGGTATATATTTTGTTAAATTATATACTGCTGCTGGTGTTGAAGTAAGCGAGTTAGTGAAGCATTAAGTTAATTTAAAGAGATAGTGTTGTATTGGCATTCCAGTAATTTAAAGGTATATTCAATTCGAAAGATTAAGTATTAGGCCTCAAATGAAGCTAAGTTTGATGTGGAACATATCAATTAAGTTCAATTTATTTATTTTTACAGTATGGCAAATAAGCGCTATCATTTACCAGACGAGGTAATTACATTAACAGAAGGTTTTAAGGAATTTGATGAGCGATACGGCATTTCAGTAGCGCAAAGGCACTTACTGCCTGATTTGTTGTCAAAGTTTAATGACGATAATCCAGATGCAGCAATTGACCAACTTAAGGCACTTTTGGTTAAACACCCTGGCCACATTTTGTTGAAGAGTATGCTGGCATTAAATTACATTACTAATAGTGATTTTACATCTTCGCATCAACTTGCAATGGAAATACTTAAAAATTACCCAGATTTTATCGATGCTAAAAGATGTCTCGCCTATAATTTATTAAGACACGGGGAACCAGAAAAGGCAGACGAACTATTCGAAGGATTTACAGGTTGCAGTAAATTGTTTGTCAACAGAAAAGCGATAACTTATCTAGAATATGGTTCATATACTATTGCCGCAGTTGATTATTCGTTAAATGTCCTCGATTTTGAAGCTGCTCAAGATTATGTTGATGCAATTTATGCAATACCATTATTGGTAGATATCGCTGACCAATTACAAGAGCAGGTTGATGCTTTTCAAATTGCTGATTATGTTAATCCTAAGAAAGATGTGTTTACAATTTCCAGTATAACTCCAATTCCCGTTACGTTAAAAACACAACCGCCAAAATTTAATCATAATGAAGTAGTTAAATTTTATCAACTTGGTTTTAACATTGAAAACAGTTTTATTCACGAGATGTTATTACTGCCGCGGAAAACGTTTGTTGCGGATTTATTATTAATACTCAGCGATTTAGAGGAGCGATATAGTTATTTGAGTGGGCCTAACACCTTAACCAATCGATATATGTTATGCCACGCGATTGCTTTTCTTGGCGCGGTTGAAGCCGAGGAAACTTTGCCTGATTTGTTGAAGTTTTTGAAAAATAATGATACATTTTTAGCATATTGGATTTACCCTGGCTTTCTTGATGATTTGTTACCATTTTTTACAATTTTAGGTAAGAATAATATTAACCAATATGTGGAATTTCTCTTAGAGCCTGGTATCTCAGCTAGTGCAAAATCATTAATTGCTGATTCGTTATTTCAAATTAGTATGCAATTTCCAGCTAAATATCCGCAAGTAATAGCAGCATATCAAAAAATATTTGGTGTACTAAATGGGAAAGATGCTTTAATTAATGTTTTTGACGATTTGCTCGCTTTAACACTGTGTGAAGATGCACTCGAGTTGAATTACAAGCCATTGGTTGACTCCGTTAAATTGTTCTATTACAACAAAACAAACAACCCTATTTTTATTTGTACTTTTGAAGAAATGGTCGAACAAGCTGTGGAGGAGTCAACTTTCGACAATACGGTTGACATGAAAAACATTTACCAGTTTTATATGTACAATCAAATGGATAGTATAACTGATGAAATGTTTGATGACGAGGATGACGATGATGAATTTATTTTCCCTGTCATTTCACATGATGGAGACCGTCTTGCTGAGGTTAACATAAACAAATTATGCCCTTGTGGTAGTGGTAAGAAGTTTAAAAAATGTCATGGCAGTATACCAGTTATTCATTTCAATTAACCTATGAAAACAATCGCTTGCTTTAGTTAATTAACAAATTGCTTTACATGTAGTTATTAAAATTAAAGTCGAGTGCTTGCCGTAATTCACTCACTATTTTGTTCCAATACCTTCATTCAATACATTCGCATTTCCTGGCCTTTGTCTGTAGAAAAATTGTGGACCAACCATTAACTTCCCAAACACAAAATTTTGAATAATGCCAAGGTCATTGTCGTTGTTAAATATACCGTAATATTTATCCAAATCAAATTCAATCGGTTTGTCTTCTATTGTAAATTGCATTTTTGAACGCGCAGTGAGCGGACGATAATATATTTTTAACGTAGTTGTCTTTTTATTATTGTCGGTAATACTCATTAAACATGCAGGCCGGCTTGCTAAAAGTGAATCGCGTTTTTCGGGTTCCAGAATAAAATATTCGGCATTTAATACTGCGAATTGTTTTAAATAAAAACTAACTATTTCAGGATTTAGCGGTTTCGAACTCGCTGTATTACCAACTAACTCAAATGTATTGTCTGCCTTTTTTACAATGCTGAAAGAAGAATCACGCATGTGAGTATAAGTGATGTCTATTTGACTAATATTTTCTGGTTTATACGCAAATATTTGCTTGCTTTTCCAATCCGTTTCGTCAGTAAAAAATACTGTTGCTGCAAATCCTGAAAAGCCAGGAATATTAACCACAAACGGATGGCCAGAACCTTCCATTAACATAAAGGTGCCATTAAGCGGCGCAGTGTTGTCGCCTATATAAAATCCTTTCGATTTTTCTCCTTTAGTATCGTAAATTTCTACGCGCGTTCTTCTACCGGCTATATTGGTAACTACAGTATTGTGCATCGATTTAGCAACAGGTATTTTAACTTCCAACTGATGTAAAGTGCTAAGTACGTTATGCAGTGCATCCGGACGTGGCGCGTATACATCATTCATAAGCCATACGCCGCTTGTGTTGCTTAACTTAATGGTATCGCCTTTTAAATTGGTTAATAAAATTTTGCTGATTGCAGTAGTGTCTTCAACAGCAAAGGCAGTATCTTTTTTTGAATAAGAACCTTCATTATTGCGAATTAATGTAAAATAAGCAACCACCACTAAAATTGCCAATATACCTAAATATAACCAGTTACGTTTCATTTTATTTTATTTACGACGCATATTTTCTATTGCGAATAAAGAAATAAATACCACTAAAAATATACAATAGTAATAGTGGCACAATCATATTTAATAGTTGCCACTGAACCCTGTTGTCACCAACTTTTTGATCGTCAAGCGGACGCAATTTCACTTCTTTAGCGCGCGTAGCAATAAGTCCATTCTGGTCGCATAAATATTCAACGCAATTCATAGCGAAATCTTTATTACCATAAATATATCTTTCGATGTAGTTAATGCCTAACATATCAGGTTTGCCATCTTCGCCAACAAAATTCTTGATTAAATCGCCATCGCCAATCATAATTTGTTTGGAGCCAACACCACTTTCTAAAAATTTACCATCTTGATACCCAAATCCGCTTTGGTGCAAACGTGCCGCGGTTGGCTTCAGCGATTTAAATGCAGATGGAAATTTCCCTTCCAACAAAACCGCAACAGGTAAATTGGGTTTGTTGTATTGTTGATCAGTTGGCGCGAATTTAGCATCTACAATATTAAAATTAACACGCGCTGGCGTAGTTAAATAGCGGCTCAATCCAGAAGTAGTTAATAATATTGTTTTTGATATTCCAGGAACTGCAATGGTATCAACAGTGCTCACAAACTTACCTTCTACGGCATCCACATTTTTACTGATTGGATGATTCGAATTAAAATTATTTAATATCGGATTATATGGCCATGGCCGCATGATAAAATTTTCGCCATTAGCAACAGGCACATTGATATGCGTGCTTTGTTTATCTTGAATTATATTTGGATTAATTCGCGCTCCGTATTGCAATAACATATCCATAATGTTCAACTCTCTATCAATTGCCATAAATTGACCATTGCCAGAATACAAGCTATCGAATTCTGCAATAACGGGATCTACCAACCATAAAACATTGCCGCCAGCCATAATATATTGGTCGATAATAAATTTACCTTCCATCGAAAAAGCAGTCTGCGGTTTCGCTATGATAATCGTTTTACATTCACGCGGAATTTCAAATGTGCTGTCGTTTTCTAAATCTATTTGCGTTACATTATACAATTCATTTAATGAACCAGCAATATCGTTTAATTCAAATCGGTCGAGTTCGTTATGGCCAGCAATAAATGCGACAAAAGGCTTCTCTACAACGGTGAGTTGTCTGATGGCTTTCGTGAAATTATATTCCAACAATGAAATGGAAACGGAAGGGTCGCTATCCGGATTTAATGGCAATGGCATAGTGCCTCTATCTATTATTGGAAACGATATCTCAACATCTTTATAATTGATAGCTATAAAAGGAAATACATATTTAACCGAGGCTTCATCAGTTGCGCTTTCAAAAAACTGAACACTTAAAATTCCCTTATCTTCGAGCTGTTTAATAAATTCCGTTTGATTGGTTTCATCGGGAATGCTGAACGGGTCAAATACATCATACTGAATATTATCGCCACCGTAATTTTTAAATTGATCGAGCATTTCGGTTGCCGATTGCTGCAGTCGTTTCAAGTTTGGTGTCAAATTGCCCGATAAATAAACACGCACAAATAAAATATCATCTTGCTCCGCTAATAAAGTTTTGGTAGGCTCACTTATCGAAAATCTGTTTTCTGCGGTGAGGTCAATTCTGTAAAAGAATCCCGACAAAAGAAAATTGATTATAATAACAATACCTATCAGTAAAAATAACTGCAGTATTGCTCTTCGTCTATTCTTTTTATATTGGTCTTGTAGTTCCATTGATATTGCGCTGATGCTCCTACTGCTTATTAATATTTGTTTACCATTTTCTGGCTCCCAAAGCCGTTTTTGTCATAAGCACAAATATGGTTATCATGCTCATAAAATAAATTACATCTCTTAAATCAATATATCCTTTGCTAATGTTTTGATAATGACGATTGATACTTATAGCATTAAAATAGGCATCTGCGGAGCCAACAAACATCGGTATTAGCGATAATGAATCAAATGCCAAATAAAAAAAGAAGCAAGCAAACATGCCCGTAATAAATGCTACAATCTGGTTATTCGTAATGCAAGATGTAAATAAAGCAATGGCAACAAATGTGGCACCTAACAATATTAATCCGATATAGGAACCTATAATACCGCCAGTGTCGACATTGCCCGCTGGAGATGCCAAGGCGCTTACTGTAAAATAGTAAAGTACTGTGGGCAAAATAGCAAATATTACCAATGCCAAAGCGGCGAAATATTTTCCGAAAATTATTTGCATATCAGTAATTGGTCTCGTGGTAATAAATTCTAAGGTTCCACTATTTTTTTCTTCCGCAAAAGAACGCATGGTAATTGCAGGAATTAAAAACATGAGAATCCATGGCGCAAAATTGAAAAATGAATCGAGCGTTGCATATCCATCATCTAATATATTTGTATCAGGAAATACCCAAGCAAACAAACCGTTAGCCACTAAAAAAATAGTAATAGCAATATACCCGATGAGCGAGCTGAAAAATACATTTAATTCTTTTCTGAAAATGGCTATCAAAACCTGAAAATTTATTTGTTTAATTAAAAAATTGTAAGCTATTGTATATTTATTTCGTTAAGTCCTGGAACACATTTTCCAAAGTCTGTTTTTCAATATGCATATTTAACAACGTATATTTATTTTCAACGGCAAACCGGAACAATATTTCTCTAATATCACCATCACCTGCGTATTCAATCATTAAATGGTTGTCACCTTTTACGCTGCGAACACCAGGAATTTGCTGCAGTAATTTAACATCAGCTGTTTCTTTAAATTCAACTTGCACTAAAGTGGTTCCTTTTTCCATTCTTTGTAATCCTTCCACCGAGTCATCAGCAACTAAATTGCCTTTATTAATTATAATTACGCGACTACAAATGGCTTGCACTTCTTGCATAATATGGGTTGATAGAATTACCGTTTTCTCTTTCCCGATATGCTTAATCAAATTCCGCACTTCGGTTAATTGATTTGGGTCGAGACCGCTCGTAGGCTCATCCATTATTAAAACCTTTGGGTCATGCAACATGGCTTGCGCTAGACCAACGCGCTGACGATAACCTTTAGAAAGTTGCCCAATTTTTTTCCTGCGCTCTAAAGTCAATCCCGTCATGCCAATCATATCTTCTATACGTTTGTCGGCATTTTTCATACCATTTAATCGCGCCGCAAATTCAAGATATTCTTTCACATACATTTCCGGGTAAAGCGGATTATGCTCTGGTAAATAACCAGTGTTTCTACGAACATCAATGCTGTTTTTCTCGGTGTCAAATCCACAAACGCTTGCCTTCCCGCTGGTTTGGGGTATAAAACAGGTAAGCATTTTCATGGTTGTACTCTTTCCCGCACCGTTTGGACCCAAAAAGCCCACAATTTCACCCGCATTAATAGCGAATGAAATATGGTTCACTGCGGTTTGTTCACCGTATACCTTCGTTAATTGATCAACTATAACAGACATAAATTGAAGGCAAATTTAAACTAACTAACGCTTTTCTACATCGTAGCTATACACAATAACGGAATCTGACACAAAAGTGTATAGAAATTTATCCCTGCGCCAAATAATTACCTATTCTTCAAATTGCTTCAACCCAACTAAAGCAATGGTTTAGTTGGGATCTTAATGTCTATTGGTTTGTCAGTGTTTTAGCAGTGTTACACTTCTAGACACTATTGTATGAACGCTTAAAACCTTGATTCTTAAGGATATAACTTCTTAACACTTAGTTAATCTATTTTTTTTCTAGAAGTGCAGGAAATTGGTCATTTTTGTACTTACCTTTCACTAAAAGAATTTAACTAATGAAATTTTTCTACCAATCCACAGTAAAGAATTTGATGCTTGGTTGTGCCATGCTTGTTTCAGGCAGCGTTTTCGCGCAAACAAATCCAACGCCGCAGGCCATTCCTTACAATCAAGATTTTTCGGGGTTAGCGCATGCCTCAACTACATATCCCGCTGGTATTCAAGGATGGAAAGTGAGTTCAGCTGCAACCACCTCATTCGTGACAACTGGGCCAACTGGCGACCATCTATTGTTGGCTTCTTCAAGTGCTTCATCTACAGCGGGTGGCGTGCTCAACTATAACGGCAAAGTAGGAACTTTAGCTTCGGGCTCAACAAATCCAGGCATTGCACTTGCTTTAATAACAAGTGGAAAAAGCAATATCCGCGTGAATTACGATATCATGGTAATTCGAAATCCGTATGATGGAGCTTCTAACACACGCTTAAACGAAGCTACTTTGCAATATCGTGTAGGCACTTCGGGTGCTTTCACCACATTAACTGGTATCGAATACCAAAGTGGAACTACACTGCAAACAACAAGTGGTGTTACTACACCTCAAAATCTATTATCGCGCAGCATAATATTACCTGCTGCCTGCAATAACCAAGCTGAAATTCAAATTCGCTGGATTACCCGCGATATAACAGGCTCTGGCTCACGCCCAAGTTTTGCAGTTGATAATATCGCTATTGATGCTGATAGCGACCTCGATACCTATTATTCTGCCGTTGATTGTAACGATAATAACGCATCCATTTATCCTGGTGCAACCGAAATTTGCAATTTTATTGACGACGATTGCGATGGCATTACTGACGATGGCATTGCTTACTTGATATTTTATACCGACGCCGATATAGATAATTACGGTGATGCAAGCGCAGCAGGTGCTAATTATTGCACCGATCCAGGCGCAGGTTATGCAACAACAAATACAGATTGTAACGATGGTGATGCATCAATTAATCCGGGTGCAACAGAAGTTTGTAATGGTATTGATGACGATTGCGATGGTGCTGCTGATAATGGATTAACATTTATTGTTTATTATGGTGATATAGATGATGATGGTTTTGGTGATGAATTTAATACAACAACTACATGCGATGGTACACCTTCAGGTTATGAATTAGATGGTACAGATTGTGATGATGCAAATGCATCAGTTTATCCAGGTGCAACTGAAGTTTGCAATGGAATAGATGAAGATTGCGATGGTGCTGCTGATAACGGATTAACATTTGTTGTTTATTATGGTGATATAGATGATGATGGTTTTGGTGATGAATTTAATACAACAACTACATGCGATGGTGTACCTTCAGGTTATGTATTAGATAATACCGATTGTGACGATACTCAAAATACTGTTTATCCTGGTGGTGTTGAAGTTTGTGATGGTTTAGATAACGATTGCGATGGTTCGCTTGATGAAGGAACTGTTAGTGCTTCAATTACACCAATAGGAACAGTGCTAACTTGTAAAGGCGTTCCAACCACACTTACTGCAAATGCAGGAATTGATTACACTTACCAATGGTTTAAAAATGGTAACATCATAATTGGTGCAACTGCGTCAACTTATGGCGCAAATAAACCAGGTAATTATCAGGTTCAGGTAAATAGCCCTGAAGGCTGTTTCGCATTATCAGAACCAACATTTGTTTCAGTTTTGGCTAATCCGAATGCAAACGTTTCAGCGCCAAACGGAACAAGCTTGTGCGCATCTGTTAAGTTGAAAGCTAGTTACGACGTAACCTATACTTGGCAGTGGAATAATGCAGGGGTTCCAATTCCAGGAGCTACTAGTTATTTGTATTTCGCAACAACAGCTGGTTCATATACTTGCACCGTTACTGCAACATCAGGTTGTTCAAGAACATCTAATGCAATTGTTGTAACAGCATGTAAAGAAGGTGAAATAGCACAAACTTCAGTTGATGCAGCTAAACTTGTAACTTATCCAAACCCGGCTGATAATTTATTTACTATTGAACTGGAATTGGATGTAATTAATGCCGAAGCAGACATAACCGTATTTAATATATTAGGTGAAGTTGTTTATGCATCAAATACTACTTTGTTTAATGGTATTTTAAATACAGCAGTAGATGCAACAAGCTTTACTTCAGGTGCTTATATTGTTTCAGTTAATATTGGCGGTAAAATTTACACCACCAATTTAATGATATCAAAATAAAAAGTGTAGTACAATAAAAAATCGGTTGTCTTTTTAAAAGACAACCGATTTTTTTTATTTGTTTAACTCAACTAAATCAATAGCTTGGTCCATTTGCTAATGTCTATTGCTTAATTTGGATTAAATTTTATAAAGCAACTAACTGTTGCAATAAAAGGCCGTATTGAGCTAAAGTTCCTTTTTGCATTTCATCAAACATAAATTGTTCGTCTTTATCAAATGTACGCAATTTTTGCTTGTTCTTTATAATTACTTTAATCAATCTGCTGTGATAGGTGTATTCAGGAATTAATACATGCATTTTTTTAGAGCGCATAAATTTCAAATTCTTCTCCGCTAATATTAAAGCCATTTTGAAATCACCATTTAAATAATAATAAGCAGCAGTTAGTTCACGCAATGCAAACTGGAATTGAAGCGACGAAGTTTTTGTGGTTAGTTTATGTAATTCTTCTAGTTTAATTTTCGCCTCGTCAAATTTTCCAGTGTGTACTTTAAGCTTAACACATTGAATTATTGCCGATAAATGGAAGCTGCCGTTATTGTCGTTGTAAAATATCGAAAAAAAGTTTTCACAAAGCATTTCCGCTATTTCGTGCCGTTTGGTAACTAGGCATATTTGGAAATATTCTGCAACAAAAATATACCAACGCTGATATTCTGTTTTATTTATTTTTTCGTATAAGCCGGAATAAATGTTAAATGCTTCTTCGAATTCACTGTTAAAGAATAGTATTTGTGCATAGTGCCACTGTGCCGACAAAATTTCAACTTCGGTAAACGCTTCTTTGTAATTAATAAACAAATCGTTAATCTTACTAATGTATATTCTACTTTGAGAAAAATTATGCATTAAGTTGTTAAGAAAAATGCCACATAATTTAACTTTATAAACACAAATAGCCGAATTAATAGATTTAGCCTCTGCAATAAGTAAATTTAATTTACTGAATAACGCATTGTTTTTTTCGGGATCTATAAAATCTACTTTTGTTGTACTAATATTTATTTCTTTTCTGAAAACAGCAATTTTTAAGCGCAATTGTGTTTCATCAAAAGCGGTAATCGGACAATTATTTAATACTTTATGGTAAGTAGTAGTTACCTCGTTTTCAATAATTTGTACAGTGGAATTAAATAATAACCATTCAAAATAAAATTTATAGAACTCGAACTTCTCAGCTTTACTTTGTGATGGAATTATTACTTTTTGTTCATGTTGTTTTAATAAGCGTTGCGATGCTTGCCCTAATCCATTTTTTTGATCCAAAAAAGCAATTTGGTCGTAAATATTTGTCCCCTTTAACGACTCAATAACCTTCTTGAATAATATGGAATTTATCTTGTCTAAATGTGAAGTGGTAATATTCAATTTTTTACAAACCGTAGATGAAGGAAATATCTTATTAGTAATTTGCTCCATTAACTTCAATACATCTCGTTCCCGGTCCTGAAATGGCAAGGCTTTAACCTGCTCCATTTCAGAGTTGGTCAGCGTTTTTAAAAGCCGATAAATTAAAGGCATAAGTTCAAACTGGCTGTTGGTGTGTGTCGCCCAGCCAAAGGTATAGTTTTTTTGTAAGGAATTTTAAATTCGCAGCAATTTGACCTAATCTATTGATTTTCAACTAATTAGAATGACTCTAAATCATAAAAAGGCCTAGTAACGTAATTGGACACCTTTTTATTTTAACACTTTTATTTGAAAATTAGCTTATCTGTGTAAATTGCACCGCTTCAAAATAGAAGCTTATTAAAATTACATAAGCTTAATTTTAAAGTAAATACCTGCTTTATCCTCGTAAGGCAATTGTTTAAAGGTGGTTTGCATAACACCCCAAATAACTTTAAAAGGGCTGAGCTTAACAACTTGAATTTTTTTTTATACTAGTTTAATTACACACACGCAAAAGGTTATTTGCCTTGAGCCTATCTTAAAAAAATCACAATAAATTAACGCTATGGTTTTTATGGTAAACATCTACACGGTTGCAGCCGGCAAACTCCGGACATCCCTTTTAAGCCTTCTTTTACTGGCTTTTACTTTTTTGTCGTTGAATTTATACGCCCAGCAGCCTGGTGCCATTTCCTCTAATGGTTTTTTAGCGGGATATGACTGTCAGGCATTGAACGATCTTGGCTCGTTCAGACAAGCGCGCATCCTTGCAACTGGTGCAGGAGCCGGAACTTGGGAATTTCCTGCAACCTGTGCTTTTCCAGGAGATATTTGGCGTCCATACGGTGCCGGAACTGCTGCTATTGTTTATAACACTTCTATTGCTCCAGTTGGAGGCACAGGAAGTGCGTTGTATAATGGTGGAAATGGTGGTTCCAGTGGAAACGCAGCCGCAATTGTAATAGGAAGATATTATACATTTAATATACAAGAGGTAAATCCAGGAACAAATGCCAACATGGCAATACTGGAAACAGCTTACAATCCTAAAAACATTATAGCTGTTGCTAATTCAGCGGCTATTGCCACGGTGCCTACAACAGTAGGCGTTACACTTTCGGCGGCACCTTCAGTAGGTGAAAATGTTTTTGTACGATATTCAACCGACGGCTTTGCCACTTCTTCATTGGTGCCTATCGTTTTTACAGGCGCAATAGGAGCGGGCAATATTCCAGGATTTTCGTCAGGAACTATTGTTCAATATTATATTTTATCGAGCCCGGTTACACCAATACATGCTACAGCCGATGTGCTCACACTAAATTTAAATAATAATGCAGGTGTAAATTATTCTTTTACTGTTTCTTCAAATCCTGTAACGCTTAGTGCATCAGGCGGAACATTATCTGCCAGCTATGCAACATTAGGTGCAGCATTTACAGCAATTAATGCGGGAACTCATACAGGAACAATTGTGATTCAGTTGGGTGGAAACACAACTGAAGTTGCAACTGCAGTCTTAAATGGTTCAGGTGCAGGTGCCGCTTCTTATTCCTCTATTTTAATTCAACCTGCCGGCGGTGCAGCAAGAACAATTTCCGGCAATTTAGCTTTGCCATTAATTGATATTAATGGTGCTGATAATGTAACTATTGATGGTTTAAATACAGGAAGTAATTCCTTGACAATATCAAATACCAGTACGAGCAACGTTTCGGGTACTAGCACAATTCGTTTCCAAACAGATGCTACTTCGAATACAATTACGAGATGTTCAATTTTAGGTTCTGCTACAATGGCTGTTGCAATTAACGGCGGAAATATCTGGTTCGGGTCTGCTGCAGTTACAACAGGAAATGATAATAATACAGTTTCATTTTGCGATATCGGACCGGCAGGCGTAAATCTCCCTTCAAAATGTGTTTATTTCAG
>Ga0163144_10023038_pt1 | contig 12316 bp, 10 predicted proteins | sample OliLak19BULKMAT1_FD_123175 | JGI IMG/M metagenome (GOLD analysis project Ga0163144, IMG submission 123175) | Freshwater microbial mat bacterial communities from Lake Vanda, McMurdo Dry Valleys, Antarctica - Oligotrophic Lake LV.19.BULKMAT1 | ecosystem: Environmental > Aquatic > Freshwater >... | reverse complement strand
CAGTTTTTTTGACTATGTGCGTGACCGTATTTCTCAACTTGGCAATATTCCTTCTTTGCCCATTATTATTCGTGAGCTTTCTTCTCTTAAATCCTTTGGTTACTTATGGAGTCCTGAAATAACTCTTAACCCCTGAATATTGAGGGGATACCAGAATTCTATCTAATTGACATTGGTTCCGAATTCCATAAGTGTCGAGTTGATCAATATTCTTGAAACCTATGTCGAAACCTCACAATTCTTCATTCATATTTAATTCAGTAACATTGCTAGAAAAAGTAATCGCGATCGCCTTTGCAATTTCCATAAATACTTGACTGACTGCACCACTTGGAGATTGAATTGTGATTGGGATCCCTAGATCACCACCCTCACAAATCTTAGAATCAATCGGAATTTGTCCAAGTAAAGGAGCATTAAGTTCTTGAGACAATTCCAACCCACCACCACTGCCAAATAGAGGTATATGTACACTTGTATGAGCGCAAAGTAGATAACTCATATTTTCAATAATTCCTAGTACTGGCACTCCTACCCTTCGGAACATATGTACACTACGGCGTACATCACTGACAGCTACCTGTTGAGGTGTAGTTACTAGGATCACGCCACAGATTGGACTCTCTTGAACAATGGTAATTTGGGCATCTCCAGTACCAGGAGGCAGGTCAATTAACAAAAAATCTAAATCACCCCAATCTACATCTTGAATGAATTGGGTAATAATTTTATGTAAGACTGGACCACGCCAGGCAAGAGGATGATCTGGCTCTGCCAATAAACCGACGGACATGACTTTAATGCCATGAGCTTCTAGAGGTAAGAATTTTTGCCCGTTAGCAGTATCCTTTACCCTTACTTCCAAATTCTTTAAACCCATCATCTTAGGCACATTCGGACCATAGACATCAGCATCCAAAATTCCAACTGAAAATCCCTGTACTTGCAAAGCAGCAGCAAGATTTACCGAAGTAGTGGATTTCCCTACTCCACCTTTACCACTTGAAATTGCTAGAGTTGTGCGAACACCTGGAATCGTACACAATTCTACATAAGTTTTCTTACACCACTCAATTTTTGAAGTAACCAATTTCACCTGATCCTGGAGGGCAAATTGATGTTTCCCAATATAGAGTCGCATATAGATGTAATTGTCAACCACCCGCAGATTACGCACCATGCCTAGACTGATGATGTCGTTATTTAAGACAGGTTCAATCACTTGCTTGAGAGAGGCGATAACTTCTAGCTTCTGTGAGTCTGCAATGGGATCAGGAGATTCATCTGAAATTTGAACTTCACTTTTAGTTTGGAATGGAGACTGATGGTTAGACATTCTTGACCATAGAATTAGAGATTTTGTTAATTGCCCGTTGAGATTGGATGCTGACTTCTCGATCAGGGTCATCTAGCGCTTGTTGCAGAGCCGAAATAGCATCAGTACTGCCAATATTACCAAGGGCGATCGCTACTTCTTTACGCACATTAGAATACTCATCGGTTAGGGCTTTGATTAAAGCTGGAATTACCTTTGGATCGGGCAATTTCTGAAGAGCTTGAGTGGCAGATTTGCGGACTTGCCAATGTTCATCCCCTAAGGCTTTCTCTAAACTAGGAATTGATGAAGCATCATTATGGATGTCTAATGACCTAGCTGCATCTCTTCTCACCTGCCAGTCAGGATCACTGATTAGCGCTTGGGATAGTTTAGGGACTACTTCATCGTCAGTTAAATGCCCCATAGTTAATGCTGCCGCCTGCCTTACAAAGTTTACAGGGTCAGTTAAAAGAGCGATCGCTGGTTGACAACGGACTACTTGGTTCAGATAGCGCAGAGTTGTCACGGCTGCTTCACGTAATTCAGGAAGTTGTGACTCAAAGAAAGGTAATACATAGGGGAGAGACTGGACATCGTGAATCTTACGCAACAAAATCAAGATATTTAATTGCATATTCACATCCTCACGGTGCAACATATCCAATAGCTTCAATAGATGATCTGAATTAACTAGCTCTCCCAAAGCAGCTAGGGCTTCACTACGAATTTCTACTTCAGGCGAATCCAAACATTCCAACAGAGGATCTACAGCAGTAGGATTGGCTAATTCCCAAATTGCAGTCACTGCAAGTTTTTGAACCATTACACTCTCATCATTTAATGCTTCAATTAAACCTGCAAGGGAACCATCATCTCCCAACAATTGTAGATTTTTAACTGCTACCAGCCGATCATTTAAATCAAGTGAGCGCAGCATTTGTAGCCATTCGGCTAACTCAGTATCATTATTAACAGCAATAACCATAAATTCTCCTCCTAATTCTTATCTAACGTAATAGAAACGGAATCTGGACAGTAATCGCACCCGTAGGACATTCCTTCTCACAGGGTAGGCAAAACCAACATTCATCATATTTCATGTAAGCCTTTCCCGTTTCGGGATTTTTGACCAACACATCAAGCGGACAGACCTCGATACAGGCAACGCATTTTTCTAAACATTTAGATTCGTCCACAATTACTGGAACATCAACGCGTTGGATAGTTAGCGCCATAAAATTATCTCCATTTTTACTAAATTACTAGCGAACTGCCACATCATATACTTCGGTTTCGATATTTACATCAACAATGTAAGGCTCTACAGGGCGCTTAAATAAAATCATCTCGCCCGATTCATTCATTTTCAAGTTTACATGGCAGAACCACTCGTCGTTATTTTTCTCTGGGTAGTCAACATTATAGTGATAGAGTCCCCAACGGCTTTCACGGCGGAATAAAGATGCCCTAGCTGCCATTTCTGCACAGTCACGGATGAAATGTACCTCCATACAACGCATCAATTCATGGGGATCTTGGGCACCCATCAAACTAAGTGACTCATGGTATTGGGTGAATTTCTTGAGCGCAATCTCCATTTTGTGACTGACTTTAGGCGGCTGAAGATAGTCATTAACAAGTCGTCGGAGCTTATACTCCACTTGGGTATGCGGTATGCCACCTGGTTGAGCGAGCGGCGCATAAATACGCTGTCTCTCCAATTCTATAAATTCTGGATCGGGTTCAAGATATGTTAAACCTTTCAAATATTCCACTGCTTCTTGACCCGCAATCCGACCAAACACAAAAGCACCAATCATATAGTTGTGAGGTACGCTTGCCATATCGCCAGCAGCATATAAGCCAGGAATAGTAGTTTCTGCTTTTTCGTTTACCCAAACTCCTGAAGCGCTGTGCCCGCTACACAAACCAATTTCCGAGATATCCATCTCTACTCCAGCAGTGCGGTAGTCTTCTCCTCTGCCCTCATGAAAACGACCACGACTCGGGCGCTCATTTGCCCAGAGAATTCGCTCAATTTCGGCAATCGTAGTTTCATCTAGGTGAGTCATCTTCAGTTGAACAGGTCCATTACCAGAGTTTAGTTCCTTCCAAACTTCTAGCATCATCTGACCACTCCAGTAGTCACAACTAATAAAGCGATTTCCCTCAGCATTAGCAGTATAGGCACCAAATGGACTAGCAACATAAGCACAAGCTGGGCCATTATAATCCTTCATCAAAGGATTGATTTGGAAGCATTCAATATTTCTCAGTTCAGCACCAGCATGATATGCCATGGAATAGCCATCACCAGCATTTGTAGGATTTTCATAGGTGCCATATAGATAACCTGAAGCTGGAAGTCCCAAACGCCCACAGGCACCAGTAGAGAGGATTACGGCATTAGCTTGAATAATTATGTAGTCTCCACTTCGCACATCAAACCCAATGGCACCGATCGCTCTTCCATCCTTGACCATCACTCGCGTTGCCATTACCCGATTAGTAACATTAACTTTGTGTCGTTTAACCTGGCGAGTAAGAATCTGTTTAAGATCTTTCCCCTCTGGCATGGGAAGTACATATTTCCCCACTCGATGCACTTGTTTCAAATCATAGTTACCTTGGGCATCTTTTTGGAATTTTACACCCCAACTCTCTAGCTCCTGAATCACCTCATAGCCCAGCTTCCCAGTCTGATATACTGCCTTCTGATCAACAATCCCGTCATTAGAAATTGTAATCTCGCGCACATACTGCTCAGGAGTAGAGTTTCCAGGAATTACGGCAGTATTTACGCCATCCATTCCCATGGCGATCGCGCCACTGCGACGAATATTTGCTTTCTCTAAAATTAGTACATTTAGATCGGGATTAGCTTGCTTGGCTTTGATTCCTGCCATTGTCCCAGCAGTACCACCACCAATTACTAATACGTCAGTTTTCATCCATTGTGTATTCATCTATAGATTTCCTATTTAGTGGAGAATATCTTAGCGAAAGTAATTCAAGATACTTAATATCACTACCTACACTTACAATGTTGCCACATTAACTTGTATTTCTCTATCTTGATCTTTTATAGATACATAAAATTGAATAATACGATCTATGATAATTTCTATTTTGTAATAATTATTACTGTTTTCGTGGCTGACATTTTATATTATTAAAGTCGTTTGGAAAATCTTGTGGAAGTTTATCAAGTCAAAGTTTTTCTAGAAGTGGCTAGGCACTTGAGTTTTACTGAAGCTTCAGATGTTCTAAATTTGACTCAGCCAGCGGTAAGCGCCAAAATCAAATCCCTAGAATTAGAATTAGGAACTTCACTCTTTTACCGTTTAGGACGCAAAATTCAACTTACAGAGGTGGGAGAGTTTTTGTTTGAAGAGGGAATGAAATTGGTTGAGATTGAAAATCTACTGATTGAAAAGATTGCAGAAATAAAAAAAGGAAAACTTGGGAACTTGCGCATAGGTAGTACCAGTGGTATATCTGAAGCCTGGCTACCTGAAGTCATATTTAAATATTCCCGACTCTACACTGGAGTCCAAGTAAAATGCTTAGAGTTTGAAACTGCCGAACTTCTCTATAGGGCAATCTCCGAAGGACAGATCGATCTGGGTATTTCAGATATTAGTTTTAACGATTTTAGTGAAATTTCTGCCTTACCAATCGATACGATTCACTACTCCCTGGTTGTTTCAGACAGCCATCCGCTTGCCTACAAGAAGTGGTTAAGTTTAGAAGATTTGAAAGATCCCCGCTGGGTAATGTTGCCAGTAGGATCACCTAGCCGCATGATCTTAGAAAGTCGCTTAATTGAATTAGGACTAGAAATTAAGGAGTTTGAAATTGAGACAGTGAGTAATCTGGATATAATGCGTACCTTTATTACCCATGGTAACTATATCGCATTTACATCAGAATTTGAATTTAATCCTGAACATCAAGCTGGGAAGCTAGTATCTATTCCACTCCAAGAATTTGCGCTTCCAGGTGATATTTATTTAATTCAATCAAAGCGGATTAGTGAGTTTACGAAAGGCAATGTTGATCGCTTTGCAGTTAAATCTAGGGGTACTAATCCAATTCAAAAATTTATCGCTTTAGTTCAATCTTTGCCGATAGTAGAAACATCGCCTGTACGTATAAGATCGCCAAATCTTATACTTCGCACTGCGAATTTACAACGTCCCGACTTAATTACTCTAACAATTGGTATTCAAAATTGTACAATTCCCACTGTGACTGCTGGGTTGATAATCAAACAACTAAGGCTCTTAGAACATTTCTTGCCAAAAGATGGACGCTACAATTCCACAAAATATGACATTTGCTGGCGTGATTTCAGCTCAGGTGCGCCGATTGTAGAAGGATTACATTCAGGACATTTAAACATAGGGATTTTAGGAGACTATCCACTGCTATTGAGTGCGGTAAATCGAGAACAACAACCATTCGATACCCGCTTAGTTAGCTTCATTAGCCATAATCCCAATGGTGGTGGAAACGCTCTAATTGTGCCTTACAAATCGGATTTTTCGGATATTAGAGACTTTAAAAATAAAGTAATTGCTGTGCCTTTTGGCTCATCCGCTCACGGGATGGTGATCCGATCGCTCTACTCGGCTGAACTTCTCCCTTGTGTCAAGTTAACTGCCCTTAATCAAACGAGTGCCAATCAAGTATTCACTGATTCGTGTGCCGATGGCTATGCTCATTTTGCTCCTTTCCACAATATTGCTTGCCAACAAGGGAAATATCGTTATTTACCAAGCGATCATCAAAGTGCGCTACCTACCTTTCACGGCGTAGTAGTTAGCGCCATCTTGGCAGATCACTATCCAGAAGTAGTCATAGCTTACCTCAAAGCGCTGAAAGCAGCACAATACTGGCTCTCCCATAGCCCAGAATCCATTAGTTTGATTAGTAACTGGACACAAATTGACCCAGAAATCGTTGCTCAATTCATAGGCGTTCAACCACAAGAACAAGGAGAGAATAAGTTTTTTAATGAACTTGCAATTCGTACAGATTGGATTAAAAGTCATATTAGCCAACTTAGCTTAATTACTGGGTATGAAAATTTAGGTAAGATCAATCTTAATCAATGGGTACAAGCTGATTTTCTTCAAAAAGTGAATGTCTAGAAGAATACCTAGATGAGACTGTCGAAATGCTCAATTCTTAAATTGAGATAAATTAGATTTATGGGTACATAACTAACATTCTTAAGTTGTGAGAAATTCGATTAGAGTATAAATAAAACGAGTTGCTCTAAAAGCTCAAGATCTCTAAATTCAGATCAAACCATATATTAGGAGTCTGAAATGTTAAACGGACAGGATTCTGATTCCAAAATTTGGAAACTAGAACAATTTCGGCAATGGACTGCCGCACATTTTGCAGGACTTATTCTGATTTTTGTTTTAGCACTATTGGCAACTTCAATCCAAAAGCTTTTGGGAGTTGGGTGGTTGAGTCCCTTAATTCTGGCAATTATGACTGGTATCCTTGTTAGTAATACCATAAAGATCTCAGCCTATTATCAACCTGGAATTGATTTCTGCATTAAAAAGCTATTAAGAGTAGCGATCGCTCTTTTAGGTATTCAATTTAGTATTAGCCAAATTATATCAATCGGACTATCAGGATTATTTGTAATAGTAGGGACAGTTTTAAGTACATTTCTGTTCACATTGTGGATGGGCAAAATGTTAGGGCTGAACCATAAATTGGTAAAACTGATTGCTGCGGGGACATCTATTTGTGGCGCTTCGGCAGTAATTGCCGCAAACACTGTTGTCGATAGTTCAGATGAAGATGTGGCATACGCAATTGCGATCGTTACCGCTTTTGGCACAATATCCATGATAGCCTACCCATTATTGCCTGTTCTTCTAAATCTCAGCCCCCAAGCTTTTGGCATCTGGTGTGGAGTCTCTATCCATGAAATTGCTCAAGTTGTTGCGGCAGGCTTTCAATTAGGAAATGCAGGTGGAGAGGCGGCAGTAATTATCAAATTAGCTAGAATTTTATTTTTAATTCCGATGGTATTTTTACTAGGATCTTCCTATCTATCTAATCATAAAGATAAAGCTAAACAATCACAACTTCCAATTCCTTGGTTTATGGCTTACTTTATCCTTTTGATGGGTATTAATAGTATGCAAATCTTGCCCGATAACTTGAAAAGTTTGATCATTCAAGGAAATCAATTTTTGTTGACCATGTCTCTTGTGGCTATGGGGTTGGTTACAAGCATAAATAAACTAAAACAGGTAGGAATTAAACCTCTTTATTTAGCTAGTGCAAGTTCGTTGTTTATTTCAAGTGTTAGCTTACTGCTAATTAAAGCCCTTTATTAAAAAATCTGAATGCTCTACCATCAATTGCAGCTAACCCCATAAAGACAAATGTCATTCCCATAAACTCACTCCAAACTAATTGTTCACCTAAAAATGTAACTCCTAAAGCCAATGCTCCAATTGGTACTAAAAAGGTTACTAGCATTAAGTTTGAAGAACCTACTCTTGCCAATAGTCTAAAATAGAGAATATAAGTTAATACAGTAGTTGAAGCCAAAGCTGTTACAGCTAAAGCAGTCTTTAAGCTGGTACCAAGAGAAATACGATGCCAAGGATTATCAACAATTAGAACTACGGGAAATAGAGTAATCGATGCGCAAATTAACATCCCTGTAGCTGATACTATTGCTGGGAATTGATTCATTTGCCGTCCATAGATGCCTGCAGTAGCATAAAAAAAAGCGCCGCCCAAAGCTGCCAACTGAGCTAAATTTTTGATACTTAATCCATTTAGAACATCAACCCCAACTAATACTCCAACCCCCAATAAGCCCAAAAATACACCTAGCGATCGCATCCAAGTTAGGGGTTCTTTTTTAAGTAAAAAATGTGCGAGAACTACAGTAAAAGCGGGAGTTGTAGCGTTGAGGATTGCTGCTAGACTGCTTGGAATTTGAGTCTGTCCCCAAGCAATCAAACTAAACGGAATCACGTTATTTAGCAGTCCCATGATCATAAATGCTCGCCAGGCGTTAAATGAGGTGGGAATTCGCATTTTAGCGATCAGAGATAATATAAGCAGAAATAGTGATGCTATAAATACTCTAAAGAACGTCAAAGTTAGAGGTGGCAGTTCAGCTAATCCTACTTTGATCAAAAAGAAAGAACTTGCCCATAGAAATGCGAGGATAGCTAGAGAGAGCCACTCCATTAAATTCATTCTATGTTGCATTTTGACTCACATTACTGATTTTGTGTACTGTAATTCGATATTCTTAGGTTAATCATAGAAGATTTCTATAGATCAAGCATTTTTGCAAATAGTTGCTGGGATTAATGAAGCAATATTTTGTAGCACAAATTACAACGTAGCAAGATTTAAGAATCTATAAATAAAGGGAGAAAATACGAGAACTGAGTGAAACTTAATCATGATAAGAACAAGGAATTTTCTAGGAAGTATTACTGCTTCATTACTCCTTATCTGTGTAACAATCTCAAGTGCCAATGAAGTAGTTGCACAGGGTAAAAGAACAATTCGGATCGCGATCGGTACTCAAGACCAGGTAATCAATACTGCTACTGGCGGACCAATTATTCGTGAAGAGAAGTTACTAGAGAAATATCTGCCGAAGTCTGGCAAGTATCAAAATGTAGACTTTAAGATTGAATGGTCGAGTTATACATCAGGTCCACCCATTACCAATAAAATGCTGGCGGGACAGTTAGATATTGGCATCATGGGCGATTTCCCCGCCACAATCAACATGACCACTTTTCAAAAGAAAGGGAATGGCGTGAATACCCTTTTCATTTCCACTTTAGGAATTAGCCCCTCTGGAGCTGGAAATGCGATTATGGTGCCGAAGGATAGTCCGATCCGCAGTATTGCCGATTTACGGGGTAAAGAGGTTTCAGTTCCCTTCGGCTCCGCCGCCCATGGGATGCTATTGAGAGCCTTACGTGGTGCGGGCATTGATCCAGTTAAAGATGTGAAGTTGGTGAGCCAAAGCCCTGAGGTAGGCGGCAGTAATTTAAAGACCAGTCAAATTGATGCCCATGCCAATTTTGTCCCCTATGGTGAACTTTTTCCCTATAGAGGATTTGCACGTAAGATTTTTGACGGTGCCCAGACTGGTGTACCAACTATGCATGGTGTCCTAGTGCGATCAGATTTCGCCAAAGAGAATCCAGAGGTTGTAGTTGCTTATTTGAAGGCACTGCTTGAAGCAAACCGCATGTTTAGAGAGCAGCCTGAAGTGATGTCGGCAAAAATCGAAAAATGGTCGAGTATCGATAAAGAAGTTGTCTATATGTTCTTAGGTCCATCTGGCTTACAGATGCTCGATCCCAGCATTCGCACAGTTAACATTAATGCGCTGAAGGGTAGTGTTATCACCTTAAAGCAGTTGGGTAGATTGGAAGAGAGCGTTAAGCCAGATGACGTGACCAAATGGATCGATGATAGTTTTCTCAAAAAGGCGATCGCCGAAATGAAGCTGACTGCGGATGGGTTGCAAGCGGCGGCAGTAAATTACAAAATATCTGGTAATGATTCGCTGACCAAGGAGCCAATTAAAGATGCGAAGAAAGCGGCGCAAATTTGGGTGGACGGCGAGCCAACTGTTCGTAAGTATGCCTCGATCACCAATATGGTCAAGGCCTTGCAAGGGCTTAGCGGACAAGGGAAAAAGATCGGTTCTATATTTGTTCAAGATGCAGGTAAAGGATGGAAGCTATTTGCCAGTAGCTCCTATTTTGTTCGTAACGGAAAGGATATCTCGGCTTTTCTATTAGAGAAAGATGCCAAGGATTTTGCCACTAAGTCTGGAGCACAGGTATCTGATTTTACCGCTACGCAGAAACTTGCAAATGATAATTCAAAGCAGAATCTTTCTACCGAGCGTACCCCTAATATCAGTTTCAAGCCAAATCATTAATCATCACAGCAGTCTTCGATCAAATCTACCACAAAAAAGCCGCAGGGCTGACCCCCGCTTAGGTCTATTAGTATTTCTGCTTGACACTTTCGATCTTAATTGGCTGTAAATAAGCATTTGTCAGAATTAAGTAGCTAATTATAATTATGTCTAGTACCCCCATCTCTAACACTGAGAATATTGAGAGCAATAATATTCATAATCCCCAGACTGCCAAAGTTGCTTGGCGATATAAAATTCCTTGGCTTAAGTTTGGTCTGCGATCGCTTTCACTTTTAATTTTCTTTGGTGGTTGGCAATTTCTTTGTGCGATTAAGTTCAACTTCCTGTTCAATTTTGTGTTTGTGCCATCACCAATGGAAGTTCTTACAGCCAGTATTGAATTCCTCTCTAAGAATGCTAGCTTACATTTTCAAGCTAGTATCATTCGTGTCCTTGCTGGGTTTGGGCTTGCTGCTGTCGTAGGGATTATTTTAGGAATTCTGATTGGCTGGTTTGATATTATTGAAGATTTAATCTTCATTCCCTTAGAGATTCTTCGCCCTATTCCAGCTGTAGCTTGGATTCCCTTAGCTATTCTCATGCTGCCTAATTCTGAAGCTGGGATGATCTTTATCACATTCATCGGCGCATTTTTTCCTATTCTCATCAGTACGATTCGTGGAGTAGAGGGGGCGGATGTGCTGCTAATTAGAGTCGGGCAATGTTTGGGAGCAGGACAGTGGCATGTCTTCAAGGATATTGTGATTCCAGGGGCAATGCCGAATATTGCTAGTGGCTTAGTAATTGGGATGGGAAACTCGTGGTTTTGTCTGGTCACCGCCGAGATTTTAGCTGGACGTTACGGTATCGGTTATATCACTTGGGAGTCATATGTCACATCTAACTATCCGCCGATTGTGATGGGAATGTTGGCGATCGGTTTGTTGGGTGCATTCAGTACACTTGTTCTGGATCGCGCCCTCAGGCTATTGATGCCTTGGCGAGTAATGCGAAAGAAAACAGCTTAGGAGATATGAATATGGTTGCGATCAAAAGTTTAGTTGAGACTACAGAAATTAGCATTAAAGGATTAGTCGAAGTTGAAGACCTGTCGATCGCCTTTGTGCGGGATGGTTGTTCTACTAAGGTCTTACAATCCGTTTATTTGCGAGTCGAACCAGGTGAATTTGTCTGTCTTTTAGGTCCTTCGGGCTGTGGTAAATCTACGATTCTGAATGCGATCGCTGGATTTATCAAACCCAATCACGGGCATATTTATCTTGATCATCAACATATTCAAAAGCCAGGAGCAGATCGTGGTTTTGTTTTTCAGCAATATTCGCTTTTACCTTGGAAAACAACATTTGAAAATGTCGAATTTGGTTTGAAAATTCGTGGAGTACCTAAGCAAAAACGCAAGGAAATTGTCGAAGAATATCTAAATCGAGTCGGGTTATATAAACATCGCCATGCATTTCCGCATCAGCTTTCAGGTGGAATGCAGCAACGTGCTAGTATCATTCGATCTCTGGTTGGTTCCCCCTCTGTATTATTGATGGATGAACCATTTGCCGCCCTAGATGCTCAGACTAGACATATGATGCAAGAGCTTTTATTGGAAATTTGGAGCGAGCTTAAGCTCACTGTTATCTTTGTCACCCACGATATTGAAGAGGCAGTATTTTTGGGCGATCGCGTCTTTGTGATGGGAGTCAATCCGGGTAGAATTATGGAGGATATTAGGATTCCACTTCAGCGTCCACGCCATCTTGATGATATTATGACTTCTGAATTTACTCAGATCAGCCGTCAGATTTTTCACCTAATTCGGAGTGAAACCCTAAAAATCCTTAACCTTGAATGAATAATGATCACGACGCTTGCTGACTTGCAGAACATTTATGGATTTCCTTCAGAACGAGTAAGGGACTTCCAGATAAAAAATCATTCCAATTTTAATGTTGGGACATACAAAATATCGACAAACCATTTGCCAAGGTCTAATTTACCATCAACCTCCAGACATGTCATTCTTTGAATCT
>Ga0163144_10023036_pt1 | contig 12316 bp, 14 predicted proteins | sample OliLak19BULKMAT1_FD_123175 | JGI IMG/M metagenome (GOLD analysis project Ga0163144, IMG submission 123175) | Freshwater microbial mat bacterial communities from Lake Vanda, McMurdo Dry Valleys, Antarctica - Oligotrophic Lake LV.19.BULKMAT1 | ecosystem: Environmental > Aquatic > Freshwater >... | reverse complement strand
GTTGGAAATCCCATGGGCTGAAACTAGTCGAATAACTAGATACAAGTCCAGCAAAATCAAGCTTTCTGAATTTTTAACCGCCTCAATCCCTGATTGCTATCTAGTCAGAGGCCAAACTCCAGATGGCGGATGCAATCCGCCGCCACGATCTTTTTTCCGTTTTCTTCAAAAAACCGTTTGACGGGCATTCCTTCGCATGTTTCTTTCCCGCCGTCGCAAGACAAGGCGGCTCGACTGAACGTCCCTTTGGGTTTTTGGGTTTTTCCCGGGGATAATCGGTCGGGCCGCTTCTTTTTTTTCCGGGCTGCGGTCTGCTGTCGGTTCTTGCCTGCGGCTCCCTCCCCGTCCTTAGTTGCTGCATGGGCATTGTCTGGTGCGACGGGAAATTCATTGAGGAGGCGGACTTCACGCTTTCCCCGTCGGATCGCGGCCTGTGCCACGGCTTGAGCCTTTTCGAGACGCTGCTGGCCGTGAAAGGGAAGCCGCGTCTTCTCCGCGAGCATCTTGGGAGATTGCGGAGCGGCTTGGAGCGGCTCGGCGTCAACAGCGTGGAACTCGACGAGAAGGGCTTGGCCCAGGCCATCGCCACCTTGCTGGAAAGGAACGGCCTGTCGGAAGGGATGGCTAGGGTGCGGCTTTCGCTGAGCCTCGGCAAAGGGGCGCTCGACCGCACCGACAACGGCACGGCCTGGGCATGGATGACCGCAGCCCCTGTGGACGCCGGGGTTGGGAGTGTGCGGATTACCCTTGCCCCATGGCGGCGCGACAAGGAAAGCGTCCTGCGCGGGATCAAGACGGGCAACTACGCCGAGCACCTGATCGCCCTCGACATGGCCAGGCTGGAGGGATTCGGCGAGATGCTTTTCTACAACACCGACGACGAACTCTGCGAAGCCGCGCTGGCGAACGTTTTCCTCATCAGCAAGGGCGAGCTTTTCACGCCGGGCTTAGACAGCGGCTGCCTTGCCGGTGTGACCCGCGCGCTGTTGATCCGGATCGCGGCGGAACACGGGATACCTTGCAGGGAGCGAGTTCTCCGCAAGTCCGATGTCGCGAAAGCGGATGCAATGTTCCTCACCTCATCCGTGAAAGGCCCGGTGCGGGTCTCTGCCTTGCAGGGGAAGATTTTTCCGGAGCATCCGCTCTTCGATGCGGTGCGCTCGCTCTGGGTCGCAGCGATGGCCTAGCCTGGGAATCTTTCCTTTTTCCTTTTCCCCCCAACGGGGTGCATCCAACATACTTCCCCTAACCCAACCTACAAAACACCATGTCACGTCCAGTCACACTATTCACCGGCCAGTGGGCCGACCTCCCGCTTGAGAAACTCGCACCGCTCGCCGCGGAAATGGGCTACGATGGCCTCGAGCTCGCCTGCTGGGGCGATCACTTCGATGTCGATCAGGCGGTCTCCAGGAAATCCTACGTGAAGGAGAAATGGGAGCTTCTTTCCGATCACGGCCTGACCTCTTACGCAATCTCCAGCCACCTCGTCGGACAGGCGATCTGCGACAACATCGACGGGCGCCACAAGTCCATCCTCCCGCCCGAAGTCTGGGGCAACGGCGATCCCGAAGGCGTCCGCAAGCGCGCCGCAAAGCAGATGATCAAGACCGGCAAGGCCGCCCGCCTTTTCCTCAACGCCAAGCCCGGCCGCAAGAACAAGGATGAGTTCCCGGCGGTCGTCAACGGCTTCACCGGCTCCTCGATCTGGCACGGCCTCTACGCCTTCCCGCCGACGAGCCAGGAATTCTACGACAAGGGTTTTGAGGATTTCGCGAAACGCTTCGCACCCATCCTCGATGCCTTCGAGAAGGAGAACGTGAACTTCGCCCTCGAGGTGCATCCCACGGAAATCGCCTTCGACATCGCCACCGCGCAACGCGCGCTTAAAGCGGTGAAAAACCACAAGCGCTTCGGCTTCAACTACGACCCCTCCCACCTCGGCTACCAGGGTGTGGACTACGTGAAATTCATCCGCGAGCTCGGCTCCCGCATCTACCACGTCCACATGAAGGACGCATGGTGGGGCCATGGCGATGGCTCGGTTGGAGTCTTTGGCGGCAGCACCGATTTCGGCGATGCCCGCCGCTTCTGGGATTTCCGCTCCCTCGGCCACGGCGATATCGAATTCGAGGACATCATCGTCGCCCTCAACGACATCAAATACGCCGGGCCGCTCTCCGTGGAGTGGGAGGACATCCGCATGGATCGTGTCCATGGCGGCACCGAGGCCGCCGCTTTCGTCCGCAATGTCGATTTCCCGAGCTCGAACCTCGCGTTCGACGCCGCCTTCGACAAGAAAAACCAATAACCCGTACGTTCTAACAATATGTCAGTAAAAGTAGGTGTGATCGGTGCCGGTTGGATGGTGAAATACCACGCGGAAGGTTTCCGAAAAGCAGGCGCGGAGATGGTCGCCGTCGCGGATCCCGCGCCGGGCGCTGCCGAGAAAGCGGCGAAGGATTGGGGCATCCCCAAGACCTTCGATTCCGTCGAAAAAATGCTTGCCGAGGCACCGGAGCTCGATGCGGTCAGCATCATCGTGCCGAACAAATTCCACGCCCCGCTCGCCATCCAATGCCTCAAGGCCGGCAAGCATGTCTTCTGCGAAAAACCTCCCGGCCTGAACGCGGATGAGGTCGCGGAAATGGTCAAGGTCGCGAAGGAAACCGGCAAGAAGCTGATGTTCAACTTCAACAACCGCGCCCGCCCCGAGTCCCAGGCGATGAAGCGATACGTCGATGACGGCACGGTCGGAACGATCAATTCCGCCCAGGCAAAGTGGATACGCCGCACCGGCATCCCCGGCTTCGGCGGATGGTTCACCACCAAGGCGATGGCCGGCGGCGGTGCCACCATCGACCTGCTGCACATGATCGACCTCTCGCTCTACCTGATGGGCTACCCGGAGCCGGCGCATGTCCTCGCAAACACCTTCGACGACCACATCACCGATCCCGGCTTCAAGGGGCCGTGGGGCATCCCGGATCGCGAAGGTGGAACCACCGATGTCGAGTGCTCCGCGCACGGCTTCGTCCGCTTCAAGAGCGGCCAGGTTCTCACCTTGCAGGTTTCCTGGGCGGAGATGGTCAAGCGCGAGGAGGTCTCCGTCGTCTTCCAAGGCACCAAGGCCGGCGGGAAAGTCGAGCGCCTCTTCGGTCGCGACGGCCTCGATGAGACCGCCATCGACACCTGCGAACTCTACGTCCAGGAAAACGGCAACAGCGTCAACCGCACCATCATCACCGAAGCCTGCGAGGACATGGGCCGCATCAACTCCGCCGCCAACTTCATCGACACGATCAACGGAGCCGCCGAGCCGTTCAACACCCCGGATCAGGCGCACAAGCTGATGCTCATCATCGACGCCCTCTACGAATCCGCCAAGACCGGCGCGCCCGTGGCGGTCTGAAAAACCCTTCCCCCATGTCCGGAAACGAAGCGGCGGAGGCGGACGGCATGATGATCGTCCTATCCACCTTTCCCGATATCGGGGCAGCCCGCGGCATCGCCTCCGCGCTTGTCTCCGAAGGCCTCGCCGCCTGTGTGAACCTCATTCCGCAGGTGGAGTCCATCTACCTCTGGAAAGGGGAAATGCAGACGGAAAGTGAGGTGCTCGCCATCTTCAAGACCCGCGAGGATCGCTTCGCCGCGCTCCAGGCGGCGCTGGCCGAAAGGCACCCGTATGATGTTCCCGAAATCGTCGGCATCGCCGTGGATGCGGTGGGAGCCGGTTATCTTGCCTGGATTCTCGGCCGGGATTAAACCCTTGGCTCGTCCGTGACCGCAAGAGAGGCCATGGAGCGTTGCGGAAAGGCGGCATGGGGAACTTCCGCCTGTTTCCCAAGACCATCCCCGCCGCCTGATATCTTCGTGTTCCGAACCATAAGCCACCGAATCCGCGCGATAACAGGAAACCACCCATCCGCAGACTTCCACGTGTTCCAAAATGCAAAGGCATCCGTAACATGGCAGCAACCACTTGAAAACCAAGCCCTTCCGACCGGGGAGAATCCAGACTCGACGGAGCTATCAGGAAACGATATTGACCAGCTGACAGAACATTACTGTTCGCCAGAAAATGAAGACCCTAATTTTAAGCCTTCGCCTGCTCGCAGGCTCCGGCACAGGATTACAAAATCATCCGCGCCGTTGTGGGTATGCATTTCACACTGGGTTCCGCTGCGCTGCACCCGGGGCCATGTACGGGATGCCCTTCCGGGGCTGAAGATACGGGCTGTCCACAGCTTGATCGCCCGGGATGTGGAAAAGGGGAGGAAGTGGCCTTTCCCTATCCCTTGCCTGTTAGCTCAGCCACAAACAGCCGTTTCTTGGGGGATTGCTCTACGTGGTGCAGGCGGAGATGTAAACGCGGGTCCCCTTGCCATCGGCGAGGTCGAAGCGATAGACGGGGAGGATTCAGGGTGCCTACACTAGTGAGAAACTGTGTCTGGGCATTGCCAACAACGAATTTTTCACCGCCAAGACGCCAATTTCGCCAAGGCCATGCCAAGTATTTCGTATCCGATACGGATTCCTGCCGGTATTTGAACATGTTTTTGGTCTTCCTTAGCGGACTTGGCGTCTTGTATGTCCAATCTCTCAATGCTTGCGGGATTCCATGTGAGTTCTCCCTAGTGTAGGAACCCTGCATGGAAGTTTCAGGGAAAATGCTTGCGCTTTCTCGGGGGAAACCGTAAATCCGCCGCCCCCTTCAGCCATCTCAGAACAACGGAGCCCCGGGGAACCAATAGTGGCAGGACTCCAAAATCGCCCGATCTGATTCAAGACGGGACAAACAGAACAAACAAAATGGTCAACGAACTAATCGCAGATATGGTGGACGCAGGCGTCCACTACGGTCACCAAACGAAAAAGTGGAACCCGCGCATGAAGCCTTTCCTCATGAAGGACAAGGGCGGGATCTACATCATCAACCTCGAGAAAACCGTCCAGCAGCTCGACAAGGCTTCGGATTTCCTCGCCGATCTCGCAGGCAAGAACAAGCACGTCCTTTTCGTCGGCTGCAAGCGCCAGGCACAGGACGCCATCCGCGAGGCCGCAGAGGCCACCGGACAACACTATGTCAACCACCGCTGGCTCGGCGGCATGCTCACCAACGCGACAACCGTCCGCAAATCCGTGGAGCGCCTCCGCTACCTCGAGAACATCGAGAAACAGCCTGAATTCAAGGCAATGTCCAAGAAGGAACTCGCCGCCCTCGGCCGCGAGCGCGAAAAGCTCCTCCGCAACCTCCGCGGCGTACGCGACCTTGACAAGAAGCCCGACGCCATCGTCATCGTCGATTCCGCCCGCGAAACCATCGCCGTCGCCGAAGCGCACCGCCTCAACATCCCCATCGTCGCCATCGTCGATACCAACGCCGACCCTGCGAAAGTCCAATACCCGATCCCGGGCAATGACGACGCGATCCGCTCGATCCGCATCATCCTCCAGAACCTGGTCGATGCGATGGTCAAAGCGAAAAAGAAGTAGGCCCCAATTTTCAATTCCCAATTCCCAATATCTTTTCCAAGCATGATCACCGCATCAATCGTCAAGGAACTCCGCGACAAGACCAACGCCGGCATGATGGACTGCAAGAAAGTCCTCACCGAAACCAACGGCGACATCGACGCCTCCATCAAGCTCCTCCGTGAGCGCGGCATCATGAAGGCCGGCACCAAGTCCGACCGCGAAGCCAACGAAGGCATCATCACCGCCCGCGTCAACGGCGGGGCGAGCTCCGGCATCCTGTTTGAGGTCAATTGCGAGACCGACTTCGTTTCCCGCAACGAGAACTTCCAGGCATTCGTCGCGGAAATCGCGGACAAGCTCGCCGCTTCCGATGCCAAAGACCGCGAAGCCGCACTCGCCATTTCCCACGGCGATAGCACCCTCGAAAACTTCGTGAAGGAGAAAGTCCTCGAACTCGGTGAAAACATCCAGCTCCGCAAATACGTCCGTTTCGATGCCGCTTCCGGCGGAGTCGTGGCATCCTACATCCACCTGGGCGGAAAAGTAGGCGTCCTCATTGAGGTCGGCACCACCAAGCCGGAAACCAGTTCCAACGAATCCTTCCAGCAGCTCGTCAAGGATCTCAACCTCCACATCGCCGCTTCCGCTCCGAAAGGCCTTTCCCGCGACGACATCGCGCAGGACATCATCGATGCCGAGCAGGACATCTTCGCCGTGCGCCTGCGTGAGCAAGGCAAGGACGAAAAAATCATCCCGAACATCGTCAAGGGCCAGCTCGCCAAGTTCTTCGCGGAATCCTGCTTCCTGGAGCAAGGCTTCGTGCGAGACCAGGACATCACCATCTCCCAGCTACTCGAACAGAAGGGCAAGGAACTCGGAGACACACTCACCGTCACCCGCTTTGTCCGCTTTGGACTTGGTGAGTGAACCACAGCGCGGTTTCAAGCTTGACTGGCAAGCACTTCAAGCCCATACACCGCGCCCCAAACAACATTCTAGACTTACAACAAACGAAAATCATCAGCATGCGTGGAGTGAACATGAAAAAAGGGGAGCCGGTTGACCGCGCCCTCAAACGCCTCAAAACCAAACTCGATGGAGAGGGCATCCTCGAGGAAATGCGCCGCCGCCGCGCTTTCGAAACCCCTACCGAGCGCAAGCAGCGCAAGCTTCGCACCGCTTCCAAGCGCAACAAGATCCGCTGGCGTTTCAGCATGGGCGCAGCCCCCGCAGACCAGGAGACCGTCGATCTGACCAACGGTTGACCTGCTGCCACCACATTGCCTTCCGAAAAAGCGAGCGCCGCAAGGCCTCGCTTTTTTCGTATCCCCGCAGCATCCCGATAGTTCGCCTTGATCTCAGGCCCATCCCCGATCAATTTCCTTTCAGTCCTCCTCTTCCTTCGAGGTTGAATTTTGAATTTTTGAATTTTAGAACCACATGCTCCTCCATTTCTACAAAATGAACGGCGCCGGGAATGACTTCATCGTCATCGACAACCGCGACCTCTCCATATCCCTCGACGAGGACACCATCGCCGCGCTCTGCGACCGCAACCGCGGCATCGGCGCGGACGGCCTGCTCGCCGTCGAGCCTGCCGAAATGGGAGCCGACTACAAGTTCCGCTACTACAACGCCGACGGCGGTGAGGCGGAGATGTGCGGCAACGGCGCGCGCTGCTTCGGCTTCTTCACCGCCCACCTTTCCGAGGAAGAGGAAATCCCCTCCTCCGTTTCCTTTGAGACCCTCGCCGGAACCCTCACCGCAGAGATCATCGGCGATGACGTCCGCATCGCCATGTCCGATCCGAAGGATCTGGAACTCAAGGCTCCGGTCCGGATCGGGAATTTCCACGATGACCTCCATTTTGTGAACACCGGCGTGCCGCACGTGGTGAGCTTCGTCGATGACCTGGAAAACGTGGATGTCACCGCCCACGGCCGGGCCATCCGCGAACATGACTATTTCGCACCAGCCGGAACGAACGCGAACTTCGCCAAGGTGATCGCACCCGACCACATTGCGATCCGCACCTACGAGCGCGGAGTCGAGGACGAGACCCTCGCCTGCGGCACCGGCATGGTTGCCTGCGCCCTTGTCCATCATCTCCTCACCGGTGCGGAAAGCCCGGTCAAGGTAGATGTCGAGGGCGGCGACACGCTATCCATCGGCTTCGAAAAAACCGGCGACACCACTTTTACGAACGTCACCCTCACCGGTCCTGCGGATTTCGTGTTCGAAGGAGAGATCGAGATCTGAGTCTGAAAGTGGCTGGGGATGCCAGCCTCAGGCCGTTCGGGAGGAACCTTGCCTCCTGCGCCCTTGCCTCCTGCCTCCTGCCTCCTGTAACCTGTCATCAGGAAATATTGAATGCGATCCTGCATTTCTGCTCTTATTTTGCAGGAACCAATCCAATAACCATGCAAACCATCCCATATCTCGGAAGAATCTCCCTCTGCCTGCTCGCCGCAACCCTGACAGGCTGCAGCGAGCCAACGGAGGAGCAGGCGAAACTCAAGAAAGAACTCACCGCCATCCAATACAAGGTGACCATGGAGAATGGCACGGAGCCTCCTTTCAAAAACGAATACTGGGACAACCACAAGCCCGGCATCTACGTCGCCGTTGTCGGCGGTGAACCGCTTTTCAGCTCCAAGGACAAATTCGAGTCGGGAACCGGATGGCCAAGCTTCACCAAGCCGATCGTGGAGGGCGCGGTGAAAGTCGGCACCGACAGCTCCCACGGCATGACCCGCGACGAAGTCCGCTCCGTCAAGGCCGACACCCACCTCGGCCACGTCTTCGACGACGGCCCGGAGCCGACCGGGAAGCGCTATTGCATGAACTCCGCCGCGATGAGGTTCATCCCGGTCGAGAAGTTGGAGGAAAAGGGCTACTCCCAGTTCATACGCCTGTTCCAGGAGAAGTGATCCTTCCCGGTTGGCCGGGCTGCGGCATGCGCCGCATGGGGGCTGGGGCATCAGGAACCCGCTAGCGGTCTCTCCGGATGACCAGCATCACCACACCAGCAAGACCCAGCAAGGCCGCCGCCGAAAACTCGGGAACAGGCATCGCCTTTGCTGCTTTGCCCGCCGAATCCGGATCCTGTGCGAATGCGCATTCCCCGAAAAGCAACCCGAGGGTTAGGATTAATTTCAACAGGTGAGGGCGAGGCGGGATTTTCATCTGGGGGGGAGCAAATCTCTATTTCAAATGCAAATTGCTCTTTTTCCGATATGTGCTCAAGCCAAAAATCATGGGCGATTCCGTAGCAACGGAATCGCCATGGTAAACAGGCACTGCACCTCACCCTCACTTATCCCTGAGGCACCTTGCGAAGTTTCGAGATATCGTGCCCCTGCCGCTCCAATTCCTTCACCAGCGCCTTGTATTCCGCATCCGGCAGGGTCTTTGTCCGCGCCATGATCCATGCATATTTGCGGCTCGGCACCCCGATGATCGTCGTCCCGTAGTCATCCGCCAGATAGGTGATCAGGTAGGCCGCCTTGAAGGGCCAGAGGAACTGCATCCGCCACTCCGCGTTGGTCCCCTTGTCATGGATGAATCCCTTCGGGCGCATCGTCTTCACCGGGCCGTCGAGGCTCCCCTTGTTGAAGGTGAACGTCGTCGGGATGCTCCCGTCCTCCGCCAGTTCGTAGCTCTCCACCGCGTTGTAGGCATCCTTTTCCAGGAAAACCGGGATGTGGGCGATCACATGCCAGTCCCCCATGAAACGCTTCAGATCCACGTGCCGGGCGATCGGTTTCAGCTCGGCTCCGGCAGATCCCGTGGTGGACATATCCTGGCAGCTTGTCAGGGCCAGCCCGGCCGCCCCGCAGGATAGCACAGCCGGCATCATCGATTTGGGGAAAAGGAATCTCTGCATCTTCAAAGCCTCAACCCTTATCCCCCTTTCACAAGAGGGGAAATCAGCGGCCAGCCTCCCATCTTCCCTCCCGTCCTACTCCCCGCCGGGACACCGGCGGATCACCCGGCCCTCCCCTCCCAAAAACCCCCTTGCCCCTCTGCCCTCCCGCCTCATCATTTCTTTCACTGAAAACCGTGTACCAGCAAACTCTCCCCCACTTCCCGCTCCCATGACCTACCGCAACGACGAATTTGCAGATTTGGAAACCCCGCGCGGCGCCATGCGCACCCATATCTTCCGCCCGGTCGCGGAGGGGAAATTTCCCGCAGTCATCCTCTACTCGGAGATCTATCAGGTCACCGCGCCCATCCGCCGCGCGGCGGAGTTCCTTGCGGGTCATGGCTTTCTCGTCGTCGCCCCCGAGGTCTATCATGAGTTCGGGGAACCCGGCACTGTCTTCGAATACGACAAGCCCGGCACCGACCGGGGCAACGAACTCAAAATCACCAAGGAGATGGCTTCCTTCGATGACGATGCCGCCGCCGTCGTGAAATTTCTCAAAGGCCACGAAGCCAGCACCGGGAAGATAGGGGCGCTCGGCATTTGCCTCGGCGGCCACCTCAGCTTCCGCGCCTGCGCCACCGAGCCGGAGATCACCGCCGGAGCCTGCTTCTACGGGACCGATCTCCACCAGCGCTCCCTCGGAAAAGGCCAAAAGGACGGCACCCTCGACCGCGCCGCCGGGATCAAGGCCGAGATGCTGATGGTCTGGGGCCGACAGGATCCCCACATCTCCCGCGAAGGCCGCCGCGAGATCCACGACACCATGACCGATGCCAACCTCACCCTCTCCTGGCACGAGTTCAACGGCCAGCACGCCTTCATGCGCGACATCGGCCACCGCCATTATCCGGAGATCGCCGCACAGGTCTGGCAGATCACACTGACCTTCTTCACGCGCCTCCTGAAATAAACACAAGGACGGCCCGTAGATTAAGGCTTTTCCCCCGTTTGAGGAGGGTGTGGATTGAGGCATCAGGTGCCTCCTTTTATACCGGCCATCTCGCTTGCGACGACAGGATCCAAGCCTGCTGCGAGTGCTTTTGCGATGGCTTTTTCCGAGGCGCGTTTCAACGCGGCCTCGGCACCGATGAAATCGGGATCGTTGAGAGGTTTCACGGGAGCGGGTTTCGCCGTGGCTGTGGGGTATGGGGTGATGTCTTCCATGAGTCTAGCAGGCGGGCGGTTGTCACCGGTTTCCAAGAGTAGCGGCGGTGTGAGGGAAGCATCGTAAATCGCCCATTCATCGACAATGCCAATGTAGTGTTGTTTCAGATTCACCCAGCCACGGTCAAAACGGCGGAGTATCGTTTCCTCCGGAATGGAATGGCCTCCGAAGGTGACGCGCTGGGCGACCCTTCTGATCGCGAAGCGAACATCAGGAAGTTTAAGAAAACAGAGCTTCACGGTGTATCCGGCGGCTTTCCACTCCGGGATTAGCCGTAGATAGTTGCGGGATGAGAGGGTTGTCTCCAGGGCGAAGCTTTTCCCCGCCGTGACAAGATCGTCGATCCGCTCCAGCATGAGGCGCGCTGCGGTGAGCGCGACCTGTTCCGGCTGGAAGGGGCTGAGGCCGGCGGCGATGAGATCCGCGTTCACAAACTCCGGGCAAGCGGCTTCGTTCGGCAGGAACTCGGTGGCGAAGGTGGTTTTCCCCGCCCCGTTCGGCCCGGCGATGATGATGATCTTCTTCATGCGGCGGGCAGATCACCAGGATATGCCGGGGTGACGGATAGGGAGACTATCAGTTGGCTGGCTACTTGTTCGGGTGTGGGCAAAAGGGAGTGCTTGGTTATTGGTAGGATATTTCTAACGATTCCCCGCCCCACAGGAAGGGAAAAAGGCCTATGGCCGTTTTTGGGCGCTTATTTGAGGGATAGGTTTTGATTTTTGTATCCCTCCATCTCCGCTGCGCCCCGGTTGGCAGCAGAATGCAGCCACTCCTCGGGCTGCGCCTCAGAGCCTGGAGTTGAGCGCCTTCTCGACCCGCTTCTCGGAGATCTTTCCGATCACCTCGACATCGGGCGCGAAGACCTGGATGCGCCATTCCTCAAGCAGCCAGCCGGCGTCCCAGAGGGAGGGGTCTTCGGGGGCGGCCATCCATTCGCCGAACCAGCCCTGCCAGTGGCTGCGGACGAGATCCATTTTCTCCAGATCCTTGACGAGGGGGAAGGAGGCGATGCGGGCGAGCCGGGAGCGGATCGCGCGGAGGCGCCTCGGGTAATCGACCAGCCGCGCGTAGCCGGAGCGCCATGTCCAGCGGCTGCGGAAGAGCCAGGAAAGCTCCTCGTCGAGGTCGTCGGCGATCTCGCCGTAGTTCCTGTCCTTGCGGTTCGCGGCGATCCATTCGCGGATCTCGCGCTCGGCACCGACGGATTCATCGAGGGCGGCTCCGATCTTCGTCGCCGCCTCGAACCATTTCCCGCGCACGGTTTCATTGAGCTTCGCAAAGGCCTCGGGGCTTCTCGGGAAATCGCCTCCGGCCACGCCTTCGGCGGAGAGCAGGATGAGATCCTCCATATCGATCCCGAGCCGGCCCAGCTCGACCTTCGCCATCATGCCGAGAGGAAACTTTTTCCGCAGGTAATCGACCTCCCTTTCCGCGCCGAGCACCAGCAGCCGCGCCCCGCCCTGCCGGTGCGCCTCGCGGGCTTCGTGGGCGGAGGTGAAGGCTTTCACGCCGACGGATTTTCCCTCGTCCACCAGCGCCGGGAACGCGGGGCCGCCGGCGGTCATCACCTGTTCCGGCAGGCTTTCGCCATCCCATTTGCTCATCCCGCGCCGCTCGACATCCGCCGTCGCCGCGGCCTCGAAGCGCTCCCGCATCCGGTCTGCGAGCTGTAGTTTCAGCTCCGCGACATCCGTGCCCATGGCGAGTTCGTTGCCCTCGTCATCGCAGACCCAGATCTT
>Ga0163144_10023035_pt1 | contig 12317 bp, 12 predicted proteins | sample OliLak19BULKMAT1_FD_123175 | JGI IMG/M metagenome (GOLD analysis project Ga0163144, IMG submission 123175) | Freshwater microbial mat bacterial communities from Lake Vanda, McMurdo Dry Valleys, Antarctica - Oligotrophic Lake LV.19.BULKMAT1 | ecosystem: Environmental > Aquatic > Freshwater >... | reverse complement strand
GGCTACAACCTCACCCAGCAGCGCTACTTCGTCGGGGCGAGCGGAGGCAAGGTCGCCATCTTCCAGGGTGTGCAACAAAACCTCGGGCCAATCGTCCTCTCACATTTGATCGAGGAAACAGCGATCCAGCTCGACGAGTTACCCATGTTCCGCCGAGACAGCGTCGAACGAACCATTAATGCCGAGGATCTCGAGGATGCTCGGCGCATCATTGATCAACTGGCCGATGCCCGCGTTCCCTGAGTCAGCGGCTCGCGCTCCCGTCGAGGTCGTGCAGCGCGCCCCGATCACCTCAAGCATTCGCCTCAAGCTGCGCGAGCCGGCTCGTTTACGCAACCTCGAACTGGTGCTGCTGCTCTTCGCTGTCGCGCTGACGCTCGGCTCGATCGCCCTCGTGCAACTCGGCGCGCTTGGGGCACTCGACTCGACGGTGCTGACGCTCTACGCGCTCCTGCTTCTGCCTCTTCTGGTGCTGCATCTGACGCTCCGTATCACCGCCTCAGAAGCGGATCCGCTCATCGTGCCGATCGTCACTGTACTCAACGGACTCGGCGTCACGATGATCTACCGAATCGATTTGGCCGATGAGCAGTCGGGGTGGGAGAGCGCGGGCATCCGCCAGATTGTGTGGACGGCAATCGCGATCGTCATCGCGACTGCCGTGCTTATCGTCGTGCGCAACCACCGAGTGTTGCAGCGCTACCGGTACATCGCGATGGTCAGCGGAATCGCCTTGCTTGTGTTACCGCTCGCGCCTCTCATCGGTGCAACACGAAACGGCGCGCGACTGTGGGTCGAAATCGGTCCGCTGTCATTTCAGCCCGGCGAGCTCGGCAAAGTCGCGCTAGCGATCTTCTTCGCCGGCTATCTCGTGACCGCTCGCGACTCGCTGTCGATGGTTGGCCGCAAGTTCCTCGGCATGCAGTTCCCGCGCGCTCGCGACCTGGGTCCGATTCTCGTGGTGTTCGCGGCATCTATGCTCGTGCTGGTCTTTCAGCGGGACTTGGGCACGGCGCTGTTGTACTTCGGGCTCTTCCTCGTGATGCTCTACGTCGCAACCGGTCGATCGAGCTGGATCGTGCTTGGCCTTGGGCTCTTCCTTGCCGGCTCCTTTGTTGCGAGCCGCACCTTGGAGTATGTCGGCGCACGCGTGTCCACGTGGCTAGATCCGTTCAACCCAGAGAACTATGACGCGTTCGGCGGCAGCTATCAATTGGTGCAGGGTCTCTTCGGGCTTGCGGATGGCGGGTTGATCGGCACCGGACTCGGGCGCGGCAGCCCAGAGATCACCCCCCTGTCGGAGAGCGACTACATCATCTCGGCCCTCGGCGAGGAACTCGGCCTCATCGGCCTCTTCGCGATTCTCGGGCTTTACTTGCTGTTCGTCGCGCGCGGCTTTCGAATCGGCTTTGCTGGGCAAGACGACTTCGGGCGCTTGCTCGGAGTTGGCCTGGCCTTTGTCGTCGCCCTTCAGGTGTTCGTCGTCATTGGGGGAGTCACTCGCGTGATCCCCCTCACCGGTTTGACAACACCCTTTCTCGCTGCGGGGGGATCCTCGCTGGTGGCGAACTGGATCATCGCTGCACTGCTGCTCAGGCTCTCTGACACTGTTCGCCAGCAACCGAGGTTGGTTGTCGACCCGATCGCGGATGCCAGGAGCAAGTTGGTGATCGGCCAGTGAACAAAGAACTCAAGCGAGTCAGCGCCGTCGTGCTCATCATGTTTCTGAGCCTGTTTGCCTCGACCTCTGCCATCCAAGTTCTTGCCGCCGACAGCCTCCAAGCTGACGGTCGCAACGCGCGCACTCTGTACGCCAGCTACTCCGCCGAGCGCGGACCGATCCTCGTTGACGGTCAGCCGATAGCCCAGTCGATACCGAGCGACAACGAATTCAAGTTCTTGCGGGTCTACCCATCCGGGCCGGTCTACGCGCCGATCACCGGTTACCTGACGCTCAACCAGGGCAACACCGGGCTCGAGGCTGCGCTCGGCGACGACCTCAGCGGGTCATCCAACCGGCAGTTCTTTGACCAGGTCAACGCCATCATCACCGGCCAGAACCCGAAGGGCGCCGCCGTTGAGACCACCATTGATCCGGTCGTACAACAAGCGGCGTGGGACGCGCTCGGTGACTTGCAGGGGGCAGTTATTGCCATCGACCCAAAGACCGGTGCGATCCTTGCGATGGTGTCAAAGCCAAGTTTCGACCCGAACGAATTGGCCGCGCACGACACCCAACTCGTGCTCGAGGCCTATGACCGCCTGCTGAACTCTGCGGATGAACCGCTCATCAACCGAACAATGAACGGCAACCTGGATCCACCCGGATCGACGTTCAAGCTCGTCGTGACCGCGGCGGCACTCGAGAGTGGCCGCTACACGCCAGAGAGCGAGTTCCCGAATCCGTCGAGCTTGCAACTGCCGCAAAGCGACTCCGTTCTCACCAATGCTGATGACGGCACGTGTGGACCCGGTGACAGCGTGACGATCGCAACAGCGCTGCGATTGTCGTGCAACATTCCCTTCGCCGAGCTTGGGCTGGAGCTTGGTACCCGCACCATTCGCGACCAAACAAACCGCTTCGGGTTCAACGAGACGATTGACGTGCCGATGACATCCACCCAAAGTGTGTACCCGCGAGCATTGGATGACCCACAGACGATGCTCTCGGCGTTCGGTCAGTCGAGCGTCCGTGCATCCCCGCTACAAATGGCGATGGTGTCGATGGCCGTCGCCAACGGCGGAACGCTCATGAAGCCGACACTCGTCGAGAGCATCATCGCGGCAAATCAGGCCGAGTTGTTCCGCATTCAACCGGAGGTGTTTCGTCAGTCGATGAGCCCGCAGACCGCTGCAACGATGACCGAACTCATGGTCGCCAACATCAGCAATGGCGCTGCGAGTGGTGCCAGAATAGGCGGAGTCGACGTTGCGGGAAAGACCGGTACGGCAGAGAACGGTGTGGATGATCCATATACGCTCTGGTTCACCGGTTTCGCCCCGGCGAATGATCCGCAGGTTGTTGTGGCGGTGGTGGTTCAGAACGGCGGAGGTCTTGGTCAGTCCGGCACGTCAAACGGGATCCCAGCTCCAATCGCGAAGAAAGTACTAGAGGCGGTGCTATTCAGATGAGACCGACAAGTGGCCTCACCTTCGGCGGCAGGTATCAGCTCTCCAGTCGCATCGCAATCGGCGGCATGGGTGAAGTGTGGCAAGCGACCGATCTGGTTATCGGCCGCGTGGTCGCCATCAAGATCCTCAAGGATGAGTACCTCGGCGACCCCGGATTTCTCGAGCGGTTCCGTGCCGAGGCTCGCCATGCTGCGCTCGTCAATCACGAGGGTATCGCGAACGTGTTCGACTACGGCGAAGAAGACGGCAGCGCGTTCCTCGTCATGGAACTCGTGCCGGGCGAGGCGCTGAGCGCCATCCTCGAGCGCGAGCGAGTGCTCGCGACCGACAGAGTGCTTGACATTGTGGCTCAAACAGCTGCGGCGCTTCAGGCTGCCCATGCCGCCGGCCTCGTCCATCGCGACATCAAACCGGGCAACCTGTTGATCACCCCCGAAGGTCGAGTGAAGATCACCGACTTCGGGATCGCGCGTATTGCCGATCAGGTGCCATTGACGGCGACCGGGCAAGTCATGGGAACCGTCCAGTACCTTTCACCCGAGCAGGCAAGCGGGCACCCAGCCTCGCCCACCACGGACATTTACTCTCTTGGCATCGTGGCCTACGAGGCCCTCGCTGGAAAGCGACCGTTCACCGGCGAGTCTCAGGTCGCGATCGCAATGGCGCAGATCAACGAAAGCCCGCCCGAGCTGCCTGTCACTGTCGCTGAACCCGTGCGAAATCTCGTCTACTCCTGCCTCGCGAAGCGCCCGGCGGATCGTCCGGCTTCGGCCGCGCACCTGGCGCGGGCGGCCATTGCCCTGCGGCGGGGCGATGTCGCTGCGGCTGCGGCGGCCGTCCCGGGTGTACTCGGCACCGGCTCGCTCGTGGCGACCGCTGGCGCGAACTACGGACAGGCAACTCAAGCCACGCGCGTCATGACGACGAATGCGCCGATCAGTACGCCAACTCAACCAATCGAGGCGGTTCGACGAAACCCGTGGACTTGGCCACTGGTTGCCCTCGTGTCGCTCTTGGCGGTCATCCTGATCGGCACGATTGTTGCTCTCGTCGCGAACCCTGGCGGGGGCGGGGGGGCTGAGACCTCGAGCGCGGCACCGCCCATCCCAACCCGGACAGCTCCAACTCCAACGCCAACAAGCGATCGGGTGACGCTCGACGAAAACGAACTGCTCGGACGCAATCAGGCCGCCGTTGAGCAGCGCCTCACCGAGCTTGAGCTGAAACTCGACGCCCGTGTTGGCACTGTCGCGCCAAGCCAGGAGCAGGTTGGGTTCGCCTACAGCGTCACGCCAAAAGGCAACGTCCGCAAGGGCGAAACGATCACGGTCAGCTTTTACGCCGAGATACCAGCCCCGGTCGCAACCAAGCCGACTCCATTGATCGCGCCGGTTGGTCCATTCTTGGCCGGCGACACGATCACTGTCACGTGGCCGGCGTACACGGGCTGTCCCGCGAGCAGGCCTCATACCGGGTTCAGCGTTCAGGTGCAGAAGGGCTCACTGGTAGGGATCAATCCCCTCCCGACGAGTGCCACGAGTGCCGGAATCGAACTCTCCAGCACTGCCGGTGAGGCAACGATCGTGACGTACACGGCCATCTGCACCGACTTCGAATCACCGCTTTCTGACCAGCTTTCTGTCACTGGCGTCTAACTTGACTTGGCCAAGGGTGCGGCCGGAGGCACCAGATACACTGGAGCAAGTACTGTCGGAGTAGTTCGGAGATAGCTTGTGACTGAAGGCGTTGCACAGGGAGTGCGCGTCTTGGCGGGCAGATACGAACTCGGTGCCCTTCTCGGCCGCGGCGGCATGGCCGATGTACACGTCGGAACAGACTCCCGCCTCGGGCGTCGTGTTGCGGTCAAGCTCCTCAGGTCCGGCCTTGCGAGCGATCCGGCATTTCGTTCGCGTTTTCGTCGTGAGGCACAGGACGCCGCCAAGATGGCACATCCAACGATCGTTCGCATTTTTGATGCCGGCGAAGAGTTGATCCTCGACCAGCGCGGCACCGAGACCCTTATTCCATACATCGTGATGGAGTACGTCGATGGCCGTCTGCTGAAGGACCTTATCGCCGACGGGCCGCTCGAACCAGTCGAAGCGATGAGGATTACGGCGCAAGTTCTGACCGCGCTCGAATACTCCCACCGCGCTGGCGTTGTGCATCGAGATATCAAACCCGGCAACATCATGATTACCGCGAGCGGGCAGGTCAAGGTTATGGACTTCGGGATCGCCAGGGCGATCTCTGATTCCGCCGCTACGATCGCCGAGACGAGCGTGATCGTCGGAACTGCACAGTACTTTTCACCGGAGCAGGCGCGCGGCGAGACGGTCGATGCAAGAACCGACCTGTACTCGACTGGCGTCGTTCTCTTCGAAATGCTGACCGGGCGCGCGCCGTTCCGCGGGGATAACCCGGTAGCAGTGGCCTATCAGCACGTCAACTCGGAGCCGGTACCTCCGGGTACCCTCAACCCGAAAGTTTCACCTGCGCTCGACGCTGTCGTATTCCGAGCTCTGGCCAAAGATCGTTTTGAGCGCTACCAGAGCGCGGCCGAGTTCCGCGCGGATCTCGAGACAACCGCTGCTGGCGCGGTACCGCTGAAAAAAGCGGTTGCGACGAACGATTTCAACTCGACGCTGTTTGGCGTTAATCCGTCAGCGGTCGCGGGTTCCGAGGCAACACTTCGCCAGCTCACCGTTGATGAAGGGGATCGTGCGGTCAGAACCCAAAGTCGTCCTCCCGTCGCCTGGATCTGGGCAGGTATTGCGTCCATGATCGCAATAGTCGCCGCGGTGATCTTTTGGACCTTCAGTTTGACCCCACCCGAGTTGGCAGGGAATGTGGCGGTCGACATCCCGGCCGTGGCCGGTCAAACGTGGGCCGACGGCTCCGCTGCTCTTTTCGAGGCGAACCTTGAGCCTCAACGCATCGAAGAAGCGAGCGACACGATCGAAGAGGATGTGATCATCCGCACCACTCCTGAAGCGGGCGTGAGCGTCAGTCCAGGTATGCAGATCCAGGTGTACGTCTCGATCGGCAAGACTCCCGCAACAGTGCCAGACGTGACGCGGATGCCGGAGGCGACGGCCATTGCAGCGATCACTGCTGCCAGTTTGGTCTACGGCAGCTCGACGACTGAGTACTCCCCAGACCTCGCGGCTGGAGCGGTCATTCGCTCGGATCCCGCAGGAGGCTCCACTCGTCTTGTCGACGGCAGGCTCATCCGGCAGGGCGACACGGTCAACCTCGTGGTCTCGAACGGCCTGGTCAACATTCCCGACGTCACTGGTCAAGCAATTGCCGCTGCAAGTTCCGCGCTTCAGGCGCTGCAACTCTCGCTTCGCGTCGATATCGACGGTGGCTGCAGCGGCGGAACTGTCTCGAGGCAGTCGCTCGTCGGCGAACAACCTCAAAAGGCCGAACTGACCCTGACGTATTGCGGCGGGTAGATCCTGCCTGATTAGCCGAGCTTGACGAGGGGAGTGAGCCCCTTCGCGCGCACAGCTGCTTCGGGCAGTCCGGCAACCGCCAGCCAGTTTCCTAGCATGAGGTAGCCACCTTCTGTCAGCACCGACTCCGGGTGAAATTGCACCCCGAAGATCGGTTGACTCTCGTGGCGCAGGCCCATAATCACACCCCCCGTTGTTCGCGAGGTCACAATGAGCTCCTTTGGCACCGTTCCATCAACAACCGCGAGTGAGTGGTAACGAGTCGCAGTGAATGGCCGAGGGACTCCCGCGTAGAAGTCACTGTCGTCGTGCTCGATGAGCGACGTCTTGCCGTGCATGAGTTCTTCCGCGTGGGTGACGGTCGCGCCGAGTGCCTCGGCGATCGCTTGATGCCCAAGACACACGCCCAAGAGCGGAAGGCCAGACTGCACGGCCGCCTTGACGATCGGTATGCTGACCCCAGCAGCGGCAGGAGTTCCTGGGCCCGGTGAGAGCAGAACGCCATCGAAACCAGCGATGATGTCGGCCGCGGCATTCGCATCGAAATCGTCGTTGCGCACTACTGTCGTCTCCGCGCCAAGCTGAACAAGATACCCATTGAGGGTGTACACGAAACTGTCATAGTTGTCGACGACAAGAATGCGGGTCACGATCCACCTACTGTAATTTCAGGCGGTGTCACGAACTGCTCAACCCAAGGGAATACCCACAAGACCAGTGCGGTGAGCACTCCCGCGACCAGAATCATCGCAAGGATAATCCGCACCCACAGCGGGCCTGGCAACAGCTTCCAGAGTGCGGCGTACATCAGGCTGCTGCCTCAACCTGGGCGAGACCGGCAATCTCTGCGGGAGCACCCTCCGCCCGCGGGTACCACGTGTCATACACGCCATAGGCGATGATTCGTTCCGAAACCGAATTCAACGGATTACAGCTCGTCAAGGTAATTATTCGATCTGTGGGAATCGCTCCCGACTGTTGCGGCACCGGATCGAGCACCCCGACTCCGGTGGGCGAGACGTACTCGAGCGAGCGGAAGACGTACCGGTACCAGCCATCTTCGGTTTCGATGTAAATGCTGTCACCCAGCTGGAGCTTGTTCATGTCAAGAAACGGCGAGCCCCATCCGGTGCGATGAGCAGCGAGAGCAAAGTTGCCGACCTCACCGGGCATCTGCGTTCCCGGGTAGTGCCCGACGCCACGCTTGTTTAGCACGTCTTCAAGCCCGATCCCTTCAGCGATCGGACGTGTGTAATCTGCGCCAAAACGGGGAACGATGAGGGTACCAAAGTTCACGGCGTTCGCCGGGACAGCCGTAACAAGTGGCTCGCCAGGATCAGCCCTCTCCAATGGCACGGCAGCGACGCCTTCACCCTTGTCCCAACTCTGTTGCAGTTCGACTGCCTCGACTTGTTGGGAGTTGCTGAGAACGAGGTTGTTGAACCAGAGTTGCCACCCGATAAACAGCACCACCACGGCGCCGCCGGTGACGAGCACCTCTCCGATCACTCCGATGACCATTGAGCGGCGTCGCGCGCGTTCGCGACGCCGCGCCGCTACCCGCCCGTCCTCCAGAACCATATTCCGATTGTAGATCCTCACGTGTCGGTGAACTCTGCGAATTCCTTGCTAAAAACTGAGAGCATGGGCCCAGGTGCTGGCACCTGACCGAATCCTTCCGGGTAGAATTGGCGGCATGGCCCGTACTAGCGCAGGTTCCAGTCCAGACCGTCCCAGCCCAACGTCGAGCGAGCCGGCTCCGAATGCGGTGTGGTTCAAGCCGGTGATGTTCGGCTTCATGCTTATCGGGCTTGCGTGGATCATCGTCTTCTACGTCACCCAAAGCCAATGGCCCGTTCCCGCGCTCGGAAACTGGAACATCGCTATTGGCTTTGGCATCATGTTCGTAGGGTTCCTCATGACAACCCGGTGGCGGTAGTCAGTACCCTCTAACTACATTCGTGTAGTTATACCCACTGTGGAGAGGCCTGTGTATAACTTTTCCGCGCACGTCGGGGTGACCGCGCCTAGATGACGAACAACCTCAATAGCGTAAGCACCAGAAGCCCTACTGCAAGTACTGAGATCAGCGCGGCCTGTCTCCCCTTCTGCTCCGGCCGTCTCGTGGCGAGATAGATCAAACCGACGAGCGCGCCGACGACGACGCCGCCAAGATGGGCTTGCCACGAGATGTTTGTGCCAGGCAAGAAGCCGATCGCAAAGTTCAAGGCGATCACAACAAACAGCTGAACGCTGTTGCCACCAAGCTTGCGTTGGATCACAAAGAAGGCCCCGAACAGCCCAAAAATCGCACCCGATGCCCCGACCACGGCGCTAAACGGCGCTAGCAGGAGCACCGCGACAGAACCTCCAAAGCCGCTCAGGAGGTAGAGCACGAGGAATCGCGCCCGCCCGAGCAGTCCTTCGAGGAGAGGTCCGAACAAAAACAACGCATACATGTTGAACAAGATGTGAAAGATCGAGTTCTGTGAGTGCACGAACAGTGCCGTGATCATTCGCCACGGCTCGGTATAGGTGAGTGGCGGAAAGTACAGGAGGGCCGCCGTGACCCCGCTGCCCGGGATGATTTGGAGCAGGTAGATGCCAACGCAAAGACCCAGGATCGAGTAGGTCACTACCGGGGTGCTGCCCCCGCGGCGAAACGCTCGAACGACTGCTGGCCGTGTGCGTGGTGCGGCTTGACGAGCTTCGCGAACGCATTCTGGACAGTGCACGCCAACGGCGGCCTGCGTTTGACAGTCGGGACACACCGTTCGACCACAGCGCTGGCAGAGCACGAAACTCTGACGATCCTGGTGACGGTAGCAAACGTTGTCTGACGCCGTCGATCCGTTCGACACCGAGTCTATTGTTCGTCGATAGTGACGCTCTCGATGACGACATCGACGACAGGCTTGTCACGCACTGTCTGCACCGCCTCGATGGCATCGACGACTCGCTTAGACTCTTCGTCCGCGACCTCACCGAAAATTGTGTGCTTTGCCTGAAGCCACGGGGTGGGAACGGTCGTGATGAAGAATTGAGAGCCGTTTGTGCCACGGCCACCGCGTGTTCCCGCATTGGCCATTGCCAGCACATACGGTTCCGAAAAATTCAGCTCTGGGTGGATCTCGTCATCGAATTGGTACCCAGGCCCACCGGTGCCCTCACCAAGCGGATCGCCAGCCTGAAGCATGAAGTCTTTGATGATTCGGTGGAAGATCACACCGTCGTACAACCTGTCTTTCGACACTTTGCCGGTGGCTGGGTGAGTCCACTCGATGGTGCCACCTGCCAAGCCAACGAAATTCGCTACGGTCTTCGGAGCGTGATTCCCAAAAAGCTTGAGCTTGATTGTGCCGAGATTCGTTACGACGGTGGCGATCGCGGTGTGCTTTGACATGACTGCAATTCTTGCATGCATCGACCGACTCAAGGCCGCGTAGCATCCAGCCAGCTCCCAGTCAACGGGATACCCCTTCGCGGGCTGGCGTGACAGTATTGAAGCTCGATCACCACACACCGGAGGTTTCGTCATGGCCCTATCGCGCAAACGTCGCAAAGAGCTCCATCGCCTCAGAGGCAGCGCTGAAGCGCTGTGGGAAGATCAAAAAGACCTGCTCGACCACGCCTCCAAGGTGGTTCGCGACGCGAGCAGGCAAGCCGCAAACTATGCGCGCGAAGAAGTCAGTCCCCGAGTACGGGACACCTACGAAGATCGCCTCAAGCCAGCCATCGGAGCCGGAGTGGCCGGGGCGCGCAATGCCGCAACTGGCACTCGAGACAAGTTCGTTGGAGAGATATTGCCCGCCGTGTCCTCCGCCATCGGCACCGCGATCGCGGCCATCGAGGTTGCGAAGAATCAGCAAGTTCGGGATGCCTTCGCCCGAGCATCGAAGTTTGGCACCGACCTCGGCATGCGGGCCGGCATCGTGCAACCAAAGCCAGCCGGTCCCGGGCGCTATATCCTGATCGGCATTGGCGTCGTCGCGTTTGCCGCAGTGGCGTACGCGGCCTGGCAGACGCTGCGCGCCGACGACGACCTGTGGATTGAGGACGAGGCAGACGGAGTCGAGCCGGCCTAACGATCGGCCATTGTGGAGCCTAGGGGAATCGAACCCCTGACCTCCTGCTTGCAAAGCAGGCGCTCTACCAATTGAGCTAAGGCCCCATGTTTGTAAAATTCAGAAGCCTCTTGTCGAGACTCCCGTGGGGCTACCAGGACTTGAACCTGGGACCTCTTCGTTATCAGCGAAGCGCTCTAACCACCTGAGCTATAGCCCCCTGAAGCAGATACGAGAGTATCGCACTGCTCGGGATTGACGTTAATCGACTAGTTGTTCGTGAAGCCCACCAGAAGCCCGCCGGTCAGGCGAACGCTGAAGTTGTACAGGATGCTGGCGATCGCGCCGAGCGCTGTGCCGATGACCGTGTTCAGCAGAGCGACAATGAACGAGAACAGCGCTACTTGCGGCAGAGCGAAGCTGGTCGCGGCGCTGAACTCAGGATTGCCCAAAATGTCCTTGAAGATGCTGTCAAGGTCACCGAAGATCCCGGTCGAATTGAGCACTATCCAGACGAGCAGCGCTGCCACGATGAGCACTATTCCCAGCGATGCTGCGATCAGGAACGAGAGCTTAACCGCCGACCAGAAATCGATGTAGACCAGCTTAAGTCGAACTTGCTTCACCGCAACCTGCCGTTGCGATTTGCGTTGGAGTTTTTCCGCGACACTACTCATTCTGTTGACTCGTCCTTCCGAGCATCCTCAAGCGTGGCTTCATCGTTGTCGAGGACGCCGTCGACATCCTGATTATCTAGGTTTCGTTCGCTGTTCTTGGCGATCGCGATGATCTTGTCGTCATCGGCGAACCTGGCAAACACCACGCCCATCGTGTCGCGGCCCTTGGCTGGGACCTCGGCGACAGACGAGCGTACCACCTTGCCGCTGGCAAGGACCACAAGCACTTCGTCCTCGTCACCGACGATGAGCGCTCCGGCCAGGTCGCCGCGCGCTTCTGCAAGCTTGGCAACCTTAATGCCGAGACCGCCGCGGTTCTGTACCCGATACTGGTCAGCCGCCGTGCGCTTGGCGTAGCCACCCTCAGTAACAACGAAGACGTAGCCACTGTCAGCGGCGACGCTCGCGCTGAGCAGACGATCCTCCTCGCGAAAGTGCATCCCGATCACACCGGAGGTTGATCGGCCCATTGGGCGAAGAGCGGCGTCCGATGCGGTGAATCGAATCGACATCCCTTTTCTCGACACCAGCAACACGTCATCATCATCTTCAATGAGCATCGCTGAGACGACCTCGTCGCCGTCACGCAGGTTGATCGCGATGATGCCACCGGTGCGATTCGTGTCGTATTCGGTCAGTCCAGTTTTTTTCACCAAGCCGCCAAGGGTTGCGAGAACGAGGTACTTGGCCGCCTGATAGTCGCGGATGTCGAGGATCTGCGCGATCTCTTCACCCGGCTGCATCGCCAGTAGGTTGGCGACATGCTGACCTTTCGCGTCACGGCCCGCCTCTTGAACTTCATAGGCTTTCGCTCGGTACACGCGGCCGGTGTTGGTGAAGAACAACAGCCAATGATGGGTGGTGGTGACGAAGAAGTGGTTCACGACATCGTCTGCACGTAACTGAGCACCGCGCACCCCGCGACCGCCGCGGTGTTGACTGCGGTAGTTGTCGCTCCTCGTTCGCTTGATGTAGCCGCCGCGGGT
>Ga0163144_10023034_pt1 | contig 12318 bp, 7 predicted proteins | sample OliLak19BULKMAT1_FD_123175 | JGI IMG/M metagenome (GOLD analysis project Ga0163144, IMG submission 123175) | Freshwater microbial mat bacterial communities from Lake Vanda, McMurdo Dry Valleys, Antarctica - Oligotrophic Lake LV.19.BULKMAT1 | ecosystem: Environmental > Aquatic > Freshwater > Lake... | reverse complement strand
TATCGTGTTGCACTCACCAATACTGGTAATGCGCCTGCACGTTTTATGCTCAGTGCGGATGATGAAGAGGCTGCTCTGGAGTGCGCTCTCGATACCAATCAGGTGCTGGTCGAGCCAGGCGAAACGTTGCAATTGCCGCTCAAGGTGCATGCCGGAAGCCGGTTGGTTGGCAGCGAACGGCGCTATAGTTTTACGGTCAAGGCCACCGCACCAGGTCTGCGGCCACTCACTGCTGCCGGAGTGTTTGCGCAGCAGGCTGTTTTCTCGCTCTGGATGTTGGTGATTGCTCTTGTGATTCTGGTTGCTATTGGCCTGCTCGTCGCTCAATCTATGGGTGTATTCTCGGGCGTCGAACCAACCATCACACCGCTGATCCCTACACCTACGTCATAGCACAGCAACCTATCGAATCTTGTTTGTACCCTCACCGCTGCTGCGCTTCCCCTCCCCCGATGGGAGAGGGGCCAGGGGTGAGGGAGTCTAAACGGAATCAAAGTTTTCCTCTTGATAAAGCCCGACTAACAGTGAAGGCGTTGCTATGACAGAACCAGCAGGTAACCTGCCGTTGGTGCCGAATTATACCCTGGAACGGCTGATCGGTGAGAGCAGCGCAGGGCGGGTGTACCAGGCACGCCATACACCGAGCGGTCAGCCAGTTGCCATGCGGCTCCTGCCAGCGACGGTGTTGGCAAATCCGGCGATTGCCGAGCGGCTCACCAATGAATTGCGTGCTGCGGTGGGCTTACGTCACACCAATATTATTGAAACCTACACAACCGGCCAGGCGGATGAGCGCCCGTTTATTATTATGGAGTTGGCCCAGGGCGGCTCACTCCGGAATATGTTGCGCGCTCGCGCACAGGCTGGCCCGCTACCGCTCGATCTATGCATCGAATTGGGTCGCCAGGCCACGGCTGCATTGATCTATGCCCATGGCCGTGACCAGATCCATGGCGCAATCAAGCCCGAAAATCTGTTATTTGGACGCACGTTTGCGATCAATGAGCCACCTCAACTAAAGTTGAGCGATTTTGGTATCAGCTGGTTGCCAGATGCGCTGGCCGAGGGCGCGACAGTTGTGACATCACCATCGGCACCATATCTTTCGCCTGAGCAGTGCCAGGGGTTGCCACTAATAGCCCAGAGCGATATTTATACTCTGGGAATTGTATTATATGAACTGGTGGCTGGATTGCCGCCATTCCCCGTCGAAACGCTCACCGATGCAGTTCAGCAGCATGTTTTTGCTGCGCCGCCACCACTTGCTGGGGCACGTGCTGGTGTGCCGCAATCGCTGGAAGCCCTGATCATGCGCTGCCTTGCAAAGCAACCAGAGGATCGCATTGCGAGTGCTGCCGATCTTGCGACTGCTCTGGAATTAGTGCGTGCGGATTTGCCTGCTCCCGTGGTACAGCCTCTGCCAGCACCCGATGCGCCAACAATAGCAGGGCGCGGTGATAGTCCAGTGGTTGTTCCGCAACAAGCTACGGTGATTGAGCAAGTCCCTGTTGTTCTGCCGGTGCCACCCATCGCCCAAGAACCGACGACAGTACCAGAGCCAAGAATACTTCAGGCCGATGCAACCGTCATTGCGCCAGTGCCCGCTGCCGAGGAACTACCCATATCGCCGGATGTCACGCTTGTACCAACACCACTATCGCCCGAACCAACGGCTGGCGTCACACCAAATGATGCAACGGTTGTATCGCCGACGCCAGTGTTTGTTGCGCCAATCGATGCTACGCTCGCCCCGATACCAGTGCCATCTGAGCCAGCGCTCAATGTCCAGCCAGGCGATGCAGCGGCACTATCGTCGGAACCACCAGCCGAGCAGCCGCGTGGATCGGCTGATGAAACGGTTATAGGCCCGGTGCCAGTTGTTGTTCCACCAGTGCCTGTAGCCAAAGCTGCTGCGCCAGTTATAGCTGTGCCAATAGCGCCAATTGAGCTTGCACGTGAACCGGCTATCGCGGATGAGCCAGCAATTGCTGATTTCACTGAGACTGTCCCGCCAGTTGCTTCGAACCAACCACGCCTGACGCCGCCGGTGATTGGGACACCACTACCCAAGCCGCTGGGCGAAAAACTACCATCGCTCGCGCCGACAGGGCCACCACCAGCGTTGCCAATTGCGCCACCAATGCAGAGCCTGCCACAGGTGCAGGTCTTCGATACACAGGGCCGCCAGATCGATATGGTTTCCTTGACTGGCGATGGGTTGGCAATTGGGAGTGGCAGGGATCGCGATCTGGTTCTGGATGGTGAGGGGATCGCGGATGATCATGTCTTTATTGATTACGATGGTAAACAGGTAACAGTATCGGATAATGGCTCGGCCAGTGGCACGCAGATCGGTGGAGCGCGCCTGCAGCCTGGTTTCCGACAAGTATGGGAAGCAGCGGCATTAGTGCGGCTTGGCCCGTATTGGTTGCGCCTCGTGCCAGCATTGCCCGTTAATGCAACCGTGATGGGCGCACCGCTGCCTGTTCGGCAAATCACGCCACGCATTACGCCAGGGCCGACACCAGCATCGGGCAGTTCATCATCGACGCCAACGATCGGTGTGCCAATCGTCGCGCCAGTGCCCACACCACCTGGAGTACCAATTATGGACCAGGGCTACTCACCAATAAATCAAAGCCCACCTCCTGTTGCACTCCGAGGTAATCAGATGAGCGATGTGCTGGCTCCGCAGCGCCCTGTTATGCAACAGCCCCAACAGCAGCCTGGTGGTGTTTCGCCAACCGATCCGCCATCGAATAATCCGGTGAGTACGGATCGCCTGCGTGCCGAGCTCGAACAGGATACGCTGCAACTCACGCCTGGGCAAACGTCGGTTCTGCGGATGACGCTGTATAATCAGGGTACTCAGGTTGATCATCTCAGGGTTTCCGTTCAGGGTGTGCCAGAGAGTTGGGTGCAGGCTCCACCGCCAGTGCAACTCTTGCCTGGCCGAAGCCAGCCGACCGCTCTGAGTGTGAATGTTCCGCGAACCCCCGAGAGCCGCGCTGGTGCGTATCCGGTGACGGTGTATGGCCGTTCCAATATTGCCGATGAAGCTGCGGTAACACAGGCGCAGTGGACGGTTCTGCCGTTTACGGAAACAACGCTGGAACTGAAGCCACGGCGGGCTGAGGGCTGGCGTTCGGCGGGCTATTCGTTAGCATTAACGAATAATGGCAACCAGAAAATTCGCTATCAATTGACTGGCGAGGACGATGAGCAGGCGCTTGAGTATGATATTCCGCCCGAGCCAATTGAGCTAGAGCCAGGCGCAGCCTTCAAGAAAAAAATGATCGTTCGCGGCCAGCTCATCCCAATGGGCAGTGGGCAGCAGCGCAGTTTCACGATCTATGCCAAACCAGATAAAAAGGGCGATCAGCAGAGTGCCCCGGCGCAGTTCATTCAGCGGGCGCTGCTACCCTATTGGGTGATTCCCGTATTGCTGGTTGCAGTCGTGGCCTTTGTTGCCTGGGCGCTTCAGCCACCAGAAATCACGGCCAGCCTGAATCCAGCACCCCAAATCCAGGGCGAGCCGGCGGTGCTGAAGTGGGAGGCCAAGAACGCACGTCAGGTTCTGATTCTGCCCCTCAATATTACCGTCGAGCCATCGAGTGGGCAGTTTCCGTTCCTTGATTCGACATCTATTCCCGCCGATCTGCGAGTTGAGGCATCGACCCTGTTTGGAGTGCAACGAACTGCCGTGGCGACTGTGTTTGTGCTATCGCCAACACCGCTGCCAACGCTGACACCCGTACCGCCAACGCTGACGCCCGTGCCAACATTGACGCCATTGCCGCCACTGCCACCAACCGCTGTGCCCACAGATGTGCCACCTCCAACGGCAGCACCACAACCGACTCTCCCACCAACTGCCACGGCAGCGCCGATTGGGCAGCTACTCACGATCAATGATTGCCGTGCAGGGGTACGGGTGATTATTACTGGTTCTGGCCCAGCGCGCGAACCCTACCTGCTGTTCTTTGGCCGCCGAGCGGTTGCGGGTGGGAGCGTGGCCCCCGATGGACGCTTCCAGACCAGCCTGTTGATTGGTAAGGAACGCCCAGGCACCTACCCAGTGACCGTACGCCAGCGGCTGAGTGATCGGCCATTTCTCATCCAAACCTTCCGATTGGACAACAATGATCCCGTTGTCGTACCAGCGAACACCATCGGCACACCAGTGAATATCATATGTACGGTGCTGCCAGCCAATTTAACACCAACGGTTGGCCCGGCAGTGCCATTCCTGCCGTAGGGGTGGTTTGGCCCTCACTCCTCTCCTCGGCGTGGGAGAGGGCAGGGGTGAGGGGGAACAAGCGCATTATACCCTTCACATAACAAGACCCCAGGGATCAATTGATCCCTGGGGTCTTGTTGTGGAGTAAACCTCTTACCCTGGCAATTCTTCGCCATAGCGCCACAGATAGTAGTGGCGGCCCACATTGCCAAGCTGGACGCGCCAGTTTGGATCATTATCGGGTGTGTATGTTAGCACGCGTCGCTCGAATGCCTGAACAAGCACATCGCGCTCGATCCCGCCAACCCGCACACGCGTCCAGTATGGTTCACTCAATGGGTAGCCAACAGTTGCAACCCAATCGAACAGCTTATCGTTATAGTAGCTATTCGATGTATAGACTGTTCCACTCGAGTTGAGGTAATTCCAGAAGACTGCCGGGATATTATGGCTGGTTTCGCCAACAAAATGCGTGAAGCGCATGTCGCCGCTAGTTGAGCCAGTATAGGAACCAATTTGCCCAGCGCGATTGAGCGTTTCGTCAACCGATTGCCCGGTACGATCAGTGGCGCGGCCAGTTAACCCAGCCAAACTCGCATAGGTAGGCGCGTTCGGATCATTGATATCGCCAACCATCGCAAGATCGGCAGAACCACGAGCTGCATATTCGGCAGTACCGAGCTGTATCTGGCCGCTGATCAATTCTTGTACCAGTAAGCCAGAACTCACAAACCAGTTTGATTTCCGATCTCCGGCAGGATTGTTCAGTTCCATGCGGCCTTTATCGAAATACATCACCTGGCGTAAGCCCCCATTGGCCTGGGCATAACTCTCTGTTCGCGCAAGCCGAACTGTTGGCCCCCACAGCCAGCCTCGCGTAATGCGCTGCCGGATAATCGGCAGATCGCTGCGCTGCCAGAGTTGCTGGAATGCTGGGTCGGAGACATTCACTGGCTGAACGGACGGAGTATTTGCCAGTGTCGTTGGTTCAAAGGTTGTCTGCGTACTTGGTGACAGCGTTATCTGTGAGCGTTTAGCACCAGGAACAGTTGCATCAAGGAATTGAGGTGGTGCCTGCGGCACAGGTGCTGGTTGCTGCGCGCCTACCCCACTGCCAGGAACCCCAGCCAATGGTTGCCCTGGCGCTGGTTTCGGCTTGACGATATCGGGCGGGCCACATTCCAGCTGTTCCGGTGGGCAGGCTTTAACGGTAAGGCTATAGACGATCTTGATATCGCCAATATCGCCAACATTCTTGATCTGGATGAAATAGATACCATCAGCCGATGGGCGGAAGGTGACAGATGCATCCAAGCTTGTGCCACCAATAATATTATTATTGAAATCAATCAGCGTCTGGCCATCGCGATTAAACAAGAACATGATCGGATCTGCACCAGGAATTGGCGCGCCATTATCACGCGAGTCGGTATAGATGAAGTAGGTATAACCAGCCAGCGCAAAGAACTTGATCCAATCGGCATCACCGGCAGGGCACAACCGATGGGTCTTCTGCGTATCGTTTGGCTTGATTGTCGAGGCCTGCTCGGGTAACCCATCCGGCTCGTAGAGATCGTTGCAGAGCGAGGCAACCGGCGGCGGGTTCAGGTTGCCATACCCTTCGCCATTGACCACAACACGATAGGTGAGGTTAGCACCACCAAGCCCAAGCGTATCGCGCACACGGAAGTAATAGAACCCGCTGACTGGTGCTCGAAACGATTGGATTTTCGGGCGCGAGTTTTGCTGTAATTGCGTTGGATCTTCGGTTCGCGGGAAATCATCGTCAGCATCGATTAACTTCCCGTTCTCATCATACAATTCCAGCGCAAGATCGAGCCCTTTGTCCATCGTAGTGATATCGATAGTATAGTATTTGCCACCCAACGCACCAAACTTATACCAATCCTCATCGCCACGGTTACATATGCCATGGCCCTCTTCTTTATCAACGAGGATCAGGGTTGCACCGCCCTGATCGCCGCCCGGATCAGATGGCTCGGGGCAGGTACCGGTAAGCACGGGCGGGGTACCGGGCGGGTTCAAATTCAGATCAATGAATGTATCTGCAGAAACACCAGCGGTCGTCGTATCATCACCAGCCACTCGGATGGTGATAACATATTTTCCTGGTGTCGCGTTATCCGGAATGTCGATCTTGATGCTTAGCGCAACTGCCTGCCCAGCCGCCAGTTGAAACGGATTCTGAAGCGTTGTGGTGCCTGTCCATCCGCCAGGGAGGTTGGGAAAGGTAATTCGGTACGTCCCTGGACGCCCGGTTGGTGCAGCGGCGTTTGTGAGTGTGATCGACGTTGTAGTAATACTGGTTTTGAGTGGTGTCTGCAATGTCTGGGTCAGGGGGATCTGGGCGACACTCCAACTGATCTCACCAGCTGCATGGATGCGCTGGGGTACGAGAATGCTGGTTATCGTCAACGTCAGCGCAAGCAATAGCGCACGGATTCGGGACCAGATGTGCAATCGTCTCACGGTAGCACAGTCCTAGCACTAAGCGCTTGCAGAGGGCGCAATTAATCTCACTTGAAAGGGTTCTTCGATTATAGCATACGAGTGGTGCGTGTCAAGGCAAACACTTCTGCATAGGGCTTCAGTATAATACCAACAGGCGTTGCCTACGCCCTGCACTCATAGCCCTTTTGCGCCGTCTATAGCTATCTATAGAACAACCGTATGTCGCACTATTAAGCCAAATCAAATGCAGCCACAGACCATGTTATAATATGGACACAGACAATGAAATGTTTATTCGCAGTGTCGCAGAATGAAGAAGCAGCATTCATGGAGTATGCTGAACCACTGCGCAATGTTGCTGAAGCGAGTGAATGATGCCAAGCTTTCGTAAGATGTCACCCGAAGAGATTGATGCAGTAGAGGGGCATTCGGTAAGTTCGCGTAAAGCGATTGCTGAGCTATATGATGATCTTGTGCGCGATCTCACCGAGGGTGATAATATTGAACTTGAGCTCGAGCCAGATGAACGCCGCCAGACGGTGATCGCACGCTTGAAAGCAGCGGCAGCGCGCCGCAAGCCTGCATTACAACTAGAATTTAAATCGAGCGATGATCCAATTGTCTTGCACTTCCTCGTGCCAGTGGTGACTCCGCCACCCGTTGTTCAGCCTGCTCCTGTGCCACTCCGGCCTGCTGTTGAATTGCCAGATCTCATCGATGATCAGAGCCAGAGTTTGCTCAATCTGCGCGATACTCGTGATCGGCGGGATCAACAACCGCGCAATAATCGCTATGATCGGCGGGATCGCCCAAATACAAGCCGCTCGAGAACGGCACATGTTCAGCGCTCGAATACTGCTGGTCGCTTCCAATCTTCTCGGCGGCCCTCACAATTAATGAATGGCCAGCGTAATGGCTCATCACCAATGAACGGCCAGCGTAATGGCTCATCACCAATGAATGGCCAACGCAATGGCTCATCACCAATGAATGGCCAACGCAATGGCTCGCCACCAATGAACGGCCAGCGTAATGATTCGCCGTCTGATCGCTCGCCATCGGCACCATTTAACCGTCAGCGGCAGCGTCGGCGCACGCGCTGAGGATATTCTGGTTCGTTCAGATGCGGCTGTCTGTTTCGCCAGAAACCGTTACTGGTGCGGAATGCCGCCTCTCTTTCGCCAGAAACCGTTCCCGCCCAGAGAGGGCACCCGGTTTCCGGCACCTTCCGAGCGGGCAGGCGCTACGGCACCGGGGTACCCTTTGGGTCTGGTACCCGACCGGTAAGTGATGTCAGTTGTTCGTCAACGTCCGTTGGTCATGCCACGGCTGTGATCGATTTGTGTTGGTGGCATGTTCCAGACGCGAGGCCTCGCGTCTCTCCTGGTTCTTGGTTCTTGGTTCTTGGTTTCGTTCATAAATCTGCGTCATCTGCATAATCTGCGGACAATTCTCGGTTCTTCATGCTAAATATCTTTCGGATCGACCAATACACCCTCCCATTACCAGTAGGCCATCGCTTCCCCGTTCAGAAATACCCGCTGCTGCGTGAACGAGTGGCGTCGGCCAACCTTGGCGTGTTGTCGCTGCCTGAGCCAGCCGATGATCTCCAGTTGGGCCGGGTGCATACCGCCGATTACATTCAGCGCATGCAAACGGGTGCGATGTCCCCTACAGAGATGCGCCGGATTGGCTTCCCCTGGAGCACACAGATGGTCGAGCGCTCCCGCCGCTCGGTTGGTGCAACAATCGCGGCATGCCGTGCAGCCCTGATCGATGGAATCGCCGTGAACCTCGTCGGTGGCACGCATCATGCCTATGCCAACCATGGTGAAGGGTATTGTGTGTTCAACGATAGCATGGTGGCGGCGCGAACGATGCAAGTAGATGGATTAGCGCAGCGTGTTGTCGTGATTGATCTGGATGTGCATCAGGGCAATGGAACGGCTGCCATCGCTACGGAAGACGAGAGCATCTTCACGTTTTCGATCCATGGCGCAAAGAACTATCCGTTTCATAAAGAACATAGCGATCTCGATATTGCCCTCGATGATGGTACTGGCGATGATGCGTATCTTGCGGCACTCGATGGCGGGTTAGCCGAGGCGATTGAGCGCTCACACGCTGATCTGGCGATCTACCTGGCTGGCGCTGATCCATATCAAGATGATGCGCTTGGCCGCCTTAGCCTGACCAAGGCTGGCTTACTTGATCGCGACCGTATGGTTCTCGAAGCCTGCCGTGCAGCAGGCCTGCCGGTTGCAATTACGATGGCTGGTGGTTATGCTCGCAATATCGTTGATTCAGTCGATATCCACTTTCAGACGGTAGTATTAGCTGCTGCAATGAGTCTATAATAGGTTCCTTGATTGCAACTATAAGGAGCGTGCAATGAATCGCACACAATCCAGAAACCGTATGCGCGACCGTCTGGGCGCACGTGGGTTATTGATCAGCCTGAGCATGATGCTGGTCTGGACTATCTCGGCTGAGGCTGGTTTCAGCTCAAATGGTGCTGGTGGATGCGGCCAGCCAAAGGTCTCGATCGATAATGCTCAGGATGGTGATGCGATTGCGACGATGTTTGATGGTGGCCAGGGCTTCAATGCTGAGGGTGCCACGATTAGAAAGAATATTATCATTGAAGGTGGCTGGTTGCCGCCGACAAATGGATGCACCAACAACAACCAGAACTATACTACCGCAGCAGACATGCTCGCCGCTGGATTTGGCTATGGCGGCCCATCAAAGCGTTCGGCATTGAATGGTTTTAGCGGCCCTGTGTTAACGATTGATCCCGTGGTGAAGAACCTGCAGTTCTACGCAACCGATATGCAGGTGGCCGATGGCCAAGCGATTAATGGTGGCGGGATTTCCGGGCAAAATCTGAGCGGCGTGAATCTGCGCTTTAATCAGGTTGGCTTTATTGAGCGCCAATTCTCGGATGCTTCGGTGAGTGGCAGTGGTGGCGGATTGTTTCTGGATGTCAATAATAGCTCGCGGGTATCGATCAGCGACAGCCAGTTTACCAATCAGAAAGCGATTGATGGCGGCGGCTTCAGTATTACTGTGCGTGGCAATAGCCAGCTCACCATGAACCGGGTGCAGGTCACAAATAATCAGGCAACCAGCGGCAGTGGTGGTGGTGGCAAGATTATCATCTATAGTGGCTATGTGACGATCACCGATAGCCTGTTTAGCGGCAATAGTGCGACAACAAATGGCGGCGGGCTACGGATCGAACGCGGCACGAACGCAACTGGCCCAGCAGAGGTCTGGATTATCAACACCCGCTTTTCGAGCAATAGCGCACCAACCAACGCCGATATCTCGGTTGGACCAAATGTGACGGTTCGGGTGCTGAATAGAACCGCAGCGCTGCCATCATTTATAAGTAGCAGGACACCAGGGGCGCAGATGAATCGCATCACCCGTACTGGCAATTCCTATTCGGTTGATTATGCGACGGTGGGTTTTACTGCTCAGTTACCAGGCACACACGTACACTTCTTCTTTGATACCGTGGCGCCGAGCCAAGCTGGCATGCCAGGCAGTGGGCCATGGTTCGTGTATGGCGGCAGCAGCCCATTCACGAGCTATGGTGTTGGTGATCGGCCAGCCGGTGCAACCAGCTTGTGTATTCTGGTGGCAAATACGGATCATTCGGTTATCCAGGGGAGCGGGAATTGCCTGAAGCTGCCATAGGATGGTGCGGGCGACTAAAGTCGCGCCTAGTGGCCGTTGGCCGATTGGCGGCGCAGGCCCTCAAAAATCTCTCTTGTGTTCGATAGACTTTGGCCGATTGGTGGGAGTTTGAGGGCCACAGGTCCTCAGAAATCTCCCTTTTCTAGGGCGGTGTGGCGCAGCCACACCGCCCTAGAATATAGTTACTCCTCTTGAATAATATACTTTAGCCGAAAATTGCCGCCACGAATGATTCGGCTTGGCTCGGCGAAGCGGAAGTTGGATCGTAACAGCAGGTACGATTGGTGATAAAACAATGGCACCACCGCAACATGATCGACGACCAGCAGCCGATCTGCTTGATGATACAGTTCTAGTTGGGCGGGCTTGTTGGCGAGCGTGGCTGCCTGATCAACGAGATGATCAAATTCAGCGTTGCGCCAATTAAAGTAGTTCAGCGAGCCATTGCTGTGAAACACAACCCGCAGTATCGTGCCAGGGTCGGGGTATTCGGCATCATAGCCCATTAGGGCCATGTGAATATCACCCTGGCGCAATTGGTGAAGGATTGCATCAACAGGCAGATCCTTGATGATCTCAACTGCTATGTTGAGGTGTTGCAGCCAGCTCGCTTGCAAATATTCTGGCATGGTTTTTGTACCAGGTAAGGCCGCCAGGCGGATTGGCTGATGCGGTTGGTCAGGCTGATCGAGTAGATACGAAAGCGCTTGGCGGGCCGCTTCTGGATCGAAGGCCAGGCCGATTTCTGGTGTATGGCCTGGCATGCCTGGCGGCACAATCCCCCCAGTTGCTGGCTTTTGGACGCCAGACCAGATCTGCTGCACAAGATCATTGCGGTCGATACTTTGCCCAAATGCGCGCCGTGCCTCAGTACGATTAAATAGTGTGGTACTGCACGCAAATCCAATAAAATAGGTTTCTAAATACTGAAGTACCGATGTGTTATCGGGATACAGTTGCGGAATATCGGAGCGATCCTCGATCCGACAGAGATCAATCGTATTGGCGAGATAGGTTGGCAACCGGGGTTCAACAAAGAAGAGTTCGATGTGATCTAGGTTTCCGGCTGAAAAACCATTATAGAAGGGGTTTCGTTCTAGGGTAATTCCTACACCAGATTCCCAGCGTTGCAGCCGAAATGCGCCATTACAGACGATATTCTGTGGTGTAAAGCTTTCAATTCCATACTGATCGAAGATATGCCGAGGTTGCGGATAGGTGATTGGATGATCGAGCAGATACAAGAAATAGCCGGCCGGCATCGCCAACGTTACTTCGAGTGTTTGGTCATCGAGTGCGTGTATACCAATCGTTGTTGGATCGCTGCTCGCGCCTGTGTAGAAGGCTTCGCCGCCTTCCACGATCAAGAGTGAGCTTGCCAGTCCAGCGCCAGTCGTAGGGTCAAGGTTGCGCCGCCAAGCAAACACAACATCATGGGCCGTGAGAATAGTCCCGTCGCTCCATCGCAGCCCTGGCCGCAGTTCGAATCGATACAACTGGCCTGTTTGATCGACATTCCAGCGGCGGGCCAGTGCCGGAATAACATTCAGATCGGTATCAAGTTCAACCAGGCCCTCAAACAGATCCCTGATGATTTCGGCATCACCACTGCTTTTGAGCAACCCTGGATCGAGCGTTGCTGGCCCATGTTCAAACACGCCTAGCCGAATATGGCGCTGGTTCTCGGCAGTGCGCTGTACCGGCGGTTTGGCGGCTTCAACCTCTTCTAGCAGCGTAAAGGCTTGATCATAATAATCCTGCGCACCAGCGAAGTCCCCAGTATTCGAGCGCACCTGGGCCAGTTTGAGGTAGATTCGCGCCCGCTGGTCCGGGTCGTCGTTGGCACCTGCCGCAATCAGTTGATCAAGCAAGTTGAGTGCGCGGCGATAGAGTGCTTCCGC
>Ga0163144_10023033_pt1 | contig 12318 bp, 6 predicted proteins | sample OliLak19BULKMAT1_FD_123175 | JGI IMG/M metagenome (GOLD analysis project Ga0163144, IMG submission 123175) | Freshwater microbial mat bacterial communities from Lake Vanda, McMurdo Dry Valleys, Antarctica - Oligotrophic Lake LV.19.BULKMAT1 | ecosystem: Environmental > Aquatic > Freshwater > Lake... | reverse complement strand
CCGGCGGGGTCGCGGCTCGTCACGAGACCGCGGGCGAGAATCCATTTGTAGCTGTCGTCCTTGCAGCGCACGCGGTGCTCGACGGCGAAGGAAGGGATCACGCCGTCGAGGTGCGCTTGCAGCTCGGCCATCACACGCGACAGATCCTCCGGGTGGATCCGGCTCGTCCACTCCTCTTCTCCGTCGCCGATCTCGTCCTCGGCGTAGCCGAGCATTTCCTTGTAGCGCGTGGAGAAGAACTCCTTGCCCGCGGCAACGTCCCAGTCCCACAGGCCATCGCCGGCGCCCTCGATGGCGAACCGCCAGCGCGTCTCGCTCTCGCGCAGCGCGGCGTTGCGTTCGGTGAGGTCCACGATCTGCGCGATGAAGAGCTCTGGCGTCCCCTCGGCCGTTCGCCCGAGCGAGACGCTGAGCAAACCCCACACGAGGGCCCCGGAGCGCTGCAGGTAGCGCGTCTCCATCTCGTAGCGATCGATCTCCCCTGCGAGCAGCCGTCTGCGCTGCTCGAGGTCGGCCTCGAGGTCGTCAGGGTGGGTGACCTTCTGGAACGTCGTCGCCAGGAGCTCGCCGGCGGAGTAGCCGAGCAGCTTGCACAACGCCTCGTTGACGCGGAGCCACGCCCCCTGCGGCGAAAGAAGCGCCATGCCGATCGGCGCGCGCTCGAACGCAGTCGTGACGAGCGAGTCGTTCTTGCGCGTCGAAGTGTCGACCTCATCCCGGCCCATGAGACCAACCTCCCCGCGCGACGATACCACCACCACACGCCGCGGTTCTCGGCATCGCTTCGGGAGCTCGGGCTGGCCGCCACTCTACCCGATGACGGCACGGAGCATTTGCAGGAGGACCTCGGCGGTATACGGCTTCGGGACCCAGTGGGTGACACCGAGGGTGTGCGCCTTCGCAGCCTGGCCGTCGGCGCCGAGGCCGCTCGAGCCAATGATCCGCACCGAAGGGTCGATGGCCTTGAGGGCGACGATCGTCGTGGGTCCGTCCATGATCGGCATCGACATGTCGGTGAGCACGGCGGCGATGCCGCCAGCGTTCGCGGTGTAGAGCGCGATCGCCTCGACGCCGTTGGCGGCGACGAGCACCCGGTAGCCGTACCGCTCGAGTGTGCGGCGCGCGAGCTTGCGGATCGCCTCCTCGTCGTCCACGACCAGCACGAGCTCGCCGCGGCCGCGGGGGAGAACCGCCCGCGTGCTCGCGGCCTCACCGGGTACGTTGATCGGGACCTCCGCCGGCAGGTGCACATCGAAGCACGAGCCCTTGCCGAGCTCGCTCGAGACGAGGATGAACCCGCCGTGGTTGCGCGCGATGGCGTGGCACGTCGACAGGCCGAGGCCGGTCCCCTTGCCCAACGGTTTGGTTGTGAAGAACGGCTCGAAGATCCGGTCGCGGACCTCGGGCGTCATCCCGCTGCCCGTGTCCTCGACGCGCACCCGCAGGTATTGTCCTGGCGGCGTGCCTGCGCTCATCTCGGCGTACGCGTCGTCGACCACCACGCCCTCGATGGCCAGCGTGAGGACGCCGCCGTTTGGCATGGCGTCGCGGGCGTTCACGCACAGGTTCGTGAGGAGCTGGTGGATCTGCGTCGGATCGCCGAGGATTGCCCACGGGCTCACGCCCGTCCGGAGCACCGGCGAAATGTCCTTGGCGAAGGTATCACGGACCATCTTCAAGACCTCACCCGCGATGACGACCACGTCGACGTGCTTGTGAGGTCCCTGCGGCTCGCCGCGCGCGAACGCGAGGAGCTGCCGCACCATCGCCGCGCCGCGCTTGGCCGACGACTCGAGGATCGCCAGGTCTTCCCGCCTGTCGAGCCTCGTCTCGTCCTCGCCGAGCATGGCGATCGACGAGAGGATCGGCGTCAGCACGTTGTTCAGGTCATGGGCGATCCCGCCGGCCAGGGTGCCGATGCTCTCGAGGCGCTGCGTCCGCAGGATCTGCGCCTCGAGCTGCCGCTTCTCGGTGATGTCGGCGTTCAGGGTGAGCACCGCCCGCGGCTGGCCACGGGCGTCGCGCAAGAGGCTCCAGCGCGTCGCGATGAGGCGCGAGCGCCCCGCCTTGTCGATCTTGTGGAGCTCGCCGACCCATGCGCCGGTCGCGATCACGTGCTCCCGCGCCGAGCGCGCGTGCGCGAGCCGGGCGGTGTCGGTGCGGTGGAACAGCTCGGCGGCCCGGCGACCGACGACCTCGGCGGCGGTCCAGCCGTAGAGCCGCTCGGCGCCGCGGTTCCAGTAGGTGATGCAGTCGTCGAGATCGCGGACGAAGATCGCTTCGTTGGTCTGGTCGAGGAGGGCGGCCTGCTCGCGCAGCTTCTGCTCGGCCCGGTGGTGCTCCTCGCGCGCGCGGAGGCCGACGATGCCGAAGGCCAGGTCGTCGGCAAGCTCCTGGAGGAGCTTGAGCTCGTCGGCGCCCGCCTCGCTCACCTCGGCTGCGTAGAGGCAGAGCACGCCGAAAGTCCGCGAGGCCTCGCAGAGCGGGAAGCAAAGGAGGCTGCGGATCCCGTGCGCCACCGCCCGGTCGCGCCAAACGGCGAAGTTTTCGTCCGCGGCGATGTCGCTGCACGCGACGAGCTCGCCGGTGCGGACGGTCTTGCCGGCGGGCCCGTTCCCCTCGGGGACGTCGGACGACCAGCTCAGGGGGAGCCCTTCGAGGTAGCCCGCGTTCGCGCCCTCGCGCGCGCGCACGCTGATTGTCTTCGCCTCGTTCTCGTCGGCGTAGCCGACGCAGGCGAGGAGGTAGCCGCCGTCCTCGACGGCGATGCGGCAGACCTGATCGAGGAGCGCCTGCTCGGACTGCGCGCGGACCAGCGCTTCGTTGCAGTTCGACAACAGCCGCAGGGCGCGATTCATGCGGGCGAGCTCGTGCTCGGCCAGCTTGCTGGAGGTGATGTCCTGAATCGCGCCCTGGAGGCGGACGATGCGGCCGTCGGCGTCGCGCACGGCCTCGCCGATGGAGCGCAGGCAGATCTGCTGCCCGCTGGCGGTGCTCTTCGGGAGCTCGACGTCGTAGGGGGTCCCGTCTTCCAGGCACGCGGCGAGGTGACGGCGCAGCTCATCGCGCGCCTTCGGGGCGTAGAGGGCGATGAGCTCCTCGAGCGTCGGCGCGGCGTTCTCGGGCAGCTCGTGGATGGCGCGGATCTCGTCCGAGAGGCTGAACCTTCTTGCGGGCAGCTCGAGCATCCAGCCGCCGATGCGGGTGGCGCTGCTCGCGATGCGCAAGAGATCTCGGTTGCGGCGGAGCTCCTCGTCGGCCCGCCTGCGGTCGGTGATGTCGTGACAGGTGCCGAGCGCCCGGACCGCTCGGCCCTCCTCGTCGAAGATCGTCTGCCACCGCTCCTCGACGGTCTTGGTCCGCCCTCCGGGGAGGAGGATGCGGTGCTCGATCGAGCACGGCTCGCGCACGCGCCCCGACTTGACGAACGCGTCGTCCACCGCGGTGCGATCCTCCGGGTGGACGCGCTCGAGGAACCGCGGGTGGGTCGGCCGAAACGTCGCGGACTCGGTCTCGAAAATTCGGTGGGTCTCCTCCGACCAGACGACCTCGAGCGTGGCAAGGTCGGTCTCCCAGCTTCCCACCTTGGCGACCCGCTGCGCCGCCGCGAGCCGGGCCCGCTCGCCCTCGAGCTGCTGCGCGAGGAGCCGTTGCTCGCGCTCGCTCTGGCGGAGCGCTTCGCCGGCGCGGGTCTGCTCGGTGATGTCGTGCGCGGTGCCGACGAGCTTGAGCGGCCGGCCGGTGGCCTCGTCGAAGAAGCTCCGCCCGAGCTCGTGGACCACGCGCTCGCTACCATCGGGCCGAAGGAGGCGATGGATGAGCGAATACGGCCGACGCTCGCGGATCGCGGTCCGCAACGCCTCGCGGAGCTCGTCCCGGGCCTCGGGCGGGAGCAGGCGCGTGAGGTCGGCGACGGTGGGCGGCTCAGTCCCGGGCTCGACGCCAGCGATGCGGAGCAGCTCGTCCGAGACCGTCAGCGAGTTGTTCGAAAGGTGCTCGAGGTCGAGCAGCGACAGCTCCCAGCTTCCGAAGTGGGCGATGCGCTCGGCCTCGGTGCTGCGGGCGAGGCTCTCGCGCAAGCGCTCATCGGCGAGGCGGCGCTCGGTGACGTTTACGTGCATGACCACCGCGCCGCTCGGCCGTCCGTCGTCGAGCGGGGTGACCATCAGCCGGAACCACCGGCGCTCGGTCGGCGAGTGACACGGATACTCCAGGGCGAACTGCGGCGTCTCGCCCCCAAGGACGCGGCGGATTCCTTCGGCGGCGGTCGTCGCCTCTTCCGAGCAGTCGCCCATCGCGGCGTCGCAGACCGCGAGGTAGTTGAGGCCGACGCCGAAGTTTGCGCCCTGAAGCACGTTGGCCTGCCCGAAGCGCCGCCAGGCCTCGTTGACCCAGAGGATCACGCCTTCTGCGTCGACCAGCGCGATGTGCGCGGCCAGCGCGTTCAGGATGGCGAGCTGCTGCTCTGCGAGCTGACGCTGCGCGGCCTCGGAGCGCAGGAGCCGCTGCTGCGCCTCGATGAGGAGGATGGGCTCACCGCCTTCGCTGGCCACCGTGTCGACGTGCCCGCCCGTGAGCGTCTGGAGCTCGCGGTCGGCGTCGCGGAGCGCGCGGACCAGGTCCTCGATCCGGCTGAGTCTCTCGGTCTCGCCGCTCATGTCCGCAATTCCCAGTGAGCGACGTTGACGGTCATGGGTGGCCCTGGCGAGAGAAGGGCAATCTGATAGCAGACGCACGCGAGCCTCGATAGGGGCGGGTGGCTAGTGTCCTGTCCGCTAAATTCGTGGCAGTCGCTCGGCGGCCCCCGACGTAGCGAGGGGCACGCCGAGCTCGGCGTTCAGCGTCAATTTGCGTCCAAGCACCGTTGCTTGTTGGTGTGGTGGACTTAGCGTCCACCACACTAGCTGGTCGGGTCCCGGCGGTCGCCCCCGAAGCCGCGCCGCGCGTCGTGTCCGCGACCGGTGGGCCTTCACGCCGACTTGGACCGAATTCCTCGACCGCGTCCCCAACGAGCGGATCGAGAACCTTTCGATGTGCGAGCCATTTCTTCATCTTTGGGCGCCGCCCGTGGACTGTGCCAGCTTGCCCACCCCATGATCACCGTCCACCACCTCAACAACTCTCGCTCGCAACGAGTCCTTTGGCTGCTCGAGGAGCTCGAACTCGAGTACGAGGTGAAGCGCTACCAGCGCGACCCGAAGACGATGTTGGCTCCGCCGTCGCTCTTGGCGGTTCACCCGCTCGGCAAGTCACCGGTGATCACGCACGACGGCAACACGGTCGCAGAGTCGGGGGCCATCATTCAGTACCTGGTCGACGGACCGGGGGAGGGACGGCTCGCGCCGAAGCGGGGCACGCCCGAGCGTCTGCGGTTCGACTACTGGCTCCACTACGCGGAGGGCTCGGCGATGCCGCCGCTCTTGCTGGCCTTGGTGTTCAACCGCTTGGAGACCGCGCCGATGCCGTTCTTCGTGAAGCCGATCGTCAGGGCAATGGCGGGCAAGGTGCGCAGCGCGTTCATCAAGCCGCAGCTCGAGCTGCATCTCGACTTCATGGAGGCCGAGCTCGACAAGAGCGAGTGGTTCGCTGGCGACACGATCACCGCCGCAGACGTGCAGATGAGCTTTCCGCTCGAGGCGGCGGTGCTGCGAGCAGGGCTCGATAAGAGCCGGCCGAAGCTGTGGTCTTTCCTCGAGCGCATCCACGCGCGCCCGGCGTACAAGCGCGCGTTGGAGAAGGGCGGCCCATACGACTTTGCCGGCTAGCGCTCACCGGAAGTAGAGCTCGCCGCCCTCATCGTTGCAGTCGCAGTCGTCGAGAAAGCCCCAGTCTACGGCCCCGCAGTTTCCGCTGCCGGTGGCCGCACCGAGCTTGAACGCGGCACGGCAATAGTGGCTGTCGTCATCGAGCGTCAGCACCCACGCGTTGGTGCCGTTGCAGCCCGAGTCGGTGTACTTGAAATTGTCGCAGCCTCCTTGCGTGTTGCAGAAGGACTCGCCGGAGGTATCGAGGAACGGATCGAACGCCGTCCCAGAAACGCAGGTCACTGCCTTGTCGCGCAGTGCTCCGATCATCGCGTTGGACACCACTGACCCGTCGAACTTCCAGACGGCGTGCTCGCCGTCCTTGAGGTCTTTCACCAGGAGATCGGTCGGAGCGACCAACGGCGGGATTCGGCCCGGGCACGCCGGAGCGCCGTTGTTGCACGCGTCGAGGGACAGCGCGAGCGGGTCGCTGCCAGTCGGGTATGGCCCCGTCAGCCAGTTGAAGCGAGTCCAGCCGCCCGCGTCGATGGTCATGTCGCAACGAACCTTGAACGACGGTACGGCTCCTTCTCCGTCCGGATCGATTTCGTACTCGCCGTCTTCGGCGCGGGGGTCGGCGTCGATAATGTCCAGGCAATGGCGAGGCAGCGCTTCGGGTGCGCCGCCGACACCGCCGGCCCCACTCGCGCTGGCACCTCCCTGGCTCTCGGCACCGCCACTCTGCGCTCCGCCGGCCTGCGCCGCGCCATTACCGAGGGCGGCTTCGCCTCCTGCTGGCGTCTGCGCGCCGCCGCTGGTCGCTCCCTCTATTTCGCTGTAGCGCGCGAAGTCGAGGCATGAGCTGAGACTGGCCGCCAAAACGCAAACCCGGAACGCCGCTGTCCTCACGTTGCGAGCGTAGCGCTTCCTTGGCGAGCGCGGACGTCCGTTGGCGCGTGGCCGGGCTCTTGAAGCCTGCACCTCGCGCAAGAAGCTCAGTCGCGAGATCGAGCGCGAACCTTGACGGCCGCGCTGCGACTCGCCCGGCCGCCCCGGGCTTTGGTACGCTTCGACTCGCTGCTGCTCGCAGAGAGCGCCGCGAGCACCATCTGCGAAATCGGCAGGTACAGGGCCGCCGCTCCGCTGCGCCGTTCGAGCGCATCGACGATTGTCCGATAAACCGCGATGCGGCGGCTGGGCTCGCCAAACGCAGGATGATGCACCGCCGGCTGTGAACGCACGACATCGAACCAGAACCGAATTTCACGGCGATAGAACGAGTTTTGGCCGATGTCTGCCACGGTCGTCCAGAAGCGCTGTTCGAAAGCAGCGAGACCGTCTGGATCACGCTCATGCTCGGCAATGATGCTTCTCAGCAGAGCCGCTTGCTCGATGGTGGTGCGCGGCTCTGCCAAAACCAAGAGCGGAATTGCGCCGAGGACCTGTTTCTCGAAGAGCTCGATCAGGCTCGTCTTCTTTGCTACGCCGAGCTCGAGCGCGAGCACGCCCACCAGCGGGTTCGCTGCGGTGGCCGGGTCTTCGATCAAAGTGGCGCCTCCTTGACGCACACGGCACAGGCCGACCTCCGCAAGGCGGTGTACCGCCTGCCGCACAAGCAAGCGCGAGACCCCGAATTGGTCGGCCAGCACCCGTTCGGGAGGCAATGCCGAACCTGGTGGCAGCTCGCCATTGAGAATGTCGGCCGCAAGACGCCGGAACACGTCGTCGTGCAGGTGGCCGCGCCGCACAGCGTCGGCGCGCGAGCTCACGGCGCCGGACACGTCGCGCCCTGACAGGCCAGTGCTTCGAGTGGGCAGTTCGAGCTCACGCATGACGTGCACGCCTCGCTGTCGGACCCTTCAGCGGCGCAGGTCTCCCCGCAGGTTGGGCCGACACACTGCACGAAGCGAAGCATGGGCATGGCAGCGGTCGGACAGACTTGATCGAGACAGGTTGCCCGACACTCGAGATCATCGGCGCAATCGCGCGCACATACCACCGTGTCGAGGCACGAGCTGGTCCCCGACGTCGTCACAGCGCCGGCATTGCAGAGCTCGGTATTCGAGTCGAGCCGCGGATAGTAGAGACCGATGAACATGCACATCTCGTCCGTCGCGGCGCTGGCTCCTGCTGTGATGGTTGTGGAACCGCTGTTCTCGAACGAACATTTGTAGCGAATGTTGGAGCCGGCGCCGACCCGACCCGCCGCGCCTTCGAACTCGACGGGCAAGGGCTCGGCCCACTCCGTCGTCTCGTAGAGCTTGTTCTGGTCGGCGTCTTGGTCGAGAAACGCCTCGAAACGTGCACCCTGCTTGTGCATATGAGACGCGGCGAAGATCAGGTTCGCGTCCTCCGGAATGGGACACGAAAGCTCGGCGGTCGCGCTGCCGTTCGGCGGCACGTGAATGATTGGGTTGAAGAAGAACAAGACGCCTGCCTCGGTCGGCGCCTTCTCGACGGTGGTCAACCGCAGGTCGAAATCGACTCGCGCAGAGAGCGAGTCGCTGCTCGCATTCAGGTAATGGGTCTGCAGCAGCAGCACTTCGCCTGCTGTGAAACGCTGCGACACACCCTCCGGCATCTCGACCTCGCCCTCCGGCGACTGTGCCGCGTAGGCGACGCCACGAACGACTGTCATCCAAGCCGATTCATCGCACGGCACGAGCTGGTCGCCGCCGTCTGGAAACTCGGACAGCGTCGTCTGGTAGACGAGGAAATGGTGGCTGCCTTCGCTGTAGCTGTGCTCGATGCGATCGACCGCCAGCACGTCACCACGATCAGTGGGCGTCTGGATGTACTTGCAGAGCTGCACTTCGCTGGCCGGCTCGACCGACGTCTCGACGGAAAACGAAATCAAGTCGGGTTCGGGCGTAGGCGCCGGTTCGGGTTCGCTCGCGCAACCGAGGAGCAGAAGAGTGGGGGCGTAGCGGGTCGGCAGTCGCCAGCTGGACGTCGCTACTTGGTAACGAAGTTACCTGGTGACGTCAAGTCGCTGCGATGTGGGAAGAATTTTCCTTGGTGGTCGTAAGTGCGTCGCGTCTAATGGCGCCCAACGAGAGGGCGGGAGTCATGGAAGGGAACGTCGCCAACACGCTGGCCACACAGAAGTCGCGTGCTTCGCACCCGCTGATCGGTCGCATCGTCGCCGAGCGCTTCCAGATCATGTCGTTCATCGGTGATGGGCGCATTGCCCAGGTGTTTTGTGCCCAGCAAGAAGGCGAGCCCCGCCATGTCGCGCTGAAGGTCGTTCTGCCGGCATTCACAGCCGACCCCGACGTGGTGGGTCGCTTTCTGTTCGCCGCGGAGAAGTGCAAGCGGCTTCGGCACGGCGGAATCGTCCCTACCCACGCGGCCGGCGAGGACCGCGATGTGCTCTATCTCGCCACCGATTTGGTTCTCGGCGAAAATCTGCGCTCCGCAATCGACGCGCGTGGCCCGCTGGTCGAAAGCGAGGCCCTTCGTATCGCCGGTGATGTTTGTAAGTCGCTCGAATACGCGCTGTCGCTCGGGGTGCTTCACCGCGGGCTTCGACCGACGAACGTCCTCTTGACTCGCACACCGGACGCTCCCGAGCTCGAGATCGTGAAGCTGTGCGACTTCGGAATGAGCGACGTGGTCGAGGCGCTTCGTGGACGCGACCCCTACGCTTCACCCGAGAAAGCGCGTGGGGAGGCGAATGACTCGCGCGCAGATGTGTATGGCTTCGGCGCGCTGCTCTTCGAGCTGCTCTCGGGTCGCGCGTATCGCCGAGAGCGGCCATCCGAAGCCACGGAGGCGGTGGCGCGTGAACGGCAGCAGCACGCGCAGAAGCCAGCTGCCGTGCAGGGAGCACTCTTGGCGCTGCTCGAGGGCACCTTGCAGACCAATGCCGGCGATCGCTTCAGCAGCATCCGGGAGGTCGGTGCAGAGCTTTGCAAGCTCTCGGGATCGTCGGGCGATGGTGTCGACGAGGGGTCGATTTCCCGGTTGGCGTTTCGGAGCGTTGCGGCCGACACCTGGATTGATCGCGCTCGCGGCAAGCACCCGACACCACCGGAAATTGTGCGTGCGCCGGAAGGGGGTGGCAGCCGCGACCCCGCACACGCGCTGATCGGCCAAACGCTGGATGACCGATTCCGAGTTGTCTCGTTCATGCGCAGTGGCGGGATGGCGCACCTGTTCTACGGGACGCGCGTCGACGAATCGCAGCGCATCGTCATCAAGGTGCTGCACCCCCGCCTATCCGAGGAGCCCGGGCTCGTGAAGCGGTTTGCACGCGAGGCGCGGCTAGCCGCTCAACTGAAGCACCCCAACATCATCGAGATCCTTCACGTGGGTGATTTGTACATCGCGATGGAGCTATTGGCGGGCGAAGATCTCGCGAGTCGGCTTCGACAGAGACGAAGGCTGCCGGAGGCGCACGCGGCGCAGATCGCCATCGAGATCGCGAGCGCGCTGGCATACGCACATGGCCGCGCGGTCGTGCACCGCGACATCAAGCCCGCAAACATCATGATCTGCGCGCGCGCAGACGGCGAGCAGGTCAAGCTGCTCGACTTCGGCATTGCAAAGGTGCTCGAGAACACCCGAGATCGCATCGTCAGCGGCGACCTCACGCTGAACCGTTCGGCGCTCACCAGCGTCGGCGATCTAGTGGGCACGCCCCGGTACATGTCGCCTGAGCAAGGGCGCGCCGAAACGATCGACGGGCGCACCGACCTCTACTCTCTCGGGGTCGTTCTCTATGAATTGGTCACTGGCCAAGTCCCTTTCGACGGAGAGACCGCGCTGCAAATCGTCGCTCGTCACGTGCAGGACGAACCTCGCTCGCCGAGCAAGCTTTTGCCCGATATCAGCCCTGAGCTGGAACAGTTGATTCTCCAGCTGCTGGAAAAGAACCCCGCCGACAGACCGTCGTCCGCAGAAGAAGTGAAGTCTCGACTGGAAAGGATGCTTCCGAGTCTGGGCCTGTCGTTGGCGTCGGCAACGAGCCGCTGGCTGAGCCGCGACGAAGACGCGCTGAGCGCCGAGTGGGACCCAGACGAGAGTCAGCTGTTTCTGCCCGCCGAGGCGGTTCAGGCAGTGCTCGACGTTGCCCTGGCGAAGGGGTCGACACCCGCAGCGCCGATCGAACAACCAGAGCCGCCTTCGGCATCCGACGATCACGCCGTCCGGATGGAGTCTTTGACGCGGCTCGCAGATGGTGTCGCCGACACGTTGGACGACGCGCTTTCGGCCATCCTCGGTTTCTCTTCACTGATAAGCAACGCGCTTCGGCTCGGGGATCCGCTGCTCGACGACGTGAGCCAGATCAGCCGCGCAGCCGAACGTGCGCTCGCCTTCCGCGCCCAGCTGCTGGCATTCAGCGGTCGCCAGCCGCTATCGCCGCGGGTGGTGGAGGTGAGCGCGCACATTGCCGAGATGGAGGCGCTAATCCGACGGCTGGTTGGTGATGCGGTGTCTCTCGAGCTGCATCTGCCCGCTGAAGTCGGGCGGGTAGAGGTCGACCCCAAACAGCTCGAGCAGGTCGTGCTGAACCTCGTCTTGAACGCGCGCGAGGCGACACCGAATGGCGGGGAGATCACCATCGAGACGGCCAACGTGATCGTCGATCGAGCGGACGTACACTTGCCGCGCGGTGCCCCTCTCGGCGACTACGTGCTGATCAGCGTCTCCGACACCGGCTGCGGCATGCCCCGGAGCGTGCATGCTCGGGCCTTCGAGCCGTTCTTCACAACCAAACCGTCCGGACAGGCTGCCGGGTTGGGCCTTGCTGTGGTGTTTGGCGTCGTCCGACAGAGTGGCGGGCATGTCCTTCTCTACACGAAGGAAGGACACGGGACCGAAGCGGAAGTCTACTTGCCGGCGACGAGCGCCGCGCCGAGCGAGGAGCAGCATGTCCCCAATTCAGTCCGCGCCGAGAGCGGTGAAACGCTGCTGCTCGTCGAAGAGGAGGAGCTCACGCGCGCCTTCTTGCGAACCACCCTCGTGCGCAATGGCTATCGAGTGCTGGAAGCCAGCAATGCAGATGAAGCGGTGCTGGTCAGCGAGCGGCATCGTGGGCCGCTTCAGCTGCTGATTGCCAGCGCTGTCTCGCCCCGCATCGACGGTGGCCAGCTGGCCGACCGACTGAAGCAAACACGAGGCTCACTGGCGGTGGTCTTTCTGTCGAGCAGCACCAGTGATGGTGCGGCCGGGCAGAGCGACTATTTCGATGAAGGGCATTGGTTGTCGAAGCCAGTCTCGCCTGCCGCGCTGTTGCTGATGGTTCGCAAGGCGCTCGGTCGCTAGTACCCCGAATCTACGGAGTCGATGGGTGAGTCTTTGGAGCGTGGTGTGTCGTCCGAAAAATCCGCAGCGTCATTTCTCAAAAAATGACGCTGCGACAAGCGCATTGGCCGAGCCCGAGTCCGCGCTCGATGCATCTGCTGCTGCGGCTTCAGTCGACGCTCGGGCTCTCCGCGACGGTCTCGTGGAACTTGGCATAGTCGATCACGCGGGTGTCACCGTCGGTCGAGATCATGTCAGCGAAGCGGGCGTTCACGACGATCTCGTCGAGCTGGTAGGCGTAGCGAGCGTGCACAGTTTGGCCGAT
>Ga0163144_10023031_pt1 | contig 12320 bp, 7 predicted proteins | sample OliLak19BULKMAT1_FD_123175 | JGI IMG/M metagenome (GOLD analysis project Ga0163144, IMG submission 123175) | Freshwater microbial mat bacterial communities from Lake Vanda, McMurdo Dry Valleys, Antarctica - Oligotrophic Lake LV.19.BULKMAT1 | ecosystem: Environmental > Aquatic > Freshwater > Lake... | reverse complement strand
TGGGCGTGCTCATGATGATCCCGCTGCGCCGCGCCTTCATCGTCAAGCAGCACGGCGTGCTTCCGTATCCTGAAGGCACGGCCTGCGCCGATGTTCTCATCGTCGGCGAGCAGGGTGGCTCAAGCGCGAAAACCGTGTTCACGGGCTTTGGCATCGCGGCCGCGTACAAGGTCCTCATGAGCGGCTTCAAGCTGTGGGGGGACGCGCCCGAGCGCCAGATCCCGTTCTTCAAAGGTGCTGCGATCAGCGGCGAGGTGGCTCCCGAGCTCGTCGGCGTCGGCTACATCATCGGCACGAAAATCTCCTGCGTCATGGTCGCCGGCGGCGTGCTCGCCTCCTGGGTGCTGATCCCCGCCATCAAGCTGTTCGGCGACGGCCTCACGGCCCCGCTGTTCCCGGCCACCAAGCTCATCCACGACATGTCCCCGGCCGAAATCTGGAAGTCCTACATCCTGTACATCGGCGCCGGCGCCGTCGCGGCGGGCGGCATCATCTCGTTGTGCCAGGCCCTGCCCACGATCTTCTCCGCGCTGAAGTCCGGCCTCGACGACATCATCAAAGGCGGCGTCGGCAAGTCCGCCGGCCCCAAGCTTCGCACCGACGAGGATATGCCGAACTCCGTCGTCGTGATCGGCTCGCTCCTCCTGGTTCTCGCGATCGCGGCCGCGCCCGGCCTCGGCCTCGGCTTCGGCCTCAAGGGAATTCTCGGCGCAATCTTGATCGTGCTGTTCGGCTTCCTCTTCGTCACCGTCTCCTCGCGCCTGACCGGCGAGATCGGCTCCTCCTCGAACCCCATCTCGGGCATGACGGTGGCGACCTTGCTGCTCACCTGCCTGATCTTCGTGCTCCTTAACCAGTTCGACCCGAACGGCGGCTGGGTGGGCAAGGGCGCGCGCCTGACGGCGCTCTCGATCGCGGCGATCGTCTGCATCGCGGCCTCCAACGGCGGCACGACCTCGCAAGACCTCAAGACGGGATACCTGGTCGGCGCCACGCCGCGCTACCAGCAGCTAGGCCTGCTTGTGGGCGCGCTGTCCTCCGCACTCGTCATCGGGCTGACCCTCCTTCTACTTAATAATGCCAGCACGACCTACGCCAAGCGCGACTTTCCGGCTCTCAAGGCCCCGGTCGCGGATCTCACGGTCAGCGAGGGCCTCAAGGGCACGGACGCGGCCATCGACGCCGGTATCTACAAGGTCTGGCATGTCGGCGAAGGCGAAGTCGCGGGCCTGCCGCAGGGCAAGTATCTCGTCAACGACGCCGGCGCGATCAAGTATCTCGTGGACCCGGGCATCAACGGTGTCGAGACCACGCGCCTGGACGGCACCACCGTCCTCAAATACAACGCACCCAAGGCGCGCCTGATGTCCCTCATCATCGACGGCATCCTCACCAACAAGCTTCCGTGGGGGCTCGTGCTCCTCGGCGTGGGCATTGCGCTCGTGCTCGAGCTGTGCCGGGTCCCGTCCTTGCCCTTCGCGGTCGGCGTGTACCTGCCGCTCTCGTCCTCGACGCCGATCTTCGTCGGCGGCGTGCTGCGCTGGGTCGCCGACAAGTGGACGAAGAAGAGCGAGGCCGAGGGGGATATGAGCCCCGGCGTGCTGTTCTCCTCAGGCTACATCGCGGGCGGCGCCATCGCGGGCATCATCATCGCGATGCTGAGCCTGAGCCCGTCGCTCTCCGCCCATATGGACATGAGCGAGCGCTTCGCCGCGTTGGCCAAGTCCGACCTGACCTCGGTCGCCGCGTTCGGCGTGATCTCCGCGCTGCTGCTGCTGGTGGGCGGGGAGAAATGGCTGGCGGACAAGAAGAAACGCGCATAGTCCGCCGGCGAGGACTCGGCCGAGCCGCGAACTATCCTTGAGGATAGTCGGCGGCAAAATTGACTAGAATACGCCTATGATGCGGCTCTCGCTCGCGGTCCTTCTCGCCCTTTCCGTAGTCCGCCCGCCATCCGTTCACGCCTCCAGCGACCCCACCGTCCTCGACTACGCTCTGGCCTCCGACATCGACACGCTCGACCCGCATTGGGGCTACGACGCGGTCTCCCTGTTCGTCGTCGACCAGGTCTACGAGACCTTGATCGACTTCGCCGGCGATTCGCTCGACACCTTCGAGCCCCACATCGCGACCGTCGTGCCTTCCCTTTATAACGGCTTCCTCGCGAAGGACGGCCTCACTTACGCCTTCCCGCTGCGCAGCGCCGTTAAGTTCCATGACGGGACGCTCATGACGCCCGAGGATGTGAAGTACTCCCTCATGCGCTTCCTCCTGCTCGACCGCGCGGGCGGACCCTCGAATCTGCTGCTGTACGGCCTGATCGGCGTGCGCCAGACGAACGAGCTCCCGGCGGACCAGGTGTTCGACCTCGCAGACAAGGCCATCGTCATCGAGGGCGGAAGCCTGGTCCTGCGCCTGAAGAAGCCCTTCGCGCCCCTGCTCGGCATCCTCGCCAACTTCGCCCACATTGTCCCCAAGGCCGCGGTCGTCGCGGGCGGGGGCTGGGACGGGAAGAAGACGACCTGGGTCAAGCACCGCAATCCCGCCAAGGAAAAGTCGGCCCTGTACGCCAAGATGACGGGAACGGGACCGTTCAAGCTCGAATCATGGGACCGTGCCGGCAAGCGTATCGTGCTGGTCCGCAACGACGCGTACTGGCGAAAGCCCGCCCCGCTGGCGCGCGTCAACCTCACGACCTTGACCGAGTCGCGCGAGCGGCGGCGAAAGCTCGCGGCGGGGGAACTCGACGCCGCGTTCGTCGAGCGACGCTACCTGGATCAATTCGCGGGCCTGCCCGGGGTCGTCGTGACCGACGGCCTGCCCGCGCTCGAGACCCAGAACGCCGTGCTCTTCAACCTCAACGCCGAGGCGAAGGAGAACACCTGGCTCGGCAGCGGCAAGCTCGGCGACGGCGTGCCGCCGGACTTTTTCGCCGATCTCGATGTGCGCAAGGCCTTCGCGTTCGCCTTCGACTACGATGCGTTCATAAAGGAAGCTTACGGCAGCAAGGCCATACAGGCGCGCGGGCCGATCCCGGCGGTGCTATTCGGCTACAACCCCAAGCAGAAGCCGTGGCCATTCTCGCCCTACCAGGCCGAGGCTGCGTTCAAGCGCGCCAAGAACGGCGCGGCGTGGGCGCAGGGCTTCGCGCTGTCGGTCGCCTACACGGAGGGCAACTCAGAACGAAGGATCGCGTGTCGCGTGCTAAAGGAAGGAGTGGAGAAGCTCAATCCCATTTTCCATGTGGAGTGCCGGGCGCTGGCCGAGTCCAAGTTGCTCGATGAGATGCGCGCGCGGCGGCTGCCCGCGTTCGTGTACCGGTGGATCATGGATTATCCGGACCCGCACAACGCGGTCGAGCCGTTCCTCCATTCACGCGGCTATTTCGCATCCTCGCTCGGCTACTCCAACCCGCGGGCGGACGCGATGATCGACTCGGCCGCGTCCGAGGTCGACCCCGCCAAGCGCAAGGCGCTGTACTACGAGCTGCAGGCGATGTCGATCTACGACGCGCCGGCGATCTTCACGGCGGACAGCCACAACATCGTCGTGCGGCGCGCGAAGGTGCAGGGCTGGCAGTACCACCCGATCCAGCCGTACGGAACGCTATACGAGGTCACAAAAATACCATGAAACATTTTTTGCTCGCCGCCGTGCTCGCCTTCCCCGCCGCGGCGGCGGAGATCAAGAACCCCGACACCTTCGTGTACGCGACCATCGGCGACCCCGACAGCATCGACCCGGCGTGGTCGTACGACGCGCCCAGCCACAACATCGTGGCGAATGTCTACGAGCATCTCGTCGTCTTCAAGGGCGGGGGCCTGAGCATCAAGGACCTCGAGCCCCGGCTGGCGGAGAAAGTGCCCACAAAGGCGAACGGCCTCGTATCGGCCGACGGCCTCACCTACCGCTTCCCGATCCGCAAGGGCGTCAAGTTCCACGACGGCACGATCCTGACCCCCGAGGATGTCCGCTACTCTTTGCTCCGCTTCATGCTCGTCGACCGCGCCGGCGGGCCGTCCTCTTTGCTGCTCGAGCCGATCATGGGCGTCAACGGCACGCGCTCGGGAGCGAAGTTCGACCCGACGATCCCCGAGCGCGCATTCAGGGCCGTGAGCGTGGAGAAGAATGAGGTCGTCATCCGGCTGGCCAAGCCCTTCGCTCCCTTTCTCACGGTGCTCACCGGCTACGGCGAAATCCTGTCGAAGGATTTTGCCGTCAAAAACGGCCAATGGGACGGTGCCGCCGCCACCGCGGAGAAGTACAACGACCCTCGGCGCGAGGCGATGATCCCCAACGACAAGGCCAACGGCACCGGCCCGTTTAAGCTCGAGCGCTTCGACAAGACGAACAAGCAGACCATCCTGGTACGCCACGACGGCTACTGGCGCGGGCCGGCGAGGCTCGCGAAGGTCGTGATCAAGGTCGTGGACGATTTTAATACGCGAAAGCTCATGCTGCAGGCCGGCGACGCGGACGCGGTGTACGGTCCGCAGATGTACTTCCCGCAGCTCAAGGCCGTGGAGGGTGCGGAGGTCATCGACGGCCTCGCCACTTTGGAGCGCTCGTCGATTTTGTTTTTTACTTTCAAGATGAGCCCGACGGCGAACTCGAATATCGGCTCGGGCAAGCTCGACGGACAGGGCGTGCCGCCCGACTTCTTCTCGGACAAGGATATCCGCAAGGGCTTCGCGTTCAGCATCGACTACGACGGCTATATCAAGGACATACTGCGCGGGAAAGGCAAGCGCACGGCGGCCGTTATCCCCGCGTCCTTGCCCGGCGGCTCGGATCCCAAGCCGCAGTTCGCGCTCGACCCCAAGAAGGCGGAGGCTCACTTCCGCAAGGCGTGGGGGGGGCAGGTCTGGGAGAAGGGCTTCAAGGTCTCCTTCGTGTACAACACCGGCTCGGCGTCGGCGCAGGCGATCGCGCAGATGATCAAGCGCAATGTCGAGTCCCTGAACCCGAAGTTCCGCGTGGACCTGCGCATGATCCAGTGGTCGACCTACCTCGAGCAGGCTCAGGCCAACAAGATTCCTCTGTTCCTGGCGGCGTGGGCGGCGGATTATCCGGACGCCCACAACTTCGCGTTCCCGATCGCACACTCGGCCGGCTACTACCCGGGCAAGCAGGGCTACAAGAACCCCGAGATCGACGCGCTCATCGAGAAGGCCGTCACTGAGGGCGACGAAAACAAGCGCGCGTCGCTGTATAAAAAAATGCAGGCGCTCGTGGACGAGGATGTGCCGCATGTGATGCTCGCTGAGGGCGCGCGCTACCGCACCCAGCGCACCTGGGTGAAAGGCTTCATCTTCCGGCCGACCTTCCCGGACATGCCCTACAGCGGCTACTATTACGACCTATATAAGGCCGCGAAATGAGTGCTAGAATAACGCCCATGATCAGATTATTCCTCGTCGTAGCACTCGCTCTCGGCTCGTTCCCTACTAATGTTTTCGCGTCAGCGAAAAACCCCACGACCTACACCTATCTGACCATCTCCGACGCCGATAGCCTCGATCCAGCGTACTCGTACGACACGGCGAGCCACATGATCGTGCTGAACCTCTACGAGCCCCTGTTCCAGTTCGACAAGACCTCGACCGAGAAGCTCATCCCGCTGATCGCCTCGGGCGTGCCGAGCCGCGAGAACGGCGGAATTTCCCCCGACGGCCGCACCTATACGATCACGATCCGCAAGGGCGTCAAGTTCCACGACGGCACGCTCCTGACGCCGGAGGATGTGAAGTGGTCCATCCAGCGCTTCATCCTGATCGACCGCGCCGCGGGACCGTCGTCGCTCCTGATGGAGCCTCTGCTCGGCTACGCGTCGACGCGCGGCGACGACGGCAAGCTTCTTCCCACAGTCTGGGAAGATGTTAATAGGGCCGTCAGCGTGCAGGGCGACAAGCTCATCCTGCGCCTGCCGAAGCCTTACGCGCCGCTGCTGACCATCCTCGCCTCCTGGGCGCCCGTGCTGTCCAAGGCGTGGGCCGGCAAGAACGGCGACTGGGACGGGACGGAGCAGACCTGGCAGAAGTACAACAATCCGTCGAAGGAAAGCTCTCCCTTCTTCGAGCGCGCGATGGGCTCGGGCCCGTTCAAGCTCGACCGCTGGGACCGCAAGACGAAGGAATTCATTCTCACGCGCAACGACGCGTACTGGCGCGCCCCGGCGAAGATCAAGAATGTCGTCATCAAGGGCGTGAACGAGTTCGGCACGCGCAAGCTGATGCTCCAGGCCGGCGACGCCGACGCGATCTACGCCGATCGTCCGCTGCTCACCCAACTCCAGGGCATCCCGGGCGTCAAGATCATCGACGATCTGCCCACGGTCGAGATGAACCCCGTGGTGTTCTTCACCTACAAGATCAACGCGGTCGGCAATTCTTTCCTAGGATCAGGGAAGCTCGACGGCAACGGCATCCCGCCCGAGTTCTTCTCCGACAAGGACCTGCGCAAGGCCTTCGCCTACTCGTTCGACTATAAGGGCTTCATCGCCGATGTGATGCGCGGCAAGGGAACCCAAGCGACGGGGGCGATCCCCAAGAGCCTGCCTGGACACAATCCTAACGGCAAAAAATATTCTCTCGACAAGAAGAAGGCCGAGGAGCACTTCCGTAAGGCGTACGGCGGCAAGCTGTGGGAGCAGGGCTTTAAGTTCACCATCGCCTTCAACACCGGCAACCTGCCCCGGCAGACCGTCTGCCAGATCCTGAAGCGCAACATCGAGGGCCTCAACCCGAAGTTCAAGATTGATGTGCGCGCCGTCGAGTGGCCGACCTTCCTCGACGCCTACAAGGCCTCCAAGCTCCCGATCTTCGTCATGGGCTGGAACGCGGACTACCCGGACCCGCATAACTTCGCGTTCCCGCTCCTCCACTCGAAGGGGGACTACCCGACGACCCAGCGCTTCAAGAACCCGGAGTTTGACCGCCTCGTTGAGGAGGCCAACGCCGAGACCGCCATCGCTAAGCGCAAGGTGATCTACGCGAAGCTGCAGGACCTCGCCTACGAGGAAGTCCCGCAGCTGTACATCATCGACGCGGTGCGCTACCGCACGCAGCGCGACTGGGTGAAGGGCTGGTTCCACAACCCGATCTTCCCGGACTCGCCTTACGGCGGTTACTTCTACTCGCTCTCAAAGGAATAAAGTGCTCAAGTTCTGCGTCAAGCGCCTGGCCTTCCTGCCGTTCGTGATGTTCGGCGTCACGGCGCTGCTGTTCGCGTGCCTCCAATTCCTTTCACCGGAAATGCGAGCGTCGCTGTACATCAAGGACCCGCGCCAGCTGTCCCAGCTCGACGCGGTGATCGAGAAGTACGGGCTACGCAAGCCGGTGTACATCCAGTACGGCCTGTGGCTGAAGCAGGTCGCGCACGGCGAGCTCGGCTACTCGGAGACCGCGAAGATGCCCGTGGCACAGGCGATCAAGGCGTTCTTCCCGGCCACCTTCGAGCTGACGCTGATAGCCTTCATCCCGATCATGGTCATCGGCGTCTACTTCGGCGTGCTCTCGGCGGTGTACAAGGACCGGCTCATCGACCATGTCTCGCGCTTCGTGGCGATCACGGGCTACTCTTTACCGAGCTTCGTGCTGGGCCTGGGCCTGCTCATGGTCTTCTACGGCAAGCTGCACTGGTTCCCGCCCGGGCGCTACGGTCTTGAGACCGACATGCTCGTTCACCTGGACACCTTCCGCCACTACACCGGCCTGCTGACCTTGGACTGCCTGCTCAACGGCGAATGGACCGCCTTCACAGATGTCGCCAAGCGCATGGTGCTGCCCGGCGCCACCTTGCTGTACATCTCGGTGGCTTTGCTCCTGCGCATCACGCGCTCGTCCATGCTGGAAGAATTATCCAAAGACTATGTGCGCACCGCGCGGGCCAAAGGCCTGCCTGAGAGCGTGGTCATCCGCAAGCACGCTTTGGCCAATGCCCTGATCCCCGTCGTGACCTTGTCGAGCCTGCTCTTCATCGGCCTGCTCGGCGGCGTCGTGATCACGGAGACCGTGTTCGACTTCCCCGGCATCGGCCGCTGGGGCGTCCAGGCCGCGCAGCAGCTCGACATTCCCGGAGTCCTGGGGTCAACCTTGCTCGCCGCGTTCCTGTTCGTCATGGCTAACCTCGCCTCGGACCTCCTGTACGCCGTCGTCGATCCGCGCATCCGGGTGGGCTGATGGAGAAGCTCAAGTCCGCCTGGAAGACGCTCAAACGCCGCCCGATGTCCTTGCTCGGCTTCGCGTTGATCGGCTTCTTCCTGAGCGTGGCGGTGCTCGCTCCCGTCCTGGCCCCGCCCGAGGCCGGCAGCCGAGATTCCTACATCATCCCGCAGGACGGCTACAGCCCCGACCCCGTGCGCCCGTCGAAAGCCCATTGGTTCGGCACGACCGAGCAGCAGTACGATCTATACTACGGCATGGTCTGGGGCACGCGCACGGCGTTCGCGGTCGCGCTCCAGGTCGTCGGCTTCTCGGTTATCGTGGGCATCCTGCTTGGGGGTGCTGCGGGGTTCTACGGCGGCTGGGTCGACGAGGTGCTCATGCGCTTCACCGATGTGATCCTCGCCTTCCCGGACATCGTGCTCGCCGTGGTCATAGTTGCCGTACGCGGGCCGAGCCTGGAGAATGTGATGGTCGCGGTGACCGCCGTCTCCTGGCCTTCCTACGCCCGGCTCATGCGCGGCGATGTGATGTCGGTCAAGGAGCGGGACTTCGTCGCGGCGGCGCGCGCGATCGGCGCCTCCGACGCGCGCATCCTGTTCCGCCACATCATCCCAAACTCGATCTACCCTGTGCTCGTCGTGGCGTCGCTGTCGATGGGACGCATCGTGATCACGGCCGCGGCCCTGTCCTTCCTCGGCCTCGGCGCGCCGGTCGGCTACGCCGATTGGGGGCAGCTGATTTCGCTGTCGAGAAATTGGATTCTCGGCTCGGCGGGCAATCCTTTCGAATACTGGCACACCGTCTTCATCCCCGGCATCGCCATCTTCATGTTCGTGCTCGGCTGGAACCTCCTGGGCGACGCCGTCCGGGACATCCTGGACCCGCGCCAAAAATAAAATCATGTCCACCTTAAACGCGATGCTAGACCGCTCCGCGCAGGAGGGCGGAGAGAAAACCGCCCTCGTGTTTGGCGAGCGCGAGGTTTCCTTTCTTGCCTTACGGCAAGAAGTCCTCAGCATCGCCGAGGGCCTGCGCCGCGCCGGGATTTCCAAGGGCGACCGCGTGGCGATCGTCCACCGCAACGCCCCCGAGTTCGTCGTCGCCTATTTCGCCGTCAACCACCTCGGGGCCATCGCCGTGCCGATCAACTTCATGGTGCAAAAGGCCGACGAGCTCGCGTACATGCTCGGCGACTGCGGCGCAAAGGGCGTCTTCACGCAGAGCGACTTCCTGCCGGGGCTCACGAGCGCCGCCGCCAAGTGCGCGGCGCTAAAGCATCTCTGGGTTACGGACCCGTCCGCGCCCGCGACCGCGCTGGTCCGGCCTTTCGACGAGCTGCGCGCGCCGGCTTTCCCGGATTCACACATCGACGCGTCGATCGAAAGCGATGTGGCTGCGATTCTCTACACCTCGGGCACGACGGGCTTCCCCAAGGGCGTGATGCTCACGCACCGCAATCTCGTGACGAACGCCGAGTCGGCCCTGCGGCGAATGTCGCTTGATCGCTCCGATGTCACCCTCTGCATCCTGCCGATGTTCCACAGCTTCGCCTGGACCGGCATCGTCCTGACCTCGCTGCGCCTGACGCTCACCTGCGTTGTCTTCGCGGCGATAGCACCCGCCAAGCCCTGGCTCAAGGCCATGGGCCGCCGCGGCGTGAGCCTGTTTGCGGCCGTGCCGCAGGTCTACGCGGCCCTCGCGCGCGAGGCCAAGGACTGGAAGACGCGCGCGTTCCTGCGCTGGTGGGCGTTTCGCCGCGTCAAGATCGCCGTCTCGGGCGCCGCACCCCTTGCCGTCGTAGTCGCCGAGGCCTTCCAAAAGTCCGTCGGCTGTGAGATCGTCGAGGGCTGGGGCCTCACCGAGACGAGCCCCGTCGCCACGATCAGCGCGCCGGGCAAGGTCCGCCTCGGAGCGGTCGGCACGCCGATCGACGGTGTGCGCGTGAAGATCGTGGACGACGCCGAGAAGGACCTGCCTCAAGGAACGGAAGGTGAGATCGTCGTGCAGGGCGACTGCGTCATGAAGGGCTACTGGAACAATCCCGAGGCCACGCGCGCCACCTTCACGGCCGACGGCTGGCTCAAGACCGGCGACATCGGCGTCCTCGACGCTGACGGCTACCTCGCCATCCGCGACCGCAAGAAGGACATGATCATCGTGAAGGGCCTCAAGGTCTTCTCCGCGCAGGTCGAGGCGGTCATCGCCGAGAACCCCGCAGTTGAGGAAAGCGCGATCATCGGCATCCCCGACGAGGTCGGCGACGAGATCATCAAAGCCTTCGTCGTCCTCAAGAAGGGTTGCGTGCTGGAGAAATCGGCCCTCGTTCAATTTTTCAAGGACCGCCTCGACGCCTACAAGCGCCCGCGCGATGTCGAGATCGTGGAGTCCCTGCCCAAGAACGCGCTGCAGAAGGTCCTCAAGCGCGAGCTGCGCGACCGCGAGCTCGAGAAACGGGCGCCCGCGCCCGCCGCCAAGACCTGATGGCCGTCGGACGGGTCCGCCTGGGTGATGAGGCACGCGAGCTTCTCGTGCGGGTCTTCGCCGTCGCCAAGCAACCGGTCTGGCTCGTCGGGGGCTCGTTGCGCGACGCGGCCTTGGGACGCCCCTTCGCCGACCTCGATCTCGCCTGCGGCGACGCCCGCGCCCTCGCCGCCTCGCTGGCGCGCGCCTTCAAGGGCACCCTCGTCACGCTCGATGAGGCGAACGCCGTCTACCGCCTCGTGCTGAAGCCCGCCCGCGGCCGGACCATCAAGCAGATCGACATCGCCGGGCTACAGGGCAAGACCATCATGTCGGACCTCCAGCGCCGCGACTTCACGCTCAACGCCGTCGCCCTCGCCCTCGCCGCCGAGCTGCCGCCCTCGCTGCCCGAGTCGGCGCTGCTCGATCCGCGCGGCGGCATGAAGGACCTCGCGGCCGGCCTGGTCCGCGCCGACATCGAGGAGAACCTCACCGACGACCCGCTCCGCCTGCTGCGCGCCTTCCGGCTCGCCGCGCAGCTCGGGCTCACGATCGAGGCGAAGACGCTCAAGGCCATCAAGCGGCGCTGCCGCCTTATTAATAGTCCCGCGCCGGAGCGCGTCGCCGCGGAGCTGCTCCTGCTCCTCGCCGTGCCCGGCGCTTCCGTCTGGCTCAAGGCGCTCGACGAGCAGGGCCTGCTGACCCAGCTCTTTCCCGAGCTCGAGGCCTCGCGCCGCTGTGCTACGGACTACTACGGCCCCGGCGGCGTGCTAACGCACACGCTCGAGGTATGCGCCCGCGTGGATTTCCTGCTCACGAACCTGCGCGGGGTTTACCCCTCGCTCGCCAGCGACCTCGAGAAGCACTTCACGGAGCGGGGGGGAGGGGCCTTCCGGGCGCTGCTCCTGCTGGCAGCACTTCTGCACGATGTCGCCAAGCCTGAGACGGCGAAGAAGATCGGCGGCCGCCTGCGCTTCTTTGAGCACGACACCAAGGGCGCCCTCGCGACCGAGAAAATCCTACGCCGCCTTCGCCTGTCCCGCGACCAAATCGACACCGCGTCGGCCATCGTGCGCCACCATCTTCGCCCCGGCCATCTGGCGTCCGGGGGGCCGCTGACCGAGCGGGCGATGTATCGCTTCTTCCGCGACCTGGGCCCCGACGCCCCGGGATTGCTCATCGTCTGCTGGGGGGACCACTCGAGCTACATGCCCGAGGCTCGGCTCAAGCGCCTTCTGAAAACAGCGACCGCTGACCCCAAGCGCTCCGACCTCTCGCGCCTCAAGCCGGAGGACGCGCGCAAGACCGTCTCCCACCTCCAGCTCGTCTCCACACTCCTGCGCCGCTGGCGGGACCTGTCGCGCGCGCCGGCACCCGTCCGCCTGCTCGACGGCCGCGATGTCATGAAGGCTTTGAAGCTGCCGCCCGGGCCCCGTATCGGAGAGCTCCTCGAGCGCGTGCGCGAGGCGCAGGCCGAGGGGGAAGTGTCCGATCGCGAAGGCGCCCTGGCTTTGATCGCCCGCCTTCAATAATTACCATATGCCCTGGTGTTGATTTAAATACAACGATCGTTGTATACTACCTATCTTTCGGGCCTCTTAGCCACTACACAGCAACCGGTGTGCTCCGACGAGCTTGAGGATCCGCTCCTGCTCTGTTGAGCGCCGAGTCGTCCATTCCAGATTTTGTTTTCCG
>Ga0163144_10023030_pt1 | contig 12320 bp, 8 predicted proteins | sample OliLak19BULKMAT1_FD_123175 | JGI IMG/M metagenome (GOLD analysis project Ga0163144, IMG submission 123175) | Freshwater microbial mat bacterial communities from Lake Vanda, McMurdo Dry Valleys, Antarctica - Oligotrophic Lake LV.19.BULKMAT1 | ecosystem: Environmental > Aquatic > Freshwater > Lake... | reverse complement strand
GACTGCGGCAGCAGCATGCCGAAGACGTTATTGCGCGTCGCGCGGTTGGCTTGGGCCAGAAAATCTGCTTGCGGCAAGTAGGCCGTCCGCGCCAAGTTAATCGCCTGTGCAGCTTCCGTCACTTTCTCGCTCGATACGCGGACACCCGCATATTTTTCCAGAGCCGTAGCCACCGCCTGGTCGACTGTATAAGTCTGCGCCAGTAGCGATAACGGCAGCGCAAGTATCACCCATCGCATCAATCGGTAACGATAGCAGACTTTTCGCTGCAGTTCGATGAAACTCTACCTCTTCATCTTCCGGTAGACGGCCTTGAGCGAGGATACATTAGCCGGTTTCGATGCGCCGATGGCGTGGCGAGTAAGATCGGTCTCGCCGACTTCGTCCTCGGTCTTGCCGGCGGCGATACCGTGGCGGACGGCGTCCACCATGTCGGCGAGGTAGGCGTGTTGGGCTCGCAGGTCTTTGATGCTGCCGATGGTGCCGTGGCCGACGACGACTTGGGTGGGCGAAAGCGCCGCCATACGGTCGAGGGCGCGGAGCCAGTTATCGAGGTCAGCGTCGGCGTCGGCGACGTTGTTGCCGGTGCCCCAGTTGACGCACATGTCGCCGGTGAAGAGGATCTTCTCCTTGGGTAGCCAAGCCACGGAGTCGCCTTTGCTGTGACCGGGGCCCATTTTGCGGAGTTCCACTTTGTGCTCGCCGTCGTCGAAGACGAGGGAGTCGCCGAAGGTGAGGCTGGGGTGGGCCAGCTTGTAAGGCTTCAGGCTGTATTCGCCGGTGGCGGTGTTCTTGTCCCAGCCGGCTTGGCCTTTGGTGACGGACTCCAAACCGCAATCGGTGGAGCAGACGATCTGCGCGCCTTGGTCGGTGAAAATACTGCCGCCGTAGGCGTGGTCGCCGTGATAGTGGGTATTGAAGACGAAGCGGATCGGCTTACTGGAGGTCTTGCGGATCGCGGGTAGAATCTCCTTGGCGCCCCAGGGAAAATTGGCGTCGATCACCAGTACATAGTCCTTGAAGATGACCCAGCCGGCGTTGGCGGGTTGATTGCGGGTCCGGTCGCCGAGGCGCACCCAGACGCCAGGGGCGATCTCCCTCACCGTGCTCGACGGGGTTTGCGATAAAGCCAATAGGCCTGCAAAGAATGCTGCCGGTAAAATCCATTTCCACATCTTCCGTAGCTCCTTAGATAAATCCGACTGAGCCGTCGGCGCGGAATTCGAAACCGCGCTTCCAACGCTTCGGCGGATTGCGCCGGACGTAATCTTCGTTTAATTCGATACCCAAGCCGGGTTTGGTCGGCAAGGGAAGATAGCCGTCTTTCACCATCAGCGGTTCCTTCAGGATATCCTTGCGGGGCGCTTCGTCGTCGGGGTGATATTCGAGGATGAAGAAGTTGGGTGTAGAAGCGGCGAAGTGCACATTCACGGCGGTCGCCACAGGGCCCATGGGGTTGTGCGGCGCGATGCGGACGAAGGCGGCTTCGGCCATGGCGGCGATCTTCTTCATTTCGAGGATACCGCCGCAGACGCAGATATCGGGCTGCACAAAGTCCAGGCATTGGGCGGCCAGTAAGGGGCGGAATTCGTGGCGGGTATAGTTACATTCGCCGCTGGCCAGAGGAATTTCTACGTGCTGGGCCAACTTACTCATGGCATCGATATTTTCGGGCCGCACGGGCTCCTCCAGCCACATGGGATTGTAAGGCTCAATCTCGCGCGCCATGCGAATCGCGCGAGTAACTTCGAAGAATTTCGCGTGGATGTCGACGCCGATGTCGATGTCGGGCCCCAGGGCTTCGCGCACGGCACGGACGCGCTGGCCGGCCATGCGGGTGACGTAGTTGACGGGCCGGGCGTTGGTGTTCGCCATGTGCGGCGACATCTTCACCGCGGTGTAGCCGTACTTCTCCACCAAGCGCTTCGCGGACTCGGCCACTTGCGCGGGCTCGTTACCTCCGGCGCTTTGGTAGACGCGGATCCGGTCGCGCACCTTGCCGCCAAGTAACATGTAGACGGGCAAGCCGACGGCTTTGCCGGAGATGTCCCATAGGGCGTGCTCGATGCCGCTGAGCGCGGAGTTGACCACGCTGCCGCCCGGGAAGCGGGAGAAGTTATACATCAGGTCCCAGAGGTACTGGATGTTGCGCGGGTCTTGCCCGATGAGCCAAGTCTTGAAGTCCTCGATCACCTTCACGGTGGCTTCGTCGGGCCCGCAGGAGTAGGCTTCGCCGATGCCGTGGATCCCTTGGTCAGTAAGCACCTTGACGAAGATCAGGTTTCGATTGCCCACGCTGGTGGGGAAGACCTGGATGTCGGTAATCTTCAAGTTGGGCCGGGTGCCGGTCTGTGCGGCTTGGAGGAAGGGAGCCGCCGCGGCGGGCGTCGCCAGAAAGCTTCGTCGTTTCACGGCGCTTAGCGTATCACTTGTTGCGCTCAATTGGTATATAATCACTGCCTCAGGGGCCGAAACCAAAAGTTCATAATGCCACTGACTGGAGGTTGCCTCGTGATGCGACGATTGCTGATTCTTACCGCCTTGTGCGCGATGACGGCCTTTGGCCAAGCTGGTTCCGGCGAAATCGGAGGTGTCGTGACTGACCCTACCGGGGCGGCCGTTTCTGGCGCCACGATTACCATTTCGAGCGCTGCCACGGGATTTCAGCGCGCGCTGAAGTCGAACGCGGAGGGCATTTACTCGGCGCCGGCGCTGCTGCCGGGTATTTACTCGGTGAAGGTGGAAGCGACCGGCTTCGGCGCGCAGATGCGCAATACGGTGGAACTCCAGACCGGCCAGGTGCTGGGCCTGAACTTCACGGTGCAAGTGGGCAACGTGGCCGAAGTGGTGGACGTGACGGCCAGTGCGCCGGTGCTCGATACCGAGACGACGTCGGTGGGCACGGTGATCGAGAACAAGCGGATTATCGAACTGCCGCTCAACGGACGCAATTACCTGCAATTGGCGTCGCTGATTCCGGGAGCCACGACGAACGGCCCGGCCTCGTCGCAAGGGCAGCAACGCATGGGCGGGGCGCGGAATAGCTTTGCGCTCAATGTCGCCGGCCAGCGGGTGCACTATAACCACTATGCCTTGGATGGCATGGAGAATACGGATCCGAATTTTAATACTTACCTCTTTCTGCCGTCGATTGACGCGCTGCAGGAGTTCAAAGTGGAGAGCGGCGTGTTTGGCGCGGAGTATGGCCGCGGCATTGCGCAGGTGAATGTTTCCACCAAGTCCGGTGGCAATCAATTTCACGGGGTTGCTTTTGAGTTTTTGCGTAACTCCTACTTTGACGCGCGCAACTTTTTTGCCCGAGTAAATCCTCCTTTTAAGCGTAATCAATTCGGCGGCACGTTCTCCGGACCGGTCATTATTCCGAAAGTGTTTAACGGCACCAACAAGCTATTCTTTATGTTCAACTATGAGGGCCTGCGGGAGCGCCGGTCCTTAACCCAAACCACTACCTTGCCCGATGCGCGGTTCCGATCGGGTAACTTCGGTTTCCTCAACCGTGCCGCCGGGATCCGGGATCCAATGAACCCGGGCCAGGTATTCCCGAATGCCACGATTCCGGATTCCCGAATCTCGCCCATTTCGCGGAAGGTACTGAACGACTTTTATCCCTTGCCGAATCAGGGCGGGGGCGGCGCGCTCGGCATTGCCAACAACTATCTGAATGACGAGGGTCGCCGCACGGACGGCAATCAGTTTACTTCGCGTGCGGATTGGACGGGCATCCAAAACCAAACTTTCTTCTTCCGCTTCAGCCAGACGCAGGAGCCGCAGTACATTCCTTCCGCCATTCTGAACCAGGGCAACGATGTGCAGATTCTGGGCCAACAAGGCGTCCTGGGCCACACGATGGTGATCGGGTCCAACAAGGTGAATGACTTCCGGTTCGGCATGAACTACTTCAACTCCCGCAATATTCAGCAGCGTGCGTTTCAGCGCAACGTGGTGGGTGAGTTGGGCTTGAGAGGTGTTTCTCAGGATCCGCTCTTCTGGGGCATTCCCGTTTTCCAGGTTTCCGGCTTCGGGAACGTGGGTGAGTGCAACGACTGCCCGTTCGTCAACTGGAATACGACTTTCCAATTTACCGATAACTTCTCCTGGACCAAGGGCAAGCATAATTTCAAGATCGGCGGCGAGTATCGCCGGTTGCGCTATAACCAGATCGGCGCGGTGGTGCCGCGCGGCCGTTTCAGTTGGAACGGCCAGTATTCCGGCGAACCGATGGCCGATATGTTACTCGGCCTGATGTCGACCACCGAGGGCCAAGTGGGCGCTCCGATCGCTAATTTTCGGAATAACTACATGGCGCTCTACTTACAGGACACTTGGCGCATGACGAATAAGCTCACCATGAATTGGGGCTTGCGCTGGGAGTATGAGTCCCCGTTCTATGACAAGCACGACGCGATCGTGAATGTGGACTTCAAGTGGGATAACTCGGTAGAGCCCACTTTCGTGCGCGCCGGTACCGGCGACTTGAATCAGGGCAACCCCGCGTTTCCCGCGCCGCCGACCTGGAAGCTGGTGCGCGATGGCCGCTTTGGCCGCGGGGCGAATAAGCCGGACCGGAACGATCTTGGACCGCGCCTGGGCCTCGCCTACCAATTGAATTCGAAGACCGTACTTAGGACCGGTGTGGGCATTTATTATGTCCGGGATATCGGCAACGCGGTGTTCGATATTGTGCGGAATATTCCTTTTACTATTCGGCAGGCGGAGACGGCGAACACGTTGGCCCCCAACCTCACTTGGGATCGCCTGTTTACCCAATCGGGGGCACCGAGCTTCCTCTTGATTAATCAATACGGCGAACGCACCTCCTATGTCGCGCAGTGGCAAGCAGCCATCCAGCGGCAACTGACAAAGGATATGTCCCTCGAAGTGACTTACATGGGCTCGGCGGGCATCAAGCTTCGGCGATTGGCCAGTTACAACTTGCCGCAGCCGCGCCCGGGTAACCCGAACGATAACCGGGCCTTCCCCAAGTTCAACGGGGCTTTCCAGAATATGTACGCCGCGTCGCACTCGAATTACCATGCGTTGCAGGCGCGCTTGCAACATCGGTTCTCGCACGGGTTCACCTTGCTAGGCTCGTATGCCTGGTCGAAGTCGATCGACAACGGTTCGGGCGTCCGCACGACGGACGGCGACCCGTTGACGCCGATGGACCCGGACCGCTCCTTATGGCGCGACCGTGGCCGTTCGGCTTTCGACTTCCGCCATCGCTTTACCAGCTCCTTCCTCTACGAATTGCCGTTCGGCAGGGGCCGCCGGATTGGGATCTCGAATGCCGCGGCGAACGCGATCCTGGGCGGCTGGCAGGTAGGCGGCATTCTCACTTTCCAGAGCGGTTTCCCTTTCAGCGCCTTTTGCGGACCCGGCAACATCCAGAACGGTGCCGGCGGCTGGTGCGCGCCCGATGTGGTGCTTGGCCAGAGCCCGGATGGGCCAAAGACGGTGGCGCAGTACTTTAACACCAGCGCGTTCGTCGACCGGATCGGCCAAAACCCGGCGGCGATTACGGATTTCCGCTTCGGCACCGGCGGACGCAATATCCTGATCGGACCGGGGATCGCCAGCCTGGATGCTTCCATCAACAAGGCCTTCTCCTGGAACGAAGGGAAGCAAAAGATCGACCTGCGCGGCGAGTTCTTCAACTTGCCGAACAACGCGAATTTCGGGCAGCCGGGTTCGACGCTGCGGACCCCTACGTATGGCGTGATCAGCAACACGCGCATTGACTCGCGGCAGATCCAGGTCGCGCTGCGGTACAGCTTCTAGGTTACGAAACGAACCCGGGAGTTGTTGATTCTATTGGGTCGGTCAGCTTGGAGATTGAACTCCCGACCGGCGAGGACGCCGGTCCCCCGCTTTGGGGATGGCGACCACCCTATTGCCTTAGGATAGCAGGCGGGGGTTAGCGTTTTAAGCTAAGCTGTTGATTCTGAAACGCAACTTTGTTGTCACCGGGGCCGATGCGGAGGGAGCCGTTGCGAGGGTTGAGCGTTAGAGTGCGGTTATGCCAGAGGGGGAAGCCGAGGAAGCCGGTGAGGCGGACGCCGAAGTAGGCGGAGACGTCGGAGAGGTGAGTAGTGAGGACCTCGCCGGTGTAGCGGGGGAGGCCCTGGAAGTTGAGCCGGATGGGCATTTCCCTGCGATTGGCCACCATCCCGCCGGACGCGCCGATGAGGTTTACGGGGCGGGCGTTGAGGCTGGGCACGGCCTCGTGGATGAGGGTGTAGCCGGCGCCGGTGTCGAGGACGTACTGAGCGCTCTCATCCTGGCCGTCTTCAAGAATCAGCAGATGGCCGAGGCGGCGGTAGGGGACGAAGCCGGGGGCGATCGGCGGGGGGTTGAGGCCGGCCCAGGGACGGTCACCGGCACCTTCGGTGCCTTCGTGGCCAGGGAATGGCGTAAGTTCCAGGATCTTCTTGCGGCCATTGCAGGTAATGAGGAAGTGGCTAAAGAGATCGGTGCCGATGAGTCCGTCGATGCCTTCGACGAATTGCTGGTCAGCGACTTCGACGACGACGTTGGCCAGTTCGAACTGGTGGATGGTGAGGCGGGTGGCGAGCATGGACCGGGCGCGCTGGTGGTGGCCTTCCCCAAAACCGCCGACGGTAGCTTCAGCCAGCGGAGCGAGGGCCAGGCGGGCGGCCATTGAGGCTGACGCGGAGAAACCAGCCGTGGGGCCGGAAGCTGTCCGCGCGGGCGACGGGCATGGACAATTGATAGGGCTGGTAGGGACTGCGGAGTTGGTTGACGATGCGTCCGGCCAGATGCTGCTGACGGGTGAGCCGCCATTGAGCGTAGAGACGCATATCGGGGGGCGTGGCGGGCAGGTTGATCAGGCGGCGGAGCAGAACGGCTTCGAGGCTGGGGTGGGCCACGGCGGCGGCGTATTCTTTTACGACGATGGGGTCCTGCGGATGGCTTTGATAGGCGCGGGCTAGATTTTGTTCGGCCTGGATGCGGCGATGTTCGGCGGCATCGATGCGGCCGAGGCCGGCCAGGGCTCGCCCGTAGCGAGGCTGTTCGGCCAAAGCGGACTCATAAAGGTGACGAGTTTCGGTAATCCGGCCACTTCGATAGGCAACCGCCGCCCGGGCCGAGAGCTCAGCCGGATCAGCGGGTAGGGTTTCCGAGTACAGCGCTCCAGCCAGCGCTAGTACTAGGGATGGACTCCGCAACATGGAGAGAGTTTAGTTTCTTTTTGGGTGTCAATACAATGACTTTTTCATGAATTTGCTGGGAGCAGGGGCGTCAATGGCTCGCCGCACCGATGGAAAAACCACTTGGGCTGCTGCCTCTAACCCTTCAACGCTAACCTATTGAATCAAAAGCAGGTAGGCCAAAACTTCAGCTAAGTTCATTATTATCAATATTTTACGCGGAAACCCAGGGACACGCGTGGATGGCCCCGATTGGGGATAAGTGATTTATTTTGTTCGACTTATGAGTGTTTCGTGTCTTGCCTGTGTCTGGGGGTCGGGGGTCTGGGGGTCTGGGTCTGGGTTATGTCAAAGGAATTCGAGAATCACCATCGACCGGGTCCAGACGAGGCCTGCGGCGCTACACTTGCCAGGCGATTTGGCCGGCGATGACGGTGGCGACGGGGCCGCCTACGAAGCGGCGGCCGTGGAAAGGGGAGTTGCGGCTTTTGGAGGGGGACTTCGACAAATCGTAGGTCCAGGGGCGGTGGAGGTCGAAGATGGTGAGGTCGCCGGGGAGGCCGGGGGTGAGGCGGCCGCGGCCGAGGCGCATGGTGCGTTCAGCACCGTTGGTAAAGAGCGAGACCATGTGCGAGAGGGTGATCTTGCCCGGGTGCACCAGGCGTTCAAGCGTCAGCGGGATGGCGGTTTCGAGGCCGAGGATGCCAAAGGGGCAACGCTCGAAGGCTTGGGCTTTGAGGCCAGGGGCGTGCGGCGCGTGGTCGGTGGCGATGGAGTCGACGACGCCGGAGACGATGCCGTCGAAGGCGGCGTCGATGTCGCAGCAGCCGCGCAGGGGGGGCTTCATTTTGTAATTGCCGTCAAGGGTGACGAGCTCTTCGTCGCTCAGGGTGAAGTGATGTGGGGTGATCTCGCAGGTGACGGGCAGGCCGAGGGCCTTGGCGTGTTCCACCATGGCGATGGCATAGCGCGTCGAGATATGGGCGACGTGATAGCGGGCGCCGGTAAGTTCGGCGAGGATGAGATCGCGGGCGACCATGATATCTTCGGCGGCGGAGGGCATGCCCTTCAGGCCGAGCTTGAGGGAAGCGACGCCTTCGTGCAGGGTGGCCTTCTCCGTCAGGTTGAGGTCCTCGCAGTGGTCGATGATGGGGATGTCGAGCTGTTTGGCGAGTTCCATGGCATCGCGCATGAGCTGCGAGTTCATGACGGGGCGGCCATCGTCGGAAATGGCGACGGCGCCGGCTTCCACCATGTCTTTGATGGCGGCAAGTCGCTCGCCCTGGGAACCGACCGAGATGGCGCCGATGGGGTGGACGTGGACGGGCGTGACGCGCTGGGCCTGCTCGACGATGTAGCGGGTGACTTCGGCCGAGTCGTTGATCGGCTTGGTGTTCGCCATGCAGCAGACGGTGGTGAAGCCGCCTTGTAGAGCGCACTGGGCGCCGGTGGCGATGGTTTCGGAATCCTCAAAGCCAGGCTCGCGGAAGTGGACGTGGATGTCGTAGAAGCCGGGGGCGACGATGCAGCCGGTGGCGTCGAACTCGGGCGCGCCTTTCAGGTTTTGGCCGATGTGTTTGATGCGGCCGTCAACGATGGCGACGTCGGCGATGGTGTCGAGGTGTTGGGCGGGATCGATGACGCGCCCGTTTTTGACGATCAGGTTCAATCGACGCGCTCCACCAGGAGCACTTTCTCCATGCCGTCGATTTCCTGGAACTTTACTTCGATGATTTCGTTGGCGGCGGTGGGGACGAGGCGGCCGACATAGCGGGCTTCGATGGGCAGTTCGCGCCAGCCGCGATCGATCAGGCAGAGGAGTTGGACGCGGGCGGGGCGGCCGCGTTCAAACAAGGCGTCGAGCGCGGCGCGGACGGTGCGGCCGGTGTAGAGGACGTCGTCGGTGAGTATGATGTCGAGGCCGGTGACGTCGAAGTCGATGGCGGTGGAGTTGAGGACGGGGCGATGGCCGACGGTGGAGAGGTCATCGCGGTAAAGGTTAATGTCGAGCGTACCGACGGGAACGTCGAGCTTTTCGAGTTCGGTGATTTTCTTAGCGAGGCGGTCGGCAAGAGGGACGCCACGGCGGCGGATGCCGATGAAGGCGAGCTTGCTCAGGTCCTTGCTATTTTCGAGGATTTCATGCGCCAGGCGGACCAGGGTGCGGTCCATTTCCGAGGCGGACATCAATTGCTTTTTTTCGCGGGTTTCGGCCATCTTGAACACTGAGGTTAGCATGAATGACATCGGGTCGCGGCTGAGCTAGGATTGTGGTCATGAGAATCCTTCTAGCCCTGTCGCTCCTGACGAGTTCGCTGTTTGCCGCGGATGTATCCGGCAAGTGGGAGGCCCAAGTGGATACGTCAGCCGGCGCCGGTTCGCCGAGCTTCGTGCTGAAGCAGGACGGCGAGAAACTTTCCGGCTCTTACTCGGGCGCGTTGGGCCAAGCCCAATTGGCGGGCACCGTGAAGGGTGAAGCCATAGAATTTAGCTTCGAGGTGTCGCCGCAGGGGGATAAGGTGAAGGTGATTTACAAGGGCACGATCAAGAGCGCCACGGCAATGGCGGGGACGTTGGTGGTGGAGGGGTTGGGCGACGGCACTTGGACCGCGACCAAGCATTAGTGGGACGGGCGCGGGGCCCGTCCCACCGGGAGTGTTACCAGTAAACTTTCAGGCCCATTTGCATCTGGCGGGGAGTATTGGTACCCGTCACCTGGCCAAAGGCATTGGAGTTGAGGTTATTGTTGCCGGTGCCGAAGATGACCCGGTTTAGGAGGTTGAAGGCCTCGGCGCGGAAGTCAATGCGGATGACTTCGCCGATGCGGAAGGTTTTGGCGAGGCTGATGTTCTCGTTCTGGCCCCAGAAGCCGCGGAGCTTGGGGTTGAAGCGAGTGGCATTGCCGAAGTCATTCGGCTGGGTGGGGAAGGCGCTGGAGGGCTTAAAGAAGCGATCTACGGCGGGGTCGAACTGGTCGCCGGCCACCGGGCCACGCCAGTTATCGTAGCTATCGATGAGCGGACGGCTGACTTCGTTGAAGATGGGCAAGGGGTTGTTTCGGGTGAGCGCTAAGGGGCTTCCGCTGTTATAGCTCTGGATGGCGGCGATGCGCCAGCCGCCCGCGAGATGATTCAGGATGCCGGAGGTGAGCCAACGCTGCCCCTTGCCAAAAGGGAGGTCATACAGGGTGGAGAACTTGAAGGCGTGGGTTTGGTCGAAGGCGCCGATGGATTTCTCCAGGCGGCGGTTGTAGTGATCCATGGAGCCGACGGCGTTGGCAAAGTAAGTATCGGAGTCGGTGATGATTTTGGAGAAAACGTAATTCCAGTTGAGAGTAAGTCCCTTCGAAAAACGGCGATCCATTTTGATGACCATGGCGTGGTAACTGGAGTGGCCGCTTTTGTCGCCATTCTGCACGTCGGTGTTGATGTTTTGGTATTGAGGGAAGGGGCGGAGCGACTGGTTGACGGTGCGGATGCGTTGATTGAGGAAACTGGGATACGGGACCGTGATGCCCGCGGCGACGGCGGCGGGCGCCAGAATATCTCCGCGAAGAATCGACTGGGCCGGACCGACGCCCAGACGAGACACCAGGCCTTTGTAAGTATCGGTGGGAAGTTGGTTCAAATTGAGTAAGCCGGTTTGTAAGCGGATACCGACGCTGGCGTTATAACCAATTTCGACCACCGTGTTAGAAGCAAGCTGGCGTTGAATATTGAAGGTCCAGTAGAGATTTTCCGGGGCACGGGTAGCCTCTTGGCCTTGCCAATAGTCGACGTCGTTTTGGTTCGAGAAGGCCGGATCGATAGAAGGGGGGAGTTGGTAGGGGGGCAGACCTTGGTCGAGACGGAAGGTGGGCGTTACACCTTGCGAGGTGTTGTTGAAGACGTATTGGCCGATGAAGCCGGCGAAGTGGCCACTGCCCTGCACGGCGGTGACGCGGGAGAAGGAACGGCCGAAGGCGACGCGGAAAGTCGTCTTTTGGTCGGGCGTGTAAGCGATACCGAGGCGCGGGCCCCAGCCCCCGTACCAGCCGGGGACTAGGCTGCGCCTATTCTCGCGGCCGGGGCCGAAGCCGGCGAACCAGAGGGCGCCAGGACGGCCATTGGCGCCAGGATTGGGGCGGGTGGGATTGAAGTCTGAGTATTCGTCATTCTTATTCGTGGGCGGCAGCGTGGTGTCAAAGCGGAGGCCGAAGTTAATGGTCAACTTCCGGTTGACGCGCCAATCGTCCTGGGCGTAGAAGCCGAAGTAAGGGAATTTCTGGGTAACGGCGCGGATGGTCTCAGTGCGGCCGAGGAAGGCTTCGCCCAGGAGGAAGGAAGCAAAGGCGCTGCCACTGTTTTGCGTAGTGGCGCCGGGGATACTGGTGCTGAGGAAACTGAAGTCGGCGCGGCCGGCGATGTCCTGTTGTCCGAAGCCGTCGGCGTTCTGGTTTTGGTGTTGAAAGCCGAATTTCATGGTGTGGGAGCCGCGGATGTAACTCAAGTCGTTCTTGAGCCCCCAGCCGGGTTGTCTGGTGCCATTGTAAGAGGCGCCGCCCCAGCCGGTAAGTTCGCCGAAGTTAATGGTAGGGAAGTTCTGGTTACAATCGACCGCGTTTTTGATGCAGACTTTATCTTTCCAATTGAGATCGACGTTGGGGGAATAGGAGTTCTTGATGAAGGTATTTTTCGTCCAGGAAAGGTGATTAACCATGCTGGGAGAAATGGTCCAATCGTGGACCACACGGATGGCGTTAGTATCCCAGTCCTGAATTTGTCCGTTGTAGAGAGTGCCGGGAAGCCCCGGAGGGCCGCCAGGGCCGGGTTTGTTGAAGAAAGTAGTTTGATTCCAGAGGAAACTAACGCGGTGGTTATTGCCGAGGACCTGGTCGCCTTTGACGCTCCACTTATCGGTGGGAGTGACGTTGGTGCCGCCGGTAACCTGGTAGTTATTGCGCACATAGTTATTGGTACCGGGGGCGAAGCCGCGGTTGGGGGCGATGTCGCGGCCGAAGGCGGCGATGGCGTTGGCGGTAGTGGAGAAGCGGTTGACGGGGATTTGGTTATTGGGAAAAAGGTCACGGATGGAGCCGGCGCCGTTGGGGTTGGCGCGGGTGGTGGAGGGGTCGTAGATAGGGAGTTGGCG
>Ga0163144_10023029_pt1 | contig 12320 bp, 10 predicted proteins | sample OliLak19BULKMAT1_FD_123175 | JGI IMG/M metagenome (GOLD analysis project Ga0163144, IMG submission 123175) | Freshwater microbial mat bacterial communities from Lake Vanda, McMurdo Dry Valleys, Antarctica - Oligotrophic Lake LV.19.BULKMAT1 | ecosystem: Environmental > Aquatic > Freshwater >... | reverse complement strand
GGCGATCACCTGCTCCGCAACGCGGCGGCCAAGCTCGAGCCCGGCCGCGTAGTCGCTGGGGTATTCGACGCCGGCGTATAAACGGGACCGTCCGGCTTCCTCGGCGAGGGCCTGGAGCGATGCTGATTCGTTGGGGAGGAAATAGGCGAGGACTGCGGCGGCGGCGCCGGCGGCAGCGGCGTGCTCCGAGGGATAGGACGGGCTGCGTGGGACCGCGACCCTGGTGGGAACGGAGGGATCCGCTTCGCTGGGCCGCTTGCGGTTGTACGTGTATTTTGCGTTCCAGGCGGCAACAGTGGCCTCGTAAATGGCGACGGAGAGATAGGCATAGGGGCGATTCACATTAGGCGCGCCCACCGCTTGACCCGCAATTTGGCGGGCGGTAACGAAATCAACCCAACGGTAGGCGGGCGGACCGGCATCCCAGTACTTGATCTGCGCGGTGATGCGGGTATCGTTTTGGGCCGCGAAATCTTTCAGCCATGAGAGTTCTCCGGCGGTGGCGGCTTCCGATGGAGGCGGGGGGACGGTGATGGCTTTCCCGCTGGACAGGACCCAGGTCTTCCAGTTTCCGGCATTTGGCGCCGCTTGGCCAAACGCGGCAGGCAGGAGGAATGTCAAAGTTGTCAGAAAGAACGGGTATTGCAGTTTTTTATACATTGTCTATTTCCTTAGTTCTGTTAGTTTGCCGGAGGCAGGTCAGTCATCGCAGACCGATTGTCACTTCGTTGCTGGGAAGCCCGAGGTAAGTCAGGCGTACGGGAACGGACGGTCCGGGTGGAACCCCGGTTGGAGTCCGGACGTTAATTTGGTTCAGGCCGAGGAATCCGGGAGAGTTGCCATAGAACATGATTTCGGCCATGCGGCCGCCGATGGTGACTTGGGGAGTACTGACATTAGAGGTGGCGCCGAGGCCAGTGCAATAGATTTCCAGGGCCTCGCCGGCAATCGCGGGATTGGTGGAGGTGGCGGCCTCACTGGTGCGGGCATGGAGGATTGCGCCTTGGCCTCGCCCGTCGCCGGAAAGCGATAGCAAGAGCGGCGCGGGATCGTCGAGCCGCTTGCGCGATGTGAAATAAAGATCGGAACCTCCGATGCCCCCCGGACGCCTTGAATTGAAGTAGAGAGTGGTTCCGTCACAGGAAAGGTTGGGAGTCGAATCGTCCTCGGCTGTGTTGGTCGTTGGCCCAAGGCTCCTGGGAGTTGACCAGGGGTGCGAAGTCGTTTCGCGCGTGGATACCCACAAATCGCCATCGCTGAAGTTCGTCGTAAAGCTGTAGTTTAGAATCATCTCCAGCCCATCACTGCGGATCGTCAGGGCAGCGTCCTTCAGGGGCGTGTTGAGTTCGGGGACAGGGACAGGTGAGCCGAACGCGCCATTGAATCGTCGTTCGCTCTTGTAGATATCGAAGTCGCCCAGCCCTCCCGGCCGGGCGCTGTTAAAATACATCGTCGTGGTTCCGTTGGCCTCATCGTAGAAGAAGGTCTGCCCGGTATTTTCCTCATCTCCGGCGAGTTCACAGCCGAAGTTCACGGCTGGTTCCCATCCCATATCGTCATCGGTGTTCGCCCGGTAGGATATATAGAAGTCGTTTGTGCTGTGGTCGCTGCACCTGCCCTCGACGCGGGCGCTGCCGAAGATCAACCAGTGTCCATCCCGGCTCAAGGTGACTGAATTGTCGCGAACGGTCGAATTTATTTTTGGCCCCAGGTTTCGCGCTTCTCCCCAGGGACTATCGAGGCTGGCGCGGCGAGCGACATAAATGTCCTGGTTGCCCAGCCCTCCGGGACGGTTTGAAGAAAAGTAGAGGCTCAACCCGTTCGGGGCGATCGCCGGCCACCATTCACTGTTCGTGGAGTTGACGACCGGCCCCAAACTAACCGGCTGGGACCATTCCGAAAATTTGCCGAATCGGCGCTGTTGGCAGCCGATGCCGGTCTGGGCGTTGGCAATAGACGCGTATACAAGCATCATCAGCGCACAGGTAACCGGCCGACGGCCCCGGCACTGGCGCCCGATCAGAGATGAACATGCTCGGATGGACGGGAAGGGCTTGGTCATGCAGCGGAGTCTGGCACAACTCTGCGCCCACCACAAACGATTGCATGTTAGTTAACGTACGTTAGTGCTTTGTTCTTAGCAGCTTAGCCCACTGGGGGAATTCGCGAAGGAGGGCCGCCAGTTCGCCTTTCTGCTCCGCGCGTTTTAACCAAAGGGGCGCAATGTCACGCGGGGTTACGAATACGACTGCCGGATCCCGGTAACGGACGGCTTCGCCGAGCCAGTGTAACGCCTGTGAGTGGTCCCCCAACCCTTCATAGATACATGCCAGCGTGTACTCCGCAGAATGGCCACCGTCCATGCGTTCATGCAGCCGCTGGATGATGCGCTTGACCTGCGGCATGTCGCCAGTCTCCGCGGCGCGCAGCCCCCGGTGATGCAAAGCGCCTCGATTCCAAGGGAGCTTTTCGAGGACTTCAGCGCTGTACTTAGCGGCTGCCCCCGTCTCGTTCTGACGCCAGGAGCCGCGGCCATTGAGGATACTGGCAAAGGCGACCTGACGCGGATCGGCCAGGATGGCGCTGGCGATCTGGTGTTCCGCTTCTTCGATGCGCCCTTGTAGAATGAGTTGTTTGGCCTGTTGAATCCGCCAATGCTGATCTTGGGGGGCGAGGGTGAGTTGATTTGCGATCAGGGTTTGGGCTTCGGCGGTTTTGCCGAGTTGACCCAACAGATCGACATACTCTTCGGCTGCTTCGTCGTCGCGGGGATTGAGCGGGACACCCTTTCGGTAGAGCTTTTCGGCGGCGAGTAGATCGAAGTCTACATAGTACGAAATGCGGGCTTGCACCGTGAGGCCAACGGCCTGATCAGGATCGATGCTAGTGGCCTGTTGGGCGGCTTGGCGGCTCCTGGAAATCCAGTCCAGAAGGCGGGAACGGTCGCATCGCGCCGCTTCATAGCGACTACGCGCCAGACCCGCCCAGGCCGCGGCGTAGGACGGATCAGCCACAGTGGCTTCCTGAAAGAGCCGGAGCGCGTCCTGGAGTTCGGGGCCGGGGCCGGTCTTGGGTACCCGGCTGCGCTGGTCGGCGGCAAAGGCATCGCTGCCCTGAACCAACAAGCGGACGGCCTCCGGTCGAGGAGTGGACGGCCGGACCGGCCATAGCATGAGGCCCAAGGCAGCGATCAGGAGGGCGGTTGCCAAAGCGAATAACCAGATCCTTTGGCGGCGGCGCGCGGACGGGACGGCCTGAGAGGCTGGCGCGTATATCACGAAGATGGGGACGTAGCTCCCCTTTGGCACTTCAATGCGGAGCGGGCTTGACGCACCGAGGCCATCGTAGTAGTCGGCGAGAGCGCGGCGCAAACGGGATGCTTCGGCGCGAACGGTGGAGTCCTTGCTAGGGTCGTAATCCGACCCGCGTTCATACACTTCCATCGCGATGACGCTTTCTTTGAGCATCGCGGTCTGACCAGCCAGCGCGTGTCCGACAATGAAACTGAGAAACCTGCTGAGCCGGGGAGAGTTGGCAAACCGAGGACCGGCGAGGACCTTCTCGAGCTCGATAAGTTCGGGGCGTGGCTTGGACTGGATCATATGAGTCAAGCAGGCAAGCATCCAGATTATAACCTGCCGGAGTAGCGCGTCACGGGGCCGCAGTCCTGCTATCTTGAATCCAATCCCTATGCGAACCGCGCTTCTCTTATTTTCAATGGGTCTGCCTGCGTACCCGCAGGACAAGGCCAATCTGTACGTCGTCCATCAGATCAAGCAAGAGGCATTGGAGAATTCCAAGGTTATGGACCATCTCTTCTGGCTGACGGACGTGAACGGGCACCGGCTGACGAATTCGCCAGGCTTCGATAAAGCGGCGAATTGGGTGAAGAAGAGCCTGAACGAATATGGCGTCGCCGATGTGTCGTTTGAGAAGTGGGGGCCGTTTGGGCGGGGTTGGACGTACTCAAACTTTTCGGCGCATTTGATGGAGCCGGCGTACTCACCGTTGATTGGGTATCCAAACGCGTGGACGGGCGGGACGCAGGGGCCGGTGCAGGCGGAGGTAATGATGGCGCCGATCCGGGTGGAAGCGGACATGGAGAAGTGGAAGGGCAAGCTGAAGGGAAAAATGATTGTAATGGAACCGGAGCGCTCGATCGGGCTGCATACGATTGCGCGCGGGCGGCGTTATGCGGATTCGGATCTGACGGCGGAAGCGATGGCGCCGGATCCGGGGCCGACGGGCGTATTTGGATTGGCTCCGGGATCGACGCGGCCTGGACCGGCGGGGCCGGATGGACGGCCGCTGACACGGGCGGCGGCGCAGGCCTTCCGGGCAAAGCTGCATCAGTTCTTTCTGGATGAAGGAGTGGTGGCGGTGCTGATGCCGGGGTATCGCGGCGAGGCGGGCACGGTCTTCGCCGGGAGCGGGAGTTCGCAGGATGCGAAGGCGCCGATTCCGCCGCCGATCGTTTCATTGACGATTGAACACTACAACCGCATCGCGCGGCTGATTGATAAGAAAGTGCCGGTGAAAGTGCAGTTGGACGTAAAAACCGAGTTCTTCGATAAGGGCGCGGACACGTACAACGTTATTGCGGAGATCAAAGGGACGAAGCGGCCGGAGGAAGTGGTGATGATCGGCGCTCATTTGGATTCCTGGCATGGGGCGACTGGGGCGACGGACAATGCGGCTGGCTGCGCGGTCGCCATTGAGGCGATGCGGATTATCAAGGCGCTAAATTTGAAGACGGATCGGACCATTCGGATTGCGCTGTGGAGCGGGGAAGAGCAGGGCCTGTTTGGCAGCAAGGCGTATGTAAAAGACCATTTCGGCGATCTGACCAATATGCAGTTGAAGCCGGAGCATGCGAAGCTGCAGGCGTATTTCAATCTCGACAATGGCGGCGGGAAGATTCGCGGCGTGTATTTGCAGGGCAATGATATGCTGCGTCCGATTTTTGAGGCGTGGCTGGCGCCGTTCAAAGATTATGGCGCGACGACGCTGACGATTCGGAATACGGGTTCTACGGACCACGTGTCCTTTAACTCACTGGGGCTGCCGGGATTTCAGTTTATTCAGGATCCGCTGGAGTATTTTGCGACGACGCACCACTCGAATATGGACGTGTTCGACTATGTGCCGAAGAGCGACCTGATGCAGGCGTCGGCGATATTGGCATCGTTCGTTTACCACGCGGCGACGCGGGATGAGCTATTGCCGCGGAAACCGCTGCCGAAACCGCAACCGGTGAAGCCAGAAGGAGGAGCGCGTGCGACTGGGTCTACTAATTAGTCTGCTGGCGATGCCGTTGGCGGCGGAGCTTAAAACCGATATCGAGTTTGCGAAGCCGGGCGGAGTTTCGTTGACGCTCGACGCTTATGTGCCGGAAGGCAAGGGGCCGTTTGCGACCGTCATCATTGTGCATGGCGGCGGATGGGTGAACGGCACGAAGACGACGTATGTGCCGCCGTTGTTTGAGCCGTTGTCGAAGGGCGGGTTTGCGTGGTTCACGATCAACTACCGGCTGGCGCCGATGCATCGCTTTCCGGCGCAGGCGGAGGATGTGGACGCAGCGATCCGGTGGGTGAAAAAGCATGCGAAGGAATACAAAGTCGATCCGAAGCGGATAGCGCTGATGGGGGAATCGGCAGGGGGGCATTTGGTGGCGTATGCGGGGGCGCGGGGAAAGGGCGATACGAAGGTCGCGGCGGTGGTGCCGTTCTACGGCGTACATGATTTCAACGCGCGGACAAAGTCGATGGGGGCGATTGGGGATAACGTGGAGAAGTTGTTGGAGATTACCGCGCCCGGCCCGGCGGCGGATGAGAAGATGCGGGCGGCGTCGCCGATTACCTATGTTCATAAGGGTATGCCGCCGTTCCTTATGATTCACGGCACGGCGGACAAGGCGGTGCCGTATGACCAATCGCCGTTGATGTGCGCGAAGATGAAAGAGGCGGGGGTGCGTTGCGAAGTCTACACGGTGGAGGGCGCGCCACATGGCATTGGACCGTGGGAGAAGGATCCCGCGTTTCAGAAGTATAAGGAGAAGATGGTCGAGTGGCTACGGCAGACGTTGAAATAGAGCAGTTGTCCTCCACGCAGCAGGCGATGGAGATGGAGAAGCAGTATGTGCTGCAGAACTATGCGCGATATCCGCTGGCGCTGCGTCGCGGGAAGGGGACGTGGCTATACGATTTCAACGGGAAGCGCTACCTGGATTTGATCGCCGGGATTGGCGTGAATGCGCTGGGGCATGGGCACCCTAGGCTGACGCGCGTACTTCGGGAACAGGCGGGTTTGTTAATCCACTGCTCGAACCTTTATTACCACGAGTATCAGGGCAAGCTGGCGGAGAAACTGGCGAAGATCAGCGGTTTGCAGCGGAGCTTCTTTTGCAACTCGGGGACGGAGGCGATGGAAGGCGCAATCAAAATGATGCGCGCGCACGGCAACGGGATTTCGAGCGGCAAGATTGAGATTGTGGCGCTGGAAAATTCATTTCATGGCCGGAGTTTGGGCGCGCTGTCGATAACGGGCCAGCCGAAGTACCGCAAGGATTTTGAGCCTCTGCTGGCGGGACCGCGGTGGATCAACGCCAATGATATGGCGGCGCTGGAAGCGGCGGTGAATGAGAATACGGCCGCTATTGTCTTAGAGGGCATTCAGGGCGAGGGCGGGATCTATCCGATGTACGCCGAATTCCTGCGGAAGGCGCGGATCCTGGCGGATGCGCACAATGCGCTTCTGGTATTTGACGCGACACAATGCGGCGTGGGGCGGACGGGGAAGTGGTTCTCGCACCAATTGATTGCGCCCGATGTGCAGCCGGATGTGATGGTGACGGCGAAGCCACTATCCTGCGGGCTGCCGCTGGGCGTGGTGATGTGCAATGAGCGGGCGGCGGCGGCGATCAGGCCGGGGATGCATGGGAGCACCTTTGGCGGTGGTCCTCTAGCGTGCCGGGCGGCGCTCGAGTTCATCGACATTATGGAAAACGGACTGCTGGAACAGGTGGGCCGCGTGGGTGAGTATTTCCGCGCGGGGCTGCGGGAATTGCAGACGAAGCACTCTTTTATTAAAGAGGTGCGGGGGGCGGGACTGATGATTGGCGTGGAGCTGGACCGGCCGGGGAAGAACTATGTGATGCGGGGGATGGAAGAAGGGCTGCTGTTTAACGCGACCCATGAGACGGTGCTGCGCTTCCTGCCGCCGTACATTTTGACCGAAAAGGAAGTGGACCGGGCGCTGCGGATTCTGGGCAAGCTGTTCCGCGTGGTGAAAATGTAATTTGACGGATGCGAATGATTAGTTCAGCGTTTACCGCCGAAGCCCAACTCGAGCAGGCCGGCGCTGATGAACTGCACGGCGAGCGCTGTTAGCAGCATTCCCATAAGGCGCGTGAGAATGTGAATACCGGTTTCGCCCATGTAGCGGCGGACGCTATCGGCGGCTTTCAGTGCCCAGTAACAGGACGCGGCGGTGATGGCGAGCGCGATGAAGATGAGCAGGAGTTACCACCATTCCGGGCTGGGGCCGATGAGGACCATGACCGTTGAGATGGCGCCGGGACCGGCGAGCATGGGCATGCCGAGAGGGATGATCCCGACATCCTCCTTGTGCGAACCCTCCTCGGCTTCGCCGGGCGCTTCGTTGGTGCTGGGGCGTTTTGCCTGCACCATGTCGATGCCGATCAGCAGCAGGATGAGACCGCCGGCGACACGGAAGGCGGGCATTGTTATGCCCAATAGTTTGAAGACCTGAGCGCCGATGAGGCCGAAGCCGCCGAGGACGAAAAAGCAGGTCCAGGCGGCGCGCTTGGCCATCCGTTTGCGGTGCGCATCGGTGTGACCCTCGGTCATGACGAGGAACGCGGGAATGGAGGCCACCGGATCGACCAGAAAGAGGATGGACGATAGCGTGACTGCGAAAAATTGCCACGAGTTAGCGACGTCTATCGGCACTCTTATATAATCGACCATTGTTTGCTCGAGGCCAAATAACTCCGACGCAGTGGCGCACGTTGATCGCCGCGATGCTGGGCTGGATGCTGGACGCGCTGGACGTAATGTTGTATTCGTTCGCGCTGCTATCGATGCAGAAGGAATTCGGGCTCACTGGGGCGCAGGCGGGGGCGTTAACAACCGTGACTCTGTTAGCGGCGGCGGTGGGCGGGACGCTCGCCGGGGTGCTGGCGGACCGGTTTGGGCGGACGCGCGTGTTGATGGGATCGATACTGACGTACTCGATTTTCACGGCGATGATTGCGACTTCGCACTCGTTTTTTGAGTTGCTCATTTGGCGGTCGCTCGTCGGTTTGGGATTGGGGGCGGAGTGGTCGGCGGGGACGGTTTTGGTGGCGGAGACGTGGCCGGCGGAGCATCGGGGAAAGGCAATTGGATTGACGCAATCTGGCTGGGCGTTGGGGTATCTGGCCGCGGCGGGATTGGCGGCGTGGATACTGCCAACGTATGGGTGGCGGCCGTTGTTTCTGATCGGGGCGTTGCCGGCGCTGCTAGTACTGTGGATACGGAAGAGCGTGCCGGAGCCGGAGACGTGGATTCAATCGGAAAAGTTGCCGGCGGGCGAACGATTCCGGCGGATATTCTCGCCGCCATTGCGCCGGTACACGTTTGTGGCGATCGCGATGTCGAGCCTGGTGCTGTTTGCCTATTGGGGCCTATTTACGTGGGTTCCGGCGTATTTGGCGACGCCGTTGGAAAAGGGCGGCGCGGGTTTGAGCATTGTGAGAAGTTCAGCATGGATTGCGCCAATGCAGGTGGGGGCGTTGCTGGGATACCTGTTGTTCGGGTTGCTGTCGGACAAGATTGGACGGCGGCCGTCATTTGCGATGTTCTTGACAGGGGCAGCCATTGTGACGATCTTGTACGGCGGCGCGGCGCGAAGTCCGCAGACTTTGTTGCTATTGGGGCCGCTGGTAGGCTTCTTCGGGCATGGGTACTACAGCGCGTTTGGGTCCATACTAAGCGAGCTATATCCTTCGACGGTAAGGGCTACGGCACAGGGGCTTTGCTACAACGGGGGGCGCGTGATGAGCGCGTTTGCGCCGGCGGTGATCGGAGCGCTGGCGGACCAGCATGGGATCGGAACCGCATTGACATTGACGGCGGCGTTCTTCCTGGCGGGCGGATGGCTGGTATTTGCACTGCCGGAAACGCGCGGGCGGGAACTTTCCACTTCGTAAGGAAAGCCGAAGGCTCATTCCTTGACGCATTCCCTCGAAACCGCCGGTGACCGTCACGGCTCCGGCCTTTTAGGCGAGCGGTCGTCAACAGGGAACGGGTGACCTCCAGGTCAGGGCCGTTTCGCCGGGTCCAAGGATGCGGATCAGCACGCCGTCGGCAAAGAGCAACGGCACACGCTATTCCCCGGCGAAACACGGAGAAAATGCCGGTCCACCAGATCCGGTTCCGAAGGGACCAGCGCGGCGGCATGATCCGCCGTCCACACGGTCTCCAGCATTTCGCGGCCTTCGACATCAATGGCGCGCCGCCATATCCAGATCCGGTGGACCAGGGCGGACTCCGTTTCCCGAACGGCAATTCGCTTCCACAGCATGTGCTTATCCTCCTTCCTTTTCTAAGTTCAAGGCCTTCCAGCCCGCGTCAATCTCCGCCATCACGCCGGGCCAAAGTTATAAACCATGCCGGAAACTTCCCGGATGGCATGTTCCACTTGGCGCAAAGCCGTGCCCCAGAAAGGCAGCGGCCCAGAAGGCCCCAGTTTCACCGATCGCAGCTTTACGGGCCGCTAGGTGTCATGAAGCAGGATTCGAACCTGCAACCCCGGGTGTTCAATGACCCGTGCTCTACCATTGAGCTATTCATTGTCGGTAGGTTAACGATAGTACCGGCGGCCGGTACGCAGTTACTCATTGAGCCTGCGCCGCGCAGTTACAAAAACTGACGCCTCGGGACCGCTGTTCCATCGTTAACACGCTTGCGAGTCACGTGGTTAGCGTGACAATTCCAGTGCCGCGTCAGCCGCGCGGCAGAATCCCTTGAACCAGGCAGGATGGTCGCGCGAACCGGAGTATATTGTTGGTGAATTGATTCGTGCGCATCAAGAGGTGTTCCTTGTCAAAAGACTTTTTAAGAGTAACATGGATTAACACCACATGCAAGAGGTGTATGTGGTTTTTTCTTTGTTTCGTTGTGGCGTTGGCAAGTCCTTCGCGGTTGCTGCTGAATCAGGATGGCCGTCATGAATCATTTGCCGGCGTTGGCCGATTGCGAATCAACGCGGCATGCACCGCATTTCTCGTGCAGCCCGGCGCTTCCGCCGGCAGTCCTGTCTACGTTTTGACCAACGGCCACTGCGTCCTTGGCGCGTTGCGCAATGAAGTCGCGACCGATGTCCAGGTCCCGGCGGGAAGTGTCTTCACGTTCCAATACTTTGTCGACGCTCCTTCCCGCCGCGAATCCGTTGCTGTCCGCGCGATTCCCTACGCGACGTTGAAGGGGCTCGACCTCGCCGTCATCGAACTTGATACAACCTGGGCAGCGCTTGCCGCCGCAGGCATCCGTCCGCTTCGCCTCAGCGCCTTCGGTCCGCGTCCCGGCGCCCCTGTCTTCACGATCGGCGCGCCGGTGAATGGCGTCCCGGCCACCGAGGCGTGGCTCCGCCGGTCCGATTGTACGGTCGCCGCCATTGTCCAGCTTGCCGAAGGACCATGGAAGTTTCACGATGCCGCCCGCCTCGCTTGTGGCGGCGTCTTCGGCGGCGCATCCGGTTCCCTGTCCTCGACGCCCGGACCGGTGAGGTCACCGCCATCATCAACACCTCGACGCAAGGCCAAATCTATTCCTCCGGTGACAGCCGCGCCATCACTGTGTGGCTCGCTGGCCAGCGGCTGCCCGGAACAACCGTTGGCGGGGTCGCCTTTGATATCCCCGCCAACTTCCCCTACCGCGGCTATGTCCCCGTTCAATTCGAAATAAACGGCGTCCGATCCAACATCGCCTATTTGCACCTTCGCGACGAAGGCATCTAAACCCGCCGGAAACCATCGCCGGTCTTTGAAAGCCACTCGTTCATCAACCGCCGATGGTCATCCAACGCCGTTCCCCCGCGGCTGGCCAGATTGAAATTTTCACCGGGATCGGTTTCTAAATCAAACAACTGTTCGGCCCGCGCGCCGGAGTTGAAGAGTATGTATTTGTGGCGCTTGGTCCGCAGCATCCGGCCTTCCCGTTCGGCCGTGCCGTAGCGGAGTTCACTGGTCACGAACGGCCTTTCAAAACCGGTGGCAACATTCACTCCGCACATGTCTTGCGGCGCCGGGATTCCAGCGAGCGCGCACATCGTCGGAACGATATCGGCGAGCGTGGTCAACTCCCCGTTCACGCCAGTTGCCACTCCCGGACCGGCGACGAAAAACGGCACTCGCAATGACTCTTCATAGAAGGAAGCCTTCTGCGCCCAACGATGGCCGCCCAGGCCTTCACCATGATCGCTGGCGAAGACTATGACGGTATTTTGATCCTGGCCGGTTTCGCGAAGAGCCGCCAGAACTTTGCCGATCTCACCATCCACCTGTTCCACCATCCGGTAATAATCGTGCAGATAAAGCCGGACATCGTCGCGCCGCCAATCGCTCGCAATGCCGACCGCTTGCGACATCAAGTCATAGCCGGCCGTCCGGTGGTATTGAATCGCTTCGGGCTCATTGGGATCGACGGCCATGTTCATCGGCGCGGGCGGCATTACCGCCGATGCCGGGTCTTCACGCGTCCCTTTGTGCCGGCGGATCCAGTCGCAAATATCATGCGGATTCATGAACGACGCGACTAGCAGAAACGGCCCTCCGGGCGAGCGCCGCAGCCACTCCGAACAGGCATTGGATAGCGGCGCGTCCATGTCTTTCCCCAGCGCCGAGCCGCCGATGATCTTCGTGAATCCGGTCATGCCGTCGAACGATTTCGGCAAGTGCCATTTCCCGCCGTAAGCGGTGTTGTAACCCGCCACGCGGAACAGTTCGCCCATTGATGGCATTCCGGCCGGAATCGGTCCGCCGTTTCCCATCACGCCGGTCTCATGCGGCATGCGTCCGGTGAAAATAGTCGACCGCGACGGGGAGCAAACCGGGTAGGGGCAGACCGCGTTGGTGAACACCGTGCCCCGCCGGGCGATCGAATCCATGGCCGGCGTTTTCAGCCAGGAGTTGCCGCAGCCGCTCCAGGCGTTGTGCGTCTGCTGGTCGGTGAGGATCACCAGGAAATTCGGCCGTTTCGCCGCGCCGGTTTGCACGAAAGGCGCGGCCAGCATGGATCGTCGCGTCACGCTTCCACCTT
>Ga0163144_10023027_pt1 | contig 12323 bp, 10 predicted proteins | sample OliLak19BULKMAT1_FD_123175 | JGI IMG/M metagenome (GOLD analysis project Ga0163144, IMG submission 123175) | Freshwater microbial mat bacterial communities from Lake Vanda, McMurdo Dry Valleys, Antarctica - Oligotrophic Lake LV.19.BULKMAT1 | ecosystem: Environmental > Aquatic > Freshwater >... | reverse complement strand
CGGCGGCCGAGCAGGTCACCGCCTTGGTCCAAGCCGCGGTCGGATCGCTGCCGGCGCGCGGGTACGCCACCAACGACAAGCTCGGAGATTACACCCTCGATCTCGGCGCCGCGCATGGTGTGCGCGTCGGAGATATGTTCTCGTTCTTCGCTGGCACCGCGGATCGCCCAGGCGATGCGATCGGCGTCGGCAGGGTGGTCTCGGTATCGCGCACCAGTGCCGATCTCGTGGTGCAGGGCGATGTTCCCAAGCGCCGGGTGCTCGCCCAGCGTCAGGACCCATGACGCGCCCGCGTTATCTCTGCCGTCTCCCCCTCGTCCTCGTCGCCTCCCTCCTCTTCGCTTCGTCTCTGCTGGTCTCCTGCTCGGGGCGGGGACCAGCTCCCCGGGCGGTCGATGGAGTCGACTACGGCGTGACCCGAGCCCCCTTTCGCGGTCGTTGGTGGCAGTACTACGAGCGCGGGGTCAGCTGGAGCCTGGGCGGATTCTCGCGCGAGGCCGAGCAGGACCTGCGTGCCTGCCTACGCCTGCGCGGCACCGATGCCCGCCGCGCCCGGACCTACGGCCTCCATTTCGTGCAATGCTTCGCCCACCGCGAGTTGGGTGCCGTCCTCTTCGAGCGCGGTGAACTGGATGAGGCCGAACGTGAGGTGCTGGCCAGCCTGGCTCAGGAGCCGAGCGCGAAGGCCGAATACCTGCTCGCACGCATCCGCGCCCAGCGGGCCGGCGCTCCGCCGCCAACGGTGGATGCGGGAGCCGAAGGACGCATCGACCTCGATACCATCGCGGCCGTCCCCGCCGCCGATGCCCAGCCCGGATCGCTGAACGTGGCTGGTTCGGTCAGCGCCGGCGCCGGCCTGGAGGCGATCGCTGCCGACGGCAGTTCGCGCCCGCTGGTGGTCGCCGCCCAGGGACGCTTCGCCGCGGTGCTCAACGCCGGTGAGCGCTTGCGCACCGGACGCGGTCCGACGGCAGTAGTGGTGGTACCGATTCCTCCGGCAGCGCCCTCACTGACCGTCGATGGCCCCGGGGACGGGCGCATCGTGACCGAGGCCCACGCACTCTACCGCTACGAGGCCAGCGCTGACGCCGGCCTCGCTGAAGTCCGCGTGGCCAGTGCCGACGGCACCGTCCTGGCGCGCAAGACGCTCAGCGGCCTGCATGGCGCCGGCATGCTCACGGTGCCGCTCGAACCGGGCGAACACGTGCTCCGCTTCACGGTCTCGGACCGCGCCGGTCGGACGGTGCTCGACGAACGCCGATTGTCTGCCCAACCGCGCCCAGACCAGGATCGCGCCCTGCGCGCCACGGCGCTGGTGCTGCCGTTGCAGGCGCCCATCGACGGCGCCGGCCTGCGCTCGGGTGATGACTCCCTCTTCCTGACCATGCTCAATCGCGATGGCCGGTTCCGCCTGCTCGACCGCCAAGCCGACGAGTTGCTGAACAAGGAGCTGCGTCTGATCGAGGCTGGCTATGTCGATGCCAGCACCGCGGCCGACGCCGCACGTCGCCTGAAAGCCCGGTACGCCGTGACCGCCACCCTGCGCCGTGGACGCGCGGACATCGAATGCTTCATCCGCCTGATCCACACCGAAAGCGGCGAAGAGGTCGCCCGCGCCGACGCCTATGCCCCGGTCGCCGATGCGAACCAGGAACAGGACTTCTTCGTCGCCGTCGCCGATCGACTGCGCCAGGCCTTCCCCGTGCTCGCTGGAGATCTGCGCGTCCCTGCCGAAGGGAAGATGGAGATCGCCCTCGGCCGACGCCAGGGCGTGGTCAACCGCATGCATTTCCATGTCCTGGCTGCGGGCAAGGATCTCCTCGACCAGAAGACCGGCATGGTCCTGGCCACGGGCCGGCGCACCCTGCAGGCCACGATCGAGGCCGAGCGGGTGGACGCTGATCGGACCCAGGTCCGGATCGTGGCGGGCATCCCTCGCCGGGAAGACGATCGCGTGGTGAGCGAATGAAGCTGGTCGCCACCTTGCTCGTGCTCGCACCGATCGGCACCCTCTTCGGGGTCTCGGTCTTCACCTCGAATGATTTCGGCGGTAGCCCGACCCCGATTGGCGCCGGGGCGCGGTCGCTCGGCATGGGTGGGGCCTTCGTCGCCATCGCCGACGACGCCACCGCCAATACCTGGAATCCGGCGGGGATGACCCAGCTCGAACGCCCCGAAGCCTCGTTCACCCTCGGCTATGCGCAGCGCCGGACCGAATCGGATGCCGGCAGTGATCGGCGCGAGGATTTCGGCGTCGATCACGTCAGCGTCGTCCTGCCCTTCCATCTCGGCTGCCAACAGACCGTTGGCCTGGCTTGGCAACGGCAATTCGATTTCACCAAGGGCATCGCCTTTTCGAGCTTGGAAACCGACGGCCTGCTGACCGAAACCCGCTCCTACGACATCGACCAGGAAGGCAGCTTCGCCACGATCGGGCTCAGTTATGCCATCGAACCGGTGCCGGGATTGTCGTTCGGGGCAACCATCTTCGATTGGGATGACGATCACACCTTTGGCAGCGCCTACACCAAGCGCTACCGCAGTCGGGCGGCCGCCGAATTCGATTTCGGAGCCGGCCCCGCCCAGCGCACCACCACCTTCGGCGCCAACGACAGCGAGATCTCGGTAGACCGCGGGCTGAGTACGGTGCTCGGCGTCTGGTGGCAGGCGAGCCCACGGCTGACCCTGGGCCTGAATCTCAAGCCACGCTACGACCTGCACCTCAGCAACCGCGACCAGTCCACCACCCGTGAGCTCGATGAGGATCTGACCACCACGCCGTCGACGGTGAACAGCGATACCACCACCGCCTTGTCCAGCACGACGGATAGCACCCTGACCTATCCGACCAGCGCCACGCTCGGTAGCGCGGTACGCATCGGCGATCTCACCACGTTAAGTCTGGATGCGACCTGGACCAAGTGGAGCGAGTATGAGCTTGAGACTGCAGGCACCACCCGCAGTCCACTCGGCAGCCAGATCCAATCATCGGACTACCGCGACGGTTGGAACGTCAGGGTCGGCTGCGAACAGGTCTTCCCGCTCGATCGCATGATGCTCGTGCCCCGGTTGGGTGCCTTGTACGAGGAAACCCCGGGTGTGACCACGGCTCCCAGCGTCCTCGACCCTGGTAATGTCCAGGCGCGCATGGATCGGTATTACGGACTCACCCTGGGCATGAGCGTCTTGCACGAGTCGCTTATCATCGATGCCGCGGCGCAAATGCGCATCGCCCACGGAATCGCGGGCGAGGGCGGGGCGCCAGATGACACAACGACGGTGCGGGCCATCGCGGCCCGCATGAGTCTCGCCTACCTGTTTTGACCACATCCCCCCCACCGGCAGACCGGTGGGGGGATGGGTAAACGATCAATCGTTATCGACTACCGTGACGGTGGTGCTGATGCTGCCCCAGGTCCCGGCGGTGGCGCTGACGGTGACGACCGCATTTCCGTCCTGAACCGCATTATTAACCGCGCTCAGCGAGAAGTTCGCCGAGGCCGTTTGCATCGGAATCACCACAGAAGCCGGTACGGTCGCGCGGGCGGTGTTGTTGGAAGACAGGTTGATGGTCATCGCATTCATGATGGTGACATTGGCACCTGCCTCGTTTTTGAGGGTTATGGTGCCGGTCGCCAAGCCACCCTCGGTCAGCGAGGCGGGGGAGATGACGAGATTCAGCACCGGACGCTTGAGGTAGTGCTTCAGCTTGGTGGTCGTCCCATTGTAGACCATGCAATTGACCTGGGTGAAGGGCACGTAATCGGTGGCCCACGACGTGATGACGTATCCATCCATGTAGTTGGTAGCGAAGCACAGGCCATCGTACCAGACCCAGCTGGTCGACATGCGTCTCAGGCGCAGATCGAGTTGGTCATAATCCTCGACGTAGGACCCGTGGGCGAGCTGAAGTTTCTCGAGGGTCCCGTGAGCAAAGACCTCGACCATCATGCCACCCTGATTGGCGTGGACGAGGTTCGCGGCGCTGGTGGCGAGGAGGAGAAGGGCGGGGAGGAAGAAGCGTAGCATGGTGTCTCCGATCTCAGTTCGCGACCGCGGCAGCGGCGGGGGTGGGGAGGACTTCGCAGGCATGCAGGCCGGTATCGCCGACGCGGATCAGTCCGTGGACAAGCGAGCGTTCGATCTCGTCAGCCACCTGGGATCCGACCACCGTCACCTGAGCGGAGGACTTCCCCGCCTCGACGGTGATGGTCGCCAGCCGCTGGGCGCCATCCAACGTCTGCACGTCCACGACCAGGGGCTCTGAGACTGCAACTTCTGCACCACTCTCATTACGTACGACAATGCGCAGGGTTGCACCAGTGCTGACCATGACCGGCACTTCGAGCGAGATGAACTGCGTCGAGTCGTCAGCGGCTGCCAGCGACCCGATTAAGAAGATTGATGAAATAATAGGCAAGATTTTCATGACTGCGGCTCCGTGGGTAGAGGTTTGCCACGGCACAGTAGTGAATCACTACACAACTGGCAAGGGTTTCGTTTTGCGCAGAGAAGACTGACCGTGCACGCATCGGCAGCGGTGGAACGCAACGCAGATCCGTAACTGGCTGTGATTCCAACCAGATGCGCCCTCCGGCCGGCTCGACGAGTTTGCGACATATGGCGATCACCGCGCAGATGCACGCTCTGAAAGACTGTTGCCAAACCCCTACCTTCCTGATTTAGCGAGCCCGAACCTTTACGAGGTGTCCCGGTAGCCTTCCGGTGGTCGATCGCCCGCTTCGGGCAATCGACCACCGGAAGGCAGAAAAGGGGCAGAAAAGGACATACGCATATCAGGCCGAAAAGGACATACGCATATCGACATTTCAGGCCAATCCCACGCGCTGCGCATCATCGCGCCGCTTTGTCCGGCCGGTCTGCCGGGCTGGCCGGTCGACGACCTCGCCGTGCTCGTCGGCGAATTGCCGCGCCGGCATGGCTGCGATCCCGCGCGCGTCGTGGTCAGCGGGCCGAGCATGGGCGGTCGCGGCTGCTGGGAACTCGCTTACGCCCGCGCCAACCGGTTGGCTCTCATCGCCTCGCTGTGCACATTCCCCATCCCCACGCTGGCGCCGCGTCTCGGCGATCTGCCGGTGTGGTCCTTCCCCGACGAACTCGACGAGGTGGTGCCGGTCGCCCGTGCCGAGGAGATAATCGCGGCGCTGCGCCGCGCCGGCAATGCGGCGCGCTTCACGCGCTTCTCGGACGCTGGCCGCGATTGCACCGCTCGAGTGTACCGTGATGGCGCGCGGTGGCGGTGGTTCGCGGAGCAAAACGCGCGCGACTGAGTCGAGCCACGTGTCGCTGACCCTGGCGATGCCTGGCCCCAGCGCGCTGGCCAAGGTGGGCAGCGACCGTACACCTGCGCCATGAGCCTGCGCCTCCTCGTCGGATCACTCGCTGCCATCGCCGTCGCGATCGTGCCTGCACTGCAGGCCGAGGATGTCGTCGAACCGGGCCGGCGCATGGCGGTGATCGATACCGCGCACCTGCGCGCCTACGTGCCCGCCGATCAGGCGACGGCGCTGACGCCGAGGGTCGCCGAGGCCGAACGCCTCTACGTGGCGATGGCGGAACAGGCGGGGTACCGGATCACCACCCGCCTGCATCTGCTGCTGGCCGATGACGTCGACAGCCACAACGGTTTCTCGACCGTGGTACCGTTCCCGTTGGTCGGGGTCGACTTGGCGCCGGCGCCGCCGCAGTCCACGATCTTCGCTGGCGATGACCACCTCCGGCGCACCCTGATTCACGAGTTCGCCCACCATATCAGCAATGATCGCAGCCACGGATTCCGCAGGGTCCTGCAAACCATCTTCGGGCGCATCCTGCCGTCGGATCCGCTCAGCCTGCTCGCCTACTACCTGAGCACCCCCGCGCACAGCACCATGCCCTCCTTCTGGCATGAAGGTCTGGCACAATGGGCGGAGACGGTCTACGCCGATCCCGCCAGCGCCTTCGCCGGGCGGGGGCGCGATCCGCTCGTGCACATGGTCTGGCGCCTCGACACCGCGGCGGGGCGCATCCCGCCCGTCGGCGAGTGGCGGCTGAGCCATGTGCGTTGGCCGTTCGGCGCCGAGGTCTACCTCTATGGCCTGGCCTACACCCGCTACCTCGAGGCCGCGTACGGCGACCGCGCCAACCTCTGGGCGCTGATCGATATGCAGGCGCGCAACGGCGCCTTCGCCTTCACTGCTGGCCCGCTGCCGCTGCTCGGCAAGGATCATAAAGAGTTGCTGCGCGAAGCGCGCTTGGCCCTGCGCGCCGAGCAAGAAGAGCAACTCGCTCGCGTGCGCGCGCAGAGCGTGACCGCTACCACCCGCCTGACGCCGATCGACACCGTGGTCGGTGCCCCGGCGTGGACGAGCGATGGCCGTCTGTTCGCCGCCATCAACGGCCCCTATGATCGTCCGCACTTCGCCCGCGTCGACGCCGCCGGTGCCAGCGATTCGGCGTGGCGTTCGGCCTATGGCATGGGCGGCGCACGCGGACTGCCCGATGGCACCCTGGTCTACGCCGAGACCGCGGGTGGGGTCTATGCCTGGTCGCGCAGCCGGGTGTATCTGCTCACCGCGGATGGGGACGCCCACGAAGTGGCGGGCAAGCGCTTGATCCAGCCCGACGTCCGCGCGAGCGAAGGCCGCTACACCCTCGCCGCCGTGCGTCTGCTCGACGCTGGGCGACAGGAGCTGACGATCACCAGCGATGCGCTGGGCAGCGGCGCATGGACGACCCTGCCGACCCAGGGGCGCGCGTGGTCGCCCGCGTTTCGCCCCGGTCACGCCGAACTCGCCTGGGTCGAGACCGATGTGGCGGGTTCGCGCCTGGTGCTCGCCCCGCTCGCCGAGCCGACCCGGCGCACCATCCTCGCCGAGGTTCGCGGACGCCTGCTGCATCCCGCGTGGAGCGCGGACGGACGCGAGGTATTCGTCTGCGCCGACCACAGCGGGGTGGCCAACGCCTATGTCATCGCTGCCGCGCAGCCCGGCACGCTGGTGGCGGTGACCAACACCATCGGCGGCATCATCGCCTGCGTTCCCAGTCCGGACGGCCGCGAGTTGGCGCTGATCGAGCACGACCACCGTGGCCCGTACCTCGCGCGCATCAGCAACGACCCGTCCACCCGTCCAGGAGCGATTCCCACCATCGCCGCCACCTGGCCGGCACCGGTGGCACGCCAGCCGGCCACCCGACCGGCGACCGAGGACGGTGATGATCTGCCGGCGCCCGGCGCGCACGCGGTCGCGCCACTGCCGGTCGCTGCGGCGGAAGAACCGCTCGTGGCGCGCCCCTACCATGGCTTCACCGCGCTGCGTCCGCGCTTCTGGACGCCGACCACGCTTGCCGTGCCCGAGGGCGGTTACGGTGTGCAGGCGGTCGCCACCGACCCGCTGCTTCAGCATATCGCCGTGGTCAGCGCCGGAATCGGCCCCAGTGAAGGCGAGCCGGTGGGACTCGCCGCCTACACCTACACCGGCTGGCCGGTCGAGATCGGCGTGCTCGGCTGGCAGGCCGAACGCAGCTTCAGCGATCTGTTGATCGATACCGGCGGCAGGCGACACGACTACACCGAGCGCGTGGCCACCGGCGAGCTGCGCGTCGGCCGCGGCCTGGCCGGATTCCGTACCCGTCTGCTCGCCTACCTCAGTGCCGGCGCCAGCGATTCGCGCACCAGCGAGGACGGTGCCGAACGCTACGCCGATCGCACCATCGTCACCCCGCCGCCGTTCCGCGGCGGCGAACGCTATCTCGAGGCCACCTTCGGCTACGATGACGCCCTGCTCTTCCCCACCAGCTACGCTCCCGAGAACGGACTCACCGGTACGATCAGCTACCGGCGCAGCGCCTTCGGCGGCGACCTTGATCGCGACCGCATCCTCGCCATAGGCGGCGCAGCGCTATCGGTGTGGCCGACACAGGGTCACCAGGTGCGCCTGGCCGGTGCGGCGGGGTGGAGCGACGGCGACCAACCGACCCAGGGCACGTTCGGCATCGGCGGCTCGCTCGGCCAAGGCCTGCCGCGCGGTTACTTCGACATCGAAGCGGTCGGCCGTTATCTCGCCGCCGGCAGCGTCGCCTACCGCCTGCCGGTGTGGCGCCCGTTCAAGGGCTACGGCTCGTCGCCATGGATGCACCGCCAGGTCGTGCTCGAGGCGTTCTACGACGCGGGGATGGTGTCGAGCGACCGCATCCTCGGCGATGGCGTGCTGTTCGCCTCGGTCGGCGGCGAGATCCATGATTGCTGGGAATTCTACGGCTTCCTATTGCAGCCGGGCATCGGCGTGGCGCGCCAGCTCGATGGGCTGGAAGATACCGTGGTCTATCTCTCGCTCGGATTCGGGCTGTAAAGCCTACGCCTGGGCGCCCGCCACTCGCACGCGCGCGATGGCGACGGTGTGGTCGTCGAGCAACCAGACGTGCGCGCCCTCGCGCGCCTGATCAGCGGCGAGCAGCCCGCGCGGCAGATCCTCGACCGGCAGATCGAGATCGCCGAGCGCTTCGATCGGCAGATCCCATTGGTGCCAGGTCGCGACGGCGAAGAGGTCGGACAGCAACGCGTCGGCGGCATGCGGATCGCGTTCGGCGACGCGCTCGAAACCATCACCCAGCACTTCGCAGGCGATGCGGGTCAGGCCGCGGATATGGTCGACCAGGGCGCGATCGGCAAGGCCCTTGACCTCATCGGCGGTCTGGTCCAGCCAGCGCTGGACCAGGGCTGCGTCGCTGAGCGCCGCGAGCAGGACCGGGGGATCGGTGCGGAAGCAGGCGCAGCGCATGGCCGCAGCCTCGCCAGGCGACGTGGCGACGCCAGCCCGTCAGCGCGCCCGCCACGGAGCGAGCATCTCGTCGCGCCGCGCCTGGCCCCTGGCGTTGAGCCCAAGGCCGATCACCCCCGGTGCGACCTCCCACAAATCAGGATCGCTGAGCCCGGCGACATCGACCACGCGACAGCGATAGGCCTCGGCCACGTTGGCGACCTGGATCCGCAAGGGGTGCAGGTCGTCGTCGCCTGGACGCGCCGCGACCGGCGGCACGAGGGCGATGTGCACCGCGCCACGCGCCTGCAGATCGGCGACCAGCCAGGCCAGGCATTGGCGGTACTCGCGGTGCTTCCAGCCGGCGAAGCGGTCGCCCGCCGACAACTCGATCAGCACCCCCTGCCCGCGCACAGCCAAGGCCTGGGCGGCGTGGATCTGGGCGGTCAGCACCGGCACGCCCTCGACGACGGTGGGCGCCGGCAGCCCCAGCGTGCACGGCTTGGCCGCATGGTCGACGCCATCGCGCAGCAGGCCCCAGCGCCGGTCAGCGCGCGCCTCGATGCGCGACAACACCAGGATCACCCGCCCACCGCCGAGCGTGGGTTGGCCCTCACCGTCGATCGACAGATCCCGGGCGGCGCCGGGGCGCACGAAACGCACGTCCTGGCTGCGCCCATCCCCGGCCCGGAGGCGCACCAGGTCGTGTCCATTCGGAGTGATGGTCAGCGTCAGCTGCCCATCGCCGAGCACCGGTCCTTCGTCCAGCACAGGCTCAACGACGCGCCAGGCGTCGGCGGCGGTCGCCGGCGCCAGCACCAGGGTCGCGGGCTCGTCCTCGTAGACCACCAGCGGCGCATAGGTCCAGGCCGCGGTGACGGCGGGCAGGGCGGCTGCCAACGCGACCAGCGCGGCGAGGACGCGGATCATTGCTTTGAGGGTTTGAGCTGCGCGTCGAGACGGTCGACGCCCAACTTCCAGGCGACGCCAGGATCGGCGACTCCGAAGATGCCGAGCGTGAGGAAGCCGGTGGTCGGCAGTCCCCCCTCGCCGAGCGCATAGCGCTGGCTCGGTCGGTCGACTGGCACGGCGAACACGCGACCGGCGGTGACGTCGATGCGCAGCGTCGGCTTGGTGCCTTCGATCGCGAGCTCAAGCGGCTGCCACGGGCCCCAGACACCGTCGCGCAACTGGCGGAAGCCGAGTTTGTTGTCGGCGAGGATGGCGTAGGCCACCCCGACCTGGCGCTTCTCGTCGGTCACTTCGAGACCGGCCTGCGCAGTGGCGATGCCGGCGATGTCGAAGACCACCTCGGCTTGACGCAGACGGTCGGCGGGAACCATGCGCCAGGCTCGGGTCACCGGCTGAGTGGAAGCGGTCTGCGTGCCGTCGAAGAGCAGCAGGCCACCGACCGCATGCACGCGGATGTTGGTTTCGAGAGCCTGCGACTGCCACCCGCTGGCGAGGGCATCGGCATCGGCCCAGTCGAAGTCCTCTTTCAGCACCTCATCGTTGTCGGCGGCATATTCGGCGGCCAGCACGGCGACATAGTCGGCGGGTGGGTCGATGGTGCCGGCGACCTGGCGGAAGAGGTCGCGCGCCCGGACGGTGTCCTGCTGGCCAGCGGCGGCGTAGACGCGGTAGACCGCGGCCCAGCCGTCATCGGCCGGCAACTTGGCGAGCAGGGTTTCGGCCTCGCGGTACTTCCGTGCCAACAGCAGCCCGTAGACCTGCCAGCGCAGCGACTCACGGCTGTCGGTGTGCGCCAACGCGCGCAGGCTGGCATCCGACCCGCTCGTCTTGAGCACCTGGGCGACCATGGCCAGGAACTGGTGGCGGGCGTTGGCCTTGGTGTCGAGCCCGTTCAGCGCCTTGTCGGCCTGCTGGTTCTCGAGGGCGATGCAGGCGTTGTGCTCGCGCACGATGGCACTGACCGTCGGCTGCGTGGCGAACGAGGATTCGTCAGCGGGCAGATGATCGAGGATGGCGACCGCCAGTTTGGCGGCGGGGACGTCGAGGCCCGTCCATTGCTGACGCGCCCCGGCACGGTTGCCGAGGCGGTAGAGGGCGAGGCCGAGATTGTAGCGCGCCCAGCCGGCGGCTTCGGCGTCGAGCTTGTCGATCGCCTCGACCCCCTGCGCGAGGTGGGTCCGCGCGGCCTCGGCGTCGCCGAGACCCAGGCGCGCGGTGCCGGCGATGACCAGGGCGAGTTCCACGTGCTTGCCGCCCTCGCTCAGCGCCGTCGCCGCGCGCAGCGCGCCGGGGTACATGCCCAGACGCAGTGACAGGCGCGCATAGCCGAGCGCGGCGTCGAGATCCTTGTGCAGGGTCCAGCCCTTCTCGTAGGCCTGCAACGCCGTGCGTGGGTCCTTACTCTCGGTCAGCTCGGCCTTGATGCGGTTGGCGAGCGACGAGGTCGGCCGCACAGCGAGGAAGCGGTCGGTGAGCGTCCCGAGTTCGGCCATGCGATTCTGCGCCTTGAACGCGGTGGAGAGCGCTTGATAGGCCGGTTCGTAGATCGGACTGACCTTGAGCAGGGCGGCGGCGATCGGCTCGATCTCGGCCGCGCGCCCCTGCTCATCGAGCAGCGTCATCAGCAGGCCGCCGAGATCGGTGTCGGCGGGGAAGAGCTGGTTCGCTTGCAGCGCCAGGGTAAGCGCTGCGGGCGCGGCGGCATTGGCGCGACCCCAGACGATCGTCTGACGTAGGCCGAGACCATCCTTGCGCTCAAGCAGCACCTTGCCTCGATTTTCGACCGCCTGGCTCGCGTTTTGGCTCCGTTCATAGCGCGCGTACTGCTCGCGGGTGAACGGCAGCGGGCGCGAGCGGTTGATCTCCTTGAAGATAAGCGTGCCGTCCGCCTTCTCCTCGATCACCGTCCCGACCACCGAATCGCCGCTCTTGAGGATGAGGGTGTCGTTGGGCACCACGGACAAAGGCGGCAGGGGCTCGACCGCCGCCGCGGAGGCGACGAGGGTGAGGACAAAAAGGCCGATGAGACGCAGGGGATGGATCACGGGCTGGTCTCCGGGATCGGCAACAACGGCGGCGCGGGGACATCGAGTGGCGGCGGCGGCGGCAGGGTGATGCGCGGGCCGCGGCGAACGCTGGTCTTGCGCAGGGTGAAGGGGTTGTCCTCGCCCGGACGCTCAAAGGCCACCGCCAGCGCCTCGACCGCGACCGCCGCGGGCAGCAAGGTCGGCGCCGGGGAAGCCACTTTGGGCACGGTCCCGGCGATCGCATAGGATCCACCGCCGGAAAACAGGGCGGGCAGGCAGATGGCGGCGGCGACCACGACGATGGCGGCGGCGGCGATCAGGTGCGGAGTCGGCTTCATGTCAGCCCCCGCCCAGGCGCGAACGGCGTCCCGGCTGCGCCGGGGTGCCGCCCGCAGGGGACTTGCCGGCCGGCGCACCCTCGGGCGCCAGCTCCCACTGCGGCTGGTTGGCGGTCAGCAGGCTGGCGACCAGGGTGCACTGGCCGGATTGCGTCGCCTGGCTCAGCTTGACCTCGCGCACGCCCAGGCCGGCGGCGTGCTTGGCCCGCAGGGCGAGCAGCAGCTGG
>Ga0163144_10023026_pt1 | contig 12323 bp, 13 predicted proteins | sample OliLak19BULKMAT1_FD_123175 | JGI IMG/M metagenome (GOLD analysis project Ga0163144, IMG submission 123175) | Freshwater microbial mat bacterial communities from Lake Vanda, McMurdo Dry Valleys, Antarctica - Oligotrophic Lake LV.19.BULKMAT1 | ecosystem: Environmental > Aquatic > Freshwater >... | reverse complement strand
TTGACATGAATATGTCCTGGATCAGTAAACATCATTTGTACTTTGTCGTCGATCTCTGCATCTCTATCAGAAAGATAGATAGCGTTTCCCAAAGACTTGCTCATCTTCGCATTGCCATCGATACCAACAAGACGTGAATGAATGCTGATAAGTGGTGTTATTTTTGCAAACGTTTCTCCGTAAATCCTATTGAATTTTTCAACGATCTCGTTGGCTTGTTCGATAACAGGTAACTGATCTTCGCCAACAGGCACGACGGTGCCTTTACAGAATAAGATATCTGCAGCTTGGTCTACAGGATATGCTAAAAATCCCACTGGTACGTCTTCGTCATAGCCTTTCTGCTTCATTTCGTTTTTAACGGTGGGATTGCGTTTGAGGCGCGCAAGCGTCACAAGATTTAAAAAAAACATAGTGAGTTCGGCTCGTTCAGGAATGCCCGACTGCACGAATATAGTTGTCTTCATTGGATCGAGTCCACACGCAAGATTATCAAGGACTACTTCAAGCATGTTATCTCGAACCTTTTCTGGATTATCTGAGTTATCAGTAAGCGCCTGCATATCTGCAACCATGTAGTAGGCATTGCCTGCGTATTCTTCCTGAAGTTTGATTCGGTTTTGTATCGAACCTACGTAATGTCCCAAGTGAAGCTTGCCTGTAGGGCGGTCTCCAGTGAAAACAATATCAGTGAATTTTTGTGGTGCCATAGTATTTTAAATTACTGCATCGGGCTCAATAGTAAGTCCAAGTTCAGCAAGTTGTTCAAATGAAACTCCTGAAGGAGCGTTCATCATGAGATCTTTTCCCTCCCCTGTCTTTGGAAATGCAATGACTTCGCGAATGTTTGGTTCGCCCTGAAGAAGCATCACAAAACGATCGAGTCCCCACGCAATACCGCCGTGTGGAGGCGTGCCTGAAGTAAATGCTTTGAGCATGTGGCCAAAATTTCTTTCGATATCCTCAGGCTCGTGCCCCATGATTTCAAATACTTTTTTGAGTGCCTCGGGTTGGTGGTTTCTGATACTTCCCCCACCTATTTCGTACCCGTTAAGTACGATATCGTATTGAGACGTCAGAATATCACCAATGTTTTCTTTATTGGTAAGCAGTTCGTGATGTTCTGTTTTTGCTGCTGAAAAAGGATTATGTGTAAAAGTCCATTTTCCTTGTGGAGTTTTTTCGAAAAATGGAAAATCAACAACCCAGCAAAACGCAAGAAGATTCGGGTCTTTCTTGTTACTGCGCACGTCAGGACGATCATTGCCATATTTCTCCATGGCATCCTTGTATGTAATACGTGGAAATGGAATTTCCTGAATTTCTTTTTCAGGATAAAGTGTTTCGATGATATCAATAATCAGCCTTTCATTAAGCGACATGACGTCTTCACGCTCGACAAAACTCATTTCCATATCAAGCTGGGTAAATTCCGGCTGACGGTCGCCGCGAAGGTCTTCATCGCGCATACAGCGCGCAACCTGGAAATATTTTTCCATACCGGCTGACATGAGCAACTGCTTGTACTGTTGTGGAGACTGCGGCAGTGCATAGAACTTGCCTTTTTCCTGTCGTGAGGCGACAAGGTAATCCCGTGCGCCTTCTGGGGTCGATTTGGTTAGTATCGGTGTTTCTACCTCGGTAAATCCTGATGCCGTAAGAGAAGTGCGAATCTGAGTAATGATTTTGTGACGATTTCGGATATTTTTTTGCATGCGAGGACGTCGTATATCGAGATAACGATATTTCATTCTAGTTTCCTCTCCTATTTCCTTTCCGTCTGATTGCACGTCAAATACCGGCGTCTCTGCCTCGTTAAGAACCTTTATTGCCAAAATTTCAAGCTCAATGTTTCCATTCTGCTTGTCTTTCTGTATGTTTTTTTCAGGACGCTGATTTACTTTACCAGTTACTTCTACTACCCATTCGGAGCGAACCTTCTCCCCTACCACATGAGCTTCTTTTGCATTGGGCAAAATTACCCCCTGGATATAGCCCGTCATATCGCGAAAATCAAAAAAGATCAGTTTTCCCTGATCGCGGCGTATGTCTACCCATCCGCAAATTTTCACTTCGGTGCTGATATGAGCGTCCAAGTCGCCAATGTATGTTCGTTCCATAATATTGATATAGTAGCAGAAATAAGGCCCATATTCCAAGATGGATACTATAATAAATAAAAACGTCTAAAATATTTTTTATTTTTTAGGAAGCGCAACATAAAATGTAGAGCCTTGGTTTTTACCAGCAGATTCAGCCCAAATGCGTCCATGGTGTGCTTCAACTATTTTACGTGCAATATAGAGACCTAAGCCCGTACCAGCAAGAACTGTGGGGCTGTTTTTGTTATTTGTACGATCAAAACGTTCGAAAAGTTTGGGTAAGATTGCACTTTCAAGACCAGTGCCGCTATCTCTTATAGACATAATCACATTAATTTCACCCGAAGTGTCGATGTATATACTGATATCTCCTGATGGAGTATATTTTACGGCGTTATCAATAAGATTCCTCACAACTTGCTTTATTTTACTTGCATCAGCGGTAATCGAAAATGCGTCTGACGTTCCTGTTGTGTGATGTGCAAGCACTATTTTTCTTCCGACTAGTGCGATTCTAAATTCGGCCACGACTTCTTCAGTGAGTGCCTTAAGATTTGTTTTTTCAAATGAATATTTCATCTGACCAAGCTCAAGTCGCAGCATATTGACGTAATCATCAACAACACCGACTAGATTGTGTGCAGAGGACTGTATAGCACTTACCGCTTCACCGGTCTCTTTGTTTGTCTGACCGTAATCACCTTCGAGAATAAGCGACGAATACCCACTAATAGCAGTGAGAGGTGCACGAATCTGAAAAATAGCCATTGAAATGAAATCCTCACTTTCTTTTTTTGCGAGAGTCACCATGAGCTTGTACGTTCGTATTCTTTCCCAAAGCACCAACGTTGAAGCCATTAATAAAATCAGCGCCAATAAAAGCAAAGTGGTGTTAAGCGGCAAGAACATATATTAAATATTATAATCTATAAATGATTTTTAAGAAAATACGCCTCCGACAGATTCATTTTTTCTTTTCAGGAGTTAGGGTTTTATGTGTTAGTTTACCAAGACCTTCAGGACGCATGAGTGGAAAAAGCACTACATCGCGGAGATTTTTCTGACCAGTGAAAAGCGTGACAAGACGCTCGATACCCATACCGAAGCCAGTAATCGGCGGCATACCGTGCTCCATTGCAGTGAGAAATTCTTCATTGACTTCCATCGCCTCTTCATCGCCTTCATGTTCAGCTTTTGCCTGCTCTTCAAATGCCCTACGCTGCTTGATCGGATCTATAAGCTCAGAATAACCTTTGACGATTTCCCATCCGGCGATCACAAGCTGGTAACTTTCTGCAATACGAGGATCGGTATCTGAAACACGTGCGAGTGGCACGAGGTCTGCAGGATAATGTGTAATGAACATTGGTCCTACAAGACTTGAACGAATTGTTTTCTTATAAATCTCATCGAGAATATTTGCACGAGCACGTCCAGTAAGTTCTTCTTTGCGAAGACCAAAACTTTCCGCTTGCTCTAGAAGTGTTCTCTTGTCGGCAAATATGTCGACGTTTTTAGTTTTTAGAAGTTCTGCAAAAGTAATACGTTTCCATGGTTTTAAAATATCGATATCGTGTAGTTGGTCGTCTTTGTCATAGACGGTAAAAATCGTTTTTCCGGTGGCTTTTGGAAGCACATCTCGAAGCATGGCCTCGGTCCATTGTATGCCGGTTTCATAATTTTCATATGCTGCATACCATTCGAGCATCTGGAATTCTTGAAGATGACTAGGATCAATACCTTCATTTCTAAAATTGATAGCAAATTCAAAGACACGTTCCATGCCCCCAGCAATAGCCATCTTAAGATCGAGTTCTGGTGCAATACGAAGGGTAAATTGCGTATCTAGTGCATGGTGGTGTGTGATAAATGGTTTTGCTAATGCTCCACCAGCTTGTGGTTGAAGGGTTCGTGTTTGGATTTCAGTAAATTCTTTTCCGAGAAGATAACTTCTTAGACCTTGTACTATTTTTGAACGAATCAGAAAACGATCAAAGGTTTCTTTATTTGCAATAAGGTCAAGATAGCGTTGGCGATAGCGCGTCTCTTGGTTTTCTAAGCCGTGGAATTTGTCGGGTAACGGTCGTAGCGTCTTAGAAAGAAGGTTGATATCGGCAGCTAGAAGTGCAAGCTTCCCCTGCTTGGTGATAAACGGTTCGCCCGTAGCGCCCACATGGTCTCCAAGGCTTATATACTTGAGTGCAAAGTCGTATTTTTCATTGAGAACATCGGCTTTGAGACAAATCTGAAGTTGACCGGTTTTATCTTGAATGTTGATAAATGAAATCTTGCCATGTTGACGAAGGGTCATGACTCTGCCGGCAACTGAATATGTTTTTTCTGGAGATGCAAATACAGTATCTGCATCTCTGGGTATTTTTGATTCTATTGCCTTTATGACATCTGTAGCGTGGGCAGTTTGTTTAAACGAATCAACATACGGATATACATCTTGTTTTTTTAATTCCTCCAGCAATGCAAGACGCGCTGTGTATTCATCGAGAACTGGACTTTCTGTTGGTTTGATAGACATATTAGAATCGTTTTACGAGAAATAAGGTGACGAAATAAATAGCAATTGCTAAAGGAAATGCATACCATACATGTAAGTATTCACTGATTTTCTGTGGTAGTGGCAAAAATATATCAAGCTTAAGGATCTTAACTGCTATAACTAGAAACAATAAAATGCTACTTAGAGGAAAGAAAATCTTACTCGTTACCCTACCTATATTTACATAATTTTTAATTGAGATATAGATAAGTACCACAAGAACTGCAAAAATAACAAGCCATGAAATAGTGACATGCCTGAGTGTATCGTTCCAAAATACAAAACGGGCAGGAATACCATTTACTTGTATGATAAGTGCTGCAAAAAGTGAAGAAAAACCGAGGCGTATAAGCATGTCCATATCTAAAGAGTATAGCAAAAATAACCAAATGCAAAAGCCCTCACATAAGAGCTTTTGCATTTGGTTATTTTTTTATAACTAAATTCCTTCTTGTCTGAGATCCTCAATGAGCTTTTGTGCTTTTTTAGACACTTTTTGAGGAAGCACAATCGAGATCTTGAGAAGCAAATCCCCTCGTCGATAATTGTCGATCGGCACACCCTTGCCGCGTACACGCAGGATTTCTCCATGTGATACGCCGACAGGAATAGTAACAGTAAGATCACCGTCGATTGTTTTAAGTGGCAAATCTCCACCAAGCAGTGCATCAGTTAATTTTACTGATATATCAGCGACAAGATTCATTCCTTCTTTACGGTAGAGCTTGTCCTTGCGAACGTGGATTTTGATATACAAGTCTCCTGCCTGACTGTTTGGAATTGCTTCTCCGCCACCAGTCATACGAATCATTTCACCATCTTCTACACCTGCAGGAATTTTGACTGAGATTTCTTCTTGACCATGATTTACACCAGCTCCTTTACATTTTTTGCAAAGGTGGCTTGGAATTTTTCCACTACCATGACACGTATCGCAGGTTCGTACCGATGCGAATGCACCGATAAACGAACGTTTTGTTTCATGAATCTTGCCCTTACCATTGCACGTTGTGCAGGTTTTGTAGTCACTTCCTGGCTCAGCACGTGTACCTTTGCACTGAGAACATAATGATGTTTTCGTAACAAACATATTTCGCTCTACACCAAAAATCGATTCTGAGAATGTTAGTTCTAAATCGATCGATATATCCCTACCGCGTTTGGTGCGCTCTGCCTGCCGTCCTTGCCCACCAAAGAAACTACCGAAAATATCACCAAGATCAAACTCCACACCTGCGTCTTTACCACCAAATCCTTGCGTAAACTGCGAGAAATCAAACCCTTCGAAGCCACCGTTAGATCCAGCGCCTGCGGCTGCACCATTGAAATTTTTGCCGTAGGTATTGTATTCGTTGCGTTTCTTGTTATCAGAAAGTACACTGTAAGCTTCGTTGATTTCTTTGAACTTTGTCGCGTCGCCATCTTTTTTGTCGGGGTGATATTTGTGTGCCAATTTTCTAAACGCTTTTTTAATATCGTCTTCGGACGCCTCTTTATTCACACCAAGGATTTCATAGTAGTCTTTTGCCATAATTTTAAGAGAGTATACTCTTTTATTTTGTTTCTGCGTCACGAACATTACCTTCTTCACCCGGTTTCTTATTCTCAGATGCGGTATCAGCGGAAGTTGCGTTAGGTGCATCCGGTGCAGCTTTAGCAGAGTCAGACATATACTGACCGATTTTCTGCACTTCATTCGAAAGATCTGAAGTTGCAGTCTTGATAGCGGCAATATCAGTGCCATCCTTTACCTTTTTCAGATCAGCAACCTTCGTTTCAACTGCAGTTTTGATATCTGCAGGCACTTTTTCACCCGCGTCTTTCAATCCTTTTTCTGAGGTGTAGATAAGCTGTTCTGCAAGATTTCTCGCTTCTGCAGTATCGCGCTTGGCCTGATCTTCAGTTGCGTGCGCTTCGGCGTCTTTCTGCATTTTTGCAATATCCTCTTTTGAAAGACCTGAGCTACCCTGAATAGTAATTGATTGTTCTTTTCCAGTAGTCTTTTCCTTTGCTTTTACCTGAAGAATACCGTTAGCGTCAACATCAAAGGTTACTTCTACCTGGGGAAGACCTCGTGGTGATGGTGGAATACCATCGAGAATAAATCGTCCGAGTGACTTGTTGTCAGAAGCCATGGCACGCTCACCCTGAACGACATGAATTTCTACCGACGGCTGATTGTCTGCAGCTGTTGAAAAGATCTGACTTTTTGATGCAGGAATCGTCATATTCTTTTCAATAAGTTTTGTTCCAACGCCTCCCATGGTTTCGATACCAAGAGAAAGTGGAATAACATCGAGCAAGAGCACGTCTTTAACATCGCCCTTAAGAATGCCTCCTTGAATAGCAGCACCGAGTGCTACCACTTCGTCAGGATTCACACTTAGGTTTGGTTCTTTGTTAAAGAACTCTTTTACTGCCTTTTGCATTGCAGGCATACGTGTCTGTCCACCTACAAGAATCACCTCTTGAATATCAACAATCTTAAATGGAGATGCGGCCATAGCACGCTTTGTGATTTCCATTGCTCGATCAAGAAACTCTTGTGTGAGTTCTTCAAGCTTTGTTCGAGAAAGGGTTACCAGCAGGTGCTTCGGTCCGTCCACACCTGATGTAATAAACGGAATGTTGATTTCAGAAGAAACCGCAGTTGAAAGCTCGATTTTTGCTTTTTCTGCCGCTTCATCGAGACGCTGGACAGCAAGAGCATCTTTCATAAGATCAATACCGTTTTCTTTCTTAAAAGTATCTGCAAGCCAGCTGATAATTTTCTGATCAATGTCTTTACCACCAAGATGCGCATCTCCATCAGTTGATTTTACTTCCACAACATCATCACCAACCTCAAGTACTGAGATGTCGAAGGTACCTCCGCCAAAATCGAATACAACAATCTTCTCATCTTTCTTTTTATTGAAACCATAGGCGAGCGCTGCGGCAGTGGGCTCGTTGATAATACGAAGGACATTGAGACCGGCGATTTTGCCAGCATCTTTTGTTGCTTGACGCTGTGAGTCGTTGAAGTATGCAGGTACGGTGATCACGGCTTCAGTAATCTTCTCACCAAGACGAGTCTCTGCGTCGGCCTTGAGCTTCTGCAAGATCATCGCTGACACTTCTTCAGGACGAAACCAGTTCTCACCCATTTTCACCTCTATACCGCCGTTTTGAGCCTTACGTGACTCAAATGGCACTGATCCTCGATCCTTCTGAACAAGTGCTTCATCGAAATTGTGACCGATAAATCGCTTGATCTGAAAAACGGTATTTTTTGGATTTGTTACTGCCTGACGCTTTGCAAGTAAACCAACAAGTCTTTCCCCTGCTTTTGACTGCGCGACAATAGAGGGTGTTGTCCGCACCCCTTCTGCATTTTCGATAATTTTTGGCTCACCGACTTCCATCACTGCGACCGCGGAGTTTGTTGTACCGAGGTCGATACCTATAACTTTACTCATAGATTTAAATAAATTAAAAAACTAATAAACAAAATGGAGGTTCTTATTTATTTTGTAGGAGGTCGTGCGTATAGCCATGTTAGATTATTGTTTGAATTTTTGTATGAAAATATAAAAGCAAATGGGAATACACTTGGTTTTGTATATAGAATTTCCTGTGAAGCAGAAAAAAGGAGATTGGTCGCCACTGATCCAGAAATACAGAGGGTATTTTTTGGAATGATACGGATGATCTTTGGTTCTGAAACGTGTGTTTCATTGCCATATGTTTCAACCAGCACAGCAACAAGAAGTGTCGCCGTCGGAGTATCGACAGTTTTGAGATGAATCTTGCGTTTTAAATATACTTGAAGCATGTACCTATATTACAATAAATTTTACGAAATATTACTTGGTCGTGTATTCCCCCACCTTCACTTTTGCAGGACGTACTATTTTGCCATGTATACTGTAGCCCTTTTGTATGACTTCAAGTACTTTGTGATTGTTCTCTTGAGCCTCGGTAGCTACCGTACCAAGCGCTTCGTGTTTGGTAGCATCAAAGAGCTCACCTGAAGGATCAAATTCTGTCAAACCATAATCTTTAAGCACATTCAGAAGTTGCGTATAAATATATTCGACTCCTGCACGCCAGCTCTTGTCTACCTTTTCCCACGACTCTTTATTTGCAAAGGCCATAGAGAAGCTATCCACAACCGACAAAAGATCGTTGACGAGACCTTCATTGGCAAATTTAAGATAGTCTTTTTTTGATTCCTCGTCTCGTTTGCGGATATTGACGAAATCAGCTTGGGCACGCTGCCAGCTCATTAGATACTGTAGTTTTTCTGCTTCAGTTTCTTTGAGCTTCTCACGAAGCTTTTTGAGCTTTTCTTGAAGACTTTCCTCACCTACGATTTCTTCAGTTGGCTCCAAATCAATCTCCTGTTCATTATTGTCACTGGTGTTCATAGGTGCATATATTACAACAACTGTTTTATAGATGCAAAAAACCACCCTTTCGGATGGCTTTTGAGATTCTAGGACTATCGCTTTGACCACTGAGGTGCTTTGCGGGCCTTCTTTAGACCGAATTTTCGACGTTCTTTTGCTCGAGGATCGCGCTTAAGGAAACCTTCACGTTTTAGAGGAATACGAAGTTGAGAATCAACAATTAGAAGCGCGCGTGAAATACCGTGTCTGATTGCTTCTGCCTGAGAGTGGATACCACCTCCCTTTGCGACAACTGTAATCTTGAACTTGCCTGGGTGCGCCGAGTGCACGAGGCTTTCATTGACGATTTTTTGAAGGTCAAGAAGAGGAAAATACGCCTCGAGTGTCTTGTCATTGATCGTTACCGATGATTTTGAAGCTTCAGTAAGACGTACGCGAGCACTTGATGTCTTGCGACGACCGACAGCTTCAATGTATTTTGTATTGTCTGACATGCTGATATATTAAAATTATTCTTTGACGTAAAGATGCTTGATAACCTTTGAGCGAAGCTTGTTCTTTGGAAGCATACCTGATACGACGACTCTCATGACTTCGGCAATTCCCTTTTTTTCGATTGCATGACCAAGAGTTTCAATGCGTAGACCACCGGCAAAGCCCGAGAAGTGCTTGAACACTGAAGAGATAAGCTTCTTTTCAGAAATGACAATTTTTCCCGCATTTATGATTTCAACAGTATTGTCGGAAACCGTATTCTTTGCAAAGTTAGTCTGGTTTTTTCCAAGCAAAATCTTCGCAGCTTCACTTGCTACTCGTCCCAGTTTCTTTTCATTGGCGTCGATTGTGTGTTTCATCGGGGTACGGTTATACAAATTCAATTATAGCGGTTGGACTACCGTCTGAAAGCCTCCTGCCTGACTTGATAATGCGTGTGTATCCACCGTTGCGAGTTGCATACTTTGGACCAAACGTATCAATAAGTTTCTTTGCTCCGATTTCAGAACGAAGAGCATTTTTGATATTACGAAGGTTTGCAATAGACTTTACCTTGCTTTTTGTGACTAGTCTTTCGATGAAAGGTCGAAGTTCTTTTGCTTTTGGCAATGTCGTACTTATCTGTTCATGAAGAATAAGCGATCGTGCAAGCGAAATGATAAGCGCATTACGCTGACTCATTGTCCTGCCGAAACTTCGTGTATGTCTGTTATGCTTCATGATATGTTAGTACTGATATTATTTAAGGAAAATTCCAAGCTGTTCTAGAGCGTCTCTGATTTCCTTGATACCTTTTGCGCCAAGTCCTTCGATCTCAAGAAGATCTTCTTCCTTTTTTCGTGAAAGTCCTCCTACGGTGCGAATATTTGCTGTTGTCAATGCATTCATGGTGCGTGCTGAAAGTCCAAGAGATTCAACGCGAGTCTTCAGTGACTCAGGATCGATTTCTTTTTTTTCCTTTGTCTCGTGACCTTCTTCCATATCACTCACAGACTTCGTAGTTTCGTCAGTTTCTTTGAAGCCTACGATTGCTTTGAGCTGAGAAATCATCGTGTGAATTGATTTTTCAAGAGCTTCCTTTGGAGTAAGAGTTCCATCGGTTTCAATAAAGATTCGAAGACGATTGAAATCTGTTCGATCACCAACGCGCATATTTTCTACTTCATATGAAGCGCGACGGATAGGAGTGAAGATTGCATCGAGAGAAATTGCACCGATATCAACACGGTTTTTCTGATGAACGTCTTTTGCGACGTAACCAAGACCTTGTTCAACACTGATTTCGATATCGAGCTCACTACTCTTGTCGGTTGTCGTAGCAATATGAGCGTCTGGAGTAAGAATCTTGATCTGACCAGTGATTTCAATATCACCCGCAGTAATAATACTTGCACCTTTGATTTTAAGGCGCATTGTCTGAGGCTCGTCGCTAAGCATTGCAATGCGAACCTTCTTGAGATTAAGAAGAATAGTAATAACATCTTCTTTTACACCTGCAATAGTTGAAAATTCATGCTCTATACCTTTTATTTTAACCGCAGTTATTGCAGCACCAGGAATAGACGATAGAATGATTCTTCTAAGCGAATTACCGAGCGTATGACCATAACCAGGATACAGACCGTCTATTTCAAATGTACCACTAAAACCCTCCTCTTTAATGATCTTTGGTTTCGAAGGCAATACAATGTTTGAATCAAGCATAATACTAAAAATTAATACGTAAAAATATACACTACTTTTTTAAAAAATGCAAGCCTATCTACTATAAAACTCAAGCACCGGAGCAAGACTGAACAACAAATTCGCCTGTTCAAGCTTCGGACTGCCTTGAACCTTTATTGTTTTCTTGTCCGCATCAACCGCAATCCACGAAGGCTGACTCGTCGAAGCCTTAAGCTTTTCTTCAAGTCCATTGAAAAGCACTGCCTTCAAGCTACCCTCTCTAATACCTACAACATCGTCTTTTGATGTAAGATATGAAGAAATATTGAGCTTCCTACCATTTACCGTGATGTGGCCGTGTGAGACCATTTGTCGGGCTGCAAGACGTGTAGGTGCGAAACCTGCCCTGTACACCACATTATCAAGACGTGATTCCAATACACCGAAGAGAACTTCTTGCTGGTTGATACCGCGTTTGCCCAAAACTCCTTTAACATATTTAGCAAACTGCTTTGCAGTTAGACAGTAGGTATAACGCACTTTCTGTTTTTCAACAAGTTGAAGACCGTAATCACTTCGAGCGAAGACACGCTTTTCCCTTCGACCTTCTCTGATGGCATATTTTTGCGTCTGTGTTTTTTCAAACACTGGAGCATTGAGACGTCTTGCGATTTTGTATTTTGACTTGATGATCATAAAAATATATGTGAACTATACGCGGCGAGGCTTTTTAGCCTTTGGTCCATTGTGAGGAACAGGGGTGACATCTTTTATTTGTGTCAGACCAATACCACGACTAATAAAACCTCTGATTGTTGATTCGCGACCAGAACCTACTCCTGAAACCACCACATCGATTTCCTTTACACCAAGCTCAATTGCCTTGTCTCCGATAATTTCACCCACTTTTGCTGCAGCAAAGGGAGTTCCTTTTTTTGCACCCTTGAAACCAAGTGCGCCGGCAGATGACGCAACAAGCGCATTACCTTTTTTGTCTGTAAGTAGAGCTTTGGTGTTGTTGTAAGTAGATTGAACATGCAAAGTTGCTGAGTCAAAAGTCTTCTTTTTAGTCTTAGATGCTGTCTGAGTAGGAGCAACAGTTTTTGTTGTAGCCTT